>OHBD01000003.1_pt1 | contig 216626 bp, 188 predicted proteins | sample 1577291 | NCBI WGS metagenome assembly OHBD01 (sample SAMEA3879572, study PRJEB24766) | human gut metagenome | biome: human-associated habitat; feature: feces | place: USA | collected 1985/1987
TGATGTTTCCGCCGTGTTCACCGCAAATGCGTACAGCATCACCGTTGTTCAGCCCACAGGCGGCACGGTTTCGGCTTCCGCAACCTCCGCAACTGCGGGTACGACCGTAAAGCTTACCGCGACCCCTGCGGAAGGCTACACCCTCGATTACTTTACGCTTGACGGCGCAAGGATTAACGGCGATACTTTCATCATGCCCGCACGGAATGTTGATGTTTCCGCCGTGTTCACCGCAAATGCGTACAGCATCACCGTTGTTCAGCCCGCAGGCGGCACGGTTTCGGCTTCCAAGCTGTCCGCCTTTTTCGGGGAAGCAGTTGAGCTGACAGCCGTTCCCGATGAAGGGTACGAGCTCAGTCATTACGTTGTCAACGGTGCGGCGAACAACGGCGGCACCTTCACGATGCCTGCGCGTGACGTTATTGTTACCGCAGTGTTCACAAAGGTCGCCGAACCCTCGGTCAATCTTGCGCTTAACGCCACCGTCTATTATTCCAATAAGAAGTATCCGGATTATGCGAAGAACGGACCGCAGCACGCATTCGACGGAAAGATGAGTGATCGCGAAGCCGACAAGTGGCACGCTTCCGGCATCAACGGTTGGGTTGCATTCGACATTCATACCCCCGTTGCAAATCCGGTACTCAAGATATATCATGCCGGTTCCGCAGGTGAAAATTCCAACCTGAACACTTCGTCATGGGATGTTTATATCCTTAACGAAAGGTATCTCACGGAAGAAGCGTACTTCAATATGGACAGATCCACGCAAAACCGAGTCTGCCAAATCGCATGGTTCTGGAAGAGGATTCATGTCACAACCGGCAATACCGCTGACATATCTATCGACCATATTGATATGCCCGAGGCAAGGCGTTTGTTCAAAATAAACATGCGCAAAACGAATCAGACCGGGTATCCCTATTATCTCAATGTTTACGAAATTGAGATGTATGCCGGCAACTGATAAACCCTCCGAATTTGCCCGCTGCCCCTGCTTTTTACCGTAGGCAGCGGAACAAAAAAGCGAAGCCTGGAGCCCGTTCCTGTTCAAAAAGCAGGAGCGGGCTTCGGTGCTATTGACAGCGGCTCACGGATAAGTTATAATAGTAGTATCGATTTTTTACGGAGGGACGGACATTGAGTACCGATGACGACAACGGTAATCATGAGTGTCAGGGCGCGGTAACATACTGCTGCGTTTCAGCCGAGCATTGCTCCGGCGGGCATTTTCTGCCCGGTTTTTTCGTTATATATTCCGCATATGCTCAAATGCGTATCCGAAAGTTTTGCGTTCGGAGCGTTTTTTTGTTGCCCGCGTTCCCATCCCTGCCAATTCAACAAGGAGCAGTTTTGACCCAATGAACCACATTTCAATGATCGTTGCCATGATGATATGCATCATTCTTTCCGCATATTTTTCCGCAACGGAAACAGCTTTTTCGTCTCTTAACCGCACAAGGCTGCGTACAATTGCGGAAAAAGGCAACCGCCGCGCCGTGCTTTCGCTGCATCTTTGCGATAAATACGACAAGCTCTTGTCCACCATTCTCATCGGAAACAATATTGTTAACATTCTTGTGGCGTCACTCGGCACTGTGCTTTTCGTTGAATTGTACGGAAACAAGGGCGCAACAATTTCAACCGTTGTTGTTACAATCGTTGTTTTGATTTTCGGCGAAATCAGCCCCAAGAGCCTTGCAAAAGAGAATCCTGAAAAATTCAGCATGTTCTCGGCTCCCCTAATCAACCTTCTGATGATTGTTTTTACCCCGCTCACCCTGCTTTTCACCGGCCTTAAAAAGCTGCTTGCAAAGCTGCTCAAAACCGACAGCAACAGAAAGATCACGCAGGAAGAGCTGCTGATGTTTGTTGATGAAGTTGAACAGGGCGGAAGCATCAACGAGAACGAGGGCTCCCTGCTCCGCAGCGCAATCGAGTTTAACGACGTGCAGGTTGAAGACATTTTGACCCATCGCGTTGATATCGAAGCGGTTGATGTTGATGAATCAAAAGACGAAATTGCAAAGATTTTTACCGAATCCGGACATTCGCGTCTGCCCGTTTACGAAGAAACGATAGATGACATCATCGGCATAATTCATCATAAGGATTTTTACACGGACGGCGGCATTACGGAGCATTCGGTCCGCGAAATCATGACAAAGCCTATATTCATCCCGCCGACTCTGAAGATAAGCAACCTCCTGAAGCTGCTGCAAAAGGAAAAAACCTATATGGCCGTTGTTACGGATGAATACGGCGGCACACTCGGCATCGTCACCATGGAAGATATCCTTGAGGAGCTTGTCGGCGAGATTTGGGACGAACACGACGAAGTTATTGAAAACGTGCGAAAACTCGGCGAAAACAATTATGATATCAACTGCGCAATGGATCTCGATGAATTTTTCGATATGTTTGATATCACGGATGAAACCGATTCATCGACTCTTAACGGCTGGGTTATGGAACATTTGGGAAGGATTCCCGATGTCGGCGATAAATTCAGCGCGCACGGCCTTGAAATCACGATAAAGGCGGCGGACGGAAGGCGCGTTAATGAAATCAATGTTGTTCACACCCCCGCTCAACCCGAAAAGGACACGAAATAAAACGGGCCGGCGGTCAAATCAACATGAATTAAAATCGGAGGTAAAACCACAATGAAATATAAAAGAGTACTGTTAAAAGTCAGCGGCGAAGCACTTTCGGGCAAAACGCCGATTGATTTTGAAAAGGCTGCGGAAACCGCGCTGCAAATTAAAGCGCTTCATGATGCGGGCTGTCTGCTCGGTGTTGTTGTCGGCGGCGGCAACATTTGGCGCGGACGCTCCGGCGGAACAATGGACCGAAGCCGCGCCGATAACATAGGCATGCTTGCAACCGCCATGAACGCACTTGCTCTTGAGCAGGCACTCATCGACCTCAACGTTCCCGTTCGCGTGCTTTCCGCTGTTTCAATGGATATGTTTATGGACAGTTATTCCGCACGCGAAGCGAACAAGTCCGTTGACGCCGGCACGGTTGTTATCTTTGCCTGCGGTTCGGGCGCGCCTTTCTTTTCCACGGATACGGCATCGGCACTCCGTGCTGCTCAGATTCACGCTGACGCACTGCTGCTTGCAAAAAATGTTGACGGAATATACACCGCCGACCCGAATGTCTGTGCGGAGGCAAAGCGTTATGCCCGCATCAGTTACGATGAAGTCATTACAAAAAACCTCAAGGCAACCGACTTAACGGCAATGAGTTTTTGCCGCGAATACGGCATTCCGATGGTGCTTTTCAAAATGCACTCCGCAGAAGCGCTTGTTGCCGCCGTTAACGGCGAAAATGCCGGCACGATAGTTGATGCGCAGCCGGGATTCGAACTTGTTTAAATTAAACGCTGCTTCGGCGGCAGTCAAACTCATAGGCAGCATCAATCTGAGTTGCCCTTGCGCAGTCAATTTGCGGATTTTGCCGCAAAAATACAAAAAAACACCCCCGACTGCGGTTGACAACGCCGCGGCCTTAATATAAAATAATACAGTTAATTCATTCTTCAAGAGGAGGATTTACCATGGATATTATCGAAACCGCACAGGATAAAATGAACAAGACCATTGCAGTGCTCAACAGGGATCTCGGCTCCCTTCGTGCAGGCAGGGCAAACCCCAAGCTGCTTGACCGCATCATGGTGGACTATTACGGCACGCCCACTCCCATTAACCAAATGGGCACCGTCAGCTCACCCGAACCGCGTCTTCTTGTTATCTCGCTGTGGGATGCTTCAATGATCTCAGCCGCGGAAAAAGCAATTCAAAAATCCGATCTCGGCATCAACCCGTCGAACGACGGCAAGCTCATTCGCCTTGTTTTCCCCGAACTTACCGAGGAGCGCCGCAAAGAGCTTGTTAAAATCGTCCGCAAAAAAGCCGAGGAATCCAAAGTTGCGATCCGTGCAATCCGCCGCGAAGCAAACGAAACCATCAAAAAAGACTGCAAGGACGGCACTATCACCGAGGATGACCAGAAGAGGCTTGAAGAAAAGGCTCAAAAGGCCACCGACAATGCCATTAAAGAAATTGACCGCATTGCAAGCGAAAAAGAAAAGGAGCTTCTTGCCGTTTGATGAACATACTCGGTTATCCGCTTGATCGGGCCGCTGCAATTCTTGAGCGTGCGGGCTACCGCGTTGAAACGGTCGAGGCACGTTCACGCAAGGGCGTTGAAGGCGACTCCAAACGTGTTGTGCGCTGCCTTCCCCTGCCCGCTCGCAGCATTCCGACAGTTCAGCTTGTGTTTTGTGAATTCAAGACAAACGTCGATTCCCTCCGTGCGGAGGATGCGGCGGACGCTGAATCAACCCATTGAGAATACGCGGCTGCTGCAGGTTCTCGGCTTGCAGCAGTCTTGTTATCGTATTTTTTGATGCTGCCCGGGCGTGGTGCATGTTCCGGCCGCCTTTATGTTTTATGAAGATTTATCCCAAATTCACAAATGAAGAACTTGCCGCACTTTCACTCGGCGGCGAACTGCCGCACCATGTCGGCATAATAATGGACGGCAACGGCCGTTGGGCAAAGAAACGCCTGCTTCCGCGCAGTGCGGGGCACCGTGCGGGAATGGAATCCCTGCACCAAATCGTCCGCACAACGCATTCCCTCGGAATCGAGGCTCTCACGGTCTATGCATTTTCAACCGAAAACTGGGCTCGCCCCGCAGCCGAAATCGATGCATTGTTCAAGCTCCTCTCCGAATATTTTTATAAAGAAATCGATGAGCTGAACCTGAACGGCGTCCGGATACGCACCCTCGGCGAGCTTTCGGCATTTAAACCCGGACTCCGTTCCCTCATGGAGGATGCCGTTGAAAGAACAAAGCATAACACCGGCCTCTGTTTCAATATCGCCGTTAACTACGGCAGCCGTGACGAAATCGTTCATGCTGTCCGCCGCATTGCAGCGGAGGGCATTGCACCCGATGCCGTTACCGAGCAAACAGTAGCAGACAGGCTTTATACGTCAGGACTGCCCGAACTTGATCTCATCATCCGCACCGCTGGTGAGGAGCGTTTGTCCAACTTTTTGCTTTGGCAGGCCGCATATGCCGAGTTTGTTTTTTCAAAAACGCTGTGGCCCGATTTCACTCCCGAGGTTTACTTTGGCTGCCTGCGCGAGTTTTTGAATCGAACCCGACGCTTTGGCCGTGTGCTTTGATTTTGCGGAAGTTTTGTTCAGGCTTGCGCCGTTTTGCGGCTCCTTTCAGCGCAGCCGCAGAATAATTATGATTTAAGGATTTTGTTTTATGAAAGATTTGCCTGTTCGCACTTTAATCGCCGTTCTGTTAATCGGTCTGCTCTGCCTCGTTGTTTGGTTCGGGGGCTGGGTTCAGGCGGCTGTTCTCGGACTTTTCACAGTTGCAGCTGTCTATGAAATGTTCACGATCTTTGTCAAAAGAGGAATTCGCCCCGCCGTGCTTCCGCAAATTCTGCTCGGCGGCTCAATGTTCGCCGTAATGTATAAATTCGGCGCAAGATTCATTCTTCCGCTGGCGGCTGCCGCATTTGTTGCAATCATGGTTGAAAGAATCCTTAACGCGCGGCGCACAAATGAAGATCTTATCGCTTCGCTTGCGCTGCTCGTCTACCCCGTGTCTCTGCTTGCCTGCTTCGGACTTGTCGGGTTCGGCCGAAACGATATTTCGCGTGCAGCATTCCTTTGCATTTTTGCCGGTCCCTGCATGGCTGACAACACCGCATACATGGTCGGTTCACTGTTCGGCAAGCACAAACTCTGTCCCTATATCAGCCCTAATAAAACTGTTGAGGGCGCAGTAAGCGGCGTTGTCGGCGGTGCTCTCGGCGGCGTTATTGTCTATTTTGCTCAAAAACTCTGGGGACTTGACGTTTCTCTCGTTACTCTTATTGCAGTATGCTTCATCGCGGGCATCGTTGGGCAGTTCGGAGATCTGCTTGCATCCACATTCAAACGCTGGGCAGGTGTTAAAGATTACAGCAATCTTTTCCCCGGTCACGGCGGCGTGATGGACAGATTGGACAGCGCAATGGTCGCTGCGCCAATCGTTGCGGTCGCATTTGCATTTTTCATTTAATATGCATCAAGCGAATGCCGAACAGTCGGTCTGCTGATTGCCGCAGCCCGCTGCAAAGGCGGCATGTCCGCTCCGTTGTTGTTTACGGATTTTTCCATTGGGCTCAGCTGCGGATTCGGCAGCTCGCAGAAAAACTTCTCGTTGTACGGAGGATCAACAAATGAAAAAAATCGCCGTTTTCGGTTCAACCGGTTCAATCGGAACACAAACTCTCTCCGTGGCGGGCTTTCACCCGGATGAATTCGAAGTTTATGCAATAGTTGCAAACAAAAACGCAGAGCAGGTGGTTCGCAGCGCAAATGAGTTTCACCCGAAGTTCATCGGCATGTATGACGAAGCCGCCGCACGCGAAGTTGCCGAACGCTGCCCCGGCATCACTGTTGTTTCGGGCGGCGAAGTAAACTCGCTTGCGGCTCTTTCCGAAGTTGATATTGTTGTGAACGGTGTCAGCGGCTTTGCAGGACTGTTCCCGCTGCTTTCCGCACTCCGTGCAGGAAAAACCGTTGCGCTTGCAAACAAAGAAAGCATTGTTTGCGGACACGTTGTTGTGAACCGCGCTCTCGCCGAATTCGGCGGGAGAATACTTCCGGTTGACAGCGAACAGAGTGCAATTTTTCAATGCCTTGCCGCAGGCCGCAGTGAGGATGTTCGTTCGCTTATTCTGACAGCATCCGGGGGTATGTTCCGCAACGCTTCGGCCGATGAGCTTGCCCGTGTAACGCCGCAAATGGCGCTCCGTCACCCCACATGGAGCATGGGCGGAAAAATCACGATTGATTCATCCACGCTGTTCAACAAGGGACTTGAGCTTATGGAGGCCGGGTGGCTGTTTGATATTGAACCGAATCGAATCGAGATCCTTATTCACCCGCAGTCCGTTGTGCATTCGATGGTCGAATTTTGCGACGGTGCAGTGTTTGCGCAGATGAGCCCTCCCGATATGCGCCTTGCGATCCAGTATGCGCTCACCTACCCGCACCGCATCACTTCTCAGCTTCCGCGCCTTGACCTTGCAGAGCTGCATTCTCTCACGTTCGAAAAACCCGACTGCACACGATTCCCCGCAATTTCTCTTGCATATGACGCTTTCCGCGACGGCAGCAGTCTGCCCATCGCCTACAATTCCGCCAACGAAACGGCCGTTGAGCTGTTCGTTAGCGGCTGCATCGGTTTTACCGACATTGCAAAATGTGTTGAATACTCAATGGAAAGAATTCCCCGTGAAAAAATCGGCTCCGTTGACGACATACTTTATCTTGATAAAGAAGCCCGCAGGTTGGCCTGCGAATGCTTCGGAAAGGAAACATTATGACAATTGTTTACATACTTCTTGCGATACTTATTCTTGAGCTGCTGATTTTCCTGCATGAGCTCGGTCATTTTACGGCGGGCAAACTGCTCGGTTTCCGCATACTCGGCTTTTCGCTCGGATTCGGTCCGGCTCTTTTAAAATTCAAAAAGGGCGAAACCGAATACTCTCTTCGTGCATTTCCCGTGGGTGGTTTGTGTCAGTTTGACGGTGAAGATGAAGAAGCCTTGGAGAACGACCCACGCCGATTCAACGCTCAGCCCGTTTGGAAGCGTTTTATTGTTATTCTTGCCGGTCCGTTCATGAATATACTCACCGCCTTTCTTATCGCGTTCGTGTTCTATCTCTGCAAACCGATGCCGGTTTACGCTGTTGACCCTGTTACGCATTACGAGGTTCCGATCGTTGCTTCAGTTAAAGAAAACAGTCCCGCAGAAAAGGCCGGATTGAAAAACGGTGACGTCATCATTGCAATCAACGGTCAATATCCGACCGAAACGGCTGACACGGACATTTACTCCTCTGTTTCCGCACTTATCGGTGCCGCAGGCAATGATTTTGTTATGACTGTTGAGCGCAGCGGAGCGCAGCTGGATCTTGCCGTCGGCGACGCCTTCAGCTCAACTGAAAACAGAACCGTTATCGGCATAACGATAAGCGGGCTTGTTGACGACTACCGGCATTTGAACGTTCTTCAGGCGGCAGCAAGTTCCGGGGAATACCTCATTCTAATCGTGAAAGCAACAGCCCAGGGCATTGCGGGCATGTTCAAACACGGCATACACAGCGGAGATCTTTCCGGCGTTGTCGGAACGGTCGGAATCATGGTTGATGTTGCGCGGGAATCAATGATTAATCTTGTCAATATCGCTGTGATCCTTTCGCTCAGTCTCGGGTTGTTCAACCTTATTCCGTTCCCCGCACTCGACGGCGGAAGGCTGCTGTTCCTTTTGATAGAAGCAATTATTCACCGTCCGCTGAACCGCAAGGTCGAAGCAATCGTAAACGGTGTTGGACTCGCCCTGCTGTTCACACTTATGATAGTTGTTACAATCAGCGACGTTGTGGGACTTTTCAGATAGTGCGGATTGCAGTGCATTGTTCGTAAAGATTCAAAGAGGTCTGATATGAAACTTCTTATTCTTGTCGGCAGCGGTGCTGTCGGAAAGATGACCGTCGGGCAATCAATCATGAGAAAAACGGCGCTGCGCCTTTTCCACAACCATATGATGATTGAACCCGTCATTGAGATTTTCGGCGAGTATAACCACTCCGTTGTTGCAAAACTTCGAAGAACGATTTTTGAAGAGTTTTTGAAAACCGAACGGGAAGGGTTGATTTTTACCTATATGTGGGCTTTCGATTGCCCTGAGGACGGCGATTACATTCGTTCCGTTGCGGAGCTTTTTCGCTCACAAGGCGCAGAAATCTATTGTGCAGAGCTTGTTGCGCCTCAATCCGTCAGGCTTGAACGAAACCGAACGGAAAACCGCTTGCGGCATAAGGCCTCCAAACGCGATTTGAATTTTTCTGAGGAAAGGCTGCGGCATGAAGACAGCAAGTACCGCTTGGTAAGCAATCCCGGAGAGATCCCGTTTGAGAACTATATTCGAATCGACACATCCGAACTCAGCGCAGATGAAACCGCGGAAAGGATAATCAGCGCATTTTCAATTCCGCAAACCTGTCAAACCGGCAAGGAATGATCCCCCGCTCGACGCATTAAATTATATACGGCGAAACAAATATCGGCAGCCCCTTAGACAGGGAACTGCCGATGTTTTCAGTTGCTTATGTATATATAAATCACACCGAGGCTTCGGCAGCAGTCGCTGCGGAACGCGCTGACCCGATTTCGTTAAACAGTTTTTTGAATGCCGTAACTCTGCTTTCTTTTTTAAAAATCACTGCATTCATCCCGTCCGCAACTGCGGTCACGGCATTTTTTGCGGTCAAAATCGGTATTTCCGGAAGTTCGCGGCTGAAACACTCCGCAAGGCCGAATTGCAATGCGCCGCCTCCGATCAGCGTTATTCCCGTATCAAGAAGGTCGGCGGCGGCCTCCGGCTGCAAAGCCTTCACGGCATCCTTAACAAAGCGAATGAGCGCCATTTGCCCTTTTTGTGCAGCCGCCCGCAGCTCCGCGCCGTTTGCGCGTACCGTTTGCGGCAAACCGTCGTCGGCCGAACGCCCCTCAATATCAAAGCTCAGTTTATTCAGGTTCTGTTTAATTATTTCCGCCATGCGCTCACCTATCAGCAGCCTGTGTTCATCGCGGAACCAATTTTGAATCGCCCTGTCCACAGCCGCGCTGCCCTCATTCGAAAACCCCTGCCAAAGCATTCCACCGTTTGCGAATGCAGCGCAAGTCATTGTTTCCGCTCCGATGTTCACAATCATATGTGCCCTGTCCGAAAACAAATCCGCATCAGCCCCTATCGCACCCATCAAAAGCGGATCATGCACCTGAAGCGCACGAAATCCCGCAAGACGTGCCGCCTGTTTGAGAGCATTTTGCTTCACCATGGGCAGCATATGCGGTATCGCTGCATGCAGCTCAATCGATGCCGTTGTACGCTTGCCGGTTTTTTCGCATGCAAGCCGACCGAGCAGCAGCGCAAGCATACGCGTGTTTGCCGCCGCACCATCGCGAACAGGCCGAATTACACCGCTGCGATGCAGAAGTGCGGCATTGCCCGCTGCGGCGACCGTGAGTTTTGCTCCCGCTTCAAGAGCGATTGCCGTTTCCTCCGCCGCAACTTGCCCCCGAGCAACACATTTAATGCATTTTGAACCTATATCCGCTGCAAAAACGGTTTTGAACATCTTTGAACGACCTCCGAAACAATTCCTTCTCGGCACGGGGAATGCATTCAGTCTTTGCACTCCCTGTCCCTATAAGAAATTATTCCCTTTTTTGCAAAGAATAACCCGTTCCGATTCAAAAATTTTCGGTTTTTTTGGCTTTTTACGGCAAAGCAAAGTGTTCCGCACCGCCGAGTTGCCGCACACGGCAGAAACCTTTCTCACTTACTCTATTCGATACGTTCGTAAAAACCGTGTGGTAATATCCCTATTTTTTTAAGCATTTTGTACAGCACAGGAATCGGCATACCGATAACCGTGAAATAATTGCCCCGAATTTCGCGGACAAACATGCCGAACGGCCCCTGTATGCCGTAAGAACCCGCCTTGTCCAGCGGGTCGCCCGAATTCACATAATCCGTTATCTCGTCGGGAGACAGAGTTTCAAACGTGACCTCCGTAATGCTGCATTCAGTTTGAATTTCCGCTTTTTCCTGAATGCTGCATTCAGTTTGAATTTCCTCTTTTTTCCGAATGCTGCACTGAGCGGCGGCGTTTTCATCAGGGATATCCGCAATCACGGACACTCCGGTGAAAACTCTGTGGGTTTTTCCGGACAGCATTGAAAGAATGCGCACTGCATCCTCCGCATCTTTGGGCTTGCCGATAATCACGGGCTTTGTTCCCCCATCCTTTTGAAAAGCAACGACCGTGTCGGATCCGATAACCGCAAAATCCCGCCGCCCCGCCGCAAAAAGACGGTCAAACACGTCTTTCGCCTTGCGAAACGAAAGAGCACGAACAAAACTCTCCGGGTCATTTTCATCAATCGTTTCATCAGCATTGCTGACAATAATCTCATAGTCATATCCGCACATTGTCAGCAGCTCGCGCCTGCGCTGTGAGCCGCTTGCAAGAACAAGTTTCATAGTCATTTTCCTTACGTTGTATAAATTTCGGAATACTGTATACGCGGTTCGCACGTATTTGTCGCATTTTACATTTTATTGTCAAATCAGACTTTTTCAATACGTCTCGTTCTGCGTTTGCCTTCGGGCAGGGCTATAATACCAGTATTGCCGATGTATTTCAAGGGCTGATTCCCCGCTTTAAAAAAAATTCAAAATTTTTTTCATTGAAGTGGTGAAAGGTGTTGATTTGTGGGGCGATTGATGATATAATCAACACACATCCCACGATACGGGTAATGCATTACATAGTAAACGCCGAATCCGGCTTATTCTGCAATAAAGACCATGAATTCCGCGCTTTTTTGCAGAAATGCGGATTTTCGGTGTACTCAATCGAAATTAAGGCGGTGTCGACATGCTGTTGGGGCAATCCAGAAACAATTTGGACTCCAAGGGGCGAATTTTCGTCCCCGTTAAGTGGCGTCCCGACACCTCCGATCACGTTGTTGTTCTTATCGGATTGAATCCTGCCGATGTCAAAAAGGAAGAAAGATTCCTTCAGATTCTTCGGTACGAAAAGTTTGTTGAATTTGCAAAGGATCTAACCTCCTCGCGTCCCTCCGATTTATCCCTCATGCGTGCCAAGCGAAAGATCTTTTCAAGCGCGGAAGAGTGTACCCTTGACAAACAGGGACGCATACTGATTCCGCAATGGCTTGCAAAGTATGCAAACCTTAAGGATGAGGTTCTGCTTTGCGGCGTTGAAGATCGCATTCTCGTTTGGAATCCCGATGATTTCGAGGCAGCGGAAGCCGACTACACGCTTAATGAGCTTTGCTCCGATGTTCAGAATTATTCCGATAAAACTCCCGGTAATTCTTCTGCGGCATCGCTCATATCATCCGCATTCGGAGGTTAATAAAAGATGCTCAATGATATAAACACAAGCTCTTATCACACCCCAATAATGCTTCCGCAGGTTCTGTCCCTGCTGCGTCCGGAACGCGGCGGAACATATGTTGACGGAACTCTCGGCGGCGGCGGTCACAGCCTCGGAATTTTGCGTTCACTCCCTGCCGGCGGCAGATTGTTCGGCATTGACCGCGACGGCGAAGCTATCGCCGAAGCCTCCGCAAGGCTTTCGGTTTTTCCGAATTTCACGGCTGTTCGCGGCAATTTTTTTCAACTTACCGAACTGCTCAATGCCCGCGGAGTCAACGGTGCGGACGGAATCCTGCTTGATCTCGGCGTCAGCTCGCATCAGCTCGACGATGCGGAGCGCGGATTTTCATACGGAAGCGAGGCGCGGCTCGATATGCGAATGGACAAATCCGCTCCGCTCAGCGCACATGATGTTGTAAACGGCTATGATACAGCTGCGTTGACACGAATCATACGCGACTACGGCGAGGAACGCTTTGCCTCACGCATTTCAAATGCGATCGGTGCGGCGCGTGCGGACAAGCCCATTGAAACAACAACCGAACTTGCCGAAATTATCAAAAATGCAATACCGGCGGCGGCAAGGCGCGACGGGCCGCATCCGGCAAGGCGAACGTTTCAGGCAATTCGAATTGAGGTCAACGGTGAGCTTGCGGGACTTGAACAAGCGGTGCGCGATGCAATCCGCTTTCTGAATCCGGGAGGAGTAATTGCTGTCATAACTTTTCACTCTCTTGAAGACCGAATCGTTAAGAACGTTTTCAAGAACCTTGCAAACCCCTGCACCTGCCCGCCTAATGCGCCCGTTTGCGTATGCGGACTTAAGCCCGAGGTTGCAATACTTACCAAAAAGCCGCTTGTTGCGGATGATACCGAATTGGATTTGAACTCAAGATCGCGCAGCGCAAAACTCCGCGCAGCGCAGAAACTCATAAATACGATGGGGGACGAATAAAATGGCAAAGGATTCAAGATTTAACGGCAGAACTGTTGAAGAAATGCGTGTCTATGCGCCAAACAACGGCTCATTGGCATACAAAAGCGATTATCTTTACGACACAAGGCTTGCAGCGGCTCAACCCAAGCGTAGGCAGGAAACTGCCGCGCCCGCAGAAACCCAGCCAAAGATTCGCCCGCAGAAAACGCGCATTCCGCTTTCCGTCACGCTGCGTGAACGCAAAGTCGGAATTAAGCTGACTGCTTTCCTTTTTGTTGCGTTGATCGCAATGTCCGCGCTTTTGGTAGTTCTCCGTTTTGAGCGCATTGCCGGAGTTCAGCGCGACATCAACGAAATCAATGCCGGCATAGCCGCCGCCCAGCGCGGGTTCGGAGAACTTGACATGGATCTCAGCTCCTCCATCGACCTTGAAGCGGCACGACTCGCTGCCGAAACCGCAGGCCTGCACCCGAGAAAATAGCGGCAAACGGCGGACGAAAACGCCTGCCGATAAAACGGAGTCCGCCGCGCGCACACAAGCGGTGATCGGCAGAAAACGAAATATATCCTTTGTTCATTTTCTGAGCCGACCGGCGTTTGTCATATATATTCGGAGGTAATTCTGCAATGAGCATCACAGCCGTTCCCCCCGGCAAAAAACATCGCAAAAAGAATAAAAAAGCACAAAAAGCCCTGAAACCGCAATGGTCAACATACAAGCGGATTGCATGGCTTTTGCCTGTTTTTGCTTTATTTTTTCTCTTCCTCCTCATTCGCATTTTCTGGCTTCAGGTTATTGACGCAAAAGAGCTTCAGCAAAAGGCATTAAGCCAGTGGACGCGCCCGACAACCGTTACGGCTGAACGCGGCATGATAATCGACTGCAACGGGCAGACGCTTGCCAAAGACGGCCCCGTTTACAAAATTGTGATATGGCCGAATTCCATTTCCGAAAGCGACAGCGTTCGTGTTGCCACGGAACTCAGTCGTGTTCTTGACCTTAACTATGAAAGAGTTCTTGAACGAGTTTCAAGCGGAAAACTTCGTGAATTTATTCTCAAACGACAGGTGAGCAAAGAAGCCTGCGACGAAATCCGCAGTTTGCAGCTTGGCGGCGGTGTCGGAATTTCACCGGACACAAAGCGCTATTATCCGTTCGGCACTCTGCTTTCACAAACCATTGGGTTCACAAGCACGGACGGAACAGGTCAAAGCGGACTTGAGCTGACATACAACAAGTATCTCACCGGCAAGGACGGCGAACGTATTGCCGAAACGGACAGCAGGGGAAACCAAATTGCCGACAGTATGATTCAGGAGTTTCCGCCCACGGACGGTTCAACACTGAAGCTTACCGTTGATGCAAACATTCAAAGTTACCTTGAAAACGCGCTTGCCGAAGCTGTTCAGGTCAACAATGCAAAAAACGCACAGGGAATCATCATGGATGTCAACACCGGTGCCATCGTTGCAATTTCAACAAAACCCGACTATGACCCGAACTCCCCCCCGAGGGACGACATGCAGATGCTTGCCGAGCTTTCCCGCAATCGCATTGTAACCGATGCATACGAACCCGGTTCAACTTTCAAAATCCTTACCCTTGCGGCAGCACTTGATTCCGGAAGTACTCATCTTGAGGACAGTTTCTACTGCAACGGCGGTTATATTGTAAACGGTGAACGCATCAAATGTTGGAAACATGCCGGCCACGGCTCCCAGAACCTGACGCGCGCCACGGAAAATTCCTGCAACTGCTGTTTCATGAAACTCGCCTTGACAATGGGTACCGAAAAGTTTTATGATTATCTTTATGCGTTCGGCCTTGGGCAAAGCACGGGCAGCGGACTTGTCGGTGAAAGCGAAGGCATCGTAACTCACCAGAAATACGTTACCCAAAACGATCTTGCACGCATCGGCTTCGGGCAAAGCATTGCCGTGACGCCGATTCAGCTTGCAAGCGCAGTCTGTGCCGCAATCAACGGAGGCGAACTGCACACACCCTATATCGTTGACGAAATCATATCGGCCTCCGGTGAAACGGTATTCAAGGCCGATACGTCCCCCGTTCGCAGGGTCATCAGCGCGGAAAGCTCCGCATACGTTCGTCAGATACTGCAAAGTGTTGTTGATAACGGAACGGGCAAAAACGCAAAGCTTGCAAACTACACCGTCGGCGGAAAAACGGGAACGGCGCAGAAATACGACGAATACGGCCGTGTATCCTCGGGAAATTATATCTGTTCATTCATCGGATTCGCTCCCGCGGACGAACCCCGTTATCTCTGCCTCATCCTTGTTGATGAGCCTCGGGTAAGTTCAATTTTCGGCAGTACGGTTGCCGCACCTTTCGTTCGCCGTGTGCTTGAAAATGTGTTGACGCTGAAGGAAGTACCCGGATTAACCCCGGAAACAAGCTATCAGACGGTTCAGCTGCCCGACCTTGCCGGAATGTCCGCGGCTGACGCTTCCGCACTGCTTGCGCAGTACGGACTTGAGGGCATTTTCGAATGCGATGCGGTTGTAACAATGCAGGTTCCGGCAGCGGGCCAAAGCGTTGTTACCGGCTCGTCCGTTCTGCTGTACACCGGACTTGAGGGTGTGAACACTGCCGAACCGACCGATGAACCGTATTATGTTACCATGCCGAGTCTAATCGGGAAAACCGCGCTCCAGGCGCATGATGAGCTTAAACAGCTCGGGCTTACAATGATTGCCGACCCCGCCGATCCGTTCGGATATGTCATCGGACAAAGCATCTATGCGGGCACGCAGGTTGAATTCGGCTCATCCGTAACGGTTTATTTCGGCTATTCGACTACAGGCGGTTAATTTCCGCAACAGGCAGACTTTTTGCTGCAAAATCAATACTTGCTTTATAACAGGAGAAAAGCAATGCTTATAAGTGAACTGACAAAAAATACCGACTGCCGCATAATCGGCAGCGACTGCGACATCAGCAGAATCGAATACGACTCAAGAAAACTCACCGGAGGTGAGCTGTTTTGCTGCATCCGCGGCACTTTCAAAGACGGACACGAATTTGCCGAAAGCGCAGTTGCCCGCGGCGCAGCCGCGCTCCTTGTTGAACGGGAGCTTCCTCTTTCCGTGCCGCAGATTATTGTGAAAAACTCACGTCATGCAATGGCCGAACTTGCAATTGAGTTTTACGGTCATCCGCTTGACGGAATCCCTGTCATCGGCATCACCGGCACGAACGGAAAAACGACAACAACATACATGATAAAAGCGATCGCCGAAAAGGCGGGCTATAAAGTCGGACTGATCGGCACGATTCGAAACCTTATCGGCGACAGAATCATCCCCACCGACCGCACCACACCGGAAAGCGTTGAGCTTCAGCGTGTGTTCAGGCTTATGCGCGACGAGGGCGTTCAGCTTATCGTGATGGAAGTCAGTTCGCACGCATTGGATCAGGACAGGGTTCACGGAATCGAGTATCTCATAGGCGGATTCACGAACCTTACGCAGGATCATCTTGATTATCACAAAACTTTTGAAAATTATCTTGCGGCAAAAAAAATTATGTTCACACGCAGCAAATTTGCCGTTATGAATGCCGATGACAGCCACAGTGCGGAGCTGCTTCGCGGAATCAATATCCCAAGCATCACATACGGCATTCGCTGCGAAAAAGCCGATGTTCGCGCTGCCGACATTGAAATCTGTGCGCGCAACATCGAATTTGAAATGCTGACGCCGAACGGAAACAAGCAAATCAATGTTTCCATTCCCGGGCTTTTCAATGTTTTTAACGCAATGCTTGCAGCATCAGTCTGCATGAAACTCGGAATTGATTTGGACACCATCGCGGAAGGGCTGAAAAGCGTGAAGGGCGTTTCCGGCAGGATGGAATCGCTGCCTGCGGAAGGCTTTGATTTTTCCGTTATACTGGATTTTGCACACACACCGGACGGACTGTCCAACCTGCTCTCTGCCGTTCAGGGTTTTGCCAAAGGACGCGTCATTGCCGTGTTCGGCTGCGGAGGCGATAGGGATAATGCCAAACGTCCGATAATGGGTGCAACGGCGGCAAAACTTGCAGACTTCTGCGTTGTAACATCCGACAATCCGCGCACGGAAGACCCGACGCGCATCATCAACATGGTGCTTGAAGGTGTGCGCAGCGAAAAAACGGAGTACGTTGTTATTGAAAACCGCCGCGAAGCGATACGTTACGCACTGAATATTGCAAAGAAGGACGATGTGGTTGTTCTTGCAGGCAAGGGTCACGAGAACTATCAGGAAATCAACGGCATCAAGCATCCGTTCGATGAAAAAATAATCGTTGCCGAAATTCTTGAAGATATGCGCTGCGGGCGCAAATAATTCCGTATTCGGCACAGTTTTGCGCATCTGGCCGTTTCGGTTCCGTGCAAAGAAAAAATATAAGAGGTTCGTATTATGCAAAAGATGATTTTCGCTTTCATAACCGCCGCAGCAGCGGTCATGCTCATTTCTCCCCTGTTCATTCCCATGCTCCGACGACTCAAGTACGGGCAGGTTGAACGTGCCGAGGGGCCGCACGCACATTCCGCAAAGGAAGGCACCCCGACAATGGGCGGCATTATGTTCATAATCGCGATCATTATTGCAGTTGCGGCATTCAGCATATACGGCATTGCATTCGATTTTTCGGTTCCTGCCGTGCTTATCATGCTTGCGTTCGGGCTTGTCGGCTTTCTTGACGACTTTATAAAAGTCAAGCGCAAGCGCAATCTCGGTCTCCGCGCATACCAAAAAATTATCGCACAGCTTCTTCTGTCCTTTGCGGCGGCGTACTATGCCTATAAAAGCAGTTTTATCGGCTCAACATTGTATGACCCGATTTTCGGCAGCATCGAACTCGGCGGATGGTACATTCCCTTTACGATGTTCATGATAATTGCCGTTGTCAACAGTGCAAACCTGACCGATGGCTTGGACGGTCTGCTTTCCGGCGTCTCGCTGATTTACAGCATTGCAATGGGTGTGCTTTTTCTCTATTTTGCAAAAGTTTTCGACGGCAGCTTCATTAACGAACCCCGTTTCGTTGCAAACCGCGACGGAATGCTTTGCATGAGCGTTTTTGCGTTTGCGGTCGCCGGCGGCTGTCTCGGCTTTTTGAAGAGCAACAGCTATCCCGCAAAAGTCTTTATGGGAGATACAGGCTCAATGGCACTGGGCGGCGCAATGTCCGCAATGGTCATTTACAGCCGTTCCCCGTTCCTCTTCCTGCTGATGGGCGTATGCATTGTTGCCTCCGCCGTAAGCGTTGTGCTGCAGGTCGGCTCGTTCAAACTGCGCCACGGCAAGCGCATATTCAAAATGGCACCTCTTCATCACCATTTTGAGCTTTTGGGCTATCCCGAAACAAAAGTCGTTTCGGGATACATGATAGTGACCGCACTTGCCTGCGTTGCCGCACTCGCACTGTTCCTTTGATAGAGCAAACAAATAAAAGTCTGCTTTATTGTGCAGCATAACGCTGCATTTCAAAATGCCCACTATTGGTTCCTGCGGTTCGGGTGAACCGTTTTGAACACATAGCCGCCGTTCGGCGCCGAAAGTCGTGATTTTTGTTGGCACTTGGCACGACCGATAATGATATCGGGTTTTTAAGAAGGAGCATCGGCACACTTCTCAAAACCCCGCTGCGCCGAACGGCAGCATCTAAAAAGACTGCACTGCCGCAGATACGAATTTGTTCCGCAGGCAGCTTAATTCACCGAATAAAACCTATAAACAACGAAAGGACGCGATTCGATATGAAAAAAACCGCACTGATCGTCGGAATGGCAAAAAGCGGCATTTCGAGCGCAAAACTGCTTTACAGAAACGGGTATAACGTTATCATTAACGATATGAAACCTGTCATTCCCGAGCTTGAGGAAGCTCTTTCCGGCATTGAATACACCGACAAACTCGGCGAAGCTCCCGAAACACTTTTGGACGGAGTGGACCTGATGATCATTTCCCCCGTTATTCCGATTTTCGCTCCATTTGTCCGCAAGGCACAGAGCCGCGGCATTGAAGTTATCGGCGAAATTGAACTCGGTTATCGTTATTGCAGCAGAGGAACGCATTTTGTGTGCATCGGCGGCACGAACGGAAAAACCACAACCACTGCGCTTACCGGCGAAATATTCAAAGCAAACGGCGAAGGCCAAACGTTTGTTCTCGGCAACATCGGCATTCCAATTACCGAACATGCATCCGAAACGCGCCCGGGCGACACCGTTGTTGCGGAAACCGCCGCGCTCCAGCTCGAAAGCATCCGTGACTTTCATGCCGATGCAGCCGGGCTTTTGAACATCACCGAGGATCATATCAATCGGTTCGGCTCGATGGAAGCGTACATTGCGGCCAAAATGCGCATTTTTGAAAACCAGACCGAACAGGATTTTGCCGTTCTGAATGCGGATGATCCAATTGTTTCGGCCGCAGAAACAAAAGCAAAAAAGCTTTACTTTTCAAGGCTGCATGAGGTTCGGGACGGCGCCTTTGTCCGCAGCGGCATCATCATCTTCCGCATGAACGGAGTTGAAACGCAGCTTATTCCCGCAAACGAACTCGGCATCATCGGCGCACATAATCTTGAAAACGCGCTCTGTGCGGTTTGCCTTGCTATGTCCATGGGAGTAAAGCCGGATGTCGTCTGCAATGTTTTGAAATCATTCAAAGGTGTTGAGCATAGAATTGAATACACCCGCTGCCTGAACGGAATCACCTTTTACAACGATTCAAAAGGCACAAACCCCGAATCCACCGTTAAAGCCGTTGAAGCAATGACAAAGCCGACAGTGCTTATGCTCGGCGTCGGTAATTATGATAAGCAAAGTGATTATCGTCCCGTCTTCCGCGCCTTCAACGGAAGAGTTAAGGCTGTTGTTGTAAACGGTTCGAACACCGAAGCTATCATGCGTGCGGCCAAAGACGAAGGGTTTAAAAACATCTACCCCTGTTCGGATGATTTCCGCGCACTGATACTGAAAGCAGCATCCCTTGCCGAACCCGGCGATGCAGTGCTGCTCTCCCCCGCCTGCGCAAGCTGGGGCATGTTCGACAATTTTGAACAGCGCGGTGACATATTTAAGGAAATAGTAAACTCACTCTGAGGCGGTTTTGATTCCCGCCCATCGGGCTTGAGTTTCCGCCGAAAAATGCCGCATTCTGCCCGAAACGGTCCCTCCCGTTTCGGAATAATCGATAAGAGAGGTTGAGATGGAAAGCAACGCAACACATATTCGTTCCACCGAAAGGCGCGGCGGCAGTTCTCCCGCCGCTGCACCCATGCCGACAATGCGCCCGCGCAGACACGGCATGGACTACTTGCTTTTTCTTACAGTTGCGGCAATCTGCGCATTCGGCGTTGTTATGCTGTTTTCCGCAAGCTATTATTATGCCCAGTCCTTTCAGGGCGATGGGTATTACTACGTGAAAAAGCAGCTGTTCTTCCTTGCAATCGGCATTCCCGTTATGTTCGGGCTTTCGTTCGTGGATTACAAATTCTACCGACGCTTTGCATGGATGGCATATCTGCTTATAATCCTGCTCCTTATTGCCGTTCTTCTTTTCGGCAAAAACCTGCAGGGCGGACAGCGTTGGCTCAAAATCGGTCCGCTGCAATTTCAGCCTTCCGAACTTGCAAAGTTCATAATCGTTATTTGCATGGCAAAATACATGACGGATCATCATGAAGATATGCCGTCGTTCGTTCGTGGGCTTTTGCCGATGGCGGCACTGCTTGTCGTTCCCGCCGTGTTGATTTATTTTCAGCCGAACGTTTCCATGCTCATAATCCTTTGCATTGTGTTTGCTATCATGCTTTTTATCGGAGGAGCAAGCCTTAGTCAGCTCGGCATTGCGGCACTTATCGGCGGAGTTGCTCTCGTTGTTCTTTTGTTTGCTGCGTCATATCGCGAAAGCAGATTTACTGCATGGCTTGATCCTTGGGGCAACAAAAGCGATGCCGGCTATCAGATCGTTCAATCGCTTTATGCATTCGGCAACGGCGGGTGGTTCGGTCAGGGGCTTGATGCAAGCCGTCAAAAGCTCCTGTTTTTGCCTTATCGTGAAAGTGACTTCATTCTTTCCATCATTGCCGAGGAACTCGGCTTTGTGACTGTTGCACTGTTAATTGCGGCCTACTGCTTTATTATCTACCGCGGCATTCGAATTGCGCTCTCCGTTCGCGACAGGTTCGCTTCACTTGTTGCGGCGGGGTTCTCTTCCATACTTGCCGTGCAGGTTGCGGTCAACGTTGCCGTTGTTACAAATTCAATACCCGCAACAGGGCAAACGCTCCCCTTCATCAGCTCCGGCGGTACCTCGCTTGTTATATTCCTTGCCGGCATCGGCGTACTGCTCAATATTTCACGCTATACGGAACCCCGAAAATCACGCGGAGAATCATATGGAAAACAAAAAAAACAGAAACAGCGGCAGCAATAACGAACCTGAGTACGGCAGCAGGCATTCCCGCAACCGTTCTGCGGACGCTTCAGGCAATTCCGCACACGGTGCCCGCGGTGCGGCCGGAACACGTGCACGCAAGGTTCCGCACGGTGTTGAATCCGACGGGCTGGATACCCGCGCAGCGGCACCCGCACGCGGCATCAGCCACGAGGAAAAGCGGCGGAGACAAAACAGGCGTGACATTTTCAGTTCGCTCGGAATTCTTCTTCTTATCGCACTGCTTGGGTTTTGCGGTTATACAGCCTACCGCTTTACCTGCGTTGACTCGTTCATTGTTTCAGGAAGCGGGCAATACAGTGCCGAACAGATAATCGGCCTTGCAGGTTTGCAGACGGGCAGGCATATTCTTTCCTACAACACGGATGAAATATCAAAAAACGTATCAAGCATTCCGAATTTGATATGCACCGGCGTGCGCAGGGTTTTTCCGAATAAAATCAGTATCAATGTTGCCGATCACAATGCTGCGGCGGCCATACCCGCAGCAAACGGAACATATACGCTTATCGATGCCGAAGGGCTTGTGCTTGCAATCGGCGCGGAAAGCAGCGGTGAGCTTATCCTGCTCCGCGGCATGGCTAATATCGGCTTTGTGCATAATACCGTGATAACCGAAAAGAACCATTGTCTCCGCACCGTCACGGCAATGAAGCTGCTTGCGGCAGTAAAAGAATGTGATTTTGCAGAAAGCGTTATTGCAATTGATGTGTCAAATGCAGCCTCGATAAAGCTTGAGCTTCAGCACGGCTACACTTTTGTTCTGGATGACTGGCGATATGCGGAAGGAAATATTAAAACCGCAGCAAAGGCTTACGCACGCCTTCTCCCCGTCTATCCGAGTGGGGGGACGGTCAACATATTTAAGGATTCAACCGTTGTTGACTTCACTCCGCGCAATTCGGCCGCATCGGTCCCGCCTGAAACGGATGCACCGCAGCAGGTGACTGCTCCGCCGAATTCAACGGACGAGCCTTGATGAAACATTGCGTTAGATTTTATAAAACAAATTAGGTTATTCTATCTTTTTTACGCAAAGTCGCTGCCCGGGTGTTGCGCATAATATTGCATATATGCTATAATGAGCATACATATATGCACCGTCCGCACACACGCCGTTTTCGTTGAGAAAATGTGACATACCCCGCCGAAAACTGTTTTTTGGGCAGCGGATTCTGCATTTGGAGAGCTTGAATGAAACAGAGTGTTATAATCGACATCGGCAGCAGCAAGGTTCTTGCCATGGTTGTCTGCCCTGCGGCTGACGGCGCAATCATTGTTCAAAATGCCGAAGAACGTACCTACCCCGGGTATCGATTCGGTGAACTTCCGAACGCGGCCGCACTGAGCGATACACTTGAAAGCATTGCCTCTGCACTCCGCAGCTCTCAGGGAATCCGCCTTCGCAGTGCCTGTGTCGGAGTTCCCGCACCATTCACAAAGACCCTGCTCAACTCCTGCCGACAGCCTGTTGAATCCAGATCGCACCGCGTCACGGAACCGGACATCGATCTTCTGCTTGAGCAGGCGGCGGATTTCACTCCGCCGGAAGGCTTTACGCTGATGCACAGCTCGCTGTTCAACTTTGAACTTGACGGCATGGCGGCGGAGCATTCGCCCGTCGGCAAGTCCGCAAAGGAAATTTCGGCGGATGCGGCGCATACCTTCGTTGACTCGGCTTTCGCCGCAGTCGTTTCGGATGCGCTTCGCTCAGCAGGCATTGCCGCCGATCCGTTTGTTTCATCGCAGTTGACAGGGGCATTGTTCACAATTCCCGAACCGGACCGCGAAAACGGTGCGATACTAATCGATTGCGGCGGTCAGCATTGTGATGTTTCACTCATATATGACAACGCTCTGCTTTGCTCCGAAAGCATCGGAATCGGCGGCGAACACTTCACGCGTGATATTGCATACGGGCTGCGCCTTTCGTTCAGCACGGCGGAAAGCATCAAACGAAGGTATGTATTCGGGCTTGATTACAGCAACTCAGTTGAACGTGTTATGATTCCCGGAGAGGGACTTGCAACGCTCAGCTGCGGCGCAATTCAATCCGTTATCGAAGCCCGCATCGTTCAGCTTGCGGATGAAATTCAAAGCATCATCAGCGGCATTGAACAAAACGCTCGGGCGCGCTTCCCCGTCTATCTCATCGGTGGCGGAATTGCGCTTATGCGCGGCGGCGCCGAAAGGCTTTCCCGACTTCTCGGAAGGCGCGTATATGTTTCCATGCCGCGGACAAGCCTTATGAACGCCGTTAACTACGCACCGGCATTTGCGCTTGCGCATTTCATGCTTTACGGCAGCGGTTCACTTGCTGTCGGCAACAGACGACTGGTGGATAATATAGTCGGCAACATCAGAGATTTTTTCGCTTACCGACAAAATGCATAGCAATTTATGCAAAAATGATGCAGTATGCACCGATTGGTTTTTGAAAAGAGCAAACCGTTCGATGCATTCTCAAAGTTTAAATCAACCGAAGACAAAGGAGGTTTTATCAATAATGGCACTTGATCTTGAACTCGATAACGAACAGGGCAATATTGCCCAGCTTAAAGTCGTCGGCGTCGGCGGCGCAGGCGGGAACGCAGTGAACCGTATGGTTGAATTTGGTCTTCGCGGTGTTGAATTTGTATCCATCAACACCGACAGACAGGCTCTATTCACCTCCAAGGCAGACATCAAGGTTCAGATAGGTGAAAAGGCAACCCAAGGTCTCGGCGCAGGTGCGGAACCCGCCGTCGGCAGGGCTGCAGCAGAAGAGAGCATTGATGAGATCAACGACGCAATTCGCGGCGCAGATCTTGTTTTCATCACCGCAGGTATGGGCGGCGGCACCGGCACCGGGGCAGCACCCATAGTTGCAAAAGCCGCCAAAGAGCAGGGCATACTGACCGTTGGTGTTGTTACAAAGCCTTTCAGTTTTGAAGGCCGCTCACGCATGAGGAATGCACTTCAGGGCATACGCGATTTGCGCGATGTTGTTGACACGCTCATTATCATTCCCAACCAAAAACTGCTTTCCATTGTCGGCAACACACCCATTAACGATGCGCTCCGCGTTGCGGACGATGTGCTCCGTCAAGGCGTTCAGGGAATCAGCGACCTTATCACCTGCCACACAATGATCAACAGCGACTTTGCGGATGTTCGCACTGTCCTTTCCGCAAAGGGCATGGCCCACATGGGTATCGGCACCGCAAGCGGCGAAGATCGCTGCACGGAAGCTACCCAGCAGGCAATCAAAAGTCCGCTGCTTGAAACAACCATTGACGGTGCAAAGGGCGTTCTCATCAACGTTGTGGGCGGACCCACTCTCGGCATGATGGAGGTTGACAATGCAACCAACCTCATAACCTCGGCTGTGGATGAAGAAGCACGCATCATTTTCGCAATGGGCATTGATGACGCAATGGGAGACGATGTTCGTGTTACCGTTATTGCAACAGGCTTTGAGTGGCCCGCAGAACTGGATAACGACCCCTCAAGGACGCGTCAAAATGCTGTAAATTCCGGCGTTCGTCCCGACCCCGACTCCCGCGACGGCAGAGGCATTCGTGTTGATACACGTCCCGCCGCTCCCGACCGTGAACAATATGATATCCGTGACGACCGCTTAAATACTCCGAACGCACAACGTGAATACGGTACTGCACCCATGCGTGACGAACCCGGCAGGCGCGACTACGTTGATCGCAGCTACAGCGACAGGCAGGAGCCCCATCGAAACCCCGCTGACTACAGCAGCGGCATTCGCGGCGGTTCAGGCTCGAACAGTGCAGATTACGGCAGACCCGATTATGAGAGTCGCCCGGGATACGGCAACGCTCCTGCATATGAAGACAACAGAGGCTACGGCAGCTACGGCGATGAACCTCGCCCGGCAAGGCCCGCTGAGTCTTCCCGCCAAAGCACTCCCCGCGATGACCGCGACAAAAACAGCGGACTCGATTGGCCCTATTTTCTCCGTTCCAAGAAAAAGAACAACTGATTTAACAATCTGACAAAAAAACCGAAAGCATCCGAACATGCAGACAGCATTCGGATGCTTTCAATTTCGTTATGCGGTTTTATTTACATCATCATTATTCGCACAAAGCAGCCGACATCAAAATTCGTTGTTGACAATACGATGGGCTCGGTGCTATAATCATTTCAATCGGTGGTTCATCCGCCGAAATTTAAACAAAGGGGTATACCGGAGTGACCGTGATCGACTGAGTTTTTATGCAAAGCAAAACTTTTTTTGTTGCGCTTAAAAGTGTGCAAAATAGTTTGCGCTGCGATTCGGTTGATAACATCCCGGTGGACTTCCGCATATTTAACAGGATAAATGCAATGCAGACTTTGTGTTTCCCTGTATGAGCTTTATAGTTCTGCTCAGAAGCGGATGTGAATGATGTTTCACGTTCCGTTTTTTCTTTTCATAAAATGTGTTTTATGTGCACCTTAACGAAACCCTCCGAACCGCCCGCAGACTTCGGCTTTCAGCGCATTTATAACCCGCAGGCTTAAACAACAAGGAGGTTCATATGTCCATAATTTCAGTACGCAATTTAACCTTCTGCTATGAAGGCAGTTTCGACAACATTTTTGAAAACGTAAATTTCACGATCGATACCGATTGGAGACTTGGTTTCATCGGACGAAACGGGCGCGGAAAAACGACTTTTCTGCGGCTGTTAATGGGCGATTATGCATACGAAGGAAGCATCACGGCAAGCGTTCATTTTGACTATTTTCCGTTTGCCGTAACAAATGAAAGTCTGACCGCTGCCGAAATTCTTCTGACTGTTTCCGGTATTGCGGAATACGACTTTTGGCGCGCCGAGCGGGAACTCGGACTTCTCGGTGTTGATGAAAGTGTGCTCCCCCGTCCGTTTGCAACGCTTTCCAACGGAGAAAAAACCAAACTGCTGCTTGCCGCACTCTTTCTCAAGGAAAACAATTTTCTGCTCATTGATGAACCGACGAATCATCTTGATCTTGACGGGAGACGACTCGTTGCGAAATATCTCAAGAGCAAACGAGGGTTCATTCTTGTGTCGCACGACAGGGCATTCCTTGACGAATGCATTGACCATGTGCTGTCAATTAATCGCAGCACGATAGAAGTCATTCACGGCAATTATTCATCATGGCAGCGTGAAAAAACTCGGCGTGACGATTATGAACGCAGTGAAAACTCCCGTCTGACCGCCGAAATTGCCAACCTGCGCAATGCAGCGGACAGAATTGCTTCATGGTCGGACAAAATTGAAGCAACAAAAATCGGCGGCGGTCCGTGTGATCGCGGCGCAATCGGCGCAAAAGCCGCAAAGATGATGCGTCATGCAAAGGCACAGGAGAGCAGACTTGAACGCGAAATCGAAAAGCGGGAGGCACTTATGCACGATGTTGAATATGACGAGCGGTTGAAGCTGCATCCCGAGCCGTATTTCAGGCAGAATCTGCTTTTATCAAAAGACCTTTCCATTTTTTACGGTGACAGATGCGTTGCAAACGGAATCAGTCTTACGCTCAACCGCGGGGACAGAATCGCGCTTGTCGGGCGCAACGGCTGCGGTAAATCCAGTTTGCTGAAGCTTTTAATCGGCCAACCAATTGCACATACGGGCACACTTGAAATCGGCAGCAGACTGACCGTGTCGTATGTGCCGCAGGATATGTCTTTTCTTTCCGGCAGCGCAGACAACTTTGCCGCAGAAAGCGAAATTGATATCACCCTGTTCAAAACGATTCTGAGAAAGCTTGATTTCAAGCGTACGCAGTTCACAAAAGATATGTCGGAATTTTCCATGGGGCAAAAGAAAAAAGTCCTGCTCGCCCGCAGCCTTTGCCAAAGAGCCAACCTCTATATCTGGGATGAGCCGCTGAACTACATTGACGTTATATCAAGACTTCAGATAGAAACGCTGATACTTGAATACAAGCCGACCATGCTGTTTGTTGAACATGACGAAGCTTTCGTCAACGATATTGCAACGAAAGTGTGCAGAATCAGTTTGAATCAATAGCAAGGTCTGCCGCTGCATTCCGGCTGCTCCGTGTATTGGAGCAGGACAGTGAACAAAAAAACGGGAGCATTGTCATACGGCAATGCTCCTGTTCGTTATTTTGGTTTAATTGTGTGCGTTGATTCCTGTTTATACCGCGGGATTATTTGCCGCAGCAGCAGGGATGATCAACGGAGGACATATGCTTGATGAGGTCAACAAGCTTGTTGGAATAACCCCATTCATTGTCATACCAAGCAACGAGCTTTACGAAATGATCGTTGAGCATGATGCCGGCGGTTGCATCGAAGATGGAAGTTCTCTTATCGTGATAGAAATCGGAAGAGACAACAGCGTCCTCGGTGTATCCGATGATGCCGGCGAATTCGGGGCTTTCGCTTGCTGCTTTCATAACTTCCTTGATTTCATCGTAAGTTGCGGGCTTTTCGAGCACGCAGGTGAGGTCAACAACAGAAACGTCAATGGTGGGAACGCGCATGCTCATGCCGGTCAGCTTGCCGTTAAGAGCGGGGATGACCTTGCCGACTGCCTTTGCTGCACCGGTGCTGCTGGGGATGATGTTGTGTGCTGCCGCACGTCCGCCGCGCCAATCCTTGCGGGAAGAACCGTCAACGGTAAGCTGGGTTGCGGTGATTGAATGAACGGTGGTCATAAGACCCTCTTTGATGCCGAAATTATCGTTGATAACCTTTGCAAGAGGTGCAAGGCAGTTGGTTGTGCAGCTTGCATTGGAAACAACATTCATATCGGACTTGTATTCCTTGTTGTTTACACCCATAACGAACATGGGAGTTGCATCCTTTGCGGGTGCGGAGATGACGACCTTCTTTGCGCCGCCTACGAAATGCTGGCTTGCGAGTTCGGTGGTGGTGAACTTACCGGTGGATTCAACAACGTATTCTGCGCCGCATTCGCCCCAGGGAATCTCCTTGGGATCCATGCAGTTATAAACGCTGATAGCTTCGCCGTTGACAACGAGCTTGCCGTTTTCAACCTTGATTTCTCCGTCAAACCTGCCGTGAACGGTGTCATACCTGAGCAGATAAGCCATGTATTCAAGGTCGATGAAGGGATCGTTGATGCCCATTACAGTAACGTCGGGATCCGCTGCTGCTGCGCGGAAAACGAGCCTGCCGATGCGGCCGAAGCCGTTGATGCCGATTTTGGTTGCCATGAGTGAAAAGCCTCCTCAAAAGATTATAAATGTTTGAATCGGAAGCCGGCGGCGAAAAAGAAGCCGGCCTTGACCTTATTATACCCCATAACGGGGAAAAAACAACTATATAATTCGGGATATTTTTTCCGAAAAAATAGAAAAAATTAATGCGCCGACGAGCCGAACCGCCTGCCGGCGGAAGGTGTCAGAAGTTCAGCTCCTCCGCAACGATATAGAGCGGACGCTGCTTAAGCTCATCGTACATGCGGTTCATGTATGCGCCCTGAATGCAGAGGAAGAGGAAAGTGAGTCCCTGAAGCAGAACAACGCCGTCAACTGCCCACAGCCATGCGGGGAATTTGACTCCGCAGCAGGCAAGCACGATGAGCGCGATAAGACCGAGACCCGCAATGATGCTTGTGAGCACGCCGAAACCGCCGCAAAGCGTCAGCGGACGATCACTGAAACCAATGATTCCGTCCATTGCAAGGCGAATCATTTTTTTGAGCGTGTACTTGGTTTTTCCCGCAAAGCGTTCGTTGCGGACAAATTCAATTGGGACGGCGTCAAAGCCCATCCAGCCGCTCATGCCGCGCAGGAAGCGGTTATGTTCACGCATTTTGAGGAACACATCCGCAACTTTGCGGTCGATAAGACGAAAATCACCGGTATCAAGCGGAATTGCGGTTGCACTCATTGACTTCAGCAGGCGGTAATATGCAGCAGCCGTGAGCTTTTTGAAGATAGTCTCTCCCTGCCTCTTGAGGCGTTTGCCGTATGCTATATCAGCACCGTTTTCCCATGCTTTGACCATTTGCTCGATAACTTCGGGCGGATCCTGCAAGTCAACGTCAATGATTATCAACGCATCACCTTTGGCAGCATCCATGCCGCAGGTTACGGCAAGCTGATGCCCGAAATTCCTGCTGAAGGAACGCACCTTGACCTGTGGATTGTTCTTTGCGATATTGCGCAGAATCTTCATTGAGCCGTCACGGCTGCCATCGTTTACATAAATGATTTCGTAAGGATAACCGATTTTTTTCATAACCGCATCCATACGGGAAAATGAGGTTTCAAGCACCTCTTCTTCGTTATAAACGGGTACAATAAGCGAAAGTGTTTTTTCCATAATTATTAACCGTTGCCCTTTATTCTTTGTTGTTGCAGCGCAAACCGCATTGCAATGATTCCGCAGCGGCGGATGCGCCGACATATTGCTGCCTCCGCAGACCGACCGTTCCGGCCGTGTCTTGGGAGATTATACAAATTATATCCTATTTTGCCGCAGATTTCAAGCAAAAAGGGAAAAATAAGTCCGTACGTTATATTCCGTCATCAATGCCCGGGCTGAACACCGACAGAAGCATCGAATTCAAGAGTAAAAGGTTTATCCGTCAGCGCTGTATCTGTCAATACTGTTGCAAAAAGCAGATTCTCCCCCGGCTCAAGTTTCAGCATGAACGAACCGTCTGCCGACTGCATACTGCCGGAAGCAATGAAGGCCTCGCTGCCGCCTTCCGTCGTGTCCGCGAAAATTATGTTCACAGCACAAAAAAGAGTTTCGGGGTAGCTGTTTATGACCATGCCGTCAACGAATGTGCCGTCGCCCTCCTCGAAAACGCGAAAGTTTACAAATCGGAGGTATTGCTCGAAATGCTCCGTGTCGCGAATTTCTTTTCCAAGCGCATCATAATGCATTATGCCGCCCGTAGGCGCTGCATCGGCCGTCGGATATGTACCCGCTGTCGGCTCGGCGCTGTCGACCCGGAATCCGTGAGGCGGCAATGTCACATCGGGCATAATGCTTGGGTTTTTGTCATTGCAGCCCGCTGCCGAGAGCACTAAAGCCGCAAGCAGTCCCGCAGACAGGCGCAGTGCAAAACGCATACACCCGTCCGAAATATCGTTCTTTATTTTGAAGTGTTCAAACACAGTTTTACGCATTCGCGGGAAGCTTCCGATGTTCACGGATAAGCTTTTGACGCAAATCGTACAGCCCGTCCGAATAATCGACTTTGTAAACTTGCGGGTTCATCAAACGCTTGCTTTCCTCCCAGAGGGTGTCAAGCTCCTGCTTTGCATATGCCTGAATCTGTTGAATCGTCGGACAGTTGTAAACCTGTTTTCCGTCTATGAAGATGGGCACAAGCAGCTCACGCATTGTGTAATCCGTAAGTGTCATGCGTTTATAAGTTTGTTCGGGGTGGTAAATCGTGAGCGGTTTTGTCGTGTCGAACTTTTCATCGCGCAAAGCGATAAGATCGGCAATCGCCATATGATCTTTATCATACAGGCGATAAACGGTTTTAATGCCCGGGTTTGTGATCTTAACAGCATTTTCGGACAATTTGATTTTCGGATAAACGACGCCGTCAATAATTTCAGCGGACATTTTATAAACGCCACCGAGTGCGGGCTTGTCGTCTGAAGTTATGAGCTTTGTTCCGACACCCCAAGTGTTTATGCATGCTCCCTGCATTTTCAGGCTGTTGATAAGCGTCTCGTCCAAGTCGCCGGAAACACAGATTTTTGCATTTTCAAACCCGGCTTCATCAAGCATTTTTCTTGCTTTTTTGGTAAGGTAAGCAAGATCGCCCGAGTCAAGACGAATACCCGCCGGCTCATAACCTCTGCTGCGAAGCTCGTTAAAAACTGTTATTGCATTAGGAACGCCGCTGCGCAGCGTGTCATATGTGTCAACAAGCAGCAGACAGTTTTCCGGGAAAATATCCGCATAGGCGCGGAAAGCATCAAGCTCCGTCGGGAAGCTCATTACCCAGCTGTGTGCATGTGTGCCGAGGATGGGAATGTTGAAAAGCTGACCCGTGAGAACATTGCTTGTGCCGCAGCAGCCGCCGACAACGGCAGCACGTGCGCCGTAGTTCCCTGCATCCGGACCCTGTGCGCGGCGCAGACCGAATTCCATTACGGCATCACCCTTTGCGGCATAGCAGACGCGGCTTGCCTTTGTTGCGATAAGCGTTTGATGATTAACAAGGTTCAGCAACGCTGTTTCAACGAGTTGTGCCTCCATTATCGGTGCAATGACGCGAACGAGCGGTTCATACGGATAAACGAGGGTCCCCTCTTCCATTGCATAGATTTCACCCGTGAAATGCAGTCCGCGGAGTACGCTTAAAAACGATTCATCAAAAAGATTAAGCGAACGCAGGTAAGCAACATCGTTCTCCGAGAAATGCAGATCATTGATATATTCAACGATAGATTCCGTGCCCGCCATTACTGCATAGGAAGAATTTGCTTTTGTATCGCGGAAAAAAAGGTCAAAGACCGCTTTGTTGCCCGCCATGCCCTTTTTAAAATAGCCGTACATCATGGTCAGCTGATAAAGGTCCGTCATCATGGTCAGGTTGCGGCTGCTCATTATGCTCATTTGTGGTTGAATCCTTTCGGGGGTATTTATATGGTTAAAACTGTCGGAGATACACTGAATAATTCATTTTTCGGGAATCAATAAATCAGTTCTCGTCAGTGCTGCGTTTTTGATATTTTTTAAAAACCTCATCAAGCGTTTTTTCGTCATCGATACCGACAAGGGTTTTTTCTTCCCCTTCGCCTGTTTCACGCAAAATTACGTATTCGAGTTCATCGCTGTCATCATCAACCGGAAGCAAAACGTAGTAGTTTTCGCCGTTGTGTTCGATAATGTCCATAATATCAAACTCTATCTCATTTTCATCCTCATCGATAAGGATAATGCTGTTGTAAAGCTGTTCTTCCAAACTCTGCTCTCCTGTGTTTGTATTTTGCTCCGCGGCGACAAATTCCGCCTTATAATGCAGCAATATGCAGCGAGCAGCACAGAAAGCCGTTTAATCGGCACAATGCACTGCCGCTGCATATATCGTACGTTATAAGTAAGCACTGTTCGGGCATCACACCCATAGCCGCGTGATTGCTGCCTGAATATGTGTTTTGTTATGCCTTGCCGTTGCAGCCGAGAACGTCAACGATCTTATGGCGAACCATCTCTTTGATGGCAGCGCGGGCGGGCTTGAGATACTGACGGGGATCGAAGTGAGAGGGGTACTCATCGAAGTATTTGCGGATGGTGCCGGTCATTGCAAGGCGGAGATCGCTGTCGATATTAATTTTGCAGACTGCCATGCTTGCCGCTTTGCGGAGCATATCCTCGGGGACACCGATTGCATCCGGCATGTTTCCGCCGTGTTCGTTGATCATCTTGACAAATTCGGGAATGACCGAGCTTGCACCGTGCAGAACGATCGGGAAACCGGGAAGACGCTGCTCAACCTCTTCAAGGATATCGAACCGAAGCATGGGCTTTGTGCCGGGTTTGAATTTGTATGCGCCGTGGCTGGTGCCGATTGCGATTGCAAGGCTGTCAACACCGGTACGCTCAACAAATTCCTGAACCTGCGCGGGGTTGGTGTAGCTTGCATCCTCTGCGGAAACATTGACATCGTCCTCAACGCCCTCAAGCCTTCCGAGTTCGCCCTCAACAACAACGCCGTGATCGTGTGCATATTCAACAACCTGACGGGTGAGTTTGATGTTGTCCTCGAAGGAATGATGTGAACCGTCAATCATAACGGAGGTGAAACCGCCGTCGATGCAGCTCTTGCAAAGCTCGAACGTGTCGCCGTGGTCAAGGTGTACGCAGATGGGCAGCTGAGTTTCAATTTCGGCTGCTTCAATAAGCTTCATGAGATATGTGTGGTTGGCATATTTCCTTGCGCCTGCGCTGACCTGAAGAATGAGCGGTGCGTTCTCTTCTTTTGCAGCTTCGGTAATTCCCTGGATGATCTCCATGTTGTTAACGTTGAATGCGCCGATGGCGTATCCGCCGTTATAGGCCTTTTTGAACATTTCGGTGCTGGTTACGAGTGGCATTCCGGAATCCTCCTAATGAATTTATTCATTGTAAGTTAAGCGCGAACAACTCCTGCGTATCAATCAGGACAATATCGTCCGCTGAACCTATTATATACCAGTGCCTGTATTAAATCAACCGCTTTTTTCCGCAAATTTGATTTATATTTTTTATACTTTTTTCAGTCTGTTTCGGTTTTTTCAATACTAACGGTGCGTAAACGCAGCAAACAGCTGTTGTCCGGCTTCAGGCAAGCACATTCGCCTTCGGCAATGCGGCACGGATTGCCGCAATGCCTTCCTGTGAAATACCCGTTCGCTGCAAATCCAGTTTTTCCAGTCCCGTCAATGTGCAAAGCACCTCCACCGCAGAATCATCAATCGGATTGCCGGACAAATCGAGTTTTTTCAGATTCACATGTTCTTCAAGAGCCGAAACATCCGTTATTGCATTGTTGTGCAGCGAAACATCCGTCAGGTTGACGAGCTCCGTAAGAGAGGAAATATCCTCAATCGAATTCATTCCCGCATACAGAACGGACAGTTCTTTCATGCCCGCCAAAGCGGAAATATCCGAAATGCTGTTATTGTATATCCACAGCCGTTCCATATTCTCGAGGCTGCGCAGCTCGGAAATATCGCTCAGCACATTATCGTGCAGGTTCAGCCTGCGCAATTCGTGAAGCTCCGAAAGCGGTGAAACATCCGAAATGCTGTTATCATGCAGATACAGTTCACGCAGCTCAACGAGTTTTGAAAGCGGGCGCAGGTCGCTTATGCTGTTGCTCCGCAAACCAAGCTTTTGAAGCTTTGTAAGCTCCGAAAGCGGCTGAAGGTCATGAATCTCGTTTTCATGCGCAAGTAGTTTAGTCATATTCTTGAGCGGCGTCAGCGGATAAAGGTTGGAGATATTGTTCTTGTCAATATCCAACTCCAGCAGCTCCGTCAGTTCGCTCAGGTGTGATATGTCAGAAATATTGTTCGTATCGAGGTTCAGTTTTCGCAATGCGGTAAGCTTTTCAATCGGAGATAAATCGTAAATCATGTTTTCGGAAAGATCCAGCACACGAAGATAACCGAATTTTGTTAAATCGTCAATATACATCAGTCCGCACCGCCGCAGATGCAGCTCCGCAATGCTGCTTCTGTCCGATACGCATATCGAGCCATATTTATATTTAAAGGCACGCGCGAAGTTTTCGTTATTAAATTGTAATTCTGTCTCAAACGGATTCGGTTCGTCTGCGGGCAGCGGCAAAGGCGTCTGTACAGGAGGAATATAATCGCCTGACAAAACCTGTGTGGGGTTCGGCACAGGGGAATCGGTTTGCTCGGCAGATCGCTCGGGTTTTACGGGAGCAAGGCTCTCGCCGCCGCTGCATCCGAGAATTGCGGTTGCTCCGATACATATAAGCAGCGCAAAAGCAGCCGGTTTACGAAGTGCAGTCAAAACAGCAGGACCGGGGGTGCGAACCCCATTGTTCCGTGAACAATGCTGCAATGCCGATTTTGCTTTTTTATCGTCAGTTTCGTTGTTTGATTTAGATTTATACGTATTTTTTCTGTTAATCATATTCGTCCCGAACTCATATTGTTTGTTCCCGCCGCATTCGACGCACTTTCGCAATGCCCGTTTTCGCATCAACCAATTACAGCCGTTCTGTCAAGGATCCTCATGCCAAAGGGGAGCAGCCTTGTCGGTCGCTCCCCATGCCAAATCATCGTGCAGAATACGGCATTATCCACCGGACTTTTGCTGTGCAAAAGCTGTCAAGGGTGCAAATGCCGTTCGACACTCGGAGATACTCCGGATAATTCGTGTTTTTGTGTGTAACCGCTTGCAGTTGCGGCTCGGTTCACAAAAAACAGCCTTTAGGCAGAGTTTCCGTCGGACGGAGTTTTCTCAGATGACACCGATTGCCATACGCATTATGGTCAATGCATCCGAAACGGAAACACCGGGGTTGCCGTCAACATCCGCAAGCTGAATCTGCTGCTCGGTAAGCTGCATCGTGCCCATCGCATACCGCATTGCAGCCAATGCATCCGAAATGGTCACGTTGCCGTCCATATCAACATCGCCGGGAGCGTACTGTGCGCCGATATAACCGGGAATGCTGATATTATCAACCCAGCCGCAGTCGCTTCCGCTGTTGACGCTGCTGTCCTTAGAATACACCCATTCGAAGGTGTAGGAACCGGTTGTCTGAGCGGTGTATGTAACCGTTGTCCAGTCACGGTCGCCGGAGATATTCGTGTTGTCCGTATTGTTGACTCTGAATTTGAGTTTGTCGTAATTGCTTTCGCTGCTGACGCGCCAATCAAAGCTCATTGTTTCGCCTGCGTTCATGTTGACGGTAACGCTGAACCCTGCGGAAGAACCGCCGACGCCTGCATTTGTGCTTACAACGCTTGCGCCGCCGACGCTGTTCACAACATCAACCGCCCAAGGATGGCTGCTGTTGTTTGTGAAATTCAGCGTGCCGTTCTGCACGTTTGCCGCCTCGTCAAAGCTCGGAAGCCCTGCAATCGTCACTTGCGCGGATGCAGTGTAGTAACGATCGTTGAGCAAATCGTGTGCTCTTGCCGTTATGGTTGCCGTGCCCTGAGCAACGCCGGTGACGGCTGCATAACGCTTATTGCCGCGAACTGCTGCAACAGCGGGGTTTGAAGAAGTCCACTCTACCTCGAAATTGTTTGCATTCTCGGGTGTGCGGAGTGCAGACAGGCGAATTTCGCCGCCGACATAAGCCTGTGCGGAAACAGGGTCAATGCTGAGCGCCGTGAGCGCAACGGGTTCGGGGGGGATTGCATTCAGAGTTACGCCGAAATACTTAAGGCCGTTGTCCGCACCCTGCGGCGGGAAGTAAATGCCGTCAACGGGTTTTACGGTTATCGCGCCGCCGCCGCTGATGGAGCAGCTGTTTCCCGTGAAAACAACCGGTGAAAGCAGGTTGTAGAGGTTCTGAACATCGTGATAATCCGCGGGGTTGTATCCCTCCTGCATCCTGAAACCGTAAATGCCGTCGTATGCATCCGGCGCATTTGCGGTCATTGCAACGCGGAAATTGCCGACAAATTCGGAAGCCGTCTGACCCGTGACCTCTTTGAACGCAGCCGCAAAGGATTTTCCTGCGGCAAGCTTTTGCAGAAGCGCACGGAAAGTCTGGTTGCCGTATTGCGTGTAGATATACTGAGCAAAGAACGATACCTGAGCATAAAGCGCAAGCCTGTCGTCCGTTTCGATCCAGTTGCTCCAATCGTACATTGAGAAGCCGTTGTGCAGGCTCCATGCGGAAACATACTCGTGTTCTGCGGGCGGAGTGAGCCAATCGTTATTGGTTTTGAAGCTGTAGTTCATCCAGCTCTGCACCCTGCGGGAAATGCTGCTGCCGGGATAGCAGATCTCCTCGGAAGCTGCGCTCATGCATTCGTTTATCCACGTGTCGGAACCGCCGGCGGAGTAGTTGATAAGGTGCTGATATTCGTGCACCATTGTGCCGTAGGTATCTGCAACGTCGATGATGACTTCACCCTCGGTATTAACATAGTAAACACCGGGATATGTATCGATATTAAGACAGGGCATTCCGTTTGAAGCAAGATCCGATGCAGTGAAGAAGCCTGCAACATAGCCGTTGCCGGGAGTCCAGCCGTCGTCAATGTTGTAATACAGAATGTTCAGCCTGCCGTCGCCCTGGCTTCCGTTTGCGTGATCGCCGAATGAAGACTGCATCAATGCAAACTTCGAATCGAACTCATCCGCACAAATCCGGGCAAAGCTCTCGTCGATTTCATCAAGGGGATAGACGTTTGCCGCCGTTGATGTGGGAGTCCAGATATAGCAATGCTCGCCCTTTGCAAGCACTTCAAACTCAACATTTGAGTTGGGCAGTGGGCAATAGCTTGAATAGAGGCTGAAAACATGTGTGTCGCCGACATTGAAGGAAAGGGATTCCGTGCCGATGCTTCCGATGTTGCTGCGGGAATCAACACCGGCTTTTTTGTCCGCTTCGGCAAGCTCGGAATCGATATCGACAACATAACCCTTGTCTGAAGCGGGAAGGCTGCCGCGTTTTGCACCGGTTGCGCCGACACCGACTTCGGTTTCGATAAGGCCGCTCATGTTGCCCGTGGACATATCGCCGTAAGAGCTTGTGCTCGGGTTGTAAATAACGACATAGTCGCCGCTGTAGCCATCGCTGCCGTCGGTGTCGATTTCAACATCGCCGGTGTTGATGAGGTTTGGGGTTACCTGTGTTTTTGCAGCAGCGGAAGACGGCAGGGCTGCCGCAAGCGTCGTTACCGCAAGGCACAGGCTCAGCATGATGCTGATGATTTTCTTCATAACGTTTCCTCCTGAAGTTTTTGCAGAGGTGTATCGGCAAACAATCCGCTCGATGCGGGTTTGTCCGAACCACTGCACATATATAATAACACATCCGCCGCATTCATCAAAGATAAATCGGGGCGAATGTGTCAATATATTATTTTTTCGTATTCTTTAATCTAAATCCTGCCTTTTCGCTCATGCGTCTGCTTGATTCTCGATTCAATGCCCATATCTGTCGGAACATAGTAAACATGTCCTTCAACTGAAGGCGGCATGTATTTTTGCTCCACTTCATGATTCGGGTAATCATGAGGATATTTATACCCTGCGCCGTGCCCAAGCTGTTTTGCGCCCTTGTATGACGTATCTCTGAGATGAATCGGAACAGGTTCGTCAATCGTCTTCTCCGCTTCGGCAAATGCACCGTCAACAGCAAGAACTATGGAATTGGATTTCGGACTTTCGCAAACAAAAACGATCGCCTGTGCAATGCTGAGCCTTGCCTCCGGCATTCCGATGAGTTCAAGTGACTGCGCCGCCGCAACAGCCTGCTGCATTGCGGTCGGGTTCGCCATGCCGACATCTTCGGAAGCATGCGCAATGATCCTGCGGCAGATAATCCGCGGGTCAAGTCCCGCATAGATAAGCCTTGCAAACCACGCAAGTGCGGCATTGCTGTCCCCGCCTCGGAGGGATTTGCAAAATGCGGAGAGCATATCATACAGCTGCTGCTCATCGCATTTAATGACTTTTTGCTGAATTGATTCAGCCGCAATTTCAGCCGTGATATGTATCACTCCGTTTGCAGACGGTTCGGTTGTTCGCACCGCAAGCTCAAGCGCATTCAGTGCGCAGCGCACATCTCCGTTTGCAATGCGGGCAATATGCATCATTGCCGCTTCATCAACCGATGTTTTGTACATGACGAGCCCTTTTTCCGCGTTATTAAGAGCAGCCGTCATCGCTTGCATAACATCTTTTTCCGATAAAGGATAAAATTGGAACAGTCTGCATCGGCTGACTATTGCGCCCGTCATGGAAATCATCGGGTTTTCGGTGGTTGAGCCGATGAATTTAATCGTGCCGCTTTCAAGCGCGGGCAGAACGGAGTCGGACTGTGCCTTGCTCCATCTGTGGCATTCATCCAAAAGCAGGAAAGTTTCCTTTCCGTAAAGGCGCAGATTATTTTCGGCCTCGGCAATGACCTCGCGAACCTCTTTAACTCCGGACGTCACGGCATTAAGCTTTACAAAGTTCGAACGCGTTGTGTTTGCGATTATTGAAGCAAGCGTTGTTTTTCCGCAGCCGGGCGGACCCCAAAATATGCTGCTTTGAAGTGCATCGATTTTTATGGCGCGCCGAAGAAGGCAGCCCTCGCCCACAATATGCCTTTGTCCTATGAATTCATCCAACGTTTGCGGGCGCATTCTGTCCGCAAGCGGAGCGGATTTTGAAACATTGTTTGAAAAAAGGTCCTGCATAGCTCCGTTTGAATCCGTTTTCGAAATTGCTGTATTCGCTTGATTTTACTGTAATGCCACGCGATCCGCCGCCGGTTGCCGGCGACGGACTGCATTCGAAAGAAAGTGCAATGAAGCACACGATTTATTTATCGGTATCATCAAAGCTCATTTCCATAAGGCGTGCGGGCAAATGTTCGAACATGTATGCCATGGGTTCACGTTCGTGAATGGTGCGCACGGCTTCCGCAAACAGCGGCGCGGCGGAAACAACTTTGATTTTCCTTGAATTTTTAAGCACATCGGTGTTGTCAACGGTATCGGTTGTGACAAGCATCTTGATGGGGCTTTCTTCAATGCGCTTAACAGCGTCCTCCTTGACGATCGCATGGGAAAGGAACGCATAAATTTCTTTCGCGCCCTTGTCCATAAGGCCGTATGCAACCTTGCAGAGGGTGTTGCCGCTGATTGTGAAATCATCAACAACCATGCAGGTTTTGCCTTTTACATCGCCGATAATCTCAAGTGCATTGGGGTTTTCATCGTGGCCGATGCGAACCTTGTCGCCGATTGCAACATTGCAGCCGAGAATGTTTGCGTATGCCCTTGCACGCTTTGCCGAACCCGCATCGGGAGAAACGACAACGAGATTTTCATTAACAATGCCGAGGTGCCGCGCATATTCGCAGAGCAATGCACTTGCGTAAAGGTGATCGACGGGTTTCGAGAAGAAACCCTGAACCTGTGCCGCATGAAGGTCCATTGTAACAACCCTGTCGGCACCGCACATCTCGATGCAGTCCGCACAGACTCTTGCGCGGATGGAAACACGGGGTTCATCCTTTTTGTCGGCTTTTGCATAGCCGAAATAAGGAATAATTGCGGTTATTGAGTTTGCACTTGCACGCTTGAACGCATCTATCCAAAAAATAAGCTCGGTGAACGCATTGTTCGGATCCTTGCCGATGGATTGAACAATGTAAACATCCTTGTTGCGGATGGATTCATCGGCGCGGACATAGATTCCGCCCTCGGAAAAAATATGGGTTGTGGATTTGCCGAGTTCAACGCCGAGATAATCACACATTTTCTGTGCAAACGGCCTGCTTGCGGAGCCGGCAAAAACAGTTATGATACCGTTGGTTGAGTTCATAATTCTAAGAAGCTCCCCCTCATCAAAATATTTTGCTATCGTAATTATAGCAGACAAGCCCCGTGCATTCAATGAGAGCAGCGAACAAAATGAAAGTATATTCGGGTAATATCGACTCGCCTTTTATTTTTTCGTGCCGCACAAAAGAATGCCCCGGACGGTTATAAGCCGTCCGGGGGCAGGGTTCATGCGTTCGGCTGAACGATTCAGTTTTGACTTTTTCCACCGCTTCCGCCGAACAGCTCCTCATCGATTGTGTAGCCGGGTTCGCCCTCGGCAACACTTCTGACAGCAGCATAATAATCGTCCCAAACGATAAGATACTGTGTGTGTTCACTGTTCAAGAAGTATATTTTAAATCCGATTCCGCTTCCGCCCTCATAGTCGGGGGCGCCGGTGATTGCATTAAGCTTCTTAGTCACGTTCTGATACCCGTTCTCCGAAGAACGGTATTCGGGCAGATTTGCAAACACCTCATGCACCTGTTCAAGTGTGAGCATAGGCACATCCTCCGGAAGATCCCCAATGATTTGCAGTATCTGCTTTGTGTAGTTCTTCTCAGACCCAATGCCTTGAAAACTCAGCTCAATGTTTTTAAGCTTCTGCTTCTGCTCATCGTCGGCACGAGCCATACAGTATTCATACAGCGAGCCATATGCCTTTGACCAGACATTCGCGCTTTTCCAAACATCCAAATCACTGTAATCCGGAGCTTCCGTCGGAAGCTGAGCCTGTTCTGTCGGAGCGGCAGTACTCGGATTTTTGCCCGAAGTGCCGGTGCAGCCCAAGACAAACACAACAGCACATACAAGCGCGATTATGAGGGTAAGAGTTTTCTTTTTCATAATAGATTCCTCCTTGAATCCGGTAGAAATGATTCTTTTTGTTCTCGCAACGGCAGAATTGCCGTTGCAAGAACAGGTTTCAGTCAGCCGTTTTAACGCAATGCTATGCAATCGGTTCAGTTATGTATTCCACGACTGTGTGCATTGCAGCATCAAACACCGCTGCGAAGCCTATCGTTACTTGCAGATACCGTGTGTGTTCACCGTTCAGGTAGTATACTGTGAATCCGATTTCGCTTCCGCCTTCATAGTCCGGGGCGCCGGTAACTGCGCAGATTACGGACGCAGCAGCCACGTTTCGCTTCCTGCACTGTCGTAGTGCCTTACCGTGCCCCGCCACACGCGAACGTACTCGGTGTGTTCGGCATTCAGGAAGTAGACCGTGTTTGTGATTCCGCTTCCGCCCTGATAATCCGGCGCACCGGTGATTGCATTAAACCGCGTCATCACTTCGCGTTCGGTATCATCAAAATCCACGGGTCTGAATCCCATCTGTGCAACTTCGTCGCAGATCGCCTGCACCTGTTCAAGGGTGAGATAGGGTGTATCCTCCGGAAGGTCGCCCATTGCAAGCATGACATCCTTAACACATACCATAAAGCAGCCCAAGCTGTCAGTGTCGCGGGCCTGAATTTCATCAAGCTTCTGCTTTTGTGCATCCGTTGCCTTCTCGTAACTCCTTGTCAGGAGTTCGGGATCATCAAACTGAATGCGTGAGCTGTAATTGGCCTTTTCAACATTGGTTGAATCGGGAGAATTAACGGGCGCATCGGTTTTCTGCTTGTCTCCGGCTGTCAGTGCCTGCACGGCAAAGCAGCCCAAGGCAAGCACAACTGCGCATGTAAGCGCAAGGATGAGGGTGAGAGTTTTCTTTTTCATAATAAATTCCTCCTTGAATCCGGTAGAAATGATTCTTTTTGTTCTCGCAACGGCAGAATTGCCGTTGCAAGAACAGGTTTCAGTCAGCCGTTTTAACGCAATGCTATGCAATCGGTTCAGTTATGTATTCCACGACTGTGTGCATTGCAGCATCAAACACCGCTGCGAAGCCTATCGTTACTTGCAGATACCGTGTGTGTTCACCGTTCAAGTAGTATACTGTGAATCCGATTCCGCTTCCGCCTTCATAGTCCGGGGCGCCGGTAACTGCGCAAAGTCTTCTGTCAAGTTCACTGCGCCATTCCCACCAATCTTCAATTCCCATGTCGTTAACTTCGGCGCAGATTGCGCGTGCCTGTTCAACAGTGAGAATCGGAGTATCCGAGGGCAGCCTCCCCATAATTTGCAAGATCTTTTTCTTGTAATCATAATTGAATCCACCGAATTCACGTTCGATGTTTTCAATCATCCGCTTTTGCTCGTCATTTGCTTCTGCATAGAGCTTGCCGTAAACAGCCGAAGTGTCACTCTCAACAGCTTCCGAATTTTCGAATTCGGAAGTATCCTGCGAATCCCATGCCCAAGGAATCTGATAACAGGAATTCGGATCGTTCTCGTCAGTCCAGTAGTAGTAATACTCGGACGCATCCCGGTTCTGTTCAAAAGGATCAACATCGTTCAAAGCAACATCGGCTGCATTCCTTCCGCTGAACGTCAGTGCCTGCACGGCAAAGCAGCCCAAAGCAAGCACAGCAGCACATGCAAGTGCGATGATGATGGTAAGAGTTTTCTTTTTCATAATTAAACCTCCATAGCAATGGTATGGTGATAGCTTGCCCGATTGCTGTCGATTGAACCGTTCCCGGTCAAAAATGAGTTTTGCAAGCCAAAACATTTATCGGGCGGAGATCGGAAACGGGGAAGTCTTTGTTGTCAGCACAGCCGGAATGCACAAAGACCCGAGGAACTGCGGCTTGGAGCTTTTGAAAATCGGATCGATCGCCCTCGTTTCGGCTCTCTTCCGCTCTTCGAGTCAAGCATACCATATATTGCCGGATAGTGCAAGTGTTTTTTTATTTTTTTCTAAAAATTTTAACATTAATAATTCTCTCCCGAAATTCAAGCTGTTTACGCGGCATGTTACGGATTTGCAGCCGTTGCGAAAAAAACATCAATTAATATTTTTAATTGACGGATTTTTTCGGCAGTGTTGATGTATGTCTGATATTTTATCACAAAAATTCCCGTCAATACTTACTCTGTATCGCCCGTTGACGGCAAAAGGTTCAATGCGTCATCAACCGATTCAACGTTTGTGTATGCCTGAGGGACATCGCCCACAATAACGGTTTCGCAAAGTGCGGCGGTATGGGACACGGCGATATGTTTTTCAAAAGAGGCAAGTATTATCCGAATGTTTGCAGTCAGTTTAAGATATGCCGAATATCTTGTTTGGTTGATTCCGGCAGGAGAAAATGCAGCGGAAAGTCCGGAATCGATTCTTCCCGCAGGAAAAATCCCGACGCTTATACAAGGGCCTTTTTCGGTAAACAATGAAATTCCGCTTGCCGTCCCGAGTGATACGCCGACAGAAGCATTTGAAAGCTCCCGAAGCCGAATTTGGGCGCAATCGGTTATTTGCGCCGCAAGCAGATTAATTTTCACGGCGTCAATAAAAAGAATGTCCGCACCGCTCTCGTTTCGCTGCACTTTTGCAAGTTCGGAAGGATCATGTTTCTCCGAATAGGCTCCCATGACTTCCAATACCGCAGAGTTCAGCAGTTCCGCTGCAAGCCGGGCTGCCTTTTCCTCTGCAAGAGCGCGCAGCGGCACGGAAAACGCCGAGTCAAGCAGGATTGCGAACGCAATAAACAGCGCAGCCGCAGCACAGATTATACCTCGCAGGCCAAAATGCAGATTCGGTTTTTGTATCCTGCGGATATTGGCTGATTTTGTGCCGCGCACTCTTCGGAAGCGGCGTTTTCCGTTTCTTTTCCTTACAACAGCATTGCTTTCGCCCCCCGTGCAGTCCGACATTGCATTCCCTCCTTTTTATCGTTTTCTTTTTAAAATATTCCGCACACGGCACGAGTGTTACCCGCAATGCGGGAGCAAACGCGGATAATTGCGGATATTTGCGGCAAAACTGCAAATATTTGATGTTCGGTTTGCCAAGCGGTGCACACTGTGGTATAATTTGAATGGGAAAATATGCGAAAGGTATTTTGAGATGGATAATTTCAAAAATGAACATAACAGCGCAGCGGACGGCGACACTCTCGTTTTTGAGAGTCCCGCTGCGGCGACAAATGCGAACGGAGAACCCGCCGACGGCGGGAATTCGGGTTTTTTCAAAAAAGCCTTCGCTTCCGTGCGCAGTTTTTTTGCCAAACTGTTTTCAGACAAAAAAGGAGCAAACGAATCAATGCATTCAAAACCGAACAACAAAAATCATTCCCGTGCAAAACGCACTTCGCCGAACAAAGCGGATGCACCGCAGGGAGTTTTTGCGCCGCGCAAACGACCGCGTTCAACCTTGCTCGCCATCGTGTTCACAGTCATAAAACTTGTTGTTGTTGCAGGAATACTTTGCGGTTTCATCGGACTCGGCCTTGTGCTCGGCATTGCAAAAGCATATATCGACACCACGCCGACGCTTGATATTTCCGCGCTCACGGAAAGCGACCGCACAAGCTACATCTATGACGGCAACGGAAATATGATAACGACCTTTGCCAGCATGGAATACCGCGATTGGGCAAATATCGACGAAATTCCCGACAACCTTAAAAATGCGCTTATTGCGGTTGAAGATGTTCGCTTTTATAAACACAGCGGCCTTGATTTCAAGCGGCTTTTTTCGGCTGTTATCAACACGCTGCGCAACACCAACACCCACGGCGGCTCAACAATCACCCAGCAGCTTATCAAAAACAAAGTACTTTCCAACGTTCAGAGTTATAAGCGCAAAATTCAGGAAGCATACCTTGCATATGAGCTTGAAAGCACCGTTTCAAAGGACAAAATACTTGAAGCCTATATGAACGATGTTTACCTCGGCGACTCCAACTACGGCTTTAAAACAGCCGCAAAAGACTATTTCGGCAAGGAACTCGATGAATTGACCATTCGCGAATGCGCAATGCTTGCGGGCATGGTTCAAAAGCCGAACGTTACCAATCCCCGTGCGAACACCTATAAACGGTTTTACAGCAGCGGACGCAACAAAATGGATATAACCAACGACAGGACGAATGTTGTTCTTAAAGCAATGTATGATGAGGGCTTCATAACGCGCGCCGAATACGACGCCGCACTTGTTGAACATGTCAATATCCTTGAAGTAAGCGCTCAAAAGCAGCTCTATGACATGGCATATTTTGTTGAATACGGTGTTTATGATGTTGTGACGCACATGCTTGAAGCGCGTGACCTTGCGGACACGCCTGCAAACCGTGCCGAAATCGAAAGGGAACTGCGCACCGGCGGATACCACATTTATTTGACAGTTAAGCCGGACATTCAGAACACCGTTCAGCAAACCATTACCGAATGGCAGAATTATCCCCGTCTGCGCAATTCGGCTGCATCTGAAATTACAGACCCCAATTCCGGCATCACAAGTGCGCAGCCGCAGGCGGCATCGGTCATTATCGATCAGCACACGGGCTATATCGTTGCCATGGTCGGCGGACGCGAAGAGCCGATTCAAAAACGGCAGCTCAACCGCGCTTACCAGAGCAGTATGCCTGTCGGTTCATCCATCAAGCCGCTTGCGGTTTACGGTCCCGCACTCGACATGGGCGCAACGCCGGCAACATGCGTGCTGAATTCCGAACTTGCAATCGACGGTTACGGCGGTGAAAGAGGATACCCGAAAATCGGTTCGCGTCGTTGGGAAGGACTGACTTCCGTTCGCCGAGGCATCACATCCTCGCTCAACATTGTTGCCGCAAGGATTCTGTTCGACATTGTGACCCCCGAACTCAGTGCAAAGTACCTTGAGCGGCTTGGTGTTGATCCTTCACGAATCAACGTTGACGGCCCCGGACTTGCGCTCGGCACCAGCGGAATCACTCCGCTTGAAATGGCGGCCGCATATGCCTGCATTTCCAACGGCGGCATGTATATGGAACCCATCTCCTTCACGACCGTTGTTGCCGAGGACGGCAGCATCGTTATCGATGCGCGCGACTATCAGAAGACGCGGCGCGTTTTTGAAGAATCCAGTGCATTTATGCTCACCGATATGATGAAGGACGTTGTTTCTTCCGGCACGGGCACAAGCGCAATCATACCCGGTATCACCGTTGCGGGCAAAACCGGCACAAATGATGATTACACAAGCGTCTATTTCGCCGGATTCACCGGTTACTATACCGCTTCCCTCTGGATCGGCCATGACAAGTATTCCGAAAAGCTTGCCTCCGGCTCGACCGGCGGCAACAGTGCCGCTCCGCTTTGGCAGGCTTTCATGAGCAAGGTGCATGACGGTTTCTCGGATCGTCCGCTTCTCGACGTTTCCCCGTCCGACATCGGATTGACCCAAGCCACGATCTGCCCGGTTTCGGGCAAGCTTGCCACCGAAGAATGTCTGCACGACACGAACAACCCTCCGCTTACCGACTGGTGCGCGGTTGAAAAAATGCCCACTGAATACTGTGATATGCACTGCACCGTTGTGTACTGCAAGGATTCCGAAATGCCGGCAGGACAGCATTGCCCCGCCGAATCACGCTATGCAAAATGCATTGTGCTGATTCCTTCAACATCGCTTTATGCAAGACTGAGCAACGATAAACTCTATCAATACATGCCTAACGCGGTGCGCACGGATCTTACCGCAGACGAATTCATAAGCAACGCGGAACATCTTGAATGCTGCACGGTACACACCGGCGGCGGGACGGATATTCCGCTCGATGAGCTTATTGCGCGTTCAAACGAGCTTATTGCGACTGTGCGCCATTATCTTGACACCGTTCAGACACTGACAGAAACGGCGCGCCACATTCTCGAAGGCGGAATCACGCAGCTGCAAAATGCAATTGCACAATCCGATGCTGCGCTCATCAGTCAGTATATGAGCGAACTGAAGCGGAATTACGATGTGCTGAGCGCACTTTATCCGCCTCCGAATCAGCCCGCCGACCCCACGGATGAACCGACATTCCCCAACGGATAAATCGGAGTCGTGTGCTGCTTTGAAACTCCCTTCGAACGGCATTCTTAACAAAAGCGGAATTGACAGCATATTTATTTAGTAATCGCCGGACATGCCGAACGTGCATTTGCTTGCATTGTGTCTTAAGGCACTGCATCCGGCGATTGCTCAATAAACAACAGGTTGGTAATTTATATGATTTATTTTGATAACAGTGCAACAACGCCGGTTTGCCCCGAGGCTGCAAACACGGCTCTTCGATACATGACCGAGCAGTTTTATAACCCGGCAGCTGCATACTCCCCCGCCGTTTCTGTCGAGCGGGATGTCAACGCTGCAAGAGCAAGGCTTGCATCCTACCTTAATGCGGAGCAATCCGAGCTTATTTTTACAAGCGGCGGAACGGAAAGCAACAATATCGCCCTCTCCGGGACGCTTGCAATGCGCCGCGACAAATGCCGCATCATAACATCCGCAGTTGAGCATCCCTCCGTTTTTGAGCCTTTTGCCGCGCTCAAAGCGCAGGGATACGATGTTGTTGTTGTCGGCGTTGACAAAGCCGGGTGTGTGCGCATGGATGAACTCTCCGCCGCACTTACCGAATCAACGGGCTATGTGAGCATCATGCACGTCAACAACGAGGTCGGCACCGTGAATGATATAAACGGCATATATCATCTTGTGCGCGAAAAAAGTCCCTCAGCGGTTTTCCATTGCGACGGCGTGCAGGCATACATCAAAATGCCCGCCGTGCAATGCGACATGTATTCCTTCAGCGGACATAAGCTTAACGCTCCTAAAGGCATAGGCGGGCTTTATGTGCGCCGCGGAACGCGCTTCAAAGGCGGACAAACGGGCGGAGGGCAGGAAAACAATCTTCGCTCCGGAACCACGAACGTGCCCTCAATCATGGCTCTTGACGTGTCCGCAAAACTTTGGACGGACAACCGCACCGAAAGGCTCGAAAATATGACCCGCGTCAAACACCGCCTTTACAGCAACTTGTCCCGAATCAAGGATATAAAGCTCAACGGACCCGAAATAAACGACAGTGTACCGTATATTTTGAACATCAGCTTTCTCGGTGTGCGCGGTGAGGTTCTGCTGCATTCATTAATGGACAAAGGCCTGCTTGTTTCAACCGGCTCCGCCTGTGCGGCAAGGAACCGCGGCAAAAACCGCATTTTAACCGCAATGGGAATCACCGGCGACAGGCAGGACGGCGCAATCCGTTTCAGCTTCGGCGTCGGCAACACCGAGGAAGAAGCCGATGCGGCCGCTCAGATGATCGAGGACAGCCTCTCCCTGCTTCGACGGTTCCGCAGGAGATAAAGCACACTCGAAAGTTTAACCCAAAAACGTTCCACTCGGAAGATAAACACGAAAGGTATTATTATAAAATGGAAAGAGTTATTCTTGTTCGCTACACCGAAATTCATCTTAAGGGGCTGAATCGTCCCTATTTTGAGCAGAAGCTCGTTGACAACATGCGTTCCGCCCTTCGCGGCATTCCCTCAAGAATCGACCGCGAACACGGCAGAATATATGTTATGGATATTCCGGATGTACAGTTTGACGAAGCAATCTCAAGGCTCACCCGCGTGTTCGGCATTCACTCCGTCAGTCCCGCGCTTGCCGTTGATAAGGATTGGCAGAGTGTATGCAGCACGGCATATACGCTTATGGACAAAGAGATTGAAAAAAATCCGAATTTCAGCTTCAAGGTTTTTGCCCGCCGTTCGGACAAGCACTATTTTATGAATTCGGACGGGATCAACCGCGAACTCGGGCATCTGATTCTTGAACGATATCCGTCCGTGCGTGTTGACATTCACAAACCCGAGGTTTCTCTTTCCGTTGAAATACGTGACAGAGCATACCTGTATTGCGAGGAGATTCCCTGCGCAAACGGAATGCCTGTCGGCACCGCAGGACGTGCAACGCTGCTCATTTCCGGCGGCATTGACAGCCCGGTTGCAGGTTACATGATGGCAAAACGCGGACTTATACTGAGTGCGGTTCATTTTTACAGCTATCCCTACACAAGCGAGCGCGCCCGTGACAAAGTTGTTGACCTGACCCGCCTGCTTTCACGCTATGCAGGTCCGATCCGGCTGCACCTTGTTCCTTTCACGGATATCCAAATGACCATCTACGAGCAATGTCCGAGTAAAGAGACCACCGTCATCATGCGCCGGCTTATGATGAAGATTGCGCAACGCATTGCCGAAAAGGAAGGCGCACGTGCACTCATCACGGGCGAAGCTCTCGGACAGGTTGCAAGTCAAACGCTTGAAAGCCTTTGCGTCACCAATGACGCCGTGACCATGCCTGTTTTCCGTCCGCTCATCGGTTTCGACAAGGATGATATTATGGATCTGTCAAGGAAAATCGGAACATACGAAACAAGCATCCTTCCCTATGAGGATTGCTGCACCGTGTTTGTTCCCAAGCATCCCGTGACAAAACCTGTGCTTGAGGATTTGCGCGCAAGCGAAGCAAAGGTTGATTTCTCCGAAATGATTGAACATGCGATTTCGGACAGCGAGCTTATGATTATTAAGTAAACTGCACATAAAAGGGCAGGCTTATTCGGTCGTTGAGCTGCATCAGGCATATGTTCGGCGAGGCATTCGATATGAATCTCAACACAAAAACACAATACACTATCCGCCGCATTCCGCGCATTGCGGCGGGATTCTTTGCAATGCTGACAGCGGCCGCTGCGGTTTTGCCTTGTTTCGCCTGTTCAACATATGCTCAATCGCAGCAAATCCGTTTCGACACGCAAACGGCACAACCGCAGATGCACAACGTAAGGGAGCGGTCTGGTTCATATTTCACGCTTTCCGCCGCCTCCGGTGCATCATCCGCTGTCGGTGTGAACGTTTTCTCCGCTGCATCGGTTCAACCGACGGCCGATGTTCCCGAAAATCAGCCTTCAGAAAATAAAAAGCCATATGTCGGGTTTGAGGAGCATGTGAGAACATCCGGCTGCTATGTCGTATGCCCTGTTTTCGTTTGCAGAAACTCCGTCCTTGTGAACGCTGCCGTGAAAACAGCCTTCGTGGAATATGCGCGTGAGCAGCCTGCTGACAGGTACATAACTTACGATGTTATGTACAATGATAATGACCTGCTTTCAATCAAAATGTGCGTTTATGTCCCCTTCGAACAACTCAATGCGGATTATGATGTTCCGACCGTTAACGGATATGCGGTTTTTGAAACAAGACCGATAAACATAGATATCTTATCGGGACGGATTCTTTCCGTTGACGATTGTTTCGGTGCTGCGTTCAGCGATGATTTTGCAGCAGATTTCGGTAAAAAAGCATACGAAATCGCAGTTTCGAATTTTGGTGATACTGTCATTTGTCTGCCTGAACCGATTTATTCGGATCGCATGTTCATGTTCTATGACTGCGGAATTTTGCTCTGCTATCGAAAATATGAACTTATCGCCGATCCGACAATCGAACCGACGATTTATATCCCGTCAGAATGGTTCATCGAGCAGGGCGCAATGTCCGATTCGCTCATCGGAAGGCTTTTGTTCGATGAAACAGACAGGCAGCCCTCGCCGAGTGACGGCTATGAATTTGCTGATTAATGTCTGAAATACTCCGAATGACTTATTTTCGTGAGATTTAAATTTGCCGATTTTTCTGCATGGTTCCGTCCGATGATTATTCAAACTCGGCATCATGCTTTCTGAAAAACTCATATTGACAGCGAACACTCGGAATATCCTGCCATGCGCAAACTCCCACCGGACAAGAATCAAAATCATAAATCTTTGCGTTTCGGGCGGAAAGCATAATCGCGGAATGAGTCGCAATTATAAACTGACAGCCGAAATACCTTGCGCTGTCCTCAATAAGCTGAAGCAGTTCCATCTGTTTTTCCGGAGAAAGACTGTTTTCGGGTTCATCCAGCAGATACAGAGCATTTTCCTCAATTTTGTTTTGGAAATACATGAATGCGCTTTCCCCGTTTGACCGTTCGCGCAAGCCTGCCGGCAAGCTCCTGCGAGTAAATTCCGAAGCGGTCTTGCTGCGCGCCGTGTTGAGCCGCTTAAGAGCCTCATAATCCTCAAGTGAACGAACACTTGATTTTTTGTGTTTTAGCGAAAGATATTCGTCAAACAGTTCATCGCGCCGCCTGTCAACCCCGCTGTTAAGGCTGCGGAGATCAAGCATAAAATCAAATACATCGTCACTCGTGATAATCCTGCTGTGCGGAGTGATCTCAAGTTCGCATATAAAACTGCAATCCTCAAGGTAACGCTCGAAAAAGCAGCTGCGATTATACAACGATGCCCTTGTCAGTTTCAGTTTCTCTGCAATGATATTGAGTGCGGTTGTCTTTCCTGTGCCGTTGCCGCCGCAAAGCAGCGTTATATCTTCAAAATCAAGCTGCGTCAACCCTTTTTCTGAAAGAACGCCGAACGGATAGATTGAATCATAGCATGTCATTTTCAACCCGAATCTAAAATCCGTCTCTGTTTCGACATCCGGAAATTCAAATCTTGATATATACAGCATCGGTCGGTCTCCGTGTTTTAATAAGCATATATTAGCATATAATTGTTCAAAATGCCGCGCCGAAACGCCGGTGCGGCATCCATGTATGATTCTTAATCTTCCGAATGGTTTCTGCGTGCAGCTTTATTCGAGCGGTTCACCTATATACACGATATCACAGTTTTCTCTTCCCCCGTTGCTGGGCTTTGAAGTCAGTTCTCCGTCAAAAGCCATCATTGCTGTCTCGCCGCCGTCAAGATTATATGCTTCCTTGCAGCCGAGATCAAACATCAGCTTTGAAAGTTCCTTCATTGAAAGCCCCATGGAGTACCCTTCCTGTCTTCCGTCAACAACAACAAGACAGTAGTGACCCGGCTCGTAATAGCCGATCGCACAGCGGGGATTCCAGTTCGCAACGCTTGTGTTGAATTCCTCCATGGGTTGGCCGCCGTTCAACAGCTTCGGGCCGAAAGAGAAAGTGTGATACGGTTTTTTCCGATAGATAGCCGTAAGATTAACCGAACCTGCAAGTATGGTTTCCATCGTGCCGTCCTGATAAATAACGCATACGTCCTGCGTTTTATTTATTGTTTCGCGATAGACATACCCATTGCGAATCTCAAGCCCGCTCTGTTTGAAAACAAAAAAATCGCCGGAAGTTGCAACTATTGCATTATGTTTTGCAGCAAGGCTTTCAACACGCTCCCTCCTGTCGGACTCTTCCGACACCGCACTGCGAAGGCTTGAAATGTCCTTAATGTAAATATCCGCCATGTAGTAGTGCACGGGATAGCCGCCGACGGTAATATCCCGGCTCAAAATCTCAACGGATACATTGCCGCTGCGATAGGAATTCTCGGTTTTTTGAATGCTTCCGTCAGCGGTAAACTTATCTTCATATTTGCCGTGCAGAAGGTTTTCACGTTTTTCCGGCAGAGGGAACGCATGGTTCGCATCAAATTTTTGAGGTTTAACATGATGAAACCATGCGAAAGACAGCAGTATAATCGCAAAAACAAGAATATCCGCCGTAACAACAAGTAAAATCTTTGTTTTATTTTTCATACAGTCGTAATTATATCCACAAATGGTAACGCCGTTTTGCACCGTCAATGGTTGTCGGGCGTTCGATTTTTCTTCATTTTGTCGGGATTTACCCACAACGCAACGATGTTAAGTATCGATGATATGAGTGCAAGGACTGCAAGCACCGCAATATACCACTTTGAAAGTTCACTGTCCATAAATGCCATTGCCGTGTTGAATCTGTCGATAACGAAGCAAATCAGCACGAGCAATGCGAGCATTGCCGTCAGGTGAGAGAGCAGCACGCGGAACACGCGGCGTTTGTTATTGAAATTGAAGAGTGATTTTCTCATTATTATTTCCCCGTTAAATTTTAAATTTCAAGTAGTTTTCAGTTTCCGTTTCGAATCCGAACGCTCAGGACAGCGGTTCCGCAACATAAACAATGTCGCAATTCTGTCTGCCGCCGCCGCAGGGCTGTGAGTAAAGCTCAGTACCGTATGCCATCATAGCGGTCATGCCTCCGTCAAGGTTGTATGCCTCCGTGCAGCCAAGCTGTTTCATGAGCTTTGAAAGCTCTGTCATTTCAAGCCCGAGGGAATAGCCTCTCTGCCTTCCGTCAACAACAACAAGACAGTAATGCCCCGGTTCATAATAACCTATCGCGCAGCGCGGATTCCATGTTGCAACACTCGTGTTGAATTCCGTCATTGGCTCGCCGTTGTTCAAAAGCTTTGGGCCGAACGAAAACGCATGATACGGGTTTTTAGCATAAATCGAATCTAAATCCACCGAACCGGCAAAATAAGTTGCCATTGTGCCGTCGGAATAGACAACGCAAACATCCTGACTTCTGTTCAGCTCCTCGCGGTAAACCTGTCCGTTTCGAATCGCAAGTCCGCTCCGCTTGAAAACAAAGAAGTCGCCCGAAGCTGCAACGATCGCATTGTTCTTGCCTGCAAGCTCCGTCACCCATTCATCCCTGTCCGGCGAATCGGAAATTGCACAGCGAAGGCTTGTAATATCCTTTATGTAAATGTCGGCAACATAGTAGCATACGGGCTGCCCCTGAACGGTCATAGTGTGTTTGCTCATCTCAACACAGACATTTCCGCTGCGATAGCCGTTTTCATCGCGAACCACCTCACCGGAAGTAAACTTTTCGGAATATTTTCCGTGAAGCAGATCGTTCGGTTCGGAAGTGGGGGCAACAGTGGGTTGAGTGGATGCCGACGGATCCGGTGTTTCGCCGGGGGCAGGTGTGTCTTTCGGAATCCAATAATCCGGCGACGGACTCGGGGAAGGCGAAACCCTCGGATTGAAAGTCTTTGTCGGTGAAAGCTTCTGCGGCTTTGCATGATGAAACCATGCAAACGACAACAGTATTGCCGCAAAAAATACTATATCCAAAACAACAACAAGAATAATTTTTGCCTTATTTGCTTTCATATATTATCTCCTTAAAATTACACGGCATGAACCGCGCGACACCGCAAGGTTTTATGCTGCGGTATTTTTCTCGCAAAAAACAAATTTTCGCTGAATTACAAAGCTCAGCGGGTAAATCACAAGCTGTGCGATTATTTGGGCAAGCCAGAGCGCGATGCCGATTTTTCCCATAAGCTGAAGCAGACCGTAGTTCAACGCAAAAAGCGCCGCAACAAGGATGTAATAGCGCAGGACACTGCCCTTGGACTTTGTTTGAAAAACAAGTCGCTGATTAAGGAAGTAATTCAGCAAGGAGCTTATCGTGCGTGCTCCGACAAGCGCGAAGAACTTTGGCGGAAGATTAAATGACAGAAGCCTGACCGCCGCACCGCCCGTAATGCCGCCGATCATCGCATTGAACACAAGCAGAAGGATATAATCCGCAACCCAGCTGACAAAGCTTGAAAAAACGAACGTAAAAATCGTTTTGTATATCCGCCATGAATCCTTTACAGTGTTGAAATGAGAAGTCTCATTCTTATTAAGATACACGGTCTCTATGGTGTGCTCGATTATCGGCACATGCGTTTTGGTGCATGTCAGGAGCTGATTAATCTCGTATTCATAGCGTTCGCCGCCGATTTTGAGCATGTCATCAAGCTTTTCGGTTGAAAACGCACGAAGCCCCGTCTGCGTATCGTAAACGCGAACGCCCGTTGAAATCGCAAACACGCCGCGTGTTACACCGTTGCCGAATCTGCTGCGGAGCGGTACCTTGCCGGAAAAACGTCTGCTGCCGAGAACAAGCGCATTCGGGTTCTTTGCCCAGGTTTCACTGACTGCCACGATATCTTTTATAAGGTGCTGCCCGTCCGCATCAACGGTTATTATACCGTCATCGGAAAACCCCGCATCCTTTATGTATTCAAACGCAGTCTTCATTGCGCGGCCTTTGCCGCGGTTGACTTTATGGTGCAGCACTGTAACAGCGGAATCCGCTTCAAGCTTTGAAAAAACATCCTTGCTTTCCGCATTCTTGCTGCCGTCGTCAACAATAATAATTTTATAGTCCGTTTGCTGCTTCAGTTCGTCCACAAGACGCAAAAGCTTTTCATCCGGCTCATATGCAGGTATGACAACGATCATTTGCAAACAGTATCCTTTCGCATATCCACATTTCGCGTTATTATACCACAATGGAATGCCGGTTTAAATACCCCTTTTGTAATATTCTCTTAGCCCTATCGGCTGCACATGCCGTTGTGAAATACTATTTTATCTTTTAAACACACGTTTTTGCAAAAAATATATGTGTTGCAGGTGCTTTGCATAAAAAAAGTTCACAATTGTTTTACATTTGTGTCATCTGATTTTTGCTCTCCGCAAACGCAGTCATGCTTCCCTGCCAACACTTTTCCTTCAAATATACCTTTTTTCGGCGCAAACATTGTTGCACAAACCCGAAAAAAATGCTACAATCACACCGTATGAGGATAATCTCCGGCCGGACGGCGGCGCGAAAAGCGATTCTGCTGTTTTATCCGCTTTTTCTTCCTCAAAAAAACTTTTTCGGAGGCTTCTTCCATGAAAATCTCGCAGAAGGCTTTGGCATGCAACCTTTCCCCCATGCGTAAATTCCATCCGTTTGCCGTTGCAGCAACCAATAACGGCAAAAAGATTTATCATTTGAACATCGGTCAGCCCGATATCGCAACCCCGCCCGCATATTTCGAAGCGGTTCGCAATTTTGAGCTTCCCGTTCTTGAATACGCTCCTTCCCCCGGTTTGCCCGTGCTTATCAAAGCCGTTCAGGACTATTATGATAAACTCGGCATTCACTACGAAGAGAGCGATATTCTCATCACCACCGGCGGCAGCGAAGCGCTGCAAATGCTGATGCTCAGCATTCTTGACGACGGCAGCGAGGTTATCATACCGGAACCCTTCTACCCCAACTACAACACATTCATCAAGAGTGCAGGCGGCACCATTCGCCCCCTGACCACCTCCCCCGAAGGCGGTTATCGCTATGCTTTCCGCGAAAAGCTCGAGGCTCTTATCAACGAAAACACCCGCGCAATCATGTTCACCAACCCCGGCAACCCCACCGGCGTTGTTCTGACTCATGAAGAGCTGCGCACCATTGCGGATGTCGCAAAAGAACACAACCTGTTTGTTATCGGCGACGAAGTTTACCGTGAATTCGTTTACGGCGGCGAGCAGCTTGCAACCATCGGACAGTTCGAAGATATCAACGAAAACGCCGTTATCATCGACTCCGTATCCAAGCGTTTCTCTGCCTGCGGCGCACGTATCGGAACCATTATCACCCGCAACAAGGAGCTTCAGCAGAACCTCATGAAGTTCTGTCAGGCAAGGCTTTCCGTTGCAACCCTTGATCAGATCGCTTCCGCCGCGCTTTACAGCGTTGATTCCGACTATTTCGATGCTGTTCGCAAGGAATACAAACTCCGCCGCGACACCTGCTACAATAAGCTGCTCGAAATCCCCGGCGTCGTTGTTAAGGAACCGCAGGGCGCGTTCTACATGATGGCTGCACTGCCCGTTGACAATGCGGATACATTCCAGAAATGGCTGCTCACCGACTTTGATGACAACGGCGACACGGTTATGTTTGCTCCCGGCGAGGGCTTCTACGCAACCCCCGGCAAGGGTCTGAACGAGATTCGCATTGCTTACGTCCTCAAGCAGAAGGATCTTGAGCGCGCAATGGATCTGTTGGCTCTCGGCATTAAGAAATACAACGAGACGCACTGCAAATAATCATTCCGCAATATAGAAACAACGAAATCAGCTTTATTTTGAACAAAACCGACTGCGCCGCATACATTGCGGTACAGTCGGTTATTTTTTTGATTCACAGTCTGTCAATCATAACTGTTTCGATCAGATGTTTTCATCCTTCAGTGCATCAACCGGGTTTTCGCGCTTCAGCCTGCTTGTTGAGTACAGCATTGAAACAAACACAACCATGAAAACGCTCACTACAGCAATCGCAACCGCCGTCCACGGCATTGTGAAGCTCATCTGTGCCGCCTCCGCTGCGGACAGGTAGCAAAGGTAGGTCATGCCGACCGAAAGCGGGAAACCGAACAGCAGCGAACGCGTTCCGTAGAGCAGGCATTCATAGTTCATCATTCGGTTTATTCCCCTGTTCGTCATTCCGAGCGAACGGAGCATTGCGTAATCACGGCGGCGAAGTGCAACATTGGTTGACACGGTGTTGAACACATTCGCAACCGAAATCAGTGAAATCAACGCGATAAAGCCATAGGAGAATACCTTCACAAGGATTATCATGTTGCTGACGGTTCGTTCCTCCTCCGCACGGTTGTACAGCCTTTGAGGCGCAAATTCGATTCCACGGGTTTCAAATACGGACTTAACATCGTTCTCCGCCTTGTCCGGGTCATCGGCGCAGATGTAGACATTCATGAACCCTTCATTGAATGCCTTTTGATCCTTGAACGCGGAGAACGGCAGAATGAGCTTCATTGCGCGTCCGCTGTCAATCCCTGCGGGTGCGGTTTTGACGGTTGCTGCAATATGTATTTCTTCATATTCAACCGGGCGCACGGGCCGGTCTATGGGTCTTCCGAAAGAATCAAATCCCGAGGATCCGAAATCTTCCCCATCGGAGGAGTTTTCCCCGTCGGAGCTGCTTCCGCCGTCAGCATCTTCCTCTTGAGCGAGCCAATAGTAGTATTGCAGAACGCCCTCTCCGATTTCATTGCCGGACCAAAACATGCCGTCCAAAATGTATCCGTCGAGCTGCGGTGCGGGTTTTGCCCGCATCAGGGTCGTTACCCCATCCGAAACAAAGCTGTAATTATATGTTCTTCTGTTGTTTTCGCCGTTATCCTGCGAATAAACAACATCGTAACCGCTGTTGAGCATGACGGGCAGTTTTTCTTCGGCTGCAAAATAAGCATCGGCATCGATACCGTTTTCGGTCAGCATCCGTCCGAATGCCGCATCATCAATGTAATACGCAAAACAGTTTTGTTCAACTTTGAGCAGCCCTTCATGTGCGCTGCGCTGCGCTTTTGTGTATGCTTTGTAATCCGCCGTTGTGTCTCCCTCCGGCAGGTACACAAAGCTGTTGTCGAGCGTGTTCAGGCAGAAAGTTATCTCATCAAAGTATTCTCGGGCGCCCGCGGCAAACTCCGTATAATTCTGCGCCGACAAATCCCGATAACATATATCGTAGCTTTTTTCCGTGAATGCGTCATCTGCCGACTTTGTGAGATACATGCAGAAACCGCTTGCAGAGATGAAAAGCACAAGGCTCATTGCAAGAGAAGCTATCGTTGCGCGATACTTTTTGCGGCTGCGTGCATAGTATTTTTTTGCAAGCATGCCTTCTGCACCGAAAAGCCGAATGAAAAGCTTTGAACAGCGCACATTCTTCTTGCCCGCATTCACATCCCGCGCCTGCCTGATTGCTTCAATGGGTGAAATTTTCATTGCACGCCGCGACGGTATCCATGCGGAAGCGAAAACTGTCAGCACCGCGACCGCCACAGCAACGGCAACGGCCTGCCATGAAACGGAAAAGCTCATGCCGAACGGTGCATCGAGTACGGATTTGAACAAATCTCCGCAAAGCCACAGCGTCAGTCCCATACCTCCGATGCCCACAAGAAGGCCGATAGGTATGCCGCATACGCACAGCGCAAATGCTTCGAAAAGAACGGACCGCCTTATCTGGCTCCGTGTTGCGCCGATCGAAGCAAGCAAGCCGAACTGCTTTGTTCTTTCGCTTACAGAAATTGAAAATGCACTGTAAATCAGCGAAACCGAGCCGATGAAAATCAGCACGCAGAAAATTGCGGCAAGCCTCACAAGCATATTCGAATAATTGTTAAACACCGAATAGCCGTCCATTGTGAGCAAACTCGTTTGATAGGATGCCTCAGTGAAAGCTCCCGAAAGCTTTTCCGCAAACGCATCAAGATTCTTTCTCGGATTTTTCATCAGGATATAGGCATCATAAGTTTCACCTTCCCGCAGGGGTTCGGAAAGAAGACTCAGCGCAGTGTAACCCGGAGCAATCATTTCTTCGAACCCGGGGCGTTCATAGAAACCGACAACGACATATTCCCAAATTCTGTCCGAAGTCAGCTTTTCCTCATCGTACGAATACGGGTTGTTCTGTCCAAGCTCCGACCCGTCTTCCGCAACACGTCTGCCGAGAGTCAGTTTCAATCTGTCGCCGATTTTATGTGATACGCCGCCGTTCGCCTGAAGATGTGCGGGAAGAATTATCTCGTTTTCATTTTCGGGCAGTCTGCCGCTCGTAAGATGAACAGGCATGTTTTTCATGAAGCTTTCATCCGCTTCAAGAACATACAAATAGGGCTTGTCGGCATTGTTTGAACCGGCTTCGGCATAACCTACAGGCTTTGCAACAGCGGCCTTTGAAACGCGCTCGTCGGCTTTGATTTTATCTATCGTTTCGCTTGAACAGCCGCTGAACGAAACATGGTAGTCGCCTTTGTCATATGCAAAGTATTCGCGCATATAGCCGTACATGCTTGAACAGAAAGTTGTTACGGCGGTGAACATTGCAGCGGAAAGGATTATGCCGATTATCGTTACGATCGTGCGAACCCTGTTCTTCTTCATCGCCTGCAAAGTGACTTTGTTCATGATGTTCATTTTGAAATCACCTCGTCACGGACGATTTTTCCGTCCTCGATTGCAATAATGCGCCGAGCTTGCAGTGCAATGCTTTCGTCATGAGTGATCATGATGAGAGTTTGATTGTATTCACGGTTCATTCGCTTCAAAAGCTCAACTATTTCATGGCTGTTTTTCGAATCCAAATTGCCCGTCGGTTCATCGGCAAGCACGATCGAAGGCGAATTCATCAATGCCCTGCCGATGGACACGCGCTGCTGCTGTCCGCCGGAAAGCTGATTCGGAAGATGTTTCTCGCGTCCGACAAGATCAAGCTCGCGAATCAGTTCACGCAGCCTGTCGCGGTTCACGTTTCGTCCGTCCAAAAGCACGGGCAGGGACATGTTCTCTTCAACGTTCAAAACCGGAATCAGGTTGTAGAACTGATAGATAAGCCCGACTTCGCGGCGGCGAAAAACTGCAATCTGTTCATCGCTTCGCGAATAAACATCCTGTCCGTTCACAAGCACTTTGCCCCCCGTGGGGCGGTCAACGCCGCCCAAGGTGTGCAGAAGAGTTGATTTGCCGCTGCCCGAAGGCCCTATAATCGCAACAAAATCACCCTTTTCAACCGAAAAGCTTACGCCGTTGAGCGCACGAACTTCATTCTCGCCTTTTCCGTAAACCTTTGTCAGGTTTTCAACCTTCAAAATTTCCATTTTTTCTCCTTTTGAGCATCATCCGTTCGAAATGCGGCAGGCAAACCTTTTATACGCGCAATCCGAATGTATTGTCTTCGACTCTTTTGTTTATGGTTGAAATTATACCCGCGCAATATGACTTGTGTGTGACTTGAAAATAACAGATATGTCACAAACACCGAATACGCAGCTTCGGAAACGGCTCAAACATTATCCAATCGAAGTGTTGTTAAACTGCGCTTTTATACAGGCGTACGGTGAACACTGCACCGCCCTGCCGATGATTTTCCGCTTTAATTGTTCCGTTTTGTTTTGAAATGATGGTTCTTGACAACGCAAGCCCAATACCGACGCTTTGCAGCTGCGGAATCTGCGCTCCGCATTGAACCGTATCGTTTTCGGTATGGGTATTATTCCTTAAACTCCCCGTTTCCGTACAGTTCATGCCGGCTGAACCGGTATAAAATCTTTCAAAAATATGCGGTAAATCCTGCTCCGCAATTCCGCATCCAGTGTCGCGAATTCGAAATTCCGAATAAATCGGGTTTTCGGATGCAGTGACATATATGCTTCCGTTTTCACAGTGTTCGACACAGTTTTTAAGTATATTGCCCAAAGCTTCCGTCATCCAATCCGGATCGCAGTATGCAAACCCGGAAGCATCAATTTCGAAATGCACATTTTTCAGCTCCGCCATGATTTCCAGCGGCTCAACCGCTCCGTCAACAATTGCCGCAAGTTCGGCATGTTTCCTGCTGAAAGTGACAGAATCCGCATCGAGCCTTGCAAGCTTCAACAATGCGGAAACAAGCCACTCGATCCTTGTCAGCTGCCTGCGAAGTTCAAGAAGAAGCTCCATGCGTTTTTCTGCATTCATGCTGCTCCTGCCCAAAGATTCCGCAATCAGATTAAGCGCCGTGAGCGGAGTTTTTATCTGATGAGAAATATCCGCAATTGAATCCGCAAGCTTTGTTTTGTCCGAACGCAGTGCATCGGCCTGCTCGCGAAGACGAACAATCAGCTTTGTGAGCTCGTTTTCAAGTATGCTGATTTCGCCTTCACGATACTTTGAAAGGCACATGCCCTCCGCACCGTGAAGAATGCCGTCGATTTCATCCGCAAGCTTTCTGAAATGCCTGTGACGCAGCGCGGCGTTCACAAGCTGAGCCGAAATCACAATTACAAAAGCGGCGGCCGCAATAAGCCCCGCTTTCGGATTAAAATAAAAACATATTCCGCTTGCGGCGATACCGACCGCGGCCGTTGTCAGCGTCAGCGCACAAACATCCGGATTTCTGAGTACTCTCATTTTCCATGCCCCCTTTGCGTTATTCTTCGGCGGCAAACCGCATATATTCAGTCTATTTTGTATCCAACGCCGCGCACCGTTTTAATAATGCAGGGAGTCTGCGGATCGGCTTCCAGTTTTTCGCGCAGCCGTTTAATATAAACGGTCAAGGTGTTGTCATTCACAAAGTCGCCCGCAACATCCCAAATGTGTTCAAGCAGCTGTGCGCGCGTTAAAACATGCCCGCGGTTGTTTATGAGCGTCAGCAAAAGCCTGTATTCCAATGCCGAAAGGCAAAGGTCCGTATCCCCGCGGAAACAGGCTCCTCTCTCAAGGTCAACACGCACATCGCCGAGACTGACCGCGGCCTGCGGTTTTCCCGCCCGTCGAAGAGCGTTTTTGATGCGCGAAACAAGCTCCCGCGGCCGAAAAGGCTTTGCAATATAGTCATCCGCACCGAGCTCAAGTCCCGTAACAACGCTGTGTTCATCACCCGAAGCCGTCAGAAAAATAATGGGTATATCCTTTTTGCTTTTCATGGCGGAGCAAACAACAAAGCCGCTGCCGTCCGCAAGCGAAACATCCAGCAGCACAATATCAAACTCCTCCTGTTCAAAAAGCCGCAGCGCTTCGGTCTGCCCGTTTGCGCTTTTGCACAAAAAGCCCTCATCCGTCAAAAACGAGCTCAACGCACGAACGATCGCGGCATCATCCTCAACAACAAGCACTCTGTTTGATTTATTCATAACGTTCCTCCGTCCCTGATGTTCGCATTTGCTTTCGCAGCATTTCGGTACAAAAGCAAAACACCCTGCTCCCCCGTTTTACATGTATCGGCAGCACAATGGCTTATCCGTTTTCAAATAACAGGTTGAAAACACGGCCTTCTTGCCGATACACAATTAAATCGCTGTTTCCCGCAGGAGCAGGGCGCAATGTTTTTCAAATTTTTTACTTTATCCGAGTTTTATTTTTCGGGACGAATAATTTCGGTTGTTGCATCCATCCACAGCCGTTCAACATTGTAATACTCGCGCTCTTCCGGATGGAAAATATGCACAAGAATTCCGGCAAAGTCAAGCACGATCCAACGGCCTTCGGAATAGCCTTCCCTGCGGCGCATCGGAAGCCCCATTTCGGCGGCACAATCTTCAATTTCATCACTCAGCGCCTTTACATGAATCGGCGATGTGCCGCTCATGAACACGAACCAATCGGTAATGATTGTTTTGTCTCCCACATGGACCGCAACAATATCGTTTGCTCTTTTTGCATCGGCGGCATCCACAATGCGCTTTACGCAATTTTTAAGCTCTTCGCGAAACCTGAGTTCCGGTTCCGAAAGGATGTTTTTGTTTTCGTTATTAGTTTCCATTCTTCCTCCGATTATATCTATATTGATATTATTTTTATTAATCGTACGTCTTTTTATTCGGCATTGCCCGTATCGAATTCAGCCGGGATAAAATCGGCTTAAAACTCACCGCCGCTGCCGATTTGACGTGTTTTCTCAATCGCCGCCGTGCAGGCGGGCTTTCACCCGTTTTTCGAGTGCTGCAATGGTAATTTCCGTTTGCGGATGAATGCGCATTCCTTTATTTTCAGTGTATTCGATAGTGTTCCGAAGAACCGCTATCGTCGCCCTGTCGAGGTCTCTGAAAGCAAGCTCGCGCAAATCCCGTATCCTTCTGTAATCACGTGACGGCTCAAGCTTGTCCGCAAGAAAAATCACCTCATCAAACGGGGTCATTTCCGCACATCCGACGGTGTGCCGTTCTATTGCGTTCAATATTTCCGTATCCTGCACTCCGTACAGATCCCTTGCAAGCAGTGCACCTATGCGCGAATGAATCAAAAACGGATTTTCACGTTCTTCATTTGTCAGCGCATAACCCATTTTTTCGGCATATCGAACGGTCTCTTCACGCCCAAGCTTTGCGCAGTCGTGCAAAAGAGCCGCAAGCCGCGCTTTTTCTGTTGAAAGCCCGTGATACTGAGCAAGTCCGACAGCTTCACGCACGGTCAGCATTGTGTGACGCATTCTGTATTCATCCAAAACGTTCGAAACACGTTCCGCAAGCTGCTCTATGCTTTTGGGCTGATACAAGCGCTTTTCGTAAAGCAGCATTTCGGCGGAAAGCGGCACAAGCCTTTCAACGGTTTGTGCGTTTTGAACACGCCTTCTGATTTCCGTTGAGGATATGTCCGGCCCTTCCGCAGAAATAATCTCGACTCTGCCGCCGAATTCAGCCCTTATCCCGTCTGCAAGAGCTTCGATATCGCGTTCCTGACCGCGTCTGTTGACGGCAACAAGGGTTGCAAGCTCCAGTATTTCTTTTGGATTTTTCCATTTCGGGAAATCTTCAAGCATATCCGCTCCGACAATGAAATACAGCCCGGCTTTCTTGTTTATCCGCTTCATTTCGCGCAGCGTGTCAACAGTGTAGCTGACTCCGCCGCGGCGAATTTCGATATCGGAAGCGCGCATTCCGCGTTCGCGCTTCAAAGCGGCGCAGACCATATCGAATCTTAATGCAGCCGGAGTGCGCTCTGCGGAATGCTTATGCGGCGGATCTGCCGCAACAACAAAATCCACCCTGTCAAGCCCAAGCTCCTGTTTCACGGAACGGGCAACAAATATGTGCCCCATGTGAACGGGGTCAAATGTTCCGCCGTAAATTCCAATCTTCATATGCATATTATACAACATCCTGAACCGTTTGTGAATGAAAAACATATCTATGTGCCATACTGATTTTATGAATGACACATTGTTGAAAAGTTATAATCGGAGCTTCAACGGCGGCAAATCCCGCTTTGCGCGCATATGCGACAACGTGTTTTCGGCACTGCTGCTGACCGCCGCACTTTATTTGCTTGTTTCGCGAAAGCTGCATCACGGCGCTGCGTCTTTGTTTGCCGCAATGCTCATTTCCGCGTCAATACTGCTCACTGCAAGCCTTTTGCGCAGCCTGCGGTTTAATGCCCACATCAAAAAACTCCGCAGAGAAACATCCGAGTCGATTTTGCGGCGCAGGATACTCGTTTCGCCCGAAGTGGACGAAGTGATCCGCAGCCTGCACCGTTCATCCTCGGAATACCCGAATCAAGCGTATTCCGAACAGAGTGCAACTCGCTCGTTTTATCTGCTCCGAACTGAAAAAGCAATCACTTTTGATGATATTCTTCCGATTATTCGCGAGGCTCTTGAAAAAGGCATTTCGCACATCGTGATATATTCAGTTTCGAAACCCGAACCGGAAGCGGAATCCGCCGTGCGCACCGTCGGTGCCGCCGCAGTTGAGTTTAGGCTGCTTGAAACAATTCCGCAAATTCGCGAACGCTTCCTGCCCGACGATGCCGAAATCGATGCCGAAATCAAAGCTGCATTTCCTCCCGCCGAGCGTGTATCCGTCAGGGTTCGCGCTGAGCGCGCCGCATCGAAACTCCGCACGGAAAAACACGCTTCAAAGTACTTCTTTGCGGGCATGGGATTATATGCTCTTTCGTTTTTTTCGGCGTACAGGTTATATATGCGGCTTACAGCCTCGGCAATGATGTTCGCCGCAATGCTGCTGTTTATCCGCAAAATAACCGCATCCTCCAAACCCGCAGACAGCCGGCGCTGACCGCAGGCATTTCATCCAAAGCTTGTTTTATTCCGTCGGCGGAGCATTCGGATCGGGGGTGTCGTCCAGCTTCAAAAGCTCGCGCGCTATCTGAAATTTCAGTGATGAGTATGCGCCCGAATCGGGAACATCGAGCATTACGATCACAACACGCTCATCCTCCTGCGCAACGTTAAGGCGAAAACCGGCAAACCATGAATACATGCGGGTTTTGTCTTTGCCGATTTCGGCCGAACCCGTTTTTGCCGCAACGTCAACATTCGTGACGCGCAGCGAACGGCCCGTTCCGTTTTTGTTCGGATCCACAACGCCTTGGAGCATCGGAATTATTTTATTTATTGCATTTGTCGAAATTGCGTCCTCCATCCATACGGAGTATTCGCTTTTCCGAATGCATTTGTATTCCACGCCGTCCGTTATGTATAATCCGTCCGTGATTCGCGGGGTCGGCATATCCCCGTTGTTTGCAAATGCGGAGAACATTGCCGCAAGCTGAAGCGGCGTCACGAGCACCTGCCCCTGTCCGTAGCCGGAGTCCGCAAGCATTTTGTTGTCCATCACGCTGCCGCGGCTGTAAAGCTGGGAGCGGGCGGCACCCAATTCATAGGGCAGCGACTTGTCCATGCCGAGTTTTTCATTAAAATATGCAATGAATTTCTCCTGACCGATTTTCAGTGCAACATCCGCAAAGTAAATATTGTCTGAATGCAGCATACAGTTTGTCATGTTCATCGGTTCCGTGCGGTGATAGACGCGCGTGCGTTTTATGCGCGGCCAAGGCCATTCCCCGTAACCGGTCGGCTTCCAGTAATCATTATCGATATAGCCGGTGAAAACATAATTCTCATTCACCGTACCCGTATCAAGCGCAGCAGCGGCAGTGAACGCCTTGAAAGTTGATCCCGGCGGGTAAAGCTCCCTTGTTGCACGGTTTCTGAGTGGCTCATTCTCCTGTTCTTCAAGGGCTTTGTATTCATCGCCGCTCATGCCCTTTATAAACCTGTTTAAATCATAGGAAGGATTGGAAGCAATTGCATTCACTTCTCCCGTTTTCGGGTTCATAACAACGACCGCACCCGCCGTGTCCGTACCGAAAAGCACAAGATCCAGCAGTTCCTCTGTGCGCTGCTGCAATTTGAAATCGATCGTCAGCATCACATCGCTGCCGTCAACTTTATCTTTGCGATAGATGACCTTTTTAACGGCTCCGTCCGTTCCGCGGATGAAGAAATAATAGCCGTCCTTGCCGCGGAGCTCCCTTTCGTAAAGCTTTTCTATGCCGCTTTTACCGACTTTGCTGTCAGTAGTATATAATCCGTCATTCGGATCGCGTCCCTCGTTATATGTCTGTATCTCCTCCCATGTTGCAAACGAAATATAGCCCAATGTATGCGCAAGCAGGCTCCCGTAAGGGTAATACCGCTTTGAACCGTAGTGCTCGGTGTCAACATGAACTCCGTTTACGGCATTCAGCTGTTCCTGCTGTTCAACGGTAACTTCATCGGGCATCGCCTGATAAACGGTGATGAACTCGTTTGCATTCTTTCCGAATTTTGTTCGCAGCTCTGCGGCGTCCAAATCGAGCACAGCGGCAATTTCGGCAGCAGCGGCATCGAATTCCGCCGAGAAGCGTGTATTCAGATACTCCGCATCGGAATAAAGCCTGTCCGCTTCCTTTTCCGCATCCTGCTCGCTCATGCCGGCATTTTCCTGCATTATTTCATCCGTAAGCACATTTTTCGGCGCAATTTCGCTTAAAAGCGCGTAAACAGTCACAAGGCGGACATTGGTTGCAACAACAGCTCCGTGAGAAACGATATCGCCGCGCTCTGCCGCAAGCGTTGCCCTGTCGAACGTGTCGCCCCAGGCCATATCCGGAAAAATGTGGCTCGGCTGCCATACAACCCGCCAAAGATTATTCTCTTTCAGAAGAGTCATCTCGTATTCGTTTGTCAGGTCGCCCGCGGATTGTGTTTTGTATGTCATCGTGTATTTAATGACTTTTTTTGAATTTCCGGAAACGTTCTCTTCAGCAATATTGTATTCAATATCGTTCACGCCGAGCAGCGAAAACAGGCTCTCGTAACGCTTTTCGAACTGCGCGAGAGTTATTGTGTTTTTATATGCTTCGATGCTGTCGTCAACGGCATTCTCCGGCGCAACATGAGCACTGATGAAGGAAAAAGCTTCCGTAAACTGCCCGTTGCGTATTGAATTCATGAACAATGTGAACGCCTGTTCGTCCCCGGACGTCGTCTTCCGGCTGCATCCCGCAGCGAAAAAAACCGTGCAGCATAAAGAAAGCAGCATCAGAGAGGAAAGGATAAAGCAAAAAAATCTTTTTGTTTTTGTTCCGAAAGTCAGTTTCATTCCTGTTTATACCTCGATATTTATACCTCGATACTCATACCCCGATTTAATTCTTTTGTTTTCAAATCTTTCGAGCTATAATCATGCATTATAATTATACTACCGAAGTGAGAATATGTAAAGCCGCATTGCCCGTGGTTTATGTCGTCGGCAGCAATATCGTGTTTCGATTCGCTGTTTTCTGTTTTTTTAAAGAAAGCGCGTTTAACATCAGCTGCCGCTGCGCATGGTTATTCGCACGGCGGCAGTCTTTTTTAAACCGTCAGGGCGGTTTTCCGTCGGCAATCAGCTTTTTGGGATAAAAAACTCTCAATATGCGCATTATTTTTCGGATTCTGTTGACATATATGCAAATCTGCATTAAAATTCCAATCATGACAGATTCAAAAGAAATGATAAAAAAACTGGGTTTGACCCCGAACAAGGCTCTGGGGCAGAATTTTCTTATCGATACCGAAGCGATAAGCCGCATTGCAGCGCTTGCAGACTGCCAAGGCGAAAACGTGCTTGAAATCGGTCCCGGGCTCGGTGCATTGACATCCGCTCTTTCGGAAAAAGCAAAAAATCTGCTTGCGGTTGAAATAGACCGTACACTTTGCGGAATTCTTGCGGATGAATTCGCGGATAAACGCAGCGTGCAGCTCATTTGCAGCGATTTTCTGAAGCTTCCGCCTGCAAAAATCTCCGATGCATTCGGCGGAGAGCCTTTTACTGTTGCTGCAAATCTTCCGTACTATATAACATCACCTATTTGTATGCGGCTGATTGAATCCGGACTCCCTGTAAAGCGCATGGTGCTGATGATGCAGGTTGAAGCAGCAGAGCGGTTCTTTGCGGCACCGCGTGATGTGAACTATGGGCCGCTCTCGATTGTTTCCCGGTATCTTTTCGACATTTCAACCGAACTGAAACTCTCACCCGCAGCATATTACCCCGAGCCGTCGGTTCATTCCTGTGTGCTGAAATTCGAACGAAACGGCAGCGAGCTTCCGCCGAATTTTATAAAGGTGCTTCGTGCCGCATTTGCGATGCGTCGAAAAACGCTCCGAAACAATATGCTGCAATTGATTCCGAAAAGCAATGTTGACGAAGTGATTGCCGATGCCGGACTTTTGCCGACCGTCCGAGCCGAAGAGCTTGCAGCGGCCGATTTTGTGCGGCTTGCCGATTCATACAACCGTTACGGCAATAAAGTATCGGAAGCAGATCCGACCTGCGCCGAATAAGCAGCACGGTCAATAAGTGCCTGACAAAAAACGATGAGAAGGACTGCCGCAAATTTCGCGGCAGTCTTCATTTTTACGGATTAATAAACCTTTGAAATCGTGAACTTTTTGAGAGTTTTCAAAAGACCCGCCACTGCGGTTCCGCACCGAACATATGGCACAAAAAAACCGCTCAAACAATTTGAGCGGTTTATGGAGCTGGTGATCAGATTCGAACTGACTACCTCGTCATTACCAATGACGTGCTCTACCTACTGAGCTACACCAGCGTTGCTTCCCTGCGGAACGTGTTGTATTATAACTCACTCCGCGGACAATTGCAACCCCTTTTTTAAAAAATTATTATATATTTTAATTTTCCTGTCGATTTGATATTCCGGCTCCCTGTTCATCGTATTCGTCCCGAACATCTTCCGCCTCCGTTTCAATTGCCAATCGATGCGTCAGCAAAATTATATCATTCCCGAATGTTGAAGTTCGGCCCAAATTTGGCTATAATGATAGATGTTGAATAATGTGCTTTTTTCCGATACGCTGCTCTTCAATCAAGCGCAGTCGGCAAAAAAACACATTGAGGATTAAATTTTCACGGAGGCTGCTCCTTGGACAACAATAGTCGTTCCACAGTGTCCCAAACCCGTTCCCGCAATCGGAAGGGTGTTTTGGGCATAGATTTCCGTTCACCTTTCGGCGTTCTCGTCTGTGCGCTGGCGGTGTTCGTTTTTGCGCTCGTTTCCCTTGTTATCGTTCATTTTTCACTTAAAGCGGATCATGAACGCGCCGTACGCACCTACAGAGAAAACAACTGGCTCAAAACCACCGCTCAGGCGGACGGAACCACGCTCGTTTCCGGGAAAAGCAGCGGCACGTCATACCAATATATTGAGGACAACCGTATTATTCCCGGCGTCACAATTTCCGGTGTTCCCGTCGGCGGAATGGATTACGAAAACGCACGCAATGCAATGCTTGATGCGCTGAGTGCGGAGTTTTCGAAAATCAACATTTCCGTAACGGTGGACAATGTTACCATTGTTCTCACCGCATCGGATTTTCGCATTACGACAAACATCAACGAGCTGCTCAGCTCCGCGTTCAAACTCGGCAGAAGCGATGCCGACCCTTATCAGAATTATCTGAAGCGCGTTGAAATTGCCGAAAATGGTTTTGAAGTCGGCAGCTACACCATTCAGATGGACGAGGAGAGCGTTGCCGCAATCGTATCCGAAGCAGCTGCTCAGCTGGATCAACCCCCTATTGAGCCCTATGTGACGCTTTTGAACCGTGTCGGCGGCGGCAAACCGGGTTACGGCACGGGCGGCGATATTTCAACCGTTTGCAAAACTCAAACGGTCAAAGCTCCCGACGGAACAGTTGTCGGAGAGATCCTTTTTCATACCGGCAGCAACGGCTTCTGTCTTAACCGCGAAGATATGCTGAAGCAGATTTCCGAAGCGTTCAATTCCGGGAATTATAACGCGTCTCTTTCGCTCCTTCTCGAGGAAGTTGAACCCGAAGGCGATGTGAACACGCTCATTGACTCAATGCGTGAACTCTCCCGTTTCTCAACCGAATTTGCAACAAGCAACGAGTCCCGTTCCCGCAACGTTCAAAAAGCGGCCGGGCTGCTTAACTGCGTTATTCTCGAACCGGGCGAAGAGCTCAGCTACAACGAGCTTCTTGGGCCGCGCACAGAAGAACTCGGCTGGCTTCCCGCGCACGGGATTTCCGGCGGCAAAGAATATATCGACACTCCCGGCGGCGGAATCTGTCAGGTAAGCTCAACACTGTACAATTCATTGCTGCTTATCGGCCCCGATATTCGCATCGTCAGCCGCTCCCATCACTCAATCCCCGGAAGCTATGTTGCAATGGGACTTGACGCAACCGTTTCGTATTACGGACCCGACCTTGTGTGGAGCAATGCAGCGGAATCTCCCATGTTCCTTTTTGCCTATGCGGACATGCGGACAAAAACAGTTTACACCTTTGTTTACGGCACGCAGCCCGATGACGGCACGCATTACAAAATCTGGTCGGATACCATAGAAAAGCTCGACCCTCCCGAACCCAAACGCATTGCCGAACCGCTTTGGCCGACAGGATATTCGAAAATGGTCATTTCGCCCCGTTACGGCTACGTCGTTGAAGTTTACAGGCAGCTTATCGGTGCGGACGGTCAGCCGGCAGGCGATGTTGAAAAGCTCTACACTGACAAATACGTTGCTGTGCAGGGTGAGCTGCATTACGGCACCGGCAGCTCGACTCTTCCCGTGCCGAACCGCTGAAAATAATTGCCAACCGCTATTGACAAAAACCTGAATTGCTATTAAAATGTATTGAAGTTTCGATTCGACCAACGAACTAACCGGAAGGAGACTAATGATGAACAAGAAAGTATTTGTAAAACTTATTGCACTGCTTATGGCGGCTGCAATGCTGCTCGGTGTCTGCGCCTGCTCCGCAACCGACAACAACCCCACCATCGGCAAAATCGGCAAGGTGAAAATTAAACTGTCACAGTACCAGCAGATTTATCAGCAGTACAGCTATTACGCAAAGAGCATGGATGATTTCAACGGTTTTATTAAAAACCAGCTCATCACCTACGGCGTGACTCTTAACAAGTGCTATGAACTCGGCCTTGACAAAGAAATCAGTCAGGACGAGCTTCAGAAGAACGTTGATGCTAAGCTTGATCAGGCAATTGCAAGCTACAAAGTCGATGCAAGCATCACCGACGAGGCTGCCATCCGCGAAAACAAACTTGAGCAGTTCAAAGCGGCGCTTAAAAAGCAGGGCACTTCCTACAAAGCATACATGAAGTCCCTCAAGCAGTCCGAGCTTGAATCCATGATGATGGAAATGCTTCAGGAAAAAATCTATTCCGAAGTTCAATTCGACGCATCCGCTTTTGAAAAATACATCAGCGAGAACACTCTCTCCCAGAGGGATAACTACGGCAAGGACGTTTCCGCGTTCATGACCGCTTACAACTCCTACATCAGCGGTTCCGGCATGATCCCCCTCTACACTCCCAACGATATGTTCACCGTCAAGCACCTTCTCGTTCAGTATGACAACTCCGACAAGGTCAGCGATACCGTTGAAGGCGTTTTCACCGATGAACAGAACAAAAAGCTTGATGAAATCCGCAAAGCGCTTGAGAGCGGCATCTCCCTCGACGAGTTTGTTGACAAGTATGTCACCAACGGCGATTACCAGAGCGACACCGTATTCGTGTCCGCAACGCCCGACCCCTCGGCAACTCCCAACCCCGATGCAACTCCCGAGCCCACTGCCGATCCCGATTCCCCCGGCGGCTACAAAGAGCACGGCTACATCATGAACGAAAACCTTCTCAGCAAATACTTTGACGGTTTCGGTGCAGCAGCCTGCCTGCTTTTCTACGGCGATGATTGGAAGATTCCCGCTGAGTCCGCATCCCCCGCACCCGATGCAACCGATGCTCCCAAGACCACGGATGCTCCCGCAACGGATGCTCCCGCAACGGATGCTCCCGCAACGGATGTTCACGTAACCGATGCTCCCGCAACCACCGACGTTCCTTCAACGGACGCTCCCGCAACCACCGATGTTGCTTCCACTGATGCTCCCGCAACGGATGCACCCGCAACCGATGCTCCCACCACCGATAAACCCGCCGACAACGAGACCGACCCCGTCAAGAAGTACGGCATCAAGATATACACCACCACCGACGGACAGAAGATCGCAGAAGTCACCACAAAGACTTCCGGCGGCGGCGTACACTTCATCTTCATCAACGAAAGGCTTGATGCAGGCGATACCGTTATCAAAGCTGAGAACGATGATGCAGCTTACAGGAACGCCAAGAAGTTCTACACCGAAAAAATGGAACAGGATCACTACTCCGAATGTTTCACTGAGTGGAAGAACAACACAAAGATTCGCATGAACGACAAGTATATCGACACTTATGCAAAGCAGTTCCTCGGCATTGCCTGATAGGTATTTCGAAAAGAGCTGAATAAGCTAAGCGATATCCGAACAAAAACCCCCGAGAAATCCGTAAGTGGAATTCTCGGGGGTTTGATGTATCTATCTTAAATCACGCAATCACGTTTATAAGACTCTCCGGCAGAAGGCAGCAGCCGCAGTCCGATTCAAATGCAATCAAAGAGCATTCCTCGAAACAGAGCAATTTTTCATCTTTCAAAAAGCTTACTGCCAGTCGTATATTCATTCCTCCGCAGGCATCCGCTGCACCGTTGCTCCGTGCACTTTCGATTATGCGTTTCGTTTCCTCTGCATCCGTTTTTTCAACCGAAACCACAGTGCATTCCACGTACTCGGGATATAAGTCGGCCGCCCCGTCACCGCAAAGCTTAACGACAAGTCTGTGCAGCAGCAGCGAACGAATCGATTCACCGAGTTTTGATACGCCCGACGTCGGAACAAGCTTACCGCAGCCTTCCCGCAGTGCAGACAGGTGAGCAGGGTGCAGCATTTTTTCTAAATTGACCGTTTCGCCCGTATTCAAAAAATTCTGCAATGCTTCCGCAACGCGAGCTGAATCTTCTTCACCGCACTCTCCGCTCACGGAAGCCGGGATGTTCGGCTGTTCGCAGCTTTCATCAGAATGCGAGGAATTTGCCGCATATAACACGGACAGCAGCTCATCAACCGGAAGCAGCTCCGATGACGGGAACGGCATTATCGCCGCCGCAGTTCCCGCAAGCACAATAAAAACCATGCACAAAAGCATGAATGCCGGAATCGGAAGCATTACCCTCCTGCTCCGATGTTTTCTGCCGCATTTCATGCCCCGTTCTTTTTCATTCATTGTCATGACAATTCCTCCATGCATCCCTTCTGTCGGGTTTATTCTTCCCGCAGAGCATATCGGTATTCTTCCCAATGCATATATTCATCGGATATTCAAAAAAAGCCCTGCACGCAAGCGTGCAAAGCTTTTTTGAGCAGTTATTCAAAATCAAATATCAGTCTACGATTCCATCGTTGAAGCTTTCCGTATCACCGTAGGACGTGTAATTCGTTCTGCCGCGATGTTTGGGCTTTGAGTACGTTTTGGGTACTTTGTTCACGCAGTGAATCAATGAAAACTCGCGCTTTGCAATATCCGTTATTCCGCGATTCAGGCAGCTTACGCCGTTCAAATAACGAAGCAGGCGAATTCCGAAGATTCTGAAAACGAGTGCGGCCGCAAGCGCAATGTACGGGTGCGCAGTAAGCTTGACAGAGGCGGAGATTTGCAGCTCATTCTGCGCACCGAACGCTGCAACGGCAGCGCCGAGTTTTGCATTGCCGATAAGCACCGCAATTATCAACACCAGCAATCCGATAATGTACATCGTGCTGCCGACACGCGCAAAATAGTAGCGCAGTTTTCCCCTTGAAAACAAACCGATAATCCCGAACAGCAGGAAATGAATTCCGCAGAGCATAAAATAGCTTTCAACTGCAAGCAAAATACCCTCCGCTGCCGTGATCAAATCCGCATATTGATTCATATCCGTGCCGAAAGTTCCGGCAAGTCTTGACACCATGCCGCAATAATATGAGAACTGCGGTTTAAGCTGAAGAATTGTCAGCCTGTCGTCAACAACATTTGCCGAAACATATTTCACATTCAGATGAAACCACGGCATCGCAAGGCTCAAAATCAACAGCAATGCAAACACAGCGCAAAGCGGTTTGCTGAAATTGAATTTGCAGCGTTTTTTTCCGGAAACCTGAGCCGCTTCACCGCTGAAGCTGTCATCAACAACGGTTCCCGTGCTGTGTGAATCCCTCACGAGTTTTCTTCCGCAAAGCGGGCAGTACTCGCCGGACTCAACCTCAATTTTGCAATCAGGACAATACATTTTTTCCTCCAATCCTTATTTGCCCGAAATTTTTTTCAGGCTTCAGTATGTGATTTTTATGTCATTCGCACTGAAAACAATGTTTATTGTGCCAAGCTCGTCCGTACGGTATATCTCAGCATTAACCTGCTTCAGTTTTTGAATTGTATCGTAGTCGGGATGTCCGTAGCTGTTGCCTTTTCCGACGGAAATTATTGCGTATTCCGGGCTGACAGCCTCCAAAAAACCGAGAGAGGAGCTTGTCGTTGAACCGTGATGCGGCACTTTCAAAACATCGGCATCGAACAAATATTTCTCATTGTTCAGCATTGCAGCCTGTTCGGAACGCACGGTTGCATCTCCGGTGAAAATCATCGAGTGATTTGCGTATTCCACGCGCATGATAAGGCTCCATTCATTCCAATCCGTCTTTGAATATTCATCAAATTCCGGTACGGGCGAAAGAACTGTCACCTTGCAGTCGCTGTCCCAATCAATAACATCTCCCGCCCATACATAACTGCATGGAATGTCTTTTTCTTCAAGCACGGCGTTGATTCGTTTTTGAATCCTCGTTTCAAGTCCCGCTTCGGACATTACATATTTTCCGACATCAAAGGCATCGAGCAGATACGGCATTGAACCGACATGATCCGAATGGGTGTGCGAGCCGATAACAACATCAAGCTGCCGAACACCCTTTTCGCGAATAAACTGCTCAATCTGCTTTGAGTTTGAGGATTCGCCGGAATCAATCAGCATCGTTTTGCCGTTCGGCGAAATAACGAAGAATGAATCGCCCTGACCGACGTCAAGCGCGAATATCTGCATTTCGCCGTCAAAATTTCCTGTGGAATTACCCATTCCGGCATATAAACCGTATGCGGCAGCAAGCACGGCAATGATAATGCCGATGATGCGCACACCGATGGGTAAGGACACTTTTTTATTTCTTTGTTTTTCCATGCTATCAATTATACAGTAATTTGAGCAGAAATTGCAATATATTTGTTGTTTTCGACAAAGAATTAACGGTTATGCCTGTCTGCCTCCGTGAGCTTGACGTCCTGTGTGTTGGCTTTAAATGCGAATTTGTATCTGCGGATGTTTTTTGCAAAAAATTGCGGTAAAACGCAGGATTTAATCCCCTTCCGCATCCAGATACGGCTTTGTGCCGTCGAGCACCGGCAAAGTGATCGTGAATGCTGCGCCTGTCTGCATATTCACGACTCTGATGCTGCCGTGGTGCGCTCTGACAATATCATTTGCCATTGACAAGCCGATTCCGTAGCCTGCTTTTGCGGCGGCTCCGCGATGAAATCGTTCAAACATGAGCGGAAGTTCATCCTCCGGAATGCCCGCACCGTGATCCTCAATGCGAACTTCAATGTTCTGTATGCAGTCTTTGATTATGACGTTAACGGCAGTTCCGCGGGCGGTATGCTCAACGGCGTTTTTAATTATGTTGCTTATCGCCTGCGGCAGCCAAAAAGCATCCGCGGAAATGCAAATTGAATTCTTTGGTTCAAAAAGCAGTTCAACGCTGCGTGCTTCGGCAAGAGGGCTCAGTTCATCACAGCATTCCTTTATTGCTTCTGAAAGATCGATTTTTTCCGGAACCATCGTTATTTTGCCGGATGCAAGCTGGCTTGATTTCAATACCCTGTCCACCTCGTCCGTGAGGCGGTTCATGCAAAGCTGACTCTTCTTCAAAGCTTCAACCTCATCCGGAAGCTTCAATTTCATTTGCAGAATATCCAGTCGAATCTGCAATGCGGTCGCAGCGTTTTTGATTTGATGTGCAATGTTTTCAACAAAATGCGTCATTTCTTCTTCACGATGCGCGGAAGCGGCACGCATGAGCGAAAACTGTGCCGTAAGCTCGGAAAATGCGTTTTGAAGATTCGCAACGGCTCCTTCGTTCAATGTTTCTTCAATGCCGTCCTCCGGATACAGCAAAAAATGCTCAACCGCCTTTGAAAGCCTGTCGAGCTCACGTCTTTGCCTGCAAATATGAAACAATTCACCGCCGAGCACCGCTGCAAGCAGGACGACAAGCCAAATCAGCCATTGCATTGCGTTTTCTCCGTTCGTTTTCTTCCGTAAAAACTCTTATTGCTCCGTAACGGGCAATGTCCAGCGGTAACCTATGCCGCGCACGGTTTCAATGTAGGGCTTGCCGTTAACCTTTCCGAGTTTGTCGCGCAGCCGACTGATATTCACGCTTAAGGTGTTTGCGTCCACAAATGCCGAATCCTTATCCCAAACCAGATACAGAAGCTCCTCACGGGACACGGTCTGTTTCGAATGCGTTATCAGTGCCGCAGCAAGCTTTGTTTCGGTTGCGGTCAGCTCAAGCACGTTCCCTTTTCGCCTGATGCGGCAGCTTGCGCTGTCGTAGCTGAGTTCTCCCGTTCTCAGGACTCCGCTGCTCTTTTTTGATGTGCGGCGCAGCAGAGCTTCAATGCGGACAAGAAGTTCATGCATCCTGAACGGCTTTGCAACATAATCGTCCCCACCGGCACGGAAGCCGCGCACAAGCTCGATTTCACTGCTGCATGCAGTTAAAAAAAGTATCGGCACATTTGAAAACTCTCTTATCCTGCGGCAAAGCTCGTAACCGTCATCCTGCCCTAAACGTACGTCCAGAATAACAAGATCCGCACCGCCGTCACGCATTGTCTGCATTGCGGCAGAGGCGCAGTCCGCGCATGAAACGGTATAGCCGTCGCTTTCAAGAATTTCCCGCAGCCCATCGGCAACGTTTTTATCGTCTTCAGTGACAAGTATATGTTTGTTCACGGCACTGCACCTCCTGCCTGTTTTCAGTCATTCAACAACATCCTCATTCCCGTTCGGGGTTCATTGTTTATTATAGCTGATTTGAGACAATCTTTCCATCCTCAATTTTAATTATTCTGTCCGCTTTTTTTGCGATCTCGAGATCATGGGTAACGATTATCAGAGTCTGCCCGAAACGCGCCGCACAGCTGCTCAGCAGGTTAAGCGTGTCCTCCCCCGCTTTTTTGTCCAAATTGCCCGTCGGCTCATCCGCAAAAATGATATGCGGCTTTGCAAGAATCGAGCGCGCTATTGCAACACGCTGCTGCTCACCGCCGGAAAGCTCATAAGGGTACTTTTTCAGCTTTTCTTCGATTCCGAGCATCTTTGTAACCTCTGCAAGAAATGTTTCGTCCGGCTTCCTGCCGTCCAGCCTCAGCGGCATACAAATGTTGTTCAGCACGGAGTACTCATCCAGCAGATTGAACTGCTGAAACACAAATCCCATGCTGCGCCTGCGAAAGATTGCCATTTTTTCGTCAGAGAACGAGAACATATCCACGCCGTCGATAAGCACTTTTCCGGATGTCGGCCTGTCCAGTCCGCTCAGAACATGAAGCAGGGTGGATTTTCCCGATCCGCTTCTTCCGATTATCGCATAGAAAAGTCCCTTTTCAATCGAAAGATCGACTCCGTTCAATGCGTTCACCGCTCCGGATGATGTTTTGTACTCTTTGTACAGTTTTTCTGCCTGCAAAATAATTGACATAATTTTTCTCCTTATATTTCACAATAAATTTTCGTCCAAGATTCATCTTTCGTTCAAAACGGCCGTTCAGCGTCCGCGAAGCATTGCCGCAAGATCGTTTTGCGTCAGTTGATGCTTTGCTGCACGGGAGAGCAGGATGAGTATCGCTGCGCAGCTAACCGTAATGAGCACAACCGTCAGCGCGTTCGCTCCCCCCTGTGCAAGTCCCGAAAGACCGGATTGCACGAAATCAAGCACATTCATATCTGCATTCACTTCCTGCCGATGGTTATAACGCGAAATTGCGGAAGCAAACATATATGCCGCATACACGAGCCAGCCGCACAATACTGCTGCTGCGCCGCGCAGCGCGGCACGGCAATTCAGCTGCCACCGAAGCTGACGTTTGGACATTCCGAGCGCACGCAGAATGCCGAATTCGCGCTCTTCCCCCTCCGCTTCAAGCGTCAGAATGTTCCCGATAAGCAGCAGCATGACAAGTGCGATGCAGCCGCATCCCGAGTAAATCAATATGAGCTTTTGCAGATCCTCCTGTATATACGCTGCATACTGTTCACGGTTGTTGTTCATTGAAATGCTTTGTTTGGCAGTTATTTCAGCAAGCACACTGTCCGTTGAAACATAGCCGGCATTAAGGTCGGTATATACATTCGCAGTGTTACAGCCGTATTCGGCTTCAACAGCGTTTTTGTCACCGGTAACAAAGCTCCCGCAAAGGCTGCCCGGCTCGCATTCCGTCAGGATGTTTTTCAGGAATTCGTCCGAACAGAATACTGTGTACGGCTGATAAGCACCTGTGAGAATCAGATTGGTTTTTTCGTGATCGAATTCTGCCACGGCAGCGATGCTTACGTTTTTTGTGAGCAGCTTTCGGTAAGCGCCTAACCTGTATGCATCTTCCTCCCAAATGAGTTTTGAACCGTAGCAGCCGACTGAAATTTCATCACCAGCCGATAAATCGGCTGCGCCGAAGTGTTCACGATTAAAAAACACTCCGCCGTCCGTTCCGACAGGAAAGGACATTATGACGCCTTCTCCGTTTGAAAACGCCCGCCATGCCGCCGCATCAACAGCGGAAGGGTCAATCAATGTGCCGAGGCTTTCCTTCGATAAGGCATACAGGCACACGGCTGCACCGTCCTCAAACTGCGGGTCATATTCACGCAAAGCGGTGAAAAGGCTGCTGTTTTTGTCGCCATCGAACGTCAGCTCCACCGTCATCGAATTAAATGCGGCTGCCTTTGTGACGCCGGGTATGCTCTGATAGGTTTTCAGCATATCCGCAGTAATAAGCTGTGCATTTCGGCCATCCCTGATAAATGCAACCTCCGAAGATTCCGCATTCAGAACATATGCAGGTTGATTTTGCCATTTATGCATATCGGCTCTCGGATAAAGTGATTCCAGAATGCCGAATATAACCGCACCGCAGAATACAGCGGCAAGCATCACGACCACAGTGCGGCGAAAAACTTCAAACGCATGCGCACGTCGGCGGGCTGTATGCATCCTGCCCGTCAGCGGCTCTGAAAGTGCGATGCGGAAAACAGCCATTCGCGCTGCAAATATCCCTGCAATCCAGCACAGTGCCGTGACTGCAAGCTGCGACAGCGGAACGTCCACCTGCACCGGTGCGGATTTTGCATACACAAACAGCTTCAAAATCAGCTTTGTTATAATGGTTCCGAGCAGTGTTCCCGCTCCAAGCGCAGGCAGGCACAGAATCAGCGTTTCAAACGTCAGCAGCAGTCTCAGCTGCCGTTTTGTTATGCCTATACTTCGAAAAAGAGCGATTCCTCTGACCTGCTTGCGGAGCTGAACAGCGTATATGCAGACCACAGCAATAACGGTCACGGCAAGAATCAGGCAAATATAAAACGAATGATAATTCGCTTCACCTTTATCCGAAAATGCGGCGGTGTTTATGCAAACAGCTTTGTCCGCATTTGTCCCGCGACGTGTTTTTTGCATGTATGCATTGATACTCTCCGCTGCCTGTCCGCGTTCCGCTTCATCAACTTCAAAAAAGAATTGACGGTTTGCTGCCGCGACCGAAACATGCGCCGCCACCGCTGTGGACTGCTCATTCATCTGCGCAGCTGTTTCAATTGCTTTGGTACGCAAATTTTCTCCCGCCGTATTTGTGATAAGCGCACCGCAAATAGGTTTTGAAAGCTTGTTCTCGCTCAATTGCCAAAGGCTCGAGTATTCGCGCAAAACGCCGCACAGTGTGAAGGTGCATTCAACCGGGATTTTTATCCCTTCAACGGATTCTTCGGATTCGGCATCAAAAAGAACTGTGAAGTCAATCTCCTGTCCGATCGTATAATTCTTTCCGAGTTTCGAAAGAGCGGAAGCTTCCAACGCTATTTCACTGTCATGCTGCGGGAACTCTCCGTCCTGCAATTCGATTCGTCCGATTTTGAGCAAATTCCCGTCCGCCGAACCTACGGATGTGACCGCGACGCCGCTTTTTGATGCTGCCTGACCGTACACCGTCGCCGCTCCGATCTCTCCGATGCCGTTCACCGTACTCAAAAATTCCGCATCGCCCTCAATTCCGTACGGTATTGCACCGTACCATGCGCCGTAGGTGTTCAGCCTGTATTCCGCATTCGTTTTTATAATGCTGCCCGTTATGCAAAGCGTAACAAGCACAGCGGCAAATGAAATTGTCAGAATGATAACCGTAAGCAGGCTGCTGCGCTTTTTCCCCTTCAGCCCATGCAGCGCAAGTTTGAAAAGCTCTTTTTTCATTTTGCTCATTCCTCTCCGTTTTTACGATTTTGCTTGAGTTTCCGACCGTGTAACGGCCGACTCCGCTCGGCAGCAGTGTCTGCTTAAACCAATCTTTGCCGGCTCTGTAATGCATTGCGATTTAACTCATGCTTTTTAAGCAGGCAGGCACAGCATCCGATGCTATCCGCCTTTCAACAAACAAAAGTATAGCATGCCATGCTTACAACAGGCTTTCAGCCGTGCTTACAGTTTTGTAAGTTTCGTGCCGCATATCCGAATTTAATCGGTATTCACTTATTATATCACAACTTCGCTGCAAAAAATTGCCGCACCGAACCGCTGTCCGACACGTTGCAAATGCGCGATAAAGCGGCTTCTCATAAGGCGAAATAAGTATATTCCTGTTTTTTCAATATATTTGCATTATTCAGGTTGACTAAACGATGAACATTGAGTATAATGTATCAGTAATTCGAGTCGACCGCGGTCGGGTTGAATCATTCATTTCCCGCAAGAGAGAGGGGGGAAACTGATAATGGAAATCCGTGTTGGTGAAAATGAATCCTTGGAAAGCGCAATTAAACGTTGGAAGCGTAAATGTGCTCGTTCAGGTATCCTTGCTGACGCAAGAAAGCGTGAGCATTACGAAAAGCCCAGCGTAAAACGCAAAAAGAAGGCTGAAGCTGCAAGGAAACGCAAGTATTAATTGCATCCTGCTTTACCGTTTTTTCAAAATGAATCGGCTTTGCTGTCGTTCATTTTAAAAAGCGAATATGTTTAATCGAAGTGCAGAAGAGCGATTTCGCCCGTCTGCACTTCTTTCGTTTTTGTCTGTTTTTTCGACCGACCGCCGTTCTTTCATGTTAACATGGGTTCACTAACACGGATTCGGCCGTCAGTTTTTAATCATCCTGCCGATTTCGGTGGACTCTATATACCTTTCTTTAATCGCCTTCAATTCCGTCATATGCGGCTGCGTCATATGGATTTTTTGCAGCTCCGCATTTTCCCATGTTTCGGCAAGCATCAGTGTGTCGGGATTTTGAACAGAGGCAAAATACTCGTACCGCCGACAGCCCTTTTCATCAAGTATCAGCTGAAGGATCCCGCTCGATTTGACATCGTTCAGAAACGCTTCCCGCATTCCGGGTTTTGCGGTGTAGATAACAAACAGATTAAGTTCATCGTTTTCGTTCATGTTCAGGTTAGCTCCCTCCAATTATTGTTTGTTCACAGTCATTGCAGCTTTACGGTACAACAAAACCGCAGCAGCCGTGCCGATTCCGAAACGGGAATCACAAAGCTGCTGCGGCAATTTCAGGTTCTGTCGCAATTCGAAGCTCTCCCTCGACTGCGAAGAAAAAAATCATTATTCGTCAGCTCTGTGCTGAGCAAAGAGCCTGCATGTTCGGCAATTCCGTGTTACGCAGTTACGCAAAGAACTTGCCGATTCGGCAATTCTGTGTTATGCAAAGAACTTGCCGATGATATCAACGATTTCAGCACCGATGCGCTTCTGAGCTTCGGTGGTGGAAGCACCGATATGGGGAGTGCAGCTGACATGGGGATGGCTGTAAAGAGCCTCGTTCTTGCTGGGTTCTTCTGCCCAAACATCAAGACCTGCTGCATAAACCTTACCGCTGTTGAGTGCATCAAGCAGTGCTGCTTCGTCAACATTGGTGCCGCGGCTGGTATTAATGATAACAACGCCGTCCTTCATCTTTGCGATATTTGCAGCATTGATGATTGCGCCGCCGTCAACTGCGGGAGCATGAACGCTGATGAAATCTGATTTTGCAAGCAGCTCGTCCATTTCAACATAGTTGATGCCGGTCTGCTCTTCAATGCCGGGAATATGGAAAATATCGAATGCGATAACATTCATGCCCATGCCCTTAGCCATCCTGCCGAGAGCCTGTCCGATTCTGCCGAAACCGATGATGCCGAGGGTTTTGCCGTGAATCTCAATGCCCTTGTATGCCTTCTTTTCCCATTTGCCTTCGCGCATGGTGTGACCCGCAACGCTGATGAAGCGAGCACAGGAGAGCATATGAGCCATTGCAAGCTCTGCAACAGCATCACTGGAAGCACGGGGAGTGTTCATGACCTTGATACCCTTTTCTTCGGCATATTTGTGGTCGATATTGTCGATGCCGACGCCGCCGCGGATGATGAGCTTCAGTTTGCCGGTTTCGCATGCCGCATCAATGATGGGAACGCGAACTTTGGTTGCGGAACGAACAACGAGAACATCAAAGTTCTTTACCTGTTCTGCAAGCTCTGCCGGCTCATAGAACTGTTCAACGACTTCATGACCCTGTGCGCGCAGTGCGGCAACAGCATTCTTTTCCATACCGTCTGATGCAAGAATACGCATAGTATAATCTCCTTAATAATGTATAATTTATCAATTGGGTGAAAACCGTCGCGGGCAGGGTGCGAAACGCTGCCCGCAGCAGTCGGCTGCATTTTTATTTAGTGACAGCAAACGGGCTCAGGCTCAGCCTTTGTAATTTTCCTGCTCGTACTTGCGGAGGAAATCAACAAGAGCAACAACGCCTTCCTTGGGCATTGCGTTGTAGATGGAAGCACGCAGACCGCCGACGCTCTTGTGGCCCTTGAGGTTGTCAAAGCCCGCTGCCTTGGTTGCGGCAACAACTTCCGCATCTGTTTCTTTAGAAGCAGTTACAAAGGGAACGTTCATGAGGGAACGGAATTCCTTTTCAACCGTGCCGCGGAACATCTTGGACTCATCAAGGAAATCGTAAAGAATCTTTGCCTTTTCTTCGTTCATCTTTGCCATGACTTCAAGGCCGCCGATCCTCTTGAGGTACTTGAATACCTGACCGCAGACGTAAATGCTCCAGCAGTTGGGGGTGTTGTACATTGAGCCGTTGTTCGCATGGGTAGCATAGCTCATGTAGGTGGGAACGAACTGGGGCAGATCCTCACGGATGAGGTCTTCACGCATGATTACGATTACCATGCCTGCCGGGCCGATGTTCTTCTGTACGCCGCCGTAGATAACGCCGTAATCGGAAACATTGCAGGGCTTTGAAAGGAACATTGAGCTCTGGTCGGAAACAAGAATCTTGCCCTTGGTGTTGGGAAGAGTCTGGTATGTGGTTCCGTGAATCGTCTCGTTTTCGCAGATGTAAACATAATCCGCATCCTCACTGATGGGAAGATCGGAACAATCGGGGATGTAGCTGTAATTGCGATCCTCGCTGGTTGCAACAAGGTTGATCTTGCCGTATTTCTTTGCTTCGTTATATGCCTTTTTGGACCAGTTGCCGGTTACGATATAGTCAGCAACGCCGTTTTTCATAAGGTTCATGGGCAGCATTGCAAACTGAAGCGTTGCACCGCCCTGAATGAACATGACCTTGTAGTTATCGGGAATGTTCATAAGGTCGCGCAGATCCTGTTCGGCTTCGTCGATGATCTGCTGGAAAACCTTGGACCTGTGGCTCATCTCCATGACGCACATGCCGCTGCCTTCATAGTTGAGAAGGTTGTCGCGCACGCTCTCAAGAACCTCAACGGGGAGGATGGAGGGGCCTGCGGAGAAGTTATAAACACGATCGTATTTCATAGCAAAAACTCCTTTAGAAAAAATAGTTCGCTTGTTTTTGGGAAGCCGGGCCGCGGTTGATTCAATGCTGTTCAACCTTTTCCCGAGAAATTCCCGTTAGATTGATTATAACGCTAATTCATGCCTTATTCAACCGCGAAACCGAGTTTTTTGCCTATATATTTTTTCTAATATTTTCTAATATTTCTGCCGCCTTCGTCCTGTTGTTTCGGCAGAATTCAGCCGTTCAGAATATATGTTCCGAGGTTCAGGTAACCTGCAAAAAGCAGCCACGCGATATACGGCAGCATCAAAATACCCGAAACTTTATCAAGTTTGAAAAAACTGCATGTCATTACAATCACGGTGATGAGCAGCATCACAAGCAGAACGAACGCCGCAAAACGAAGATTAAGCGTGAAAAACAGCGGCGTCCAGAGCATATTCAAAATGAGCTGAACGAGGTAAACGCGGAGCGCACACGCCGCCTGCCCGCCGATATCCGAATTGCCTCCGCACCGAACTTTTTTTCCGCTGCGGTCCTGCTTGCCGACAATATATATTCTTGCCGCCGATATCCCCATCACAACGAACAAAATTGTCCACACGACCGGGAAAAGCCACGGAGGCGGCGCAAGCGGCGGCTGTCTGAGCGCGCCGTACTCCTTCATGGCGGACATTGCAAAGACGGAAGATATCCCTCCCGCCGCAAGCGCAGCCGCAATAGAAACGATGTACACCCATGTTTTGCTGATTTTTTTCGATTTCATAAAAGATTCCTTTCAACCTTGTTTACTTGTACTCGCAGCTGCATTCCGAAAACTCCGAACGGCTCGGATTTGCCGCCGCTTTTGCTCATTCAGGTGCAGCTTCCATCAGCATTATTTGAAATTTTGTTAATATATATGCCCGAATGCCTCAAAAGTGCTTGCATATTGCTTAAAAAGGTGATAAAATACCGATGTTTGATTTTCGTCCCGTGTATTCGTATGCGGTTTTGCAGGGTATGTTCCGCATTTTGCGGATTTTTCCTTCAATCGCATTCAACCTCATACACGGCAGATTCGGCAAGGAGGTGTAACGAAATGGGTAAGTTTTGTGAAGTATGCGGTAAGGGCGCAATGAGCGGTAATCTCGTCAGCCATTCCAACAGGAAGACCAGGCGTATCTGGGCTCCCAACGTACAACGTGTTAACGTCATCGTCAATGGTACTCCTAAGAAGATGAATGTATGCACCCGTTGCCTGCGTTCCGGCAAGGTTCAGCGTAACGTCTGATTGCTGCTTTCAACGGTATCGCTATGAGAACAGAATTTTCTATGGATAAGATTGTAGCTCTGTGTAAAAACCGGGGCTACATTTTCTCAGGATCGGAAATTTACGGCGGGTTGGCGAATTGCTGGGACTACGGTCCGCTCGGCGTTCTTTTCCTTAACAACATCAAAGGCGCATGGTGGCGCAAATTCGTTCAGGAAAGCCCCTATAATGTCGGCGTTGACTGCGCGATTCTGATGAACCCCGAAGTATGGGTTGCAAGCGGGCACGTTGTCAATTTTAATGATCCGCTCATGGATTGCAGAGCCTGCAAAGCAAGGTTCCGCGCCGATAAGCTTATCGAAGATTATGCCGAAGCAAACGGACTTGCCGATGTTCACCCCGACGGCTGGACAAACGAACAGATGGAAGCATACATCAACGAAAAGGGCATTGTCTGCCCCGAATGCGGAAAGCATGATTTCACCGGCATCCGCAAATTCAACATGATGTTCAAAACCTTCCAGGGTGTCAACGAAAACACGGCAAACGAGATTTATCTTCGTCCCGAAACCGCGCAGGGCATTTTTGTCAACTTTCAAAATGTTCAGCGCACGATGCGCAAAAAAATCCCGTTCGGGATTGCACAGATCGGCAAATCCTTCCGCAACGAAATCACTCCGGGCAACTTCATTTTCCGCACAAGGGAATTTGAGCAGATGGAGCTTGAATTCTTCTGCGAACCCGGCACGGAACTTGAATGGTACGACTACTGGCGCAGCTATTGCTACAACTTCCTCCGCAGCCTCGGCATGAGTGAGGAACGGCTGCGCAGGCGTGAACATTCACCCGAAGAGCTTTGCCACTATTCCAACGGCACAACCGATATCGAATATCGTTTCCCGTTCGGTTGGGGTGAACTCTGGGGCGTTACAAGCCGCACCGATTATGACCTTAAAGCTCATGCGGAACACAGCGGCAAGAGCATGGAATACATGGATCCGTTCACGAATGCCCGATACATTCCTTATTGTATCGAACCCTCCGTCGGCGCAGGCCGCATGGCTCTCGCATTCCTCTGCGATTGCTACGATGAGGAGACTCTCGAAAACGGCGATGTTCGCAACGTTCTGCATCTGCATCCCGCGCTCGCTCCCTACAAGGCCGCCGTTCTTCCGCTTCAGAAGAAGCTCGGCGACAAAGCCAAAGAGCTTTATGCAATGCTGTCCAAGCATTTCATGGTCGATTACGACGAGACCGGTGCAATCGGCAAACGTTATCGCCGCCAGGACGAAATCGGTACCCCGCTCTGCATAACAGTTGATTTCGAAACTGTTGAAGGCGATCCCGCCAACGATATGCAGAAGGACACCGTCACCGTTCGCGACAGGGACACAATGCAGCAGATTCGTTTGCCCATTGACCAACTTGTTCCATATATCGAGAAAAAAATCGAGTTCTGAGTTTGAGCGGCTTAAAGCCGCCGCCCATGCATAATCAACCCGCACGGTATATCCCCCGTGCGGGTTTTATGTTTCCTGATGCATACGGCTGTCTGCATCAAACCGGAAACAACTCGTTGTCAGCACTCGGCACGGAGTCAAGAGCCGATTCACGGAGTCCGCACCCGAAAAAACCGCAGAGCGGAAAGCCCTGCGGTTTTTGGGAGATAAGTGTTGAAAATACTTTAGGAGTTTTCATCCGGCAGAAACTGCTCGGGCAGAGCCTGCCGTGTCATCGAATCAGCCCCTGAGAAGCTTTACGGTTTCGGCAAGCTTTTCAAGATCGGCAGCATTGCAGCGACCGAGCTTCTGCATTGCAACGACAAAATCGGAGAGACTTGCACCCTCGTTGCCGTTGAGCAGATGACCGCGGGTCTGTGCAACATATTCTGCACGGGTAAGAAGGGGCAGATATTCGAAGCTGCGAACCTTCTTGCCGACGATTTTGATGAAGCCCTTCATGTTGAGGCGGTTAACGAAAGTCTGAACGGTCTGATAAGTCCAGTCATGGCCCTCGATTGCCTGCCAAATGTCGGTGATGATAACGGGTTTGCCTGCTGCCCAGATAATCTCCATTACTTCGAGTTCTGCAGCGGATACGTCTTTGATAATCATAGTCTTTACCTCACATATATTGTATTCACTGGTTATATTCTACTCTGTCCGGCTAAAAATTGCAATACCGCATTCAAGAATTTTTAACAAAAATTGCCCTGTTGGCACCAAAAAAAGCCACAAAACAGCATTTGTACTAATTTTGACCTATTTAGTACATATAATTGCCACATTTTCTTGTCAGCCTGATTAGTTTGCAACCAAAGTTAACAGTATGTTAAAACGGCGTGAAATAAATTTTTTCGCCGCATGTATGGTGCGCAAAGCGAGCTTACTGCGCTGAGCGGAACGCATTATACAAACTTCCGCATCCTTGCAAGAGCTGCTTTTTCAAGGCGGCTCACCTGCGCCTGACTTATGCCGACCGATTTTGCAACCTCCGTTTGTGTCTTCCCGTTAAAGAAGCGAAGTTGTAAAATTTTTCTTTCCCGTTCCGAGAGTTTGCTCATGCCTGTTGAAATTGCAATGCCGTCCAGCCAGCGATTATCGTCCGCCGTGTCATCCTTGACCTGGTCCACAATATAGACCGCATCACCGTCATCCCGAAAAATAGGTTCATTGAGCGAAATCGGATCGGAAATTGCATCCAAGGCGAAAACAACGTCGCTCTCGGGAACGCCCAATTCTGCAGCTATTTCGTTTAAACTTGGTTCAACACCCTTTTCATCAACCAGCCTGCTTCTGACCTGCATCGCGTGATAGGCCGTGTCGCGCAGAGAGCGGCTGACCCTTATGCTGCTGTTGTCGCGAAGGAATCGTCTGATTTCACCGATAATCATCGGCACAGCATATGTGGAGAAGCGGACATTATGGCTCAAATCGAAATTATCGATCGCTTTAATCAGCCCGATGCAGCCGACCTGGAACAAATCATCCGGCTGTTCGCCGCGGTTTGAGAACCTTTGAATAACGCTCAGCACAAGCCGCAGATTCGCCTGAATAAATTCATCACGCGCCGATTCATCACCTGATTTTATCCGTTCGAGCAGCTCAGTGCTCTTTTTATAGCTGATACGCGGAAGTTTCCCGGTGTCCACGCCGCAGATTTCCACTTTGTTGATTGCCATTGCCGACCTCCGATTCAAGTTTGTTTTTCGGTTAACACGTCAAACAACAAATCTTTGATAAGCAATTGTTATTCAACGTTTTTCTTATATTCAAATAATGGACATTTTCGGAATAATTTATTCAGGTTTTTTTGCCCTTTTACGGCGAAAATCGGAAAAGCAATTGAAATAGTTTCTGATTCGACAAAACTCATCCGGAAAGCGTATTTTTTGTTTTGTGCAAAAGCATTCTTTGAAGTTCGTGCGCATCCGACCGCACATCGGGTTCAATGCCGATAAACCGCCGCAAAAAACCCGGCGGAAACGCAGGAGGCACCGGCGGTGTGCTGTATATAAAAATTTTCTTGTTTACATTTTCATGAAATCCTGCTAAAATGCCTTGCACAACGGTTCAGGAGATTTTTGAATATGCTCAGGATTAAAAAATCTGAATTTGTAACGAGCGTCGGTAAAAACGGGGGCTATCCCTCCGAGGGCGGTGCCGAAATTGCAATCGTCGGCAAATCAAATGTCGGCAAATCGTCAATTATAAACTCGCTCTGCAACATGAATAAACTTGCAAAAACATCACAAAAACCCGGAAAGACGCGGCTTATAAACTATTTTCGCATCAACGGGGAATTCTACATTGTAGATCTTCCCGGATACGGCTTTGCACAGGCGTCAAAGCAGGAGCAGGCACAATGGGGCGAACTTATCGAAAGCTACCTTGCCTCCGGAAGGGTGAAGCATATTTTCATGCTTGTGGATATTCGCCACGAGCCGACTCGCGATGATAAACAAATGTTTAAGTACATACTCTATTATGCGATTCCGTACACGCTCATTGCAACCAAAGCCGATAAACTGGCAAAAACGCGACGCAAACAGGCTGCGGTTGCCCGTGCCCGCGAACTCGGCGCACCACCGTATGCAATTGCATATTCGAGTGAAACCGGTGACGGCAGGTCGGAGCTGCTGGAAAGGCTCGAAGCGGTTGCTTACGGTGACATAATCGGCAATGATTCCGAAACGGAAGCTGATTCAAATCCTTCCGCCCCCGCAGCGGAAACAATTTCGGCGTCCGAAAAAACTCGGCGTCCTCGACACGCCGACGCCTGAGGACGACCCGCAGCGGAAACAATTTCGGCGTCCGAAAAAACTCCGGTTTAAGTTTGTTTCGGCAAAAAGGGCGCAGAATCATGTTTTTTGTCTGCTGCCCGATTATTCCGAGCGTTTGCGAAACGAAACCCGGCATATCAAGCGGCAGCTTGAACGGCGGCGCAGCTTTGTTTTCAGAAAACTTTTGGGGACAAATTTTTAATTTTTATGCAATTGCCTATTGACATGACGGGGCAATGTCAGCATAATATGGTAGGCGTTGATTGATGCGGGCAAAAAGCGCAGAGCGTATCCGTCTCAATCACCGCTTATCAAAGCAATGCGGGTCGATTGCCGCACCCGTGTTCATAAAATCAAATCGGCAATAAATAAATTATTTTTTCGAGGGTTAAACCATGGGCTACAAGAAATGTCCAAGATGTGAGTTGAATTATATTCGTGATGACCAACAGCTTTGCGATGTTTGTTCAAGAAAGCGCAAAGCCTCCGATGATGACAACGAGGTTTTGATGTGCATTGAATGCGGCGAGAATCCCGCCATGAAGGGCAAGGAGCTTTGTGCCGCATGTTATAAAGAGAGTCTGCGTCAGGAAAGGCTCGGCAAGCAGCATAAGACCATTGCCGCACTCGACGAAATGGATAATTCAGATATGGAGGACGTCGGCGTGCCCCTTGATGAAGCGGAAATTCCCGAAACGGAAATTCCGGAGCTTGACAGCAGCTTCGATGATGACGATGAAGGCTATATTGACGAAGACCGCGAAAACGGCGACGATTGACAGCATTGCATTGCATTGCATCCCCGCATAGCCCCGCTGCTTTATCGGCAGCAGACTGACTGAACGGTAATATTCTGATGAAACTATTCGCAATCGGAGATCTGCATCTTAACGGCAAAGCCGATAAACCAATGGATGTTTTCGGTTCCAATTGGGATAGGCACAGAGAAAAGATATTTGATGCATGGCAGAGTCTCGTCTCCCCAAGCGACTGTGTGCTTGTTCCGGGCGATATCTGCTGGGCAATGTATCTTGAAGATGCCGTTGACGATCTGAACTCAATTGCGGAGCTTAACGGCACAAAGATTCTTATCCGCGGCAACCACGACTACTGGTGGGCATCGCCGACGAGGATACGCGCCGTTTTGCCCGCCGGTATGTATATTGTTCAGAATGATTCGGTTGATATGGGTGCGTTTTCGGTATGCGGTTCACGCGGTTGGATGCTTCCTTCGGCTGCCAACTTCGGAAAAGCCGACGAAAAGATTTTCAACCGCGAATTGATACGGCTTGAAATGTCGCTTAAGGCGGCTCGGCGTGCGCCTGTCATAACGATGCTGCATTATCCACCTGTTGCCGAAAACGGCATGCGGACGGCTTTTACGGAGCTTATTTCGCAGTATCCCGTGCAGCAGGTTGTGTATGGGCATCTTCATGCGCAGTCATGCAGGCTCGGCTTTAACGGAACGCTGGACGGCATACGCTACTCACTTTGTTCGGCCGACTTTTTAAATTTCGCACCGAAACAGATCGCAGAATTCTGACAAATACTTGAATGTTTGGAATAAAACAGACTGCCGCAAACACATATGTGTTTTTGTTGCAGTCTGTTTAAAGTTATTTTAAAAGCTTATCAACGATTGAATTCCGCTGCCGGTGTCCGCAACGCCCGTACGCGCAGTTCTTCATTTCGGCAGCATGAAATTAACCGTTTTGTTTTTCAGTGAAATGCGGAGAACCTCTGCTCCGCGCTCTGCAAGCTCTTTCTTATATTTCAAAAAAGAATGATCGATTTGAAAACCGAGCACATCCTCGATTTCATCGAAGGTTAGGCTGAATTGCCCCGGTTCATGCTGCATAACGTAATTCCACAGCGGTTCGTATTTACTCATTGCCGCACCTCCTTATTTATATATCAGCTCGGCTTTGAATCGCCCGAAGTTTGCCGAGCATTATTGAATTATACCACAAAGCAAGCTCTTTTTACAGGTTTTGACAGATGCTGTATTTCATGTTTTTTTGACATGATTTTAATAGTTTTCAGCAATATATTGTCACAAATTGTTGACATACACCGCCAAAAGTGTTATCTTATTCAAGATGGATCTTTAAGAGCGGTACGGAGATGCCGGCAAGATTTACGGACTTATGAATAAATTGGAGCCGTGTCCCGGGCATTATGCCCGAATCGGCTGTTGCTTTTTGTTTTTCTGTATGCTTTGCTGTGCGGCAAAGCTTTTATTTTGCCCTTCTGCACTCTTCCGTTTCGAATTTACCCTTCCGTCCGAAATACTTTCAGGGAGAAAACGACGATGAAACTTATCTATGACGTCAACGACAAACCCAAGTTCCGTGCGAATCTTGTTTTCGCATTCCAGCAGCTGCTTGCTATCATAGCGGCAACACTGCTTGTTCCGACCCTTGTAAACAGCGCATTCGGTGAAGCAATCCTTGACCAGGGCGCAGCATTGTTCGGCGCAGGCGCAGGCACCCTTGTCTACATTCTTTTCACAAAGAAAAAGAGCCCTGTTTTCCTGGGCAGCTCCTTTGCATTCATCAGCCCGTTGATCGGCGCATGTTCATTCGGCTATTTCGGCATTCTTATCGGCGCATTCATTGCAGGTATTGTTTACGTCATCATTGCTCTTATCGTTCATTTTGCCGGCACAAACTGGGTTGACAAGCTCCTTCCCCCCGTTGTCATCGGCCCGGTAGTTGCGCTTATCGGTCTCAGCCTTTGCGGTTCCGCAATCAACAATGTCAACAACACCGCCTCCTCTCCCGACGGTTATAACCTTGTGTGCATTCTTATCGGCATCATCACATTCTTTGCAACGGTGCTTGCATCCGTTAAGGGCACAAAAACGATGAAGCTGATTCCCTTTATCATCGGCATTGCCGCAGGGTATGCCGCTGCATCCGTATTCACCGTTATCGGCAACAAATGCGGCATTGATTACCTTAAAATCGTTGATTATTCCCCCTTGGCAAACAATTTTGAAACCGTAACTTTCGGCAGCTTCATTTCCCTGCCCAAGTTCACCTTCCTCGGCGCGCTCAACGAAGGTGCGGGCAAAATCGATGTTGCTGCCGTTGTCAAGCTCTTTGCACTGTTTGCGCCCGTTGCGTTCGTTGTTTTTGCCGAGCATATTGCAGATCACAAGAACCTCGGTTCAATCATTGACCGCGATCTTATTAAGGACCCCGGTCTGCCCCGCACTCTTCTCGGCGACGGCGTCGGCTCCATTGTCGGTGCGATTTTCGGCGGCTGCCCCAATACAACCTACGGCGAAAGCGTCGGCTGCGTTGCCATCACCGGCAATGCTTCCGTTTCCACCATCGGTCTTACTGCAATCATGGCGATTCTGCTTTCGTTCTTTACGCCGTTTGTTGCGTTCGTCAACACGATTCCCAGCTGCGTTGTCGGCGGTATCTGCATTGCACTCTACGGCTTCATTGCTGTCAGCGGCCTTAAGATGCTTCATGAAGTTGATCTCGGCGAATCCGAGAACCTGTTCGTTGTAAGTGCGATCCTCGTCACGGGCATCGGCGGGCTCTCCCTCAACTTCGGTGGCGTGGTTGAAATTCCGAACATTGCCACCGCACTCATTATCGGTGTTTTGACCAAGCTCATTGTCGGCAAAGTTAAGTCAAACAAATCCGCCGATAAAAACTGAGCGGTTATATCAACATCGAAACCTCAGATAAATCACGATAAAAGGAAAAGCACGGGAATTTCCGTGCTTTTCTGTTGTTTTCGTTTTTAATCCGAAGCACAAACCGGCTTTCAGGGTTCTATATGCTTTATGAGTTCTTATCTTTTTCGCTGTCGCGAAGCCTCGTCAGTTTTTCAACATATACATCGCAAAGTTCCTTTGCGTACTCACTGTCCCTGCTGCCGGCAACGATGCGGAAGGAAGCATCCGCAGTTCCGGCGGGACGAACACACACCCAGCCCGTGTCACGCTTTAGGCGCAAACCGTCAACAAGTTCTCCGTTTTCTTCGCCCTCTGCAAGCATCCGAAGCATTCTGCCGATATCTTTCCATGCGGTGCGTATGCTCTTTTCCGAAGTATAGACTTTTGGCAGAGCTTCCGCATAATCTTTCAACTCTCCCGAAACAAACATCTCACAAAGCTTCACGATCGCCGCTTCCGGCTCATACAGTGCGGGGTAATATGCGTTTCTTGCAAAGGAAAGGCGTCGCTGCTCGGCCAAGCTTTCCTTTGAGTATATAAGCTGAACACCCTGCTTCTTTATCTCATCACGATAGGGCTCCGGCAATGAAACGGGTACGACCAACAGTTCGGCACCCTCTTCCTTTTCCGGCAGTCCGAATGCTCCGCCGCCGCAGTTTACGGCAAGCGACCTCGCGATAACCGTCTGCACCTCGCTGTTGCCCAATATGATATCCCCGCTTATTGACAAGCTGATTTTGCCGTCATTATCAATTTGAACCGCAATCGTGTTTTCGTCAAACACGGGGGAAAGTCCGTTTTCCGCGTAGCTTCTTTCAACATTCCAGCCGAGCCGCAGCAAAACCCTGCTTATCACCCTGCCGGACTGTTCGGGCGCACTGATACGCAGTGTGCGCTTGTTATTCAGCATCAGTTCACGCCGAATGCCGCAGAGAAGACGCTGCTCATAGGCTTCTTCAAGCCCGTTCAGATTTCCGATTATGCCGAGTTCGGCATCAAGAGTGGGCTTCTGTTCGCCGAAAAGGAAACCGGCGCGCACAGAGCGCATTGCATCGGGCGAAAGTTCAATGCCGTTTTCATCAAACAACACAAGTTCGGCATTTCTTCCGTTGTTATTGACATAGATTCCTCCCGCGCAGCCTGTTTTGCGCACGGTATACGAGAATGCGGACATGCTTGCGGCATTCACGGCCTCGGCATCAACGCCCTGCGACGCAATGCCCGCAAGCGCCGCATACTTCAGCACGACCGAAATCGGCTCACCCGATGCACAGACAGCCGCCTTTGCAGGCAGAGCAAATCTTGAAGCAAAAGCCGCTCCGACACGCAGCGCCGCCTCCGGAGTCATCTGTTCATCCGCATACCCGTGAACAATGCAGCCGTCAAATTCAACACGGCGCGCGGTGCTGCCCCAAACGATATTGTCCTTGCAGCTGCTTCCGTTTTCAATCTGTTTATGCGGCCAAATGCAAACATTCGGAAGAACAGTCACGCCCGCACCGACATGAGTTCCCGCTCCGATCGCGCTCCCCTCAAAAAGCGAAACACGTTCATCGATTTTTGCATCCTCACACACAACCGCTCCGCGCAGCTCGGAATCAAATCTTATGTGTGAACGCTCAAACAAAACCGACCGTTTTACGCTTGCACCCTCTTCAATTGACGATGCGCTCCCGACAACCGAATACGGTTCAATGCAAACTCCGTCCGCAATTCTTGCGCCGCTGCCGATATAACAGGGCGGAATCAGCTTTGCGCGCCCGGAAATGTTTGCATTCGGTTCAATCAGCACGCCGCCGCAATCCTTTGCTATGGTTGAAAACGCACATTTTCCGTTCAGCATATCCTGCTGTGCTTGTCTATATTGGGCAATATCTCCGATGTCGCACCAGTACGCGTCAGTTACATGACCGCGGATTTTCATTCCGCGACGCAGCATTTCAGGAAACAAATCCTTTGAAAAATCAAAATCCGTATCCTTCGGGATAAGTTCCAGTGCATCGCTGTTCATAATATATATTCCTGTGTTCGCATAATCGCTGAACACTTCGCTCCGCTCCGGCTTCTCCAAAAAACCTTTTATCGTGCCGTTTTCGTCCAGCAATGCAACGCCGTATTCCGTGGGTTCCGCAACACGTTTCAGAACTATCGTTGCAGCAGCATCGCTTTGCTCATGCGCGCGAATCACAGCTGAAAGGTCAATATCCGTAATTCCGTCACCGCTCAGAACAAGGACGCTCTCCCCCGCCCCTTTTTGAGCAATTTGACCGGCGGAAGATTCTCCGTCGGAGGTATTCCCATGAGAAATCCCTCCCAAAGCCGCACGGACGCTCCCTGCGGTGCCGAGTTTTCTGCCAGGCTCCGAATAGCTTGCGGAAATTCCCCATGCTCCGCCGCTTCCGATATGTTTTTTAATCATATCACCAAGGTAATGCAGCGTAAATACCGCCTCGTTGATATTGTGCTTTGCAAGAAGATCCATTGTGTAATCAAGAATGGGTCTGTTGAGCAAAGGAATGAGGGGTTTCGGTTTCGTGCAGGTCAACGGCCGCAGACGCCTGCCGTCCCCGCCCGCCATTATAACAGCTTTCATAAAAATAATACCGCCTTTCGATTGAAATTGCGGTATTATTGTATGAATCTTTAATAAATTGAATCAGCGGTAATTATTTCCTGTCCTTGCGGCGCAGCGACTTCGCTCGATTTGCAAATTTGCATGAAACAGGCGCAGCCGAACCCGCTTAAGTATTAAAAATACTTAATGCCGTAGAAATAGCAGTTGCCTTCAATCGTTGCGTAATATTTTGTGTAATCCGTCCATTCCGTGCCGAGATATGCGGCGCGATAAAACAGAACTTTTTTCGGCAGAGTGCTGCCGTGCTGCAAAAACACGTATTTTGCGGCAGCCATCGCCTTTGAATTCGGCGTTATTGAATTCAGATACGCACGCGAATACCCGAACTGCCCTGTCTGGAAAATTACCCCGGGAACACTGTTCGGGAATTTTCCCGATTTGTTCTTTACACGGTTATAAACTATGCTTGCAAGCGCCCTGTATCCGATGTAGGAACTGCCCGGGCCTTCTGCGTGAATAAGTGCGGCAACAAGGCGAATATCGCTGTCCGAAAACTCACTCGGATTCGGGTCATACATCGGCGGCTGAGTCACAACAGGTTTCGGTGTTGCATATGTGCCGACGGTAACAAACTGACGGAAAATGTAACCCGTCTGCCCGTCAAGATCCACTTGGAACCACTCGCTCGTTTTTCCTGTTATGTAGAACTCCGTTCCAAGCGTGCAGATTCTGAGAATTGCAGCGGATGTTGACGGCTCCTGCCGCATATTCACAAATGTTTCGTTCGCGTAACCCGGAACATAGTTAACTTCCTGCATAGGTTCCGGGGTCGGTGTGGGTTCCGGAGTCGGTGCAGGCGTCGGCGTCGGCGCTGCCGTCGGTGCAGGCGTTGCGGTTGGTTCCGGCGTGTCTGTCGGAATCGGCGTGCTGCTCGGCGAATCCGTGCTGCCGAAATCCGTTCCATGCGGCATTTCATCCGCTCCGCTTATGTTTACAACATAATCGTCGTTACCCTTGTTCTCGGCGCCGGATGCCTTTCCCGTGCATCCTGCCGCAATTGCGGCAAGCGCAATGAACAAAGCCAAGACAATCAGCAGGTGTTTGTTTTTTTTCAAAAACTTCACAACTTGCTTCCTCCTTCGGGTAGAATTTATACCTTTTGGGATAGTGTTCCTTTCAGATGATATACCTATTCATATCATCGGCATTATTTCGGGAAATACGTTCGGAAACGTATTTTTCATCGATCACAACATCGATCATCGGGTGATCTCCCGTTGCATTAAAGGAAATATCCTCAAGAAGATTTTCAATTATTGTGTGCAAACGCCGCGCACCGATATTCTCACCGGTTTCGTTTGCGTGGAAAGCCGCTTCCGCAACGGCGCGGAGAGCCTCCTGTTTGAACTCGATTCGGATATTATCCGTTTCAAGCAATGCGGCATACTGTTTTGTTATTGCGTTCTGCGGAGCGGTCAGTATCCGCTCGTAATCATCCGTTGTGAGCGCATTGAGCTTCACAACGATCGGAAAACGCCCCTGAAGCTCCGGAATCAGGTCGTTTATCTTCGAAACATGGAACGCACCCGCTGCGATAAACAGCATATAGTTCGTGCGCACGGGGCCGTATTTGGTTGAAACGACAGAGCCCTCAACTATCGGCAGGATGTCCCTTTGTACGCCCTCTCTGGAAACATCGGGGCCGCTGCCCGCGCCCTTTGCGGCAATCTTGTCTATTTCATCGATGAAAACAATGCCGTCCTGCTCCGCTTTGTCTATTGCATCGCGCACGACCGCATCCATGTCAACAAGTTTTTCCGATTCTTCATTTGAAAGAATGCGCCTTGCATCGCGAACCGTTACTTTGCGTGCTTTTGTCTTTTTTGGGAGAACCCCGCCGAACATTTCATTCAGATTCAGATCTATTCCCATTGCAAGCATGGTATCGTTACCTGTTGCGGTTTCCGCAACCTCGATTTCGATCATTTCATCCTCAAGCCGTCCGGCCTGCAAATCGCTGATTATTTTGTTGCGTTTGGAGATATGCTCCGCCGTCTGCTCCTCTGTCGGCTCATTCTTTTTAACCGCAACTCCTGTCTCGCCGCCGGGAGTCAGCGCACCGAACAGCTTTGCAAGCCCGTCGGAAAAGCTGTCCGCAGGGTTCGGAGTCTGCTTTGCGGGCTTTCCGCAAAGGATATCCACAATGCGTTTCTCGGCAGCAGCATCGGCTGCAAGCCTGACTTCCTCTGTGCGTTTTGCCTTCACAAGGCGAATGGAAGCCTCCACAAGGTCGCGAATCATGGAATCGACATCGCGCCCGACATAGCCGACTTCGGTGAACTTTGTTGCTTCAACCTTCACAAACGGGGCATCCACAAGCTTTGCAAGCCTGCGGGCAATTTCTGTTTTTCCGACGCCCGTCGGGCCGACCATAATGATATTTTTCGGGATGATTTCCTCGCGCATTTCCTCGGGAAGGCGGCTGCGGCGATACCTGTTGCGCAACGCGATCGCAACGGTGCGCTTTGCTTCGTCCTGTCCGATAATGTACTTATCAAGCTGTTCAACTGTTTGTTTCGGAGTCAATACGTTCATCTTTACACCTCTTCCGTGACAATGTTGGAATTTGTGTACACGCAGATGCCGGAGGCAATTCTGAGAGCCTTTTCCGCAATTTCAACCGCGGGAAGCTCGGTATTTTCCTTCAGTGCGCGCGCCGCTGCAAGCGCATACATGCCGCCGCTGCCGATTGCGGCAATGCCGTCATCGGGTTCAATAACCTCACCCGTGCCGGACACAATAAGCAGGTCGGAAGCATTTGCACAGATAAGCAGCGCTTCAAGCTTGCGCATGACCTTATCGCTGCGCCAATCCTGAGCAAGCGCAACAGCCGCACGGCGCAAACTTCCGCCATACATGGTCAGTTTGGCTTCAAATCTTTCGCAAAGCGTGAATGCATCCGCAACGCCGCCCGCAAAACCGACAACAACGCTGTCGTTATATATGCGGCGAACCTTTCGCGCCGTGTGTTTCATTATTGTTGCTTCGCCGAGAGTGACCTGTCCGTCACCCGCAAGAGCGCATTTGCCGTCTTTTTGCACGGCAACAATGGTTGTTCCTTTTATGTCCATTTTGTTTCCTCTTTAATTTTCCGATTCAAAACATATTATTGCAGCTTTTCATGTTCGATGCCGGCCTTTTGGCGCATCAACTCAAGCCTTTATCATTTTTCCTGTTGTTTCAGTTCGGCCGCAATGCTGTCAACCGTTTGCAGCGCACGCTGCGAAAGTGCCTCGAAACGGCGGCGTTTGTCGCGCGGCGCATCCGGCAAGGTTTCCATAATGCCGAAATTCGCATTCATCGGCTGGAAGCTGCTTCCGTTATATTCACTTACGTAATGTGCAAGTGCTCCGATTGCCGTTCGTCTTGTAAAATCGATTTGCGGTCGATTGTTTACAAGCCGTGCCAGATTGATTCCCGCAGCAAGCCCGGATGAAGCACTTTCAACATAGCCCTCTACACCGGTGAGCTGCCCCGCAAAGAACAAATCCTCACGCTCACGCAGGGAGTAAAAAGGAGTCAGATGTTTCGGTGATTGAAGGAAGGAATTTCTGTGCATAACACCGTAACGCACATATTCCGCATTCGCAAGCCCGGGAATCATTCCGAAAACGCGCTTCTGCTCGCCGAACCTGAGATTGGTTTGGAATCCCACGATGTTAAAAAGCGTGCCCTCGGAGTTATCCTGTCTGAGCTGCACAACGGCAAACGGTTTTTTGCCGTCGCTTGCGGTGCATTCTGCAAGGCCGACGGGCTTCAGCGGTCCGTACGCAAGGGTCAGGTCACCACGTTTTGCCATGACTTCAACCGGCATACACCCTTCAAAAACGTTGACGGTTTCAAACTCGTGCAGCGGAGCGGTTTCCGCCGAAACAAGCGCGCGCACAAAATCATAATACTCACGCATTGTCATAGGGCAATTCAGATAATCACTGCCGCGTCCGTAACGCGAGGCTCTGCTTATCCGATTCATATCAAGCGATTCGAGTGTTACGATCGGAGCCGCCGCATCAAAGAAATGCAGGCTGTCGCCGAGAAGGCTTTCAATGTTTCTCATCAAATCACCGTCTGTAAGCGGCCCTGTGGCAATTACCGCAGGTTCAGTCGGTATTTCCGTTATTTCCCGGGAAATGAGCTCAATGTTCGGATGTTTTTTTAGCTCTTCCGTGATTCGTTTTGAAAAAACAGTCCGATCCACCGCAAGCGCACCGCCCGCCGGAACGCGCGTTTCGTCCGCGATTCTCATTATAAGGGAATTCATTCGGCGAAGTTCTTCTTTCAGGAGACCGACGGCATTATCCAGCTTGTCTGAGCGAAGCGAGTTCGAGCAAACCAATTCGCATAGGCCATCAGTTTTGTGTGCAGGCGAATGCTTGCCCGGCTTCATTTCAAAAAGGTTGACGTGTATGCCGCTTTCGGCAATCACATACGCCGCCTCACAGCCGGCCAATCCTCCGCCGATAACAGAAACCGATTTCATTGCTTTCCTCCTCCTTGTTCGCATTTAATGCTTTTATGCCTGTCGGCATCATGCTGCGTATCATGCTGCATTAAGAATAATTCATCTCCCCTTCTTGCTCTTGCGAAATCATCGGGAAATGAAATAACTCCCTTTTCAGTCCCGTGCCTCCGCTTTATCCGCAAGGTCGGGATAAGTGTTTTTAATCTCTCCGCTCGGAACAACAAAGCCGCATTCCTTTTCGGAACAGACGATATAGCGTCCGTTCGGGCCCATTTTCCACACGGTCATCCTACCGCAGCGCGGGCACGGTTTGCCTGTCGGCAGATACCACGATACGTAATCACACTCCGGATAATTCTCGCAGCCGTAAAACGCTCTGCCTTTTTTGCCCTTGCGCTTGATTATTTCCCCGCCGCATTTGGGGCATTTCACGCCGACTTTTTCAACAATGGGCTTTGTGTTTTTGCACTCCGGATAATTCGGGCAGGCAAGGAACCTTCCGAATCTGCCTGTTTTATATACCATCATTGCGCCGCATTTATCGCATGGAATGTCCGAAACCTCATCGGGAATTTCAATACGCTCAACGGTCTTGAATGCCTCTTCAAGAGCTTCCTCAAACGGAGGATAGAAATCTTCAATCAGGTTCTGCCAGCGTTCCTTGCCTTCTTCCACGGAGTCCAATCGCGACTCCATATCCGCCGTGAACTTGACGTCAACAATATTGCGGAAATTATCCTCCATAACTTTGTTCACAACGAACCCGAGATCGGTGGGCACAAGCTGTTTCTTTTCTTTCTCTACGTACCCTCTGTCGATAATTGTCGAAATTGTCGGGGAATACGTGCTCGGCCTGCCGATTCCCAGCTCTTCAAGAGTTTTCACAAGGGATGCTTCGGTGTATCTTGAAGGCGGTTCGGTAAAGTTCTGCTTCGGGTTCAGAGAAACAAACTTAGGTTCACTGCCGACTTCCATAGCGGGAAGTGTCGTGTCCTTTTCGCCGATGCCGTCATCCTGCGACGGGTTTGAAACAGAATAAACCGCCGTGAATCCGTCAAAGAGTTTTTTTGAACTGTTGGTTCGATATGTGCATTTCGGCTGAGTCTGCGTTTCAAGCGTAACAGTTGAAGTTTCGTAAAGCGCATCACTCATCTGGCTTGCAAGGAAACGTTCGTAAATCAGTTTGTAGAGTTTATACTGCCCCGGCTCGAGATATTGCTTCACCGATGCGGGCGTGTTTTTTACATCGGTCGGACGAATTGCCTCATGCGCATCCTGAGAACCCGCTCTGCCCTTAAAAACATTGGGCTTTTCGGGTACGTAAGCTGCGCCGAACGCTGCTGCAATGTATTCTCTCGCACTCTGCTGCGCTTCGGCGGAAATTCGAACCGAATCCGTACGCATATACGTAATCAAACCAACGCTGCCCTTGGTGCCGATATCAACGCCCTCATAGAGCTGCTGAGCGCAAAGCATGGTTCGCTTCGGCGGCATTGAAGCGCGGTTCGATGCATCCTGAAGCATGCTGCTCGTTGTGTACGGTGCAGGCGCATGACGCGTTTTTTTTGCTGTTTTGATGTCCGCAACGCAATAAACCGCTCCGGTGGACAAATCCGCAACGCGCATTGCATCGGCTTCCGTCTGAAGCTCCGTCTTTTTGCCGTCAAAACCATAGAATTTGGCTTCGAATGTACGCTTGGCAAGATGAAGTTTTACCGTGACGGTCCAATACTCTTTCGGCACGAAATCAAGTATCTCGCGCTCTCTGTCGCAGATGAGTTTTGTCGTAACCGACTGCACACGGCCCGCCGAAAGTCCTCTTCGAACCTTTGCCCAAAGCAGCGGGCTGATTTTGTAGCCGAGCAAACGGTCAAGCACGCGCCGCGCCTGCTGCGCATCAACAAGGTTTCTGTCAATGCAGCGCGGATTTTTGACCGCCTTTTGAATGACTGTCTTTGTGATTTCGTTAAACACAACACGACAGGGCTCGTTTTCATCCAGCTTCAGCATTTTTGCAAGATGCCACGAAATCGCTTCTCCCTCGCGATCAGGGTCGGTTGCAAGCACGATATGCTTTGCGTGCTTTGCTTCTTTGCGTATTTTTTCGATAACTTCGCCTCTTCCGCGAAGGGTAATATATTTGGGTTCAAAGTCGTGTTCAACATCAACACCGAGCTGGCTTTTCGGCAAATCGCGAACATGCCCGTTCGATGCAATGACCCTGTATTTTGAGCCGAGATACTTTTCAATCGTCTTCGCTTTGGACGGCGATTCCACGATAACCAATGTCTCTGCCATAATCCTCCTTCGACCGTTTGGTCGTTTACAGTTAATTTACAGTAAAATCCGATTCTGCCGCACCGCGGCGGCAGTTCAGCAACAGCTTTTTTCACAAGAAGCGAATTGTTCAAACTCTGCCTGATCGGGTTTGCGATTCTGCCGGTGATACGACTTACGGATCAGCTCAATGTATAGATTCTGCCCGGCAATTGTTTTATTAAACCCGAAAATTCCAATTCTGTCAAGTGCAAGTTTAAAACTTCGACCGGGAGCTGCGTAAGCTCGCAGATTTCGTCAAAGTTTTTTTCGCCCAATTCAATCAAATCAAATAATATCTTTTGATTACCCGTCAATTTCAACTCACTGCTGCCCCTGCCGCGCAGCTTTGATTTTTTGCTGCACTCAGGATCGATTCCGAGATGAAACAGCAAATCCTCTGCACTGAATACAGGTTCCGCCATGCCTTTTCGTATCAGTTCGTTCGTTCCGAAGCTCATCCTGTCCGTGATTCTTCCGGGCACGGCATACACGGTTCTGCCCTGTTCCAATGCGCAATTTGCAGTTATCATCGTTCCGCTCTTTTCACCCGCTTCAACAACAAGCACGCCGCAGCTCATTCCGCTGATTATTCTGTTTCTCATTGGGAAAAAATACGTTGCAGCACGCGTGAAAGGCAGGAATTCGCTCATCACGCAGCCGTTCTCGATTATTGCTTCCATAATCTCCGCGGTGCCGTCGGTTTTTGCCGTGCAAACACCCTGTCCGAGTATCGCCGCCGTTGGATATTTTTGTTCGGCGGCACTCAACGCTCCCTGCGCCGCAAGGCTGTCGCAGCCGTAGGCAAGCCCGGAAACTATGGTAACGCCGTTTTTTGCCAACTCACACCCCATATGAGCGGACACTTTTTTTCCGTAATCAGAACACCTTCTTGCGCCGATTATTGCAAACGGCGTTTCGGCCTGCAATCGTGCGCATTTGCCTCTTGCATAAAGCACAAACGGCGGATCCGCAATATATTTCAATTCGGTCGGATAAGCTTCACTGTTCGGAGTCAATGCTGAAACACCGTTTTTTTCAAGGTCTGAAATGAAATCATCAATATAGACATCCGATGCCGTGAGCCGCAGTTTTTCGGCCTGCTCCCGTTTTATCATGGTTAAAATATCGGAATCAAAGTTTTTTACCGCTTCAAACAACTCCGAAATCGAATCAAAATTTCTCAGCAGTTCGTTTGCCTGCTTCGCCCTGCCTTCAAAAGCAATGCTCAATCGGATATAATCCCTGTCCGCCCTTTGATACTCCATTTGCCCTCCGTTCGACTGCCGCAGTGCCGATTTACGTCACAGTTTGCTCCAATACTTGCTGTCCAAAGAGCGATACTGAAGGGCTTCCGCAACACATGCCCCTGTAATTTTTTCCTCGCCCGCAAGGTCGGCAATGGTTTTGCTAACCTTAATCAATCTATCGTATGCCCTTGCCGACAGCCGCAGCCTGTCGAACGAAAGCCTTATAAGTTTTTCCGCATCGGGCTCCAGTGCGCAATACTTTTTGATATGTTTCGAACTCATCTGCGCGTTGAACATTATGCCGTCGTTTTTAAAGCGTTCACGCTGAATGCATCGCGCTTTCGAAACCCTTTCACGAATTGCCGCCGAACTTTCGCCCGCCTGTTTGGACGCAAGCTCCTCATACGCAACCTCTGTCATCTCAACATGAATATCTATCCTGTCCAGCATGGGGCCGCTGATTCGGTTTCGATAACGCTCAATTTGGGACGGATTGCATCTGCATGGGTTGATTCTTGAACCGAAATTTCCGCACGGGCAGGGGTTCATCGCTGCAACGAGCATAAAGTCCGCCGGATATTCCGCTTTTGCCGCTGCACGGGTAATTGACACAAAACCGTCTTCAAGCGGCTGCCGCAATGCTTCCAACACCGACTTTTGAAACTCCGGAAATTCATCCAAAAACAGCACACCGTAATGTGCAAGGCTGATTTCACCCGGGAGAGCTTTTGTTCCGCCGCCGACAAGCGCGGGAATGGAGGCAGAATGATGCGGCGCACGAAACGGACGCTCCCGCACAATTCCGCCGCGTCCGCGCAATATGCCTGCAACGGAATGAATCTTTGTTATTTCAAGTGCCTCTTCGTTTGACAAAGTCGGCAATATTGAAGGAATGCTTCTTGCAAGCATCGTTTTACCCGAACCCGGCGTTCCGATAAGCAAAATATTGTGGTTGCCCGCTGCTGCAACTTCGGCTGCACGTTTCGCCGCCTGCTGACCCTTTATTAACGAAAAATCACTGTCAAAACTCGGATGGTCGTCTATATTTGTTTGACTGCACGGCTGCGGATTGATGATCTTCATTCCGCGCAGGAAAAGCACAGCCTCTGTAAGACTCGTTACAGGAATCACGACTGCATCGTGTATGAAAGCAGCTTCCTCCGCGTTTTCCTTTGGGAGAATGATATGGTTATATCCGCGTGAGCATGCATCGATTACCATCGGCAGCACGCCGTTAACACCGCGAACGCTGCCGTCCAAAGCAAGCTCACCGATTATAAGCCATTTTTCCGCCGCAGTGCGATCGATATCCCCGTTTGCCGCAAGTATGCCTATCGCTATCGGCAAATCGTAAACCGTACCCTCCTTGCGAACATCCGCCGGCGCAAGATTTACAACAAGCCGCACATTTGGGAAAGGAAAGCCCGAGTTGCATATTGCAGAGCGGACGCGCTCCTTGGATTCCTTAACGGCATTATCCGGAAGGCCGACGGTTTCGTAACCCGCAAAGCCGAAGCTTATATCCGTTTCAACCGTCACGGGATAGCCGAGCAGCCCCGTCAACCCATAACTTGTGATTCTTGCCAGCATATTTCCCCCTTTGTCCGAATAAAGCCATACCGAGTGATTTTTTCACTCGGTAAGCCGTTAAACGAGTATTAACATTTAATCTTCAGTGTTCAGATTGACTTTTTTCTCTTTTCCGTCGTTTTTCACGGAAGGAGCCTCAGCAGGTTTGAACACAAAAAGCTTGTTGCCGACGAAGTTTACGATTATGCAAATGCAGGTCGAAAGCAGCATGCACGCTCTTTCGCCGTTAATTATCTTTGTGAGCCACTGCGGAAGCCCAAGACTCATCCACCAATCATCAATATGCAAAACATCGGTAAACAGCCAGATAAGGCCGAGCGAAACAAGCAATACACCCAGATTAACTGCAATAAAGCTTATGATTTCGCGCGCATCCTGTCTGCGCTCTTCTTTAAAGGTCCAACGGCTGTTCAGAATATAGCTGTTCAGAATGCCGGCACAATAGCCGATAACTTTTGAAACATAAACCGTCCAACCGCCCGTAAACGGTATTGCAAGCACGATGCTCAGCACCGTGCTGATGACCATGTCTATAAGAGTGTTGCCGATTCCCACCAAGCCGAATTTAATCAGCTGGAAAAAGCTTTTTTTTGCGGCTGCGCCGCCGTTTTTTTCGTTTGAACTCATTATTGAAACTTACTCCTTTACGCGGCAGCGAACAATATGCCCGCCCAAAAGCCGGCTGCGACAGGTTTCCTGTCGAATTGTCCGCCGCACGCATTTTCTTCTTCACCCCGTCCGCACCGAAAGCACGGGCATCGGGCTTGTGTTCGGTATTTTTATTACCAAGTACCGAAGAATGTCCATGTGGGCAGCCATTCAAGCGCACGTATATATTCCCTGCTGACCTGACTGCCGCTGATTACGGGATAGAAAACCGCAAACAGCACGATCGCGGCAGCAAGCCAAATGAACTTGATCTTCGGAACGAATTTTGCTCCGCCGGAAATCATGTCGCCGCGTTCGAGCGGTATGTAGTAGAACTTATCCTCATAGTGCTTGAGCACATATACAGAGGCAAGTATTATCATCGGCACGGTCGCAAAGTAATGATATACGAACACGCAGCGGGAAATCAGCATCCAGGGCAGCATGGACGATGCCATGCAGGCAAAGATGAAGAATATCTCCGCATTGAGTCTGAACCTGTTGCGCAGGAACATGATGAACAGCGTCAACGTGCCTGCAAAGCAGATCCACCATACTGCGGGGTTGCCGAAAGTTGAAATGGTTCCGAACTTTGTTGTGTCCGGATTCTGTCCTCCGGAATAGAACCACACCGGGCGGTTTCCGAGAGGCCATTCATACCATGCGGACTGATACGGATGCGTTGAATTGAGCCCGCTGTGGTAACTGAACATATATTTTTGATTGTCAATAACGCCGTCCACATAAGTCTTGACCTTTTCGGAGAAGGTCAAAACTTCGCCCTCGGGTTCCTCATTGTACTCGAGCTGTCCGGCGGCACGAAGGCGTGCAATCTTTGTTTGCTCCGCATTAGGTTTCCATTGCGCCGTGTAATACGGTCTGTATGCTGCCGAGTAAATCGCAGCGGGAATGATGATGAAGAACAGGAGACAGAACAGGCAGGTTTTTATGAACCGTGCCGGGAACTTTCTCGCGTTCGCAACCGCAGGATCGGCCTCTTCCGCTTTTGTGAGCTTGGCATTTTTAATCTTGTTTGCCTTTACCCAAAGGGTTATCATCTTCACAAAGAACATAACCGCAAGCGCAGCACCGGTATATATGCAGATCCATTTGCTTGCGCAGCCCAAACCGAAGAACAAGCCCGAAAGCCCGAGCGGTATAAGAGTGTCCTTAAGGCTGTCGCCGAGATCCATTTTTATGAATTTGTACATGTAGTACGTCATGCACATATTAAAGAACACGCCGTATACGTCAATGGTCGAAATTCGGGTCTGCGAAAAATGCATGAAATCGAATGCAAACAACCCCGCCGCAAGCAGCGCAAGCTCGGGACGCTTGAACATGCGCTTGCCGAACGCATACATCAGGGGAATCATTGCAACGCCGAACAGCGCACCCATGATTCGCCAGCCGAAGGGATTCATGCCGAATATCGCAACGCCGACGGAAATGATTATTTTTCCGAGCGGAGGATGCGAAACCTCGTAGACACTAAGATTATGCAGATGTTCATATGCGGTTCGTGCGTGGTAGAGCTCATCGAAATACATGCCGGTCATGTAACTCGGGTATTCCGGCACGCAGTCCTGTTCATCGACAAGAGCCGCTGCGGATGCATCGTTCACCGTTACATGAAGCAGGTTGCCTGCCGTGTCAAAGAACGCAAGCTCGTTTATCCATGCTTCGCCGCTCACAACTGTCAGCGTGATGTTTTTTGTTGTGCTGTGCAGGCTGCTGTTGCGAACCCACCTGTACATTGTTCCGAAACGCTGGTCGATTTCGACTGATTTGCCGTCGTCTCCGGTGAGCTTGAATACGGTCGTTCCTTTTGAGCCGCTGCCGCCCGTAATTCCGCCGTCATGCCAAACACTGCCGATGGTAACCGTATCATCAAATGTCAGCGTTACGGTTGTGCCCGGCGTTCCCTTCCATTCGCTGTCCGGTGCTTTTGTGGAGCCGAGATTCGTGACGGCAAGAATGCCGTAAACAAGAGTCAATGCAATAACGAATATCCAGTCTTTTTTTGTATAGTGAAGCTTTGTATCCGTTTTTTGGGGGATAACAGGCTTCGTGTCAAAAATGCTCGGAGCAAGCTGCGCAGGGGTTTTGATGGGATCGCCTTTGCGCGCCTTGTCCATTGATTTTTCAAGCTTGAGCAGGAAATAGATCGCAATGGGCAAAAGGATGTAAATGCAGAGCATGATAACGATCATTTTTGTTCTTGCGGCGTATTCCGCGTCACTCATACCCGTTGTGTTATCCGAGGATTGTGATGATGGAGTCTTTGTTTCAAAGCTCTGAATTTCGCCGTTGTAGTTTGTGAGCTTTTCAATTTTAAAATCGTCAAAGTAGGCAATGCCCATGCTCGTGCTGCTGAAATTGCCGAGTCTGCATCCGATTTTAAGTTTGGACTGTCCGCTTCCGGTTTTGCCGACAAGCTCAACCATTGTCCAATCAGTTGTGCCGAGAACAGGCGTTGAATAACAGGTTCGGTCCTCAAGAGCAATATTTGCACCCGCTCCGCCGCTTACATTTTCGGTTTTGATGTAGCAGCTGAGTTTGTAAATCGTGTTTGCCTGAACGGAAACTGTCTGCGTGAAGTGTGCATCATCAAGCTCCGCATTCGTGAGCTTCACGACATTGCCGCGCGCAGCATCCTTCACGACAACCGCGTTTGACACGGAAGTATCGTTTAAATAGGATGTGTATTCCCACCCCTTCGGCATAAAGCCGCTTGAGTCGAGGCTTTCGAAGCTGCCGTTTGCAATGTTTGCGCTTCCTCCGCTTTTCGGGGAAGCAAGCAGCAGAACGATGCCGAAAATAACACATACTGCCGCAATAATTGCAAGGCTGACAGTGAGTGTCTTTTTGTTTATCTTTTTCATTTCGTTTCCTCTCATTTCTCTGCTTTTCGTGCAGGAACAGTTTTTTGTGCTTTCGCCGAAACATCATCATCCGCGAAAACATCGGCCTTTACTCTTCCGCGGAGCATAATATCCGTGCAAATGCCGCAGAATATTATAAACAATATGACGTTTGCAAGTGAGCACCAGAACACAAGGCGTTCATCCCAATAGAGGTGGTACTCATGCAGTTTGCTGTAATAAAACGCTGCAATGCAGTTCACAAGCGCTGTTGCGCTCCAGCACATGAACATGCTGATAAGTCGCCTGTCGCCGTAGCTGATGTAAGCAACAAGCAGCAGAAGCAGCACGGGGAACAGATAGCGTTCGTGCATGTAGTGGCCGAGAGTGAAAAGCGAGGCGAATGTGAATGCGGTTGCAAGACTCAACGCGCCGGAATGCTTTTTCCTGCCGAAGAAATACAAAACACCGCCGAAACCGACTGAAAGCACCATCAGAACGGTGCCGAGCTGGCCGTAAGTCAGCCCGAGAATTGCCTTCTCGGTTATCGGGGTCCAATTCTTTCCGAACAATGTGTAAATATTGTATGCATTTACGCTTGCGTATTTATAAGAAGTAGCGGTTCCCATATATTTTTGAAGGATAATGGAATACCACGGCATGGTGTCATCGGCAAACGGAATTACGGACACAATGAGAAGCGCGCAGGCGCAGGCGACCGCAGCAACGGTTTTCATGATTCGCGTCCCGACTCCGTCCGTACATTTTCTGCCTGTCGGACTGAAGAAATCCGGATCGAAAATATAGCAGAAATATGCAATCGCAAGAAGCGGACCCGCCATCAAAGCCTGCGGTTTAAGCAGGATTGATAATCCGTAAACAAATCCCGCAAGAATCGGTTTGTTCGAATTGAGCAGAATAATGCTTATTACAAGCAGGATCGAAAGAATCTGATCGATCTGTCCCCATCCTCCGGAAACATAGATGAAAACGGGGCAGAATGCTGCAAGGCACATAAGAAGGTACGCGGCCTCAAAGCGAAGTTTTTTGCGCGCAAGCCTGTAAACAAGATACGCCGAGCCTATATCGGCAATTATCGACGGAAGTTTTATCATTGTGACATAGAATATGTCGTACGAGCCGTCCGCCGCATAAACGCCGTGACCGAAAAGATCCGCTATGCGCGCCATCAACCCCAAAACATACATGTATCCCGGCGGATAATCCGGAAAATTGGTTTGAGGATTATAGAAGTTTTGAAAGCCGTTTCTGAATATTTTGTTTCCCCACGATGTGAAACAGCCTATATCGGTTTTGTGTCCGACAATATAGTAGGAAAAAAGAATATGCAGCAGCAGCGAAGCAAGCAGCGTCCACACAACAAGAAAATTGTCTGATTTGTCGCGTACACCGTTCACAAGAACGGCTCTGCTTTTTTTGATGCTTACATAGACCATGTAGATCAGCAAAAAGGCAATCGTTGCCAAAATGGAAGCGATCAGTATTTGCTCGGTCGGAAATTTGGTCGGCGTCATATTGAATGCCATCCTCCTTATGAAAGCCTGCTGTAAGATGCCGAATGCGTCCGGCTGACCTCTGTCACACCGCTCATGTTCGCGCATCATACACCGATTTTATTTATTTTACCATATTATGTTCAAAATTTGAAGTGCCGAACGCAAAAAAAAGCAGCAAACAACAAAATTGAAAGCTGCGGGAAAAGTCGATAACGGATTTTTTATTTTGTTTAAACCGTAAATGCATTTTCTATATGTCTGATTTTGTGTTCCGAAAGTATCACTTCAATTATATCGAAGCGATAGTAAACCGCCTTTTGCCTGTAATTTGCCGCAAAATACTTTGCAGCGTAAGCCATGTTTGCTCTTTTTGCAGAACCGACACGCAGCATCGGCGGCAGCTCCTTTGAATCGAGAGCGGTCTTGACCTCGACAAAGGCCACGGTGCTTCCTTTTTTTGCGATTATATCAATCTCCTTGTGTGCAACACGGTAATTGCGCTGAAGGATTCGGTACCCGTGCAAACGAAGGTAAAGCCTTGCCAAACGCTCCCCTCTTGCACCGATGCGCTGCTGTTTGCTTCCGTTTTCAATATTCAACCGTTCCAATTGCACCTCCGATCGGGTGTATACAGCAACGCGGTCAGCATTCACCGCGTTCCGCAAGAATTTTTTTGATGAAGCTGCGCCTGTGAAGTTCGCACGGACCGAATTCACGAAGCGCATCCATATGCTGCTTTGTTCCGTAACCGACGTTTTTTTCGAAACCGTACTGCGGAAATTTCTCCGCTGCGGCGATCATGTATCTGTCTCTTTCCACTTTTGCAACTATGCTTGCCGCCGCAATGGAATAACACAATGCATCGCCGTGAATCAGGCTGTGCTGCACGGCAGGAATATCAAGGTCTTTAACGGCATCAACAAAAACGTCGCTGCACACGTAATCGCCCGGGCAATGCGCCAAAGCATTCCTGTAAGCTTCGGCAAACGCCTTTTTTGTTGCCTGAAGAATATTTATCTCATCAATTTCCTTTTGAAACACCCATCCTGTGCCGAAAGCTGTCGCTCCGCCTGTAATAAGAGGATAAAGCTTTTCCATGCGCTTCTTTGTAAGCTTTTTGGAATCGTTCACGCCCTCGATCATAAGCCCCGGGGGAAGGATCACGCATGCGGCAACAACGGGGCCCGCGAGCGGTCCGCGCCCGACTTCGTCCATTCCCGCAACGGCAATTCCGCGTTCCCAGAACGGGCGTTCGTATCGAGTCATTTGTTCAAGCCGTTCGGCCTCGTCAATCTTTTTCATTGTTTATATCGGTTTGCTCCACTTGCTGGGGTTCGAAATTATCCGTTGGATTTTCAAGAGCGACGGCGGCAATTTTGCCCGCACGATACTCATCAAGAACTATTCTTGCGCCGCGTTCCGTATCAAAGACCCCGCCCGAAAGAATAAACCCGCGGCTGCGGCACACGCCTTCCAGCAGAAGCTCGGGAATATTCTGTTCCGGGTCAAGCTTTTTGTATCTTGCAGTCAAAGCCTCCGGGCATATGCGCATAAGGTCAAAAAGCAGCAGGGCCGAAATTTCCTCAATATCGAGCACATCATCGCGAATCGAACCTATATATGCAAGATGCTTTGCAAGTATCTCGTTATCCAACTTGCCCCAGAGCAAACCCGGAGTGTCAAGAAGTTCGAGGTAATCCGAAACTTTGACCCATTGCTTTGACCGCGTAACGCCCGGACGATCGCCGACCTGCGCTCTTGCCGCGCCCGCAATACGATTGATGAAAGTGGATTTTCCGACATTCGGAACGCCGACGACCATTGCGCGCAAAGTTTTTTTAATGCCTTTTTCGCGATACCGCCGAACGGTCTCCTCCCCCGTTTTTTCAATAAGCTCAATTGCACGTTTGCGTGTTGAGGGCTGAGTTGAGATAAACTCCGCAGCTGTGATTCCCTGCTTTGCAAAATAATTTATCCATGCGCGATTCTGAGTTTTTGATGAAAGGTCACTTTTGTTAAGAACAACAACACGCAGCTTGTTTTTGAAAAGAGCTTCGAAATCGGGATTGCGGCAAGCCATCGGTGCGCGTGCATCGACAATTTCGATTATCATGTCAACAAGCTTTAAGTTGTCCTCCAGCATACGTCTGGCTTTTGCCATGTGCCCGGGATACCAATTTATCGTGTGCATGGGTTTTACCTCCGAAACGGGTTGATAATTCTTTTTTTGCAGCAGACATCGGCGCGAAACGGAATTCGGCAGCTTTTTGCAGCAGCGGCAAAGCCCCGCAATGCCTGCTCAAAATCGATATAAAATCAGCCTCCTTCCCCGTTTGGGTCGGGAGGCCTTTTCAGAAAAAGGAAAATCTTGATTACTTGGTAACGATGCGTTCTTTGATCTTTGCAGCCTTACCGGTCCTCTCACGGAGGTAATAGAGCTTCGCCCTGCGGACAACGCCGTGGCGAACAACTTCGATCCTGCCGATGCGCGGGCTGTGATAGGGGAAAGTCCTCTCAACACCTACACCGTAGCTGATACGGCGAACGGTGAAAGTCTTGCGGATGCCGCCGCCCTGCATTTTGATGACGATGCCTTCAAAATTCTGGAGCCTTTCGCGGTTTCCTTCAACGACCTTAACGTATACGCGAACGGTGTCACCGATTTCGAGCTTGGGAAGATCGGAACGAAGCTGCTCTTTTTCGAGTTCTCTGATGATGTCTGACATAGTAATCTCCTTATTTACAGATGTTCTTAGCCGACCTGCGACCAGCGGACCATCCAATTAACCATAAAATTATAGCATTTTTCTGCACAGAATGCAAGAGCAATTTTTCAAAAAATGAGCGGAGACGCAATATATATTACTCATTTTCCAACGATTGCAGGTATTTTTTATCCGCCGCAGTCAGATTCGCCCTTTCAAGAAGGTCCGGACGCATCTGTTTTGTTTTTTTGAGAGCTTCCTGCCTCCGCCAACGCAGAATTTCGGCATGGTTGCCGTTCAGCAGCACGGGCGGAACCTCTCTGCCCCTGAAATTCGCGGGACGCGTGTACTGAGGGTATTCCAGCAGTCCCCAGTCGGAAAAGCTTTCCTCCTCGGTTGATTCGGAGCTTCCGAGCACACCGGGAATGAACCTTGAAACGCAGTCGATAACGACCATTGCGGGCAATTCGCCGCCCGTCAGAACATAGTCGCCGATTGAAATTTCATCATCGATAAGTTCCGATACGCGTTCGTCAATGCCTTCATAATGCCCCGCAAGAAAAAGAAGACGCTTCTCCGAAGCGAGTTCTTTTGCAAGTGCCGGTGTCAGCACTCTGCCGCGCGGACTCATCACAATGCAGCGCGGCTTTTCCGGAGCTTCGGCTGCGACGCTTTCGATGCAGTCAAAAATCGGCTGCGCAAGCATGACCATGCCCGCCCCGCCTCCGAACGGATAATCATCGGTATTACGGTGCTTGTTCTGCGAAAAATCACGTATATTATGCGTTTTGAATTCCAAAATGCCCTTTGATGCCGCCCTGCCGAGAATGCTTGATGACAGGATACTGCTGAACATTTCGGGAAAAATTGTAAGAATATCAATCCTCAAACAGTCCAACCTCCGCAAGGATTTCGGAATCAAAAACAATTCGCTTGTTTTCGATGTCGACGCTTGAAAGCAGTTTTTTCAGTGCAGGAACGGAAAGCCTTTTTGCGCCTTTAATAACATAAACGTCCGTTGACGGTGTTTCGTACACATCGACCACTCTGCCGAGCGCATCACCCAATGTCGAAAAAACCTCGCAGCCTATGATGTCCTTCACAAAATATGCACCTGCGGGAAGCTTTACGGCGTGTTCTCTGTCCACGCAAAGGTATTTGTCGCGAAGTTTTTCGGCGGCTTCAACGGTGTCAATTCCCTTGAGTTTAATTATCACGGAATTCTCGGCGGCAACCCTTGCGCTTTCCGCGGTGACTGTTTGATAAACGCCCTCGGGCGCCTCGATAAAGGCATCCGAAAGGCGTGCAAATCGTTTTAAATCATCGGTCAAGGGGAGCAATTTCAGCTCACCCTTGATGCCGTGCGGGCGCAGAAACAGCCCGATACGAAAATAATCCATAGACAAAACTTGTGAGTTCCGGTACGGTTACAGAATGTCAACTCTGTATTTCTTTTCGCTTTTTACCGAAGCGGCGCGAACAACGGTGCGGATTGCTTTTGCGATACGCCCCTGTTTGCCAATAACTTTGCCCATATCGTCCTTGGCAACGGAAAGCTCAATTGTGGTTTCCTCGCCTGCTTCGTCAGCCTTGACGGCAACCTTTACCTCGCTCGGTTCGTCAACAAGACTCTTTGCAATGAATTCAACAAGAGCCGCAATATCGGGAACCTGAGTTTCGGTAATGATTTCTTCGCTCATCAGTCGATAACGCCGTGCTTTTTGAACAGACCGCGAACGGTTTCCGTGGGCTGCGCACCGTTCTTGATCCACTGCTTTGCCTTGTCGCCGTCAACAACGACCTGTTCGGGATCGGTGAGGGGGTTGTAATAGCCGATTTCCTCTACGAAAGCACCGTCACGGGGTGCGCGGGAATCCGCAACAACGATACGATAGAAAGGAGCCTTCTTTGCGCCCATTCTGCGAAGCCTGATTTTAAGCATGATAGTTCCTCCAAATTAAATAGAAAGTCTTTGTTAAATATCCAATCGGGCATAAGCCCGCTGTTGGTGATTTTGTTGTTTGATGCAGATTGAAAAACATTTTCCTGCATCAGAAGCCGAAGAAGCCTTTGCGCCTGCCTGATTTTTTGCGGCCCATTCCCGCAAATCTCTTCATCAGCTGGCGTGACTGTTCAAATTGTTTGAGCAGTCGGTTAACTTCCTGAACGGTCGTTCCGCTGCCCGCCGCAATGCGTTTTTTGCGGCTTGCATTCAAAAGTTCCGGATTGCGTCGTTCACGCGGAGTCATTGAACGAATGATCGCCTCGACTCTTGCGGTTGCCTTTTGGTCAATTTTTGCATCCTTGAGCTTGCTTGCATCGACCCCGGGCATCATGCCGAGAATCTCTTCCATTGAGCCGAGTTTTTTGACCTGTTGGAACTGCTCGAGGAAGTCCTCAAGGGTGAATTTATCATTTTTAATCTTTTTGGTGAGCTCTTCCGCCTGTTTTTCGTCGAAAGCCTGTTCCGCCTTTTCAATCAAAGTGAGAACATCGCCCATGCCAAGAATTCTTGAAGCCATTCTGTCGGGATAGAACGGTTCGATATCGGTAAGCTTTTCACCTATGCCGGAGAATTTGATGGGCTTGCCCGTAACACTGCGAACGCTCAGCGCCGCACCGCCTCTTGTGTCACCGTCAAGCTTTGTGAGTATAACGCCGGTTATGCCGAGTTTTTCGTTAAAGGAGCTTGCAACGTTGACAGCGTCCTGACCTGTCATTGCATCAACAACAAGCAGCGTTTCCGCCGGGTTAACGGCTTGTTTGACGGCAGCGATCTCGTCCATCATGCTCTCATCGATATGCAGACGACCTGCCGTATCTATTATAACAAGATCGTAGAAGTTGCGGGAAGCATATTCAATCGCTTCCTTTGCGGTTTTAACGGGATCCTGCGTCCCGCGTTCGAAAACGGGAACATTGACCTTTTCACCCACGACCTGAAGCTGGGTGATCGCGGCAGGGCGATATATGTCGCATGCAACAAGCAGCGGTTTTTTGCCCTGAGTCTTTGCAAGGTAGGCAGCAAGTTTGCCCGCCATTGTGGTTTTGCCCGCACCCTGAAGACCCGCAAGCAGGAAAACAGAGGGTTTGCGCGGCCCGAACTCAACCTTCACAACGCTGCCGCCGATGAGCTGAGTCAGCTCCTCATTGACAATTTTGATTATTTGCTGGGACGGAGTGAGGCTTTGGAGAACATCCGAACCCACTGCCCGCGCCGAAACAGTGTTTATAAAGGATTTCACAACCGAAAAGTTAACATCCGCCTCGAGCAGCGCAAGCTTTATCTCGCGCATTGCCTCTTTGACTTCTTTTTCGGTCAACTTGCCCTTTCCGCCCAGTTTTCTGAATATGTTCTGAAGTTTTGAAGAAAGTCCTTCAAATGCCATCTTTGCCCTCCGTGATTTCAGTCAGTTGTGATAACAGAGTGTTGATTCTTTCCCGAGCGGTTTCATTGAAGGTGCACCTGCGAACCTCTGCCGAAAGCTCCGCAATTAAAACTTTCAGCCGCCTGTCCCTTGCGGCAAGACCGAGTTTTTCTTCCATTTCGAGAAGGATTTTTTCACCGCGCTGCAATGCATCGCGCACACCCTGCCGCGAAATGCCCTTCTGCTCTGCAATTTCCGCAAGGGAAAAATCCTCCTCGCAGTTGAGCTTAAGCATCTCGCACTGGTTATCGGTTAAAAACGCGCCGTAGTAATCAATGAGAAGGCTTAATTCGAGTTTGTTCTGCATATATGCCTCCTTAATGTTCTATGCGGCACTGTTGTAAAGGCGCAAAGCTTTACAAGCATGATTATAACGCCGCCAAGGTGGAAAGTCAATCCCCTTTACAGTGTCTTTCTAAATATACTTCGTTCAATAATTGTCCGCAGCAGCAAAACTCAACACTCAGCCAGGCTTTCAATGTATCTTTTCAGCACGGGGCGATTGGGCGGCGTCAGCTCGTTTTCGGGCGGCATTTCGGAGGCGGAAAAGAAACGCAGCTCCGACACCTCACTTGCCTGCGGCGTAAGCTCTCCGGAATAACTGCGGCAAAGGTAAACAATATCAATATTTGAGACCTCGTCGCCGTTCGGATAGGTATAATGCAGGATTTTTCCCGAAAAAACACCGAAAAGTTCAAGCTCGTTCGCAACAAGTCCCGTTTCTTCAAAAAGTTCGCGCATTGCCGCTTTTTCAACTTCCTCATCAAGCTCCACAGAACCGCCTGCATAGCCCCAAAGTCCGTTATCGCGCCGCTTCTGCAAGAGTATGCGGCCCTCGGAATCGACAACAATAACGCTCGCACCGACCTGAAGCAGCGGACGATGCCCGACAGTTTTTCTCAAATCAAGTATATATTCGGACATAATTAATCCAAGTACCCCTCTTCACGCAGCATTTCCAGAACACGCGCTTCGCGTTCAAGCATTGTTTGATTTTTTGGCCCGTGAGCTCTGTTCCTGTTAACATCAATTGCATGTTCTGCCTCAACAAATTCCAAAGTAAATCGTTCCCGCGCCTCATAGTCATCGAGTTTCTGCGCTCCCGGCTCCGGTTCCGCTTCGCAAAAATAGTAGAAATTATTCTGAACAAAAACCGAAATCCCCGGTTTGTCGCTCTTTTCGATTCTGCGAACGCAGCCGTATTCCTGAATCGAATCAGGGACAACACACAAGCCGGATTCTTCGGCAGTTTCGCGGATCAGTGCCTGATGCCGAGTTTCACCGCTCTCGATGCCGCCCCCGGGGAACTTATAGTAATCGTACATCAGGCTGTGAACCATTGCAACCCTGCCGCCGCGAATGATAATGCTCCGAACGGACGGACGGTAAAAAACTTTTCCGCTCGAGTCGTAGTTCTTTTTATCCATTTCGAACAATGTTCTCATCATATCCTCCCGAATAAACCTGCGGCAAAAAACCGAAGCCGCAATTTGTGCCGAATATGTTAGGCATTGGCAATGAAGCCGCACAGTATATATATCAAATTACAAAAAGAAAACTCCATCGTAAATTCGATGGAGCTGATTTGGAGGCACCATCCGGAATCGAACCGGAGATGGCGATTTTGCAGACCGCTGCCTTACCGCTTGGCTATGGTGCCGTTTGGCCGCGTAAAAGGAGGAAACGCAGCCGTTAAAAAAATGGAGCGGGAAACGGGGCTCGAACCCGCCACCTCCGCCTTGGCAAGGCGGCGCTCTACCAAATGAGCTATTCCCGCAGCATGGTGCCTCAGAGTGGAGTCGAACCACCGACACAGGGATTTTCAGTCCCTTGCTCTACCAGCTGAGCTACCGAGGCAAAATGGCGATCCGAAGGGGGCTCGAACCCCTGACCTCCAGCGTGACAGGCTGGCATTCTAACCAACTGAACTACCGGACCGCGTGGTGGGAACAACAGGGCTCGAACCTGTGACCCTCTGCTTGTAAGGCAGATGCTCTCCCAGCTGAGCTATGCTCCCATCCATTGTGCCGCTCTTCAAGCGACTTCCATATTATACTCAATTGGGTCTCATTTGTCAACCCCTTTTTTAAATTATTTTTAACTATATATAACACTCTGTTTTTTCAGCATATACATGCAAATTCGAACGGTTTCATCCGATTATTACGTGTACGGTGTTGAAAAATTTTCCGTTCGGCATTATCATATATCCGTATTCGCTACGTTCAAAGCATATTCGGAGTGGGTCCGATACCGCACCGGATGAAGGCTGCCTGCGAGCGAAGTTTTTGCGGAAATGCCTTTTGGCTTGACCTTTTTCCGAACGAGGAGGCAAATCATATTGAAACATGCTGATTTAAGAATCTTAAGGCGCATTGCGGCGTTTTTGCTTGTGGTTTTGAGCATTGCGGGCATTGCAGCCTGCACCGTACCCGAAGAGGTTTTCCTGCCCGATACCCCGACAGCTGCAATATCGGATGTATTGCACACAACCGAACCCACTGAAATCGGAACAGCCGCCGAAATTGAGCTCTCCGCAAAGCCGACTGCACCTCCGCAGGAACCGACTTCATCGCCGGTGAAAGAAAGCGGCGAATACAGTTCCCGTGATGAAGTTGCTCTGTACATCCACCTTTTCGGACATCTCCCCGCAAATTTCATAACAAAGAAACAGGCGCGGGAACTCGGCTGGCAGGGCGGCGGGCTTCAGGATTTTGCGCCCGGCTGCTCCATCGGAGGGGACAGGTTCGGCAACTACGAGGGGCTTTTGCCGCAAGCGGAAGGAAGGTTTTATACCGAATGCGATATCGACACCTGCGGATCACCCTCACGCGGGGCAAAACGCATAGTTTTTTCGAATGACGGATTGATTTTTTATACCGATGACCATTATCAAAGCTTTATTAAGCTTTACGACGCGGACAATCAAACCGCGGGTTTTTGAGAAATTTTAGGGATAATTGAGGATAATTGACCATGACCATATCGGATAACAATTTCACACACAACTCCGGTTCCGAACAAAGCGGCGGCATTAAGAATATCCGCATTGACTTTACGGCGATTGCGGGAATTACCGATGCGCATCTGCGTATTGCCGAGGCATTGCAGTTTCCGGATCATTACGGAAAGAACCTTGATGCACTCTTTGACTGCCTTGCGGAAATATGCAAACCCGTTGCAGTGACTCTCTTCGGAACGAGCGCGCTGACTGCCGCCCTCGGCAGCTACGGGAGCATGATGCTGCGCGTGTTTTCGGACGCGGCAGTCGAAAACCCGAATCTTTCCGTTGAAATCGCCGATTAGTTTTATCGCATTCAATTTGTTAAAGTTTCAATGTTTTGGTTTTAAAACAAAAGCGGCAGACAGGATTTTTCCCGTCTGCCTTTTGCCGAATATACGAAACTGAGTGTTGTTTAATTGCTTTTTATGCCGTTCCGAGTGCTGCTTTGCCGCTTGTTTTCAAAGACCGGAACCAATCCTCAGCCTTTGTAAATTATTCGGCTGCCTGCTTCGGCACTGCCCTTAATTGTTTTGCATTCAATACTGCCGCGAGCCTCCGCATGTCCCGCGATATCGCCGCAGCTTATATTGCCTCCGCAGTCAACGTTTCCGTCAACATTTCCGCAATTCATGCTCCCGCTTGTCTTCGCATGTCCGAGTATATCACCGCAGTTCACATCTTTGCCCGCATTGACATCGCCGCTGACATTGCCGCATTCAACACTTCCGCCGGTTTCAACATCGCCGCCGACAGCCGCGCAGCCGACATTGCCGCCCGCATTGACATCGCCGCCGATACTGCCGCATTCAATGCTTCCGCCCGCTGAAATGTCTCCGCCGATATCAGCGCAGTTGACATTTCCGCCCGCGCCGACATCACCGCCGATTTCACCGCAGTTCACATTTCCGCCCGCATATACATCACCGTTAACACTGCCGTTGACGTCGGCATTGCCCCAAATTTCAACATTTATCGAGCAATCGGTACGTCCGCCTTTCCTGACGAACATACCCGCAATTCCGTTCTCTTTTTCATATTTCAGTTCAACGGGAATGCAAACCGCAGGATCATATTCCTGACTTGACACGACCTGTTTTCCGCGCATCAGCACAACACGCAGGGTTTTGTCATCCGGCATTTCGTCAACCGTGATATTGCTCCATTCGAAACGATTTCCGTAATTACGGGTCGAAGAACGCGGATGTTTTTTTGCGCTTTTTTCAAATGCGCAGCCCGCTTTTTCAGCTTTTTTCTTTGCCATTCTTTCGATTTTTCTGCCGAATTCCTCTATGGCATCCGTGCTGACGCTTACAATGCCGTTTCTGCCCTTTTTCACAAAGATGCAGCTGCCGTCATCATCTTCATCATCGTCATCGTCATTTTCATCGTCATCGTCATCTTCATCGTCATCGTCTTCTTCATCGTTCTCGGCATTTTCATCGTCGTTTTCGTCCTCGTATTCGACTTCAACCGATTCCGGGTTGCAGGCAGCATCGCATTGCTGTTCGGCATCGGTATGAATTTCTTCACCCGCATCAATGTTTTTCTCGTTCTTAACATCGCGCAGCAGCTCATCCAGCGAAACGCCGAAAAGATCCGCAATTCGCGGCATCAACTCAATATCGGGATAGGAAGCCGCCGTTTCCCATTTGCTGACGGCCTGAACGGACACTCCGAATTCGGCAGCAAGCTGTTCCTGTGTCATTCCGCTTGCCTTACGCAGCTCGCGCAGTTTGATTGCAAAGTTTTCTTTCATGGTATTTTCCCTCTTTCTGATTTTCGTGAGTCGCCGCACCGCATATCTGTTACGTTTGGAAAACGTTTTTGTGTTGCGCCAACTCTTAATTTCGCGCTCATTTTAGCAACGCAAGCTTTTCATGACAATAAAGCGGTGGTTGAAAACCCCAAAAAATCTGCTCAACCGTTGGTTGAATCCCGTGCCGCCGCAAATTATTTATTCCTTTCGGTTTGTTTTGCGTGTTTCTTTAAAATTATTTCTGACCGAAATCTTTTTTTCACGGATATATCTGCGTTTATCAGCAAATCAACCAAAGGTTGAATCGCATATCATTGCGAAACTCTCTTTGGTGTTTGCGCAAGAAGCTGTTTTATCGCCGCATTTCGCGCCCGCTGCGCTGCGAATTCACGGAAAAAGAACTTGCGATGCAGCGGAACATTCGTTCCGAAGCAAGGCGCAGACGCGTCTCAGCATCACAGTCTCCGTCCGCATTCGGCTGTTCATCCGTAACAATTGTTGAAAAAACTCCCGCATTCGCAAGCTCGTAAATATGTTCATAACCCCTTCCGAGCCTTCCCGCAACAATAAAGACGGGCACGGCGCCGCCGGAATTTGCGGCACAGCGTTTCACAACCTCGCCGACGGCCTTCCCGTTGTCCGCACTTGATGCATCAAGCTGCCCTTCTCCGGTTATGACAAGATCGGTGTCCCCAAGCAATGCATCAAAGCCGACCGCATTGAGCACCGCCGCCGAGCCGTGAGTCAATTCCGCGCCCAAAAGAGCCGACAGCATTGCACCCATGCCTCCCGCCGCGCCCGCACCGCATTCGGCGGACACTTTTCTCCCTGCCGCAGCGTCATACAAGGCCGCAATGTTTTTCATCCCGTCTTCAAGAGTGTTTAATGCTTCGGCGTCCGCGCCTTTTTGCGGCCCGTAGGTGTACGTCGCGCCGTTTTTGCCTGTAAGAGGATTATCAACATCACACATAACGGTTATCTTTGCCTCGAAAACATCGCTGCGCAAGCCCGACAAATCAATTTTACGCACCAAGGCAAGCTCTCGGCCGCAGCCCAAAAGCTCATTGCCGTCCGCATCCAGAAACTTAACGCCGAGAGCCGCTGCCGCGCCCATTCCGCCGTCGTTGGTTGCGGAACCGCCTATACCGATCAAAATATTCCTTATCCCCTCGTTCAATGCTGAAGCGATAAGTTCGCCCGTCCCCCTGCTCGTTGCAGCAAGCGGATCCAATGCATTTTCATCCATCAATGCAAGCCCCGATGCCTTTGCCATTTCAATAACCGCTGTGGAGCCCGCCGTTTTTTCACCGAATGAGGTCAGAACACCGTATTCGGCAGCAATTTTCCTGCCGTCCGGCGCAGTAACATTCACCGAACGCATATTCCCGTTAAATGCACGAGTAAGCGTTTCGGCCGTGCCGTCCCCTCCGTCCGCAATCGGAAGCGTTCTCACACTGCATCCGGGAAGGTATTGCCGCGCTGCATTTTTGATAATCGTGCAAACTCTCTGTGCATCCATGCTGCCCTTGAACTTGTCCGGAGCAATAAGCATTCGAATACCTGCGCCGACAGGTTCGATACGCCTTCCGCCGTATTCTTCAAAAGGGTTCACGGCAGGCTTTTCCGTTTTTTTGCAGCCGCACTCCGTCAAGTCCTTTTCATTAAAGACAAGGGTTCCGTTTTCGTCAAATCTGCCGTAAAAAGCCAGCTCCTCCGCCCGTCTGAGCGCATTCGTCTGAACGACGGGCCTGTATTCCGCAAGCGCACCCGAAACGAGCGGATTGTCGTTCAGCTTCTCAAACAGACTGCGTGTTTGTTTTATGCCGCCGCCTGCAAATGCAACCGTGAATATGTTTTTATCGTCGCTTTCATCAACGGAGAAATGACCCGCAAACAATTGAAGTCCACGAACGTCCGCCCTTTCAATTGCCGAAAAAATAAGGTTGAACGCATGTTCGCGTTCATCTCCGTTCTCAATCGAATCGAATCTGAATCCGATACCGAAGCGTGAAATATTCATAGTTCTGTGACCTCAACTTTCTTTTGTATTGTGCGGAACAATGCAAAGCCCCGTCCCGCCGTCTTCAACCTCTACCGTGCAGTCGTTGCAGCAGTATGCATCCTCAAGCAGCTTTTCGCTGATAAAATCCTCGCATTCGTTCGAAACGCAGCGTGCAACAGCCCATGCACCGTTTTTTTCAAGTTCGACTTCATCGATTTTGCTTGCAATGTAATTTGCGGCGGAAGCGCCGAAACGAACCGTTCGACCCGTTTTTTTGAGTTTATCGGACAAATCATCCAGCATCAGTTTTGCAATCTCGGGAACAGCGGTTTGAGCCGCAGGCAAAAGCGCAGCAACGCAATCCGCATCGGAAGCAATTTCCGGCGGAAGTATCTGCCTTGCGTCCCGCTCATCGCGGCTGCCGTTCAACGCATTTGCCTCATCCGAAAAGCCCGCCCTGCGCTGTTTAAAGCTGTCGCCTTCACCGCAGGTTACGAATACAATCGCATTGCGGAAGCTTACATTTTTACCTTTTGCATCGGTCAAAACGCCGCACCGCATAATGCTTTGAACGAGCGAACGCACGGCAGCGTTTGCGTATTGAATGTCGTCAAACAGCACCACTGCAAAAGGCTTCCGCCGCACGGCCTCGGTCAGTCTTCCGCCGGAGACAGAACCCGCAGGTGAACCCGTCAACGTGTTAACCGCCGAATAGTCGGAATACTCGCGCATGTCAAACCGCAAAAGTGCATTTTCGCCCGGATACAATGTCTCTGCAAGCACTGCTGCAAGCTTGGTTTTTCCCGAACCTGCCGCTCCGGTTACGGCAATTGCGGCACGCGGACGGTCGGGATCGTTCCGCCATGTGAAAGCGGAACGAAGGGCTTTACACACGGAAGCAACCGCGGTCTCCTGCCCGATTATGTGCGCATTGATCAACGAATCCAATTTTGAGAGCCGTGAACGGACGGTGCCGTCAAGACTGCTTACGGGAATCCCCGTCAATTCGTGAACAGTCTGCGCAACATCGCCGGCAGTGACGATCGGACGACAGCTCTTTTTTAAAGAAGCCGCAGTGAATGCCGAATTCTCCGCTCCCGCATGAAGTGCATCCGCTGTTCTCGGCCCGCCGAGCTGCTTTTCCTGTTTTCTTAATTCAGCCGCAAGTGTAAAATCCCGCTCATTCAATGCATCCTCAATACGCATTCGGAGGCTGGCCCTTTCCTGCCGCAGTTCCGCTGTATTCTGCGGAGCAAGCCGTCGGCGGGAAGCTGTTTCATCCATTATATCTATCGCCTTATCCGGAAGAAATCGCTCCGGAATGCAGCGAACGGACATATCAACACAGGCTTCCGCTGCCTCGTCCGTAATCGAAACGCCGTGATGCGCCTCGTATTTCGGACGCAAACCGCGAAGGATTGCGATCGCTTCCTCCCGCGTGGGTTCTTTTACGACTATCGGTGAAAAACGCCGTTCCAGCGCGGCATCTTTTTCGATATAGAGCCTGTATTCATCAAACGTTGTTGCGCCGATCAGCTTCAACCCGCCGCGAGCAAGCGCGGGTTTCAGGATATTGGCAGCATCGAGACTGCCCTCGCCCGCACCTGCGCCGATTATCGTATGTATTTCGTCAATAAAAAGAATTGTTTCGGGAGTTGTTTCGTCAAGAAGTGCTTTCAGTCTCTCCTCAAATTCGCCCCTGTATTTCGTTCCCGCAACGAGTGCGCCCAAGTCAAGCCGCAGCACCCGCGACGAACGCAGCTCGACAGGAACATCACCCGAAACTATCCTTTGAGCAAATCCCTCAACGACAGCCGATTTTCCGACGCCGGGATTTCCCGTAAGCACAGGGTTATTCTTGCTCCGCCTAAGCAGTGTCTGAATCAACCTGTTCAGCTGCGCTTCACAGCCTGTCAACGGATCAAGCTCCCCCCGCGCCGCCCTTGCCGTAAGGTCATCGGTATAGCTTTCCAACATCGGCGAACTCTGTCCGCCCCGAGGTTTATTTTTCCCGCGGGATACGTTTTCATCATGCGGCTGTCTTTCGGCCGAATCACTTTTTAAAGAATCATTCGCATTGCCTTTTGTTTTTTCGGCTGCGCTTTCATCATGGAGCAGCTCCGACTTTCGGCTTTCGCGCCCGTTCGAACCGAGTTCCCGCGATTCATCGTTCAAAAGCTTTTTCAGCATCTGCCTGTCCAGCCCGATGGAATCGAGAATGCGTGATGCAAAACAGTCCGTCTCGCGCAAAACGGCAAGAAGGATATGTTTCGTGCAGATTGTGCGGCTTGCATATGCTTTTGCTTCATACAGCGCAAGCTCCAATACGCGTTTTGCAGGCGGCGCGAACCCCCTGCTGTCCGTGAAAATATGTCTTCCGCCGCCGACAAGGGTGTCCGCATACGGAAACACCATGCTTTCATCCGCACCGCATTTGCGAAGGCACTCCCCCGCCGTGCCCGGCGCACGGAGCAGACCTATCAAAATGTGCTCCGTGCCGATGAAGCCGTGATGCAGCTCCTCCGCCGCAGCCTGTGCCGCATCAAGAGCTGCGGATGCATTTTCGCTGTAACCTTCCCAATTCATTTTTTCACCGTTAATTCGTATAACCGTTAACTTATATGAATTCAAATCCGATTAATCTCTCAATCAAATCGAACGATTGAGCGGACACTTCGAATATTGCCCCGCAAAACATGCTGTTCGGTCTTTTAAACAACGACCGTCTTGCCGTTTTCGCGTATTTTGTCATGCTTCCGTTTTCGTTTCATCGGACGGCGCATATAAACGTTCAGAACAATGCCGACACCTATCATGTTTGTGAGCATATTCGACCCGCCGTAGCTTATAAACGGCAGCGGAATTCCCGTAACGGGCATTATTCCCATCGTCATGCCGATATTTTCGAAAATATGTGCCGCAAGCATTGCGCTGACACCCGTAACAAGGCAGGTGCCGAAATTATCCCGCGCTTTTATTGCAATATACATCCAGCGGAAAAGCAGCGCAAAGAAAACAATAATCAGTATCGCACCGCCGATGAATCCGACCGCCTCAGTTATGCCGCTGAATATGAAATCCGTGTGCCTTGCCGGAACATAGCGAAGCTGTGCCAGCGTCTGCTCACCGAAAAAGCCCTTGCCCGTGAGCCGTCCGGAACCTATTGCCATCTGCGACTGTCCGACATGGTACTTTGCATCGTCGCTTGCGGCGGACGGATTCAGAAAAACATCGATTCTGTCGCGCTGCTTCGGGGTCAAAACAAAAAAGTACATCAGCGGAAGCCCCACCCCGGCTCCGACAGCGGCAAGGATTATATAAATCCACTTTATCTGCGCAACGAAGAATGTCACAACCATGATAACAAGCAATACAATCGCCGTTCCGTAATCAGGTTGGAGAACTATCAGTATGAACGGAACGAATGTTATGCCGAGAGCAATCATAACGTCCTTGAATTTCAGCAATCGCCCGTCCCTGTCCATTGCGGCAGAGACGTATTTTGAAAGCATCACGATCAATGCAATCTTGCTCAGCTCGCCCGGCTGTATTGCCCTTTCAAGCGTGTCGAAAACAAACCAGCCCTGTGCACCGCCGCGCACCTTGCCGAAAATGAAAAGCAGCATCAGCAAGCCTATTATGCCGATGTATGCCCACATTGCAAAAGTTTTGAATATGCTGTAATCAAAAACAAGAAATATTATCATTGCAGCAAGTCCGACAAGGAAGTTTGTTATATGCTTCTGCAGGTATTCCATGTTGAGCTTGTCCATATAATCCGCAATGCCGTGTTCCGTGCCGTCAAAAGGCTTTGCCTGAACAGAGGCAAGCGCGATCGTGCCGAACACAACGAGCGCAAGCACGATTCCGACCGTTACCCAGTCTATTCTTTTCAGGTATTTCTTATCAAAAAGGCTCATTCAAAAGCCGCGCCGCGCCCGCAAGTGGCTTCGGCAATCCTTTCGTGTTTATGTGTTTACAAGATCTGCGGTGCGATACGAAAAGCCGTTTCCCCGCACCGCACTTTTTGTCCGCCGCATCAAACGATGAGTTTTTTCTTTGCCTCTTCGGCTTTTTTCAATTCGTCGAGTTTGGCTTCGTATCCGGGTTTTCCGAGCAGGGCATAAGTTGCATTTTTTCCCTCCTCGACTCCGGGCTGATCGAATGCATCGATGCCCAGCAGTTCTCCTGCGAATGCCGTCTGCATTTCAAACAGCATTATAAGCTGCCCGAGAGTGAATTCGTTGACTTCGGGCATGATGATGTTTTTGTTCATATGTCCGCTGACGGTTACGGCGTGTTCGGTTGCACGGAATTCGGCGGAAATCAGCTCACCCAAGCTGTGTCCGGATAGAAACGCAATCCCCGGAATGTCGTCAAAAACATGCGGAACAGCAACATCACTGCGGTATTTTTCAACAGAGATGAAAGTTATTGTTTTGTCAAAAGGTCCGTCGGTGTAAAGCTGAACCTGCGAATGCTGATCCGTAACGCCGAGAGATTTTACCGGAGTCTGTCCGAATCGCAAAACCTTTCCGTCCTTCACGAGCTTTTTGCCCAGCGATTCCGCCCAAAGCTGCGCATACCAATCCGCCATGAATTTCAGCGAATCCGCATAGGGCATCAGCACGCCGATGTTTGCGCCGTGCTTTTCCGCCGCAATGATTTCAAGCAGGGCAAGCATCAATCCGGGGTTCCTTTTCACATCGGCGTTTGAGCAAAGCTCATCCATGTATCCCGCGCCCGCAAGCAGCGCGCGAACATCCGCTCCGCCGACGGCAGCCGCAACAAGCCCGACAGGACAGAGTTCGGAAAATCTTCCCCCTACGCCGTCCGGAATAATAAAAGTGCGCAGGTTGTATTTTTTTGCAATGCCTATCAGGTTGCCCTTTTGTTTGTCGGTTGTTGCAATCAAGTGATCGCGCAGCCCTTCTTCGCCGTAACGGTCAATAAGCATTCGCGTTATAATAAGCAGCTGCGCCATGGTTTCGCTTGTGCTGCCCGATTTTGTGATAACGTTGAACACGGTTCGGTCAGTATCAACCACATCGAGCAATGCAGCCATGCGCTCGGGATCAACATTGTCTTCCACAAAAAGGCGCGGAGATTTTCGTTTTTCGGAAGGAAGATCGTTATGATAGAGATGATTCAGCGCACGATGCACCGCAATCGGACCCAGTGCGCTTCCGCCGATGCCCAGAATCACGAAATTATCCGCTTTTGACCTGACGAATTCCGCTGCCTCTTCAACGGCGGGAAGGATTTCAAGCTGAGTTTCGGGCAGAAGCCGCCAGCGCATTTCACCGCGCTTTTTTTCAACACCCGCAAATGCACCCTCTGCACGCGGCATCATTTCCGATATTTCCTCCGCCGTGATGCCGTGTTTGCCGACAGCCTCGGCGAGCATATTGCCGCAATCGATGCGAACACGCATTTTTTCACAGTATTCTTTTGAAAACACGCTCATTTATTTTTCCGTTCCTTTCTGTCCCGCAGAGGGATTTGTTCGGCCGAATTCCGCCGCCGCAAAGTCGTGTTCAATTCACTGACAGCGGTATATTCAGCCAATCATATTATACCACATGTTCACGCCGTTTGCTCATGTTTTTTTCGGAACGAAATTGCGGAAATCCGTGCATATCCGAATGCCGTCCGCTCCGTTTGAAACATATTATATCCGTTAAATCAAATCAAAATATTCTTTGATAACGTTCACAAGCACATCGGCTTCCGCAGGGGAATAGCGCGGCGAAACGGCAAGCGAAGCAAAATCATATTCGGCCGATGCCGAAAACTCGGTGTAGTCATCAAAAACTTTGAAGTCCACTCTCGGTTCAATGCCGTTTTTTGCTTCAAAAAGTTTCGAAACAAAGCTTGAAAGCCGAATGAATTCATATTCTCCGCAGCCGCGCTGATTTTCCTGTTCACATCGGAATGCAAATTGCGGAATGTCCGGACGTGACTTCGGGTTTCGAACATTTTCAAGGCGTGAAATCCACCGAAATGCAAGTGCAAACAAAAGATAATTTGCTTCGTCGAGCTGTTTCATTTCATAGTAGCGTTTGATGTCCGCTCTTTCCGCAGGGCTGATGGGCAGCACGGAATTCAGCACAAAGCCGGGTCCGGGTCTGCCTATGCCGAGGTCGCTGTGTGCATCGATATGCGCAACCTCAAACGGCACGGAAAGCTGCCCGGCCGCAATCAATTCCTGCCAGAATTGCAGCGCGCCGTCATGCGTTTCAAAAACCCTTCCCGGAATCTTTCTTTCCGTATTCAGTCCGCAGTTTTTTTCCAAAAACTCCCTTACTTTCTCCGCCTGCCACGGTTCATGCCCGGCAGCATCGGGCCGCGCGCCGGCCGGTGCCGGTTCGCAGCAGTCCGCAAGGAAAAAATCAAGATCAATGTCAAGCACTCTCATTCGTTTATCTCCCGGTTTCGTTATTACTCAAAGCTGTATGTTTTTGCGCATTCGGTCTCGGCACCGTGCTGCGTTCAATGCGCAAACCCCGCCGTTAACGCATACAGGCAGGGTTTACGCATAATTATTTACTCAGTTGACTGCTGCGTCGTTCGCCTCAGCTTCCTTCATTTGCCTTGGTTTACCCCTATTTTCCTTTCACAACGGCCTCGGCAAACGAGTTGTCAACGAGTTCACCGAACTCAACTCTCGCCTTCAATTCACCGTTGATGTCAATAATATCCTGCAAACGGGTGAAGGCCTCCTCCGTCATGATCGGGTCAGCCATCCATGAATCCGTCTTTCGATAACTGTTTGCAACGATTTTCAGCGTTTCAACATCCGCATCGGGGAAAAATTCCAGCATCGCTTCCGCCGCTTCAGCATCGGTCGCGTCCTTAAGCCAAAGCTGAGCCTTATAAACCGCACGAATGAAGGATTCAACGAGTTTCGGTTCCTTTTTAATTGTATCCGGCATGGTCATGAAAGTTGTGTACGGCACCTCGCCCGATTCGAGTCCGACATTTGCAACGATGTGCCCGCTTCCGTTGCGTTCAAAAAGCGTTGCTGTCGGTTCAAAAAGCGTAACATAGTCGCCCGTGCCGCCTTCGAATGCTCCGCCCATCAGGTTGAACTGAATGTTGTTGATAACCTCAACATCTTCCCCGGGTTTCAATCCGTTTTTCAGCAGAACATAGATAAAAGTCATATACGGCATTCCGCCGGCACGCCCCGCAATGACGGATTTTCCGCGCAAATCCTCCCACGAGAAATCATCCGTTTTTTCCCTTGAAAGAAGGAACGAACCGTCGCGCTTTGTGAGCTGCCCGATAATCATCGGGTGGTTTGCGCTGCCCTCGTTCACAACATAAACACCCGTTTCCGGCCCCATCAATGCAAAATCCGCATCGCCCGATATAAGCGCGGTCATGCTTTTGTCGCTTCCCCCGCCGGTCACAATTTCAAGATCAATGCCCTCCTCCGCAAAATAACCGCGGCTGACCGCGATATAAAGCGGCGCATAGAACACGGAGCGAGTGACCTCGTTCAGCGTGATATGCCGCAGTTCGCCCGAACCGCCGCATGCCGCCGCAATCGGAACAAGCAGCAAAAGAACAAGAAAAAGAGCAAGAAATTTCTTCATTTCAATACCTCCAAAGAAAAGCCTTGCTCCATTGATATGCCGCAAACGGGTATGCGGTGCCTTTCGGCGATTATTTTTTCTTTCTGTTTCTTATAAAGGTATTTATCCCGTAATGGAAGAAAGAGATCAACGCTGCCGCTATGGCTGCAAAATATGCATAAAGATAAAACGGACATATGCCGAATTCAAGCTGCAGAAATGTGAGCGTTATTGCGCCGACAAACAGCCCCGTTGCAATCTTTCCGAACCAATCGGCATAAACAACAACATGTTTTGAATAAAGGATTCCGCCGACAATTATCATTATCGCATCCTTAGCAAGGATTATCAGCATTATATAAAGCGGAATGACCCCTTTGAACCAGAAACATGCGAGAACGGCAATCAGCATCAGCTTGTCCGCCAGTGGATCGAGAACTTTGCCGACGTTTGTGATCCAATTGTTGCGCCGCGCAAGCCAACCGTCCAGAATATCCGTTCCGAACGCGAAAATATAAACAAAAAAGCTCAAAAGATAACGTTCGTTTTTAAACAGCGCGACAAAAACCCCGATTAAAATCAACCGAAAAACCGAGAGCATGTTCGGAATCTGTTTTTTAAATTTCATATTCGTATCACCTTTCTGCCGCCCTGCCGCTGACTGAGCCGCCTGTTCTGTCGGCAGGCTGAATTAAAGAACCGCCGCTTCGGCTGTCGGCCTGATTGAACCCGAACCGAACGATGCAGGTTTGGCATTCCAACCGTATGCAAACAGTATAGCACATGTTTCAAATCAACTCAATAGCAATATCCCGTCATTGCGGCGGCAAAAGACAGGCTGTTTTCTGCTTCGAATACGCTTTTTTATCCGGCGTGCGCGGATTCGACCTTTTTTTCGAAAAAAAATGCGTTTAACCGGTTGCAATAAACGCCGAAATGGGGTACAATGCATGGGGTACAATTAAATTAAGCCCAAAGGAGATATTACCATGAACGAAGAGAGAGATTTTGTAGTATTCACCGATGACGACGGCAACGATTTCGAGCTTGACGTTATCGACTATTTCGATTATAACGACAAAGAGTACGCTGTCCTCGTTGACACCAACGATGAATGTGACTGCGAAGACGAGGAGTGCGACTGCGAAACCAACGTCTACATCATGCAGGTTGTTGTGAATGAAGCAGAGGACACCGAAGAATTCGTCTCCCCCGCCGAAGAGGATATGGACGCACTGATCCAGATCGTTCAGTCAAGGCTTGAAGAAGGCGACTGCTGCTGTGATGACGACTGCTGCTGTGACGAGTGCACCGATGACTGCACCTGCGATGACAGCTGCGCGGGCGACAACGCTTCCGCAAAATGCGGCACCTGCTGCAAAACCGAGGAGTAAAATCCACTCAGTGTAAATCAACAAACGCAAACAAAAGGCCTCCGTCGAGCATCATAATATTCGGCGGAGGTTTCGATTTTGCTGTTAACGCGAAAAGCAAACATCGACTTTCACCATTGAACGATCTATCACCGAATGCGGAGGAATTTTAATTGTGAATATTGAACTTGTTCGGCTCACGCCGCAATACCGCGAACAATTGTTTGAAATGCTGACCGAATGGAAAGCGGATATTGAAAACAACCGCACAAATCCTTCCCCCTATGCAATATTCCGCAATGATTTTCACGATTTTGATTATTATCTTCAAAACCTTGAAACAAAGGAAGGGAATGCGGACGGATACGTTCCGGACACAACGCTGTTTTGCCTTGACAAAGACCGAAATATCTTTGTCGGCGCTGTCAATATTCGACATTATCTGAATGAAACGCTGCTGAAAACAGGCGGCCATATCGGCGACGGTATCCGCCCGAGTGAGCGCCGCAAAGGTTATGCAACGGCAATGATCTCGCTTGCGCTGCAGGAATGCAGAAAGCTCGGCATAAGCAGGGTTTTGATGTGCTGCGACAGGAACAATATCGGCTCGGCAAAATCCATCATCCGCAACGGCGGCGTGCTTGAAAACGAAGTTGTCGAGGATGGGGTTCCCGTGCAAAGGTATTGGATTCGGGTTTGATGTTTTGAAGTGAATTAGGTCCGAAAAGTACCGAAGCAATGCCGGCATCATCTGCCTCTTAGTGAAACAGCCGTATGCCCGAGCTTAAACTCAGCCGGTGAGCTTGATATTTCGACCCTCGGTTTTTTGCCGCCGCTGCAATGCGGCAGCATGCTTCGCCGCATTAAATTTCAGCCTTCCGCTTCATTTCCCGTTTATATGAGCTGCGGAAACGAAACGGAAAGCTCTGCATTTTTACTTCTCCGGTTCAGTCCTTCCAACCGAGATAGTTTTTATAAATAACATGGTGCGGAATGAAGTCGCCAAACTGCGAGCTGCATATGCTGAGAAAAATTTCGTCCCAAGTTACCGTCGGATCGTTGACAAGAACATAGTTGTCATATTGTGTATACCTTGCTGCTTCCGACGGCGCATCACCCGTGAAATGCAGCAGATATTTATAGGTATCCCTGTTGCCTATGTGTTCCGCCGTGCTTTCATGCCACCTCAGCACAAAAGTCTCGCCGTCGTATTCCAGCAAATTGAAAACCAGCTGCGGGTACTTATCCTTCTGCTGCTCGTACAGTTCGTCGCTTATGCCTTCTCTGCTCAGTGTGTAGTAATTTGCACACAGAACGATTGCGGGAACGCCCTTGCTGACCTTTTCATAGAACGCATCCCATGTTTCTTTTCCGAAGACACAACCCTTGGTTTCGAAAACAACGGCATTCGATTTTTTCGCAAGTTCCAGAGCTTCATCCGCGGAGCAGACCGTTTCCAAAACCTGTTGGAGCCGCTGCTTTTCGCCGCTGTCAACGGCGGGAGCTTCCGTATGGCTTTCCGCTTGCTTTTCCGTCTGTTCCGGCTTGCCGGTGCACGCCGCAAACATTACAACCGACAAAACGACCAGCAACAAACACACGATTTTTTTCATTTTATTCTCCTTTCATTAACCTGCATTTGTGAGCAGGGTATAGATGATGATAATTATCAGCAGCCCGAACCCGACTGCGGAAAACGCTGTCATTTTCTTATACGAAAGAATGCTTTCAATTCTCGTTCGCACTTTTGCTCCTCCAAATGCCGAAACAAACAGGCTTTTGCTTTGAACGCAGTTCAAAAGGTCAAGTGCGTACTCCCTGCGCTCATCTTCACTGTACTTTGCTGTTGCGGCCTCATCGCACGCAAGTTCAAGATCCGAGAGGAACGCTTTTAAAAAAATCCATGAAAGAGGGTTGAACCAGTGAACTGCCGCCGTCAGAAAGCCTGCCAATCGCCAGAGATTATCCAGTCTGCGAATATGTGTTTTTTCATGTTGCAGAATATGTTTGAGTTCCGCTGACGCAAACGACATCGGCAAAACGATGCGCGGCCTGATAATGCCGTATACTGCGGGGCTTTCCACTTTCGGAGACAGAAAAACATTCCCCTTGAGGTGAACGGCATCCCGAATTTCATGCTTTGTTGCCGAATAAAGTATTGTCAATGCAAGAATCAAAGCCAATGCCGAAATTATCCAAACCAATGATGAGATTTCAAACACCTTGCTCAGAATATTGACCTTATACGCAATGGGGAAATAGCTGTCTGCAAGCATTAGTGTGTTTGTTACGGAAAAGGCGATATCGTCCGCGGGCTGATAAATCGTTACGGTTTTTGTTGTCAGCTGCGAAATCAGCGTCATCAGGCTGTATCGGCTGTTCAGGCCGAAAGGCACCCACATGCGCACAAACGGAATTATCCACAGAAATACGGAAAATCTGCGCGGAACGGCTTTAATCTTTCTTGCAGCCATAACGATAAGCCCCGTAACGGAAGCCGTTATGCTCATATTAACTATCCAATAGCAAAACTCTCCGAGCATGGTCGTCACCTTTTTTCAATCAATCGTCGAAGTTCGTCTGTTTCGCTCTCCGTAAGCTTTTCATCCTCCAACAAAGCTGAAAACAGTGCTTTGCGCGAACCGCCGAAAACCTTGTTGAGCAGTGATACGGCCTCCCTTTTTTGCATTTCCGCCCGAGTAACCGTCGGAGTGCAGATGAATCCGGGTTCGTCACGGCGAATAAAACCTTTCGTTTCAAGTTTTTTTATGACAGTATAGGTTGTGTTCTTGTTCCACCCGATGGTGTCGGCAGCAATCAAACTGATCTCCTTTGCGGAAATCGCACCCCTTGCCCAAATTATTTCCATAACCTTCGCTTCACTGTCAAACAATTTTTCTCTCATTCTTTCGCCTCCGGACTATCTCTGTAGTCTATACTATCGCAATAGTCTGCAATTGTCAAGTTCTTTTTTCAAAAAGGCCGAGCGCTTCCGACACTTTTTTGAATTTTTCATCAATTTCGGCTTCACCGTCCAAATGCAGAACCCTGCACGAAAGCTTTTTCTGCCACTGATCATGTCTTGCCTTGCTTCTGATTTCCGCACCGCCGCTGTCGTAGGATTTTGCCCATTCAAAGAACTCAACATGCTGTCGATACATATCCCCTCCCGGTTCAATGCGCGAACCGTAAATCGCCTGCTCTCTCTTCAGCAATCTTTCCATGCGCACACTCTGTTTCATTTCGATTCTTACAGCCAAAGTGAAACACGGAATCAACTCATCTCCCCAATCTGCAAGTGAACCGGATATAACGACATTTGCTGATTTATTGATATCATTTTTCATCAGTTCTATCCGCTCGTTCGCCGAACGTTTAAGCTTGAACGGAGGCTCCGTCGGAATCCAATAATAAGCGTCGGTATCCATTAATGTATAACCCAATTCCGAACATATTTTTTTGCCAAGCGTTGTTGTGCCCGAACCAGAAGCTCCGAAAATATGAATTACATTCTTCATTTTTAATTTCTCCGTCAGTGATACTTGCTGTGACTTTCTATTATGATAGCACAGCTTTTGAAACGTTTCAACCGTGTACAGCAAAAACCGCCGCATCAAAACTGTCCGATGCGGCGGTGTATTCTTTTAATAAGTGAACCCGTGTCAACAGAGCCCGCAGGAATCATGGGGTTATTCCCACTCAATCGTTCCCGGGGGTTTATCCGTAATATCGAACATTACGCGGTTAACGTGGGGCGTTTCGGCAATAATTCTGTTGCTGATTGTGCGGAGCAGGTCATAGGGGAGCTCTGCAAACTCGACCGTCATTGCATCGGTCGAAGTTACCGCGCGAACGCCGATTGCGTAGTCATAGGTGCGCCGATCGCCCATAACACCGACTGAGCGTATTCCCGTAAATACCGTGAAATATTGCCAAATCGAACGGTCAAGACCTGCTTTCGCAATTTCATCGCGGAGGATAAAGTCGGACTTTCTCAGGATGTCGAGCTTTTCATCGGTAATGTCGCCGAGGATGCGGATCGCAAGCCCGGGACCCGGGAAGGGCTGCCTCCATACAAGGGGAGCGGGCATGTTCAAACTTTCGCCGAGGAGGCGAACCTCATCCTTGAAGAGGATGCGGAGCGGTTCTATAAGACCTTTGAATGCGATATCTTCGGGCAGGCCGCCGACATTATGATGGCTTTTAATCACGGATGCTCCACCTGCGCCGCTTTCGATAACATCGGGATAAATCGTGCCCTGAAGCAGGTAGTCTGCGCCGATTTTCTTTGCTTCATCTTCAAAAACGCGAATGAATTCTTCGCCGATTATCTTGCGCTTGCGCTCGGGTTCCGTAACGCCTGCAAGTTTTGAAAGGAAGCGATCTTTTGCATTGACTTCGATAACATTCAGGCCGATTTCGTTGCGATAGAAGCCCATTACTTCCTCCGCCTCGTTCAAGCGAAGAAGGCCGTGATCAACGAATATGCAGGTCAGCCTGTCGCCGATCGCCTTGTGCACAAGGGTTGCGGCAACGGAAGAATCAACGCCGCCCGAAAGGCCCGCAACCACTCCGCCGTTTCCGACCTTTGCGCGCACTTCTTCAATGAGCTGATTTGCAAGGTTTGCCATTGACCAGCCGCCCTTGCAGCCGCAGATCTCATACACGAAATTATGGAAAAACTGCTTGCAGTATTCGGTGTGGTTAACCTCGGGATGGAACTGAACGCCGTACAGCCTGCGCTCTTCGTTTGCGAACGCGCAGATTTCGCAATTATCGCTGCTTGCAATAATTTCAAAACCGGGAGGGCAAACAAGGCAGGAGTCGTTATGGCTCATCCATGTTATTGAATCGGGCATGTCCTTAAACAGTGGGCTGCGTTTGAAATGCATGGGTGTTTTGCCGTATTCACGCGTCGGAGCGGGGCCGACTTTGCCGCCGAGTTTTTGGCACATAAGCTGCATTCCGTAGCAGATGCCAAGCACGGGCACGCCGAGATTGAACAGCTCGTCGGAGCAGGTTCGTGCGCCTTCAAGATATGCACTGTCCGGCCCGCCGGACAGAATAATACCGCACAGACCGTCGCCCTTGATCTTTTCGATCGGGGAATCCGGCGGCAGGAGCTCGCTGTAAACCCCTGCTTCACGCACTCTGCGTGCAATGAGCTGGTTATACTGCGCTCCGAAATTGATGATTACAATTCTCTCCATATAGTATTCCTTATATAAACCATTTTGTTGTAAACAAGATGTTGTTTCCGCAAATTTACTGTTCACGGAAACGGATTCCGTCGGGCGTTGCCTCTTCGATTATTGCAAGCGAATATAAATCAATACCTCTTGCACGCAGCGCATCGCCGCCACCCTGGAAGCCTTTTTCAACCGCAATACCGATGCCGACAAGTTCCGCACCGGCCTGTTCAATGATCGCAACAAGCCCGCGCATTGCTTCGCCGCGCGCCATAAAATCATCGATGATCAGGATTCTGTCTCCCGGATGCAGCCACTCTGCGGAAACAATGAGTGTAACTTTCTTTTTGTAAGTATAACTCATGATTTCGCTTTTAAAAAGTCCGCCTTCAATATTGTCGCTCTTTGCTTTTTTTGCAAATATCATCGGCACACCCATCTTTTCGGCGCAAACCGTTGCAAGCGGAATGCCGGACGCTTCGACAGTCATAACCGCCGTCAGTCCGTTTATGTCAAAATGAGCAATGAATTCATCCGCCAGCTTGCCCAAAAAAGCAGCGTCAACGCGGTGGTTCAAAAATCCGTCAACCTTTACAACATTGCCGGGAAGAACCTTTCCCTCGCGCGCAATGCGCTCCTCCAAAAGTTTCATGCCGAACGCCCTCCGTGTTTTCGGGTTGTGCGCAGCAAAAGTGCCGGTTTTTCAAAAAAAGCTTGCAAATCAAAGCCTTTTTGGGCTTGCAGCAGATCCGCACCGCATTTCCCTAATAAATATTTGAATTTTACTATAAATCCACAGGTTTCGCAAGGGAAAACTTCAGTTATATTATACACGATTGCAGGTATACATCAACGATTTAAATCTCCCCCCGCAGCGTACCGCGGGGGGAGTGCAAATCATTGTTATGCAATTATTCTTCTTTCGGCACAGGCGGCATTGCCGGGAACAACGATTTCAGTTCATCAACATCAGTCGCCCTCATCCATTGGGACATTCCGGGTTTCCACACCATGCTGTTCATTGTAAATTGCCCTGAAGCAGCCATTTGAGTCAAGACGGAAACATCAAACGGTCCCGCCGCCTGTCCGTTAACCGCAACATGATAAAGCACCGCAGGTATCGGCGGAGGCGTCATACTCGGCTGTGCAGGTTGTCCGATTCCGCTCATCACATTATTCATTGTTCCCGCGATATTCTGACCCACCGCACCGCCGACAGCCATGCTTGCCATCATTGCCGCCATGTTAAAGCCCTCGCCGCCGCCGAGATTGATGCTCCCCGCGCCGTTTGCTCCCATCTGTCCGAGTGCATTTGCTCCTGCAATTCCGACTTCGGTCTGCTTTTCAACCTGAAATGCGCCGATATTTGCGGTCTGTGTCTGCTTATGCTGCGCATACTGACCTTCTTCACGCTGAATGCGCAAAGTTTCCGCATAATCTTCCGCTTCAATGCGCTGTTTCGCCGCAATATTCCTGACGGTCGCTTCTGCCTCCGCTTTTGCCGTTGCGGCAGAAATATCCCTTGTAACATTCATAAGCCGACGATAGCTGTCGCTGCCTTTGTCAATTTCTATTGCACCTATATCGATGCCGGAAACATTAACCCCGAAGTCCTCCTCAAGCCTTTTTCCGAGTTCCTGCTCAACATCGTCATTTATCTGTGCGGTTTTGCTTTCTATCTGAACAACCGGAATGTTAAACCGCGCAGGTGCATTTGCAATGCTGCTTTTGACATATCGGCTTGCGGCATCCTGAATCTGCCGTTTGAACTCGTCAAGGCTGAAATTACCGAGTCGGTGCAGCTTGACAAACTCTCTGTAATCGGCAATGCCGAAGCTTACGGTGCCTCTTGCGGCAACGGGAACGCCGAAATCCGAAAAACGCGGGTCGAACACATCAAAAAAAGGCACTGCAAACTTTATTTGAACAATTCGTGCAAGATTGATAAAGTAAATCTCCGCCTGAAAAGGCGTTCCGCCTTCATACGCAAGACCCACAATTCTTGCAAGCACGGGAAAGTTCGCCGTCTCGATCATCTGATCAAACGGACCTTCGATAAAATCCTGCATAACACCGTTTTTTTGTTTGTAAACAAACACGGCGACCTCACCGTCTTTAACCCGCAAAGACGAGCCCCAACGAATTGAATCTTCGCGGTTGCCCCTTCCGAGCTGAACCCCGGAAGGATGCCATTTCCAAATCAGATATGACGGTTCATCGCAGCGAATTTGATCCATGAAACCGCCTGTTCTTTTAGTTCTGCCAAATAAAGCCATGATTTACCCTCCTTATCGTTTTCTCGAATAGTATCGAATAATTATTGTAGAATCAATATCGAACTCATCGTCTCCGTCAAACTTGGTATTTCCAGCAACGCTGATTCCCTCAACATCTCCTTCTGTGTCAAGAAGACCTTTCTTTACAGGCTTCGTAACAATATTTCTAAAGCCACGAGTTCTCAAATACTCAACCATATCATCATGGTTTTCATGGTAGAACTCATTGTAGTCTTTTCCGATAGTTCGTATGAGGCTATTGCTTTCCTGCTGAGTTTTTTTCTTTTTATCCTTTCTATCATCCTCAGTAAATAGAGAAATATTTGGGATAAGGCCAAAACACAACATAGACATCAAAAGAAGCAAAGCTCCGACTTTAACCTCGTTAATCATCATAATTATGCCAATAGCCAACATTATAATACCAGCTATTGCCATCACACTGCCGATAAATACGGTTTTGTTTCTTCTAAAAAGCGCAGCAATTCCTCGTTCTCTTTTGTTTACTTCCTTGCGAGTGCGAGTGTATAGTTTTTCCAAATATTCAAATTCGGGAGTGTTTCCGAAGGAAAGCTTTGCTTTATGATAAGCCTGTTCCAGCTTAGCTCTCCACGCATCATCCGTGTCATACCACTTATCTTCCAAATTTGAAACAGCCAAAATAAAGAAATCGTAAATGTCCTCTTTAGTGTTAGGAATATAGAAGTTGGTAATTAGCTCAATTTTATCGTCCAAGGAAGAGGCCATTTCTACTTTCTTTGCAAGCGCTTCGACAGGACTGTTTGTGGTAACGCTACGAACCTCATAGCCGCAAATTGGACAGACAGTTGTGAAGGATTTTAATAACTCACCACAATTGGGGCATTTATGTAATTTCCCATCATATACGGTTTGTGTTTTTGCACGAAGATCTTCTTTAACTTGCTCATTTTTAGGCGGTTGCGTTTTTGTCTCTGGAGCCTCTTGGAAAAAAACTCCATTTACAATTCTCTGTGTTTGCGCAACAGGTTCTCCACAATTTTTACAGAATCGTGCTCCCTCATCCAACTTAGTCCCACAATAAGAGCAGAATTGCTTTTTCATCCTATCTATCCTTCCAACTTCTGTTCATCAGTTCAAATCCCTGTACAGATTCCGCTCATACCGCTTCGCATATATCTCCGATATTGCAATCCTAATACTCACATACACAAAGCAGTACTGATCGGGCAACCTCTTCACTGCGGCGCAGTTGTGCCATAGTTTCTGTGTTTATGTTCAAGTCTTTGCTAATTGCAGCGAAGATCTTTTTTTTATACGCATTAACCACAGCTAATTATAGCTCATTCTCCGTACATCAGCTTTTTGAATCATACACATTACTCATTTTAGCATATCATGGTGATGAAGTCAATGGAACTTGCGAAACATTTTGTTCCGGTGTCAATGATTAGGTACACTCGGCATACAAATACTTGAACCGCGTTGCTGTCAAGTGAAGGGTAGCGTTTTTTTGAGTTCGCGAAAGTCGTTTTCAGACCTTCGTAATGTTAAAAAGTAATATAATTGTCGGACGGTCTGCATAGACCGTTCTGTCTGTGCAAACCCTCATTCAATTTTTTTGCTTGTTTCCGAGCTCAGCTTAAAAGGAATCTGAAACCTCATTCGGCGTCCGCAGTCCCTATATTTCTGGCATTATAACTATATCGCATAGGTTCCCTTTTTCATACCCTTTTTTGTTACCTTTTTGTATGTGATGTGTCATAACATGTCACCGCTTTTGTCAATTATTCCGATATTAATAATCTCCCCCCGCAGCGGACTGCGGGGGGAGTGTTTCATGCTTTTTTTACATGTCTGCAACTGCATTAAGCATATTCATATAGGCTTCAATTGCGCCTATCTGCAAATTTTTCAGCAATCCGCTCAGTTCAACGCGATTTTGCGTTTCTGCCGAATTGAAGGCTGTTACAAGTGCGGTGAGCTGCATATAGTACTCATCCAGCGCATCAATGACGCCTCTGCCGTCGTGCACACCGTTCAATGCGGAACGCAGGCTTCGGATGTTTTCAAGCAATTCGCTCCCGATGGCCTTTCCGTATTCAATGCCGCGTTCGGCTGTGTCGTAATTTATCACTTCGTTGTTTAAATCATTAATTATTCCGAACGAAAACCCGACCGCTTCCGCAATTCCGTCCAAGCGCTCCGCTTCTGCCGTAACCTCAATTTCGACGGGTTCGCATGCAAAGGGCACGATTTCCGCCTTGTACCCCTGTTCAACAAGGCGTTTTCGAACGCTTTCGGCACCCGCTTCCGTTGTGTATGCCGAGGCAAAAACCGAAACGCTTCCGTCCCCGTTGTCGATAATGCAGCCTGCCGCTCCGAGTGCACGCACGGAGGCACTGAGCGCACTTGCTTCGGCATCGGATTCAAAACTGCCGAGCCGCAGCGCATACATGTCCAGCCCCGAAAAATGCATTTTTTGCGTTTGCGGGTTCGAAAAACTCAGGCTCGGTGTTGCCGCCGCGGGTTCGGTAACCGCGGGCGTATTCCCGCCGTGTTTTCGGCCGAAAACATTTTCCGTAAGCCATGAGCCGACCGAAGTTGCAAATAAAACATAAATAATACCGCCCATCAGCAGCAGGAGTATCAGCAACCCGAATCCTCCCCCGCTCTCTCCGCGTCCGCCGGCGGCGGAATATGCCTGATATCCCCCGCGCCTGCGCCTTGTGTTCTTTCGTCTGCGTCTGTATTCCATGTTTGCCTTCCTTTCGCGTTTTGCGCCCGTTTTTGGATTTCCCGTTAACGGTTTATGCAGAAAGGAGGCACGGTATGAATATAAGGTGTGCCGTGAACACCTGCTGCGTTCGGTTCACGGGCACGCAGACTTCGGTTTCGGTTTATTTTTCGTCCCCGTCAGGCCGCCAGAGATATTTTTCCATGTTCACATGCCCGTCAACAAACTCAACCCCGTCTGCGGAAAGCAGCTGAATCTGCATGTTTTCACCGCCGAAAGCAAATGCTTCGGAAACTTTGCCCTGCCTGTTCACAACGCGATAGCATGGAATTTCGGAGGGATCCGGATTTACATGCAGGGCATAGCCTACAACACGCGCCCAGCGCGGATTGCCCGCAAGAGCAGCGATCTGCCCGTAGGTTGCAACTTTGCCTCGCGGAATTTTGCGAACTACTTTATAAATTTTTTCAAACACCGTATCTTCCACAGTTTTTTCTCCGTTCTTTTTTGTTCAGCATCTGCCTTTGCCGCTGCATGTATTCAACATTTTTAAAACAATCATTTTTCGATATGTTACCATGCAAATGCAAGCAAAGTTTCATTAATCGCGGAAACGCCTTTTTGAAGAGCATTCAGCTCATTTAAGCAGCCGTCAACTGCAATTTCAATGAATTCATCCGCCATTTCGCCCGTAAAAAAGAATGCGGGGGACGCCTTCGTTAAATCTTCGGAGTTCTGTTTATAATCCGAATACATTTCCGCAAGGAACTCCCGCGGTTTAAATTCCGCAATATGACTCAGCTCTTCTGCGTTCAAATTCTCCGGCAAAACAAAATTGAAAGTCAAACCATGTCTTTTTGACAGGTATGTATTTGCTTTTCGATAATCATCGTGAAGCCTGTCTATGTTTCCGTCGGGGTGCGGATCCCAATTATATTTCCCGTAAATAAAGCCGCGAAAAAGCAGGTCCTGAACAAGATGCAGGTAATAGCCCAAATAAAGGTCATCTGTCATCACCTTCCGTCCGAATCTGCTGCGGAATGCTGTTAAATTGTAGGTCTTTTTTGTGCCGCTGCAAATTAACTTCAAAAAATGCGCCTTTTTGCTCTCTTCCGAGGACCATCCTGCCGAGTCGGGCATTATTATGCCAAAGCGAAATCTGTCGGGGTTTTTAAATTCAACGCATTTCAATAACCGTTCCGCTGCCGCGTGATGCACTATTCTTGCCGCCATGTTTTCCCTTCCTTCTGTTCAAAATTTTAATTCTTTGAAAGAATGATACCATAAAACGAGGCGACAGGTAAAGCTGCTTTTTTTCAAAACACGCCTGCATTGCCAAAAGCTTGCAGTATTCGTGCCGATTTGATATAATGTTGCTTAACAGACGGGCAATGCTCGTGCATTCGCCCGAAAAAACCCAAAACGGCTGAACAGTCGAGATACAAAGGTATTCGGAGATACGGGTTCGGAATGAGAGAAACTTTTTACAGAACAGCAATGCTGCTTGGTGAGGATGCAGAAAACATCCTGCTTGAATCCAAGGCGGCGGTTTTCGGAGTCGGCGGAGTCGGCGGGCACTGCGTTGATGCATTGGTTCGCTGCGGCCTCGGCCGAATTGCAATTTTTGACTCGGCCAAGGTCAAGCCGAGCAATCTGAACAGGCAGATTTGTGCAAAAAAATCCACCGTAGGCATGAAAAAAGTTGAAGCGATGAGTCTTCATATTGCGGATGTTTCGGACTGCATCACCGAAGCATTTGACTGTTTTGTGACGCGTGAAAATGCGGAAGAGCTGATTCCCGCAGATGCCGATATAATCATCGACGCCGTGGATAATGTCACGGCAAAGATCGCGCTCATTGAGGCAGCGTCACGATGCGGCATTCCGATTCTTTCCAGCATGGGTGCGGGCAACAGACTTGAACCGGACAAAATTCGCATTGCGGATATCTTTGAAACAAGCATCGACCCGCTTTCCCGCGTTATGCGCAGAGAATTGCGCAAGCGCGGTATAAAAAAACTCAAAGTTGTTTATTCCGTTGAAGAGCCGAAAACACCCGTCATTCCCGTTCCGGATCCGGATATGAAGCTGAACGCACCCGCAAGCGTACCCTTTGTTCCCGGAGCGTTCGGGCTTGCTCTTGCTTCGGAGGCCGTTCGCACAATTCTTGAACGAAAAAGGAGGATAAGTTTTAATGAATAACAAAAAAACACGACTGCAAAGGTTTATTTCATCGTTGATCGCCGTGCTTCTTTTTGCCGCGATCGCACTCGGCGCGGCACTGCCTGCGGCAGCATCGGCAGCCGAGAACTTTGCGGCGGACTTTGCCGAAACCCAAACCGGCAGAGCAGCCGATAATCTCCGTTCGAACGATGAACGGGAATCTTCAAGCGGCATTCCTATGACTGCCAACGGCATTCCGAAACTGAAGCGTGATGTGCGAAGAAGTGTAAATTCTGATTTTTCGTTTATAAATGTCAAGCTGTCCGTCGGAGAAACGGCAAGTGTTCGCCTTGAGCTTTGCGGCGCATATTATGTTGCGGAAAATATGCGTGCTGTTGTCGGCAGCGAAAGCTCCCCCCGCACAGCTGCCGTCACCGTTGAAGACGGTAAAATTACGCTCAGCTCGGGCGGTTCGACCGTTTATCGGGGTTCCGAAATAACGCTTATGCGCGTGAATTACAACGAATCCGCCGGTTGGCTCCAGCTCTTTTGCAGCGGAAACGCAAACGAAAGGAAATACTTGGGCAACCTTGTTTTCCGCATCAATGATGACGGAACGCTCCGAGTCATCAACAATATTCCGACGGCGCATTATCTCTATGGCATCGTGCCTTACGAAATGAGCGAGTCCTGCCCCATCGAATCACTCAAATGCCAGGCGGTCGCCTCAAGAACCTATGCATTCGGCTTTACCATGCCCGGTGACGATTATGATATAACCGATTCGTTTAACTATCAGGGTTATCGCGGCTATAAACCCGGCTATGAAAAATGTATGCGTGCCTGCGTTGAAACAACGGGCGTCATTCTGTCTGTCGATAACGAAATCCCGCTTGCGTTTTACGGTGCAACAAACGGCGGAGAGACCGCTTTGCCGTCGCACCTTTTCGGATATGATTCGCTTGACCCGCTGTATGAAATCCGTCTTGATGACATTGACTTTTACGAATCCAACCCTATTTGCAGGCAGAATCTTGAAATTACATACGGAGAAATATCCGACAACGAAGCATTTAACGCTCTCCTTCGCAAAGAGGCGAAAAAAAATGTCGGTTCTTCCGTTCGGCTCATTTCAATTCTTGAAACGGATGTGAACACACCGAAATTCGAAAACTGCGAACGCAACATGGCGAATGTTGATGTGCGTATTCTTGTTGGCACCGGCAGCGGCGAGCAGGAAGTTTCCTTCGGGTTTTCAGCCGACAGGTTGAAAGCTGAAGGTGTTTTTACAAAAAATTATAAGATGTACTGGGGAGAACCGACGAGCACCGGTTACAACATCTATTTCTGCCGCTACGGGCATGGCCTCGGAATGTCGCAATACGGTGCTCAGGCGCGGGCGCGTGAGGGTCAGACGTATCAGCAGGTGCTTAAATTTTACTATGGGAAAATGAAGCTTACCGATGTTTGTGAGCTGAATCCCGAGCGTCCTTTTGCATACAGCCTTAATATCAAAGCATACGGCGAGTTCAACACGACCAATGTCAACCTTCGTTCCGGTCCCTCCGCATCATTCACAAGTTTGGGCAAGTTCAACACGGGCACGCATGTTGACGTTATCAATGCCGTTAACGGTTGGATTTGCTGCATTGCGGACGGCAAACTCGGCTATGTTCGCGGCGATTATATCGATGTTAAGCTTTTCCCGTCGCCCATTGCTGCGCAGCAAAGAGTCTGCGAGGCAAAAACAACCGAAGCGGCCGCTCTTCGTACCTCCCCTTCTCAATATGCAGCCGAAATCGTGTCACTCAGTGAAGGTGCACAGATCCGCGTTTGGTTTGAAATCGGGGACTGGTACTATGTTCGAATCGGACACCGTTCCGGCTTTGTTGAAAAGAGCAAAATAATTATCGGAGATTGGTTCATCATAGACCTTCATGCGATCTTTTCATCGCAAATAGGCGACGGAATCCTCCCGCGGCCGTGAGTTTGCGGCGAAACGGTGCGGGGTGAGTATCCAGACATTCACCGTATTGTTCCAATCAACTGTACAGTACGCAAAGTATGCATAAACAGCCCTTCCGAATGCATCGACATCGGAAAGGGCTGTTTGTTTTTGTGACATTTAAGCGACTTTTTTAAGAGCCGTGCTGCGCGGCGGTTTTAAGCAGAAGCATGAACCCCGTCAGCAATATGAGAAAGGAAAAATTAAACAGGGAAAACTCTTTTACATATGCTCCTGATTTTCCGGGATTATGCTTTACATATTCACGGAAAGTGATGAGGCTTGCAAGCGATGCGATGAGTGTGCCGACGCCGCCGATATTTACTCCGACAAGCAGATCCGCATAGTTTTCCGTGAACTGTGAAAGCAGAATTGCGGACGGAACATTGCTTATGAACTGGCACGAAAGAACACTGAACACAAGCGTGTTCCGCTCCAAAAGCCCCGACAGAAACTGCCGAACGATGCCTATTCTGCTCATATTTCCCGCAAAAATAAAGAAGAATACAAATGTCAGCAGCAGCGGCCAATCAACTGCGAGCAGTGCCTTTCGGTCCGCCGCAAGCAAAACAGCCGGTATTATAACCAAGCCTATCCAATACGGAATTCCTCTGAAAACTATCGCAATTGCCAACGCAAAAAGCGCAAGGTAAACCGCAAGACGCACCGGCGGAAGCCGAAACTTTTCATCGCTCAGCTCCAGCGGTTCCGGCTTTACAAATACCAGACAGCAAAACGTGATAAGAGCGACCGAAAAAACGAAAGGCGGTGCCATGATACGCATAAACTCAAGGTTCGGGATTTCAAACTTTGTGTAAAGATACAGGTTCTGCGGATTTCCGAACGGAGTCAGCATTCCGCCGAGATTTGCGGCTATATTCTGCATTATGAAAGTGAATGCCATGTATTTTTCTTTGTGCGTTGTTGTGAGCACAAAAAATCCCAGCGGCAAAAACGTCAGCAGAGCCATGTCGTTTGCTATCAGCATGGAACCGATAAAAGTTATGTACACAAGGGCAAGCACGCTCATGCGGGCGTTTTTAAAAAGCCGAACTATTTTGCGTGCCAGCATGTAAAAAAAGTTAATGTTCTTCAGCGCACACACAACCGCAAGCACGCAGAACAGGCATGTCAGAGTTTTGAAATCGAAATACCCCGAATAAAGCTTATCCGGAGGCACAAAAAACATGGTTATGACCGCAGCCGAAAGCGCAATAACCATTACGGTATTTTTCTTTACAAACTGTTCAATCGCTGACAGAATGCATACCTTATTCATTCTCTTTGCGCTGCTGCTTTTTCTTTCGTTCATTTTTTCACCCTTTGCATTTTTTGCTGAAAGAGCAACGGAATTCATTTTGCAAAACAAAAGGAAGCAATCGAACGAATGCTTCCTTTGTTTGGTAGCGGCAATCTGATTCGAACAGATGACACTCCGGGTATGAACCGAATGCTCTAGCCAGCTGAGCTATGCCGCCGTATTCGTGCGGAGGGGCTGATGCACGACCGCAATTGAAATGGTTGCGGGGGAGGGACTTGAACCCCCGACCTTCGGATTATGAGCCCGACGAGCTACCGACTGCTCCACCCCGCGATGGTCATTGCCTTTGGAACTCTCGCTCCACAATGCAGGAGCTATGATACCACGCACGGAAGCGGTTGTCAAGCATTATTTTTAAAAAAGTTATATATATTTTCTTTGCCTGTTTGTGTTTGCATTTTATATTGTTAATTTGGGTTGACATTGCAAAAAATAAGTGTTAGAATTCTCATCAAATTAAATTTGGCTTTGATGGAGAAAAGAGCGGCGGTTGCCCAAGAGAGGTTCGCATTTGCTGGGAGCGAGCCGCAATTAAAGCTCATAAAGTTCGCTCCGGAGCCGCAGCGGTGAAGTTTTGCCTTCCGAATCTCGAATTTGCGCCGTGCCGTGTCCGTCGGTACTCTTCGGGCTCATTCACGGACAGAAACGGGTTTAGACCGGGGCAAATGTGTAGTCGCTGCCGCGTCAGACCCGATAAAGTCTTTTTGAGGCAACCTTGGACTGTTGCTGTTTGTGAACGCGATTTCGGCGTATGCATTCGGCACGTTTCGGGCTGTGAAACAGGGTGGTACCACGAGAAAAGCGCACTCGTCCCTCAGGGACGGATGCGCTTGATTTATTTTGCGGAACAAATTTCTTTGATTTGAAAAAATAAAGGAGAAAAACAAAATGCTTGACGAACTTGCAAAAATCCGTGAGGACGCGCTTAAGCGGCTTGAGAACATCAAAAGCGAAGAAGAGCTGTCCGAACTGAACACCTCCGTTTTGGGCAGAAACGGCGCATTGACGGCTATTCTGCGCACAATGGGCAAACTCTCTGCCGAAAGGCGCGCGCAGCTCGGCAAAGCGGCCAATGAGGTTAAACAGTCCATTGCCGAAGCACTTGAAGCACGAAAAGCAATGCTTGATGCATTTGCAGAGCAAAAGCGCATTGAAGACGAAACCGTTGACGTTACCCTTCCGGGCATTATCGAGCTGCCGTCCGGCAAGCTCAACCCGCTTACCAAGGTATATCGCGAAATCCGCGATGCGCTTGTTGGATTGGGCTTCACAACCTTTGAAGGGCCTGAAATCGAATATGACGATTTTAACTTCACAAAGCTGAACCTTCCGCCGGATCACCCCGCAAGGGATATGCAGGATACCTTCTACATCAACGACAGGGTTCTGCTGCGTACGCACACGTCCCCCTGCGAAGCGCGCGCGCTTATGGCGCTTAAGCCCCCGTTCCGCCTTGTTATTCCGGGAAGAGTTTTCCGCGTTGACGAGCCCGATGCAAGCCACAGCCCTGTTTTCATGCAGATTGAAGGGCTTGTTGTTGACAAAAACCTGACATTTGCCGATTTGAAAGGCACTATCGACACTTTTGTTAAGGCCGTTTTCGGCGAGAACGTCCGCTCGCGCCTCCGCCCGAGTTATTTCCCGTTCACGGAGCCTTCTGCCGAGGTTGATATTTCCTGCACGATCTGCGGCGGAAAAGGATGCAGCTCCTGCAAGGGCACGGGCTGGATGGAGATTATGGGCTGCGGCATCACAAACCCGCATGAACTTCAAAACTGCGGACTCGATCCCAACGAATGGTCCGCGCTTGCATTCGGCGTCGGAGTTGACCGCGTTGCGTGCCTGAAATACGGCATCAGCGACATTCGCCTGCTTTACGAAGGCGATGCGCGTTTCCTCAGGCAGCTGTAATTAAGGAGGGCAAAATAATGAAACTACCGCTTAAATGGCTGAAAGATTATGTTGACTATAACGTAACGCACAAAGAGTTTGCTTCAAAAATGCTCCTGCGCGGATTCGAGGTTGCGGATATCATTCCCGAAATGAAGGTCAGCAACGTTGTTGTCTGCACAATAACGCATATTGAGCAGCACCCGAATGCGGAAAGGCTGCGCGTTTGCAATATCGATATCGGCGCGGAAAACGAACTTGTTATCGTTACCAATGCGGCTAATGTGTATGAAGGCTGTCAGGTTCCCGTTGCGCTGGACGGCGCGATTCTTGCGGACGGCACGGAAATAAAACCCACAAAGATGCGCGGTGTGCTGAGCAGCGGAATGTTCTGCGGCGGTGCGGAACTCGGCATCAACGATGTTGAATACGAGGGCGCGGGTGCGGACAGCGTTCTGATTCTGAACGACGGCACAAAATACACAAACGGTATGCGCATTCAGGAAGCACTCGGGCTTGACGATGTCATTTTCGATATTGAACTCACGCCCAACCGCCCCGATTGTCAAAGCATTATCGGCCTCTGCCGCGAGGCTGCGAGTGCTCTCGGTCAGAAATTCCACGAACCTGTCATCAAACCCGTTGCCGGCAGCGGCAGCGCGGCGGATTATGCAAAGGTCACCGTGCTCAATCCCAACCTTTGCCCGCGCTATTGCGCAAGGGTTGTGACCGATTTGAAAATCGAGCCCTCACCGAAATGGATGCAGCTGCGTCTGAAGCTTTCGGGAATCCGTCCGATCAACAATATTGTTGATATCACAAATTATGTTCTGCTCGAATACGGTCATCCGATGCATGCATTCGACCTTGCCTGCATTGAAGATGCGCATATTGTTGTTCGCAATGCCGTTGAGGGCGAGGTTGTAACAACGCTTGACGGCAAACAACGCGCCGTAACACCGGATATGCTGCTCATTGCCGACCCGCATAAGGGCGTCGGCATCGCAGGCGTCATGGGCGGACTGAATTCCGAAATCACCGAAAATACAAAGGTCACGCTGTTCGAAAGTGCGGTGTTCAACGCTGCAAACATTCGCCGCACAACGCAGAAGCTGCATCATTCAACCGACTCCTCCGCAAGGTTCACAAAGGGCGTTGAAGCCGTGAATGCGGAGCTTGCGGTCAACCGCGCGATTGAGCTTGTTGACATTCTCGGAGCCGGCAGGGTCATCGGCAGCATGATCGATGTTTGCAATGCGGATATTTCCGAAAAAGTCGTGAATGCGGATGTGTGTCATATTAACCGTATTCTTAACACGAAACTCAGCGGAGAATCCATGGCGGAGCTGCTTTCGAGCATCAGCATTCCCGCTGAGGTTTGTGAAAACAAGCTGCGTATCAAGGTTCCTCACTTCCGCACGGATATTGAAGACGGAATCGAAACCGACTGGGATATTGCGGAAGAAGTCGGGCGGCTTTACGGCTACGATAACATTGAGCCGACGCTTATGCACGGCGATTCCTTCCAAGGCAGGCTTTCCCGCTCCGTCATAATTGAAGACAGGGTGAAGGATACAATGGCTGCAATGGGCTTCATGGAGCTTTATAATTACAATTTCACATCTCCGCAGGAATACGATCTGCTGCTTATTCCGGAGAATGACGAAAAGCGCAACACCGTTCGCCTGCAAAACCCCTTCGGCGAGGATCAAAGCCTTATGCGCACAACGCTCATCGGCGGCCTGCTCCGCACGATGCGCACAAACTGCAACAAAAAGAGCGGTCACGGCAGGTTCTTCGAAATCGGCAATGTTCACTTCAACAACCCCGATCTGCCCGAGGAACGCAAGATGCTCGGCATTATCGCATACGGCGGTGTAGGAAATGTCCGCAATGCCGAAAACTTTTTCACGCTTAAAGGTATAATTGAAAAGCTGTTCGAAATACTCGGCATTGAGAACGCAAGGTTTGAGCGCGGAGGCGGAGCGTATCTGCACCCCGGCCAGAAAGCCGTTGTTTCAATTGACGGCGAAGTCATCGGTGAAATGGGCTGCACTCACCCCCGCGTTGAAAAGAATTTCGGCCTGAGCTGCAACGCATACCTTGCCGAAATCGATTTCAACAAGCTTGCGGCGCACACAAACAATTCACGCAAATACAGACCTTTGCCCAAATTCCCGATCGTGCCGCGTGATATTGCGGTTGTTGTTGACAGGAACATTGAAGCACAGACTGTCATTGACATCATCAACACAGCCAAGACACAGGTTATTGTTGAAAACGCAAAGGTATTCGATGTCTACTATCCCAAAGAAGCGGGCGACAAGGGCATCCCCGAAGGCAAGAAGAGCATGGCATTCAGCTTCGAACTCCGTTCCGATGAACGCACGCTTACTGATGAAGACATCAACCGTGCAGTGAATACCATTTTGAAGGCTCTCAAATTCCGTCTTGATGCGGTTCTGAGGTCATAACTGTTTTCCGTTTCTGCCGATTTTAAGCCGATTCCGCTTATTTCGGACTGTTTTCGGGAAGCGTTCCGTATTTGCTTATTCGGACCGTTTCCCGCATCGGCCGCCGCTCCCGTTCCGCATCTTCGGTGCCGCGCGGGAGCGGCCGCACCGACCGAGAAAGTTTTAATTAAATCAACGAAACACCGCCTAAAGGAGGTTTCCGCCAAAAATGCTTGCTCGTTTTTTTCTCGGCTCCTTTTCAAAAAGTTTCGCTATGTTTTGCAGGGATTTGCACAAATCGCCTGATTAACGAGTATGTTTAACATTGTTTTGGTTCAGCCGGAAATACCGCAAAACACCGGCAATATATCCCGAACCTGTGCCGTTACCGGCTGCAGGCTGCACCTTGTTCGTCCCCTCGGTTTTTCCGTTGATGACAGGTATTTGAAGCGCGCCGGTTTGGACTACTGGAACGAGCTTGAGATTTACTATTACTATAGCTTTGAAGAACTTGAAGCGGCTCATCCCGATGCACGGTTCCATCTGCTTTCCACCCATGCGGAAGCAAGCTTTGCCGAAGCGCAATTCCTGCCCGGGGATTTTCTTGTTTTCGGAAAGGAAACTGCGGGACTCGGGCAGGAGCTGCTCTCAAGGCGCAGCTCGGATGCAATTCGCATTCCCATGCGAAAAGGTCTGCGTTCACTCAACCTTTCAAACTCCGTAGCAATCGTCGTTTACGAAGGCTTGCGCCAAAACGGATATGCCGGGCTTGTGTGACGCCGTTTCAATCCCGTTCCGTTATAAATAACTTTTTGTTAAATTCGGGCGTATCTGCCCATATGATAAAAGAGGTTGCAGCAATGGCAAAAATCGAATCACACAACACGCTTGAAAAAATACTTGAAAACGGCATCATTGCAATATCCCGCGGCAATTACGGCGACACTCTGCTTCGCGCCGTTGATGCGGCTGCACGCGGCGGAATCAAAGCCGTTGAAATTACGTTTGAGCAAAATCTTGCACCCGAAATTGCGGGCGAAGCATTGGATAAACTTGTTCGCAGATTCGGCACTGTACTGGCTGTCGGCGCGGGCACGGTGCTGACGCTTGAACAGCTCAGCATTGCAGCACAGGCGGGAGCGAAATATATTGTTTCGCCGAACAGTGACTGCTATATAATCAAGGAAACAAAGCGGCGCGGGCTGATTTCGATTCCGGGCGCAATGACGCCGACGGAAATCACGGCAGCTCATGCGGCAGGCGCGGATATTGTGAAGCTGTTCCCCGCCGGTGCACTCGGAGTGGAATACTTCAAAGCGATCAAAGCACCTCTCAGGCATATTCCTGTTGCGGCTGTCGGCGGAGTTACACCCGAAAACCTTTTGCTCTTTAAAAAGGCGGGTGCGTGCGCATACGGCATCAGCACGGGGATTTTTAATGCAGCTGCAATAAAAAGTAAAGATTACGAACGTGTGCGCCTTCTGGCGCGCGAATACGTTCGACTTGCTGCGCAGCAGGATTAACCGCCGCGCTTTCGACAGCATAAAGTAAACAATTTGACAGTGCATACGGAGAAACAGTTTTGAGCGATAAAACATGCAGCAATATTCACGAGGGACACCGAAAGCGACTGCGTGAAAGCTATATCAAAAGCAACGGAAGCGATGCTCTCAGGGATCATCAGCTGCTTGAACTTTTGCTGTTTTATGCCATTCCCCGGCGGGATGTGAATCCGCTTGCACATCGTCTGGTCAACCGCTTCGGTTCACTCCGCGGAGTGCTTGAAGCAAGCTTTTCCGAACTTGCGGAAGAAGGGGTTTCGCAAAGCACGGCCATTTTGATTAAATTGGTCGGCGATATCAATTTTCGCGCAAAAATTGCCGACGCAGCCGGGAAACAATTGAAAAATACCGATGATGCAATGGATTTTTGCAGTGCATTGATTGCGGAAGAACGCGAGGAGGTTTGCCTTGCGGTTTGTCTCAACGCAAAATCCGCCGTAACTTACAGTGAAATTGTGGGACGGGGAAACAGCTCCGAAACGCCGTTTTCGTTAAGGCGAATTGTTGAGATCGCACTCGCACAAAAATCGAATGCAATAATCATTGCGCACAATCATCCGTCCGGCGATCCGAAGCCCTCCGCACTTGATATTGAAAATACGCGGCGCCTCAGGCTTCTGCTCAACGAAGTCGGAATCGACATGCAGGAACATATCATAGTTTGCAGCAGTGCATGTTATGCGATAGTTCGCGGATACTCAAGAAGCACGGAGCATTGCGGCAGCACTTCCGATACCGCACAAAAAACCTGCACGGAAGATAAGCATGTGCGCATCACTGTATCAAACAGCGGTGCGTGACGATGCAGCATTAAACAATGTCAGCATTAACCGTTTTTAACATCGCTCAATACCTTAAATTGAGTAAGGAAAGGACATGGGCAGCAATACAATGAATCAAAAAACAAAAAAGCATTCCGAAACAGCCGAACGTATTATGCTTTTTATCGGCGCAGCATCACTTCTGCTCGCATTCTGCATCTGCTTCGGATGCACCGGAAACAGCAGTGCAAAGACCTTGCAGCAGCTTTTTGATGAAATCAGCAGCACAGGCAAAATGGCGGCTCTGACTGCCGTTCCAGCCGAAGATTACTTTCCCGTTTTCGGAATCGAAACGGACAAGGTTGAGGACTCCGTGTTTTATATCGCAGAAAACCCCTCATCATCGGCGGATGAAGCCGCAATATTCAAAGCCGTTGATGAAACCTATGCCAAAACGCTTGAACGAATCTTCAAGGCACGAATTCAGGCACAGGCTCAGCTCGCTCAAAGCTACAACATTGAGCAGTATGACAAGATTAAAAGCACTCAGATTAAACGTAACGGCTGCTATGTTTATTATGTTGTGAGCGAATCGGGCGCGGAACTGACCGAAATGCTTGACTCCGGTATTGCAGGCATCATTGCGCAGGGCTGATATCTTTTTTATCGGATTTCGGTGTTTCGGGATATTTGATTTTGCGGCAAAAAAGCAACCGGATTCGGATTTTCTCGGCCGAAACGCACTTGCAATTGACAAGCCCGCACCAATATGGTAGAATTCTTCAACAGAAGCGGCAGCTGCGGGTATGCATACCGCACTTTCATAGTGCCGCGAAATACAATATTATGAGGCTTAGTTTTATGAAATTAGGTAAAATTGTTGCAGTTCTGCTTGCCTGTATTTTTGCATTGGGGTTATTTGCATGCAAAAAAACGGATGATCCCGTTATCGACATCGGCGGCAGCGCATCCCCCAACCAAACCGATGCTTCCGCAACCCAACAGGGTTCGGTCGCAGACAGTGCAACCCCAAACAGCGGTTTATCCACAAGTGTACCCACTTCGGAAGTAACATCGGATATTAATCCCACGCCGACCGAAGTTCCGGATAACGAAAGTATCGTGTCCCTCGGCAGTGAAACCGCACCCGCACGCAACACAATGCCCACGGAAACTTACGGTTTAAGTAATGCTGAGTGTGAAAGCTGGTTTTCCGATGCCGTGTTTATCGGGGATTCAATCACCATCGGTTGGAAAAACTATAACAATCGCATGCTCGAAAAAAATCCCGAATTTTTCGGAAATACGCGCTTCCTCTGTGAAGGCAGCTACGGTGTCGGACATGCACTTGAGCCGATTTCGGATTCCAGCCTGCATCCCGTTTACGGCGGAGAACAATGCTACATTTGGGATGCCGTTAAGAAAATGGGCGCAAAAAAGGTCTTCATTCTGTTCGGATTGAACGACATTTCCATTTGGGGTGTTCAGGGCACTGCGGACAACTATGCCGAAGTCATTTCGAATATTCGCCGCGAAAGCCCCGAAACGGAGATTTACGTTATCAGTGCAATGTATATGTTCAAAGGCAGCGAGCGCGAAAAGCTGAACAACAAGAATATCTATGCACTTAACAGACTGCTTGCCGAAATGTGCCGCGAAAACGGCTATGAATTTGTTAATATCGCAAGCAATCTTATTGACGAGGGCGGCTTCCTCCCCAAGGAGTACTGCTCCGACAACTACGTTCATCAAACCTACTCCGCATATGCGGTTTGGGCGGATGTCCTTCGCAGTCTTGCCGCAAGGCATATAACCGGTCAAGGAAGGCTTGTTTTCGAATAATCCAAGCGTTTGAACTGCCGTTTATGAATTTTCAGACCGACTTTGTGCAATACAATTTCGGTCGACACACAGAAAGATGCTCCTCGGGTTTTATTATCCGAAAAGATATCATGGAGGAAAAACAATGAAACGCACTGTATCCTTTGCACTCTCCGTCGTTCTCGCTCTTGCTATGCTCCTTTTCATCGGCTGCAAAGGCAATGAAACTCAGCCTAAGCAGGCGGATGTTGAAGCGGTTTACACAAAGCTTGTTGAATCCGGTCAGCTTCCGTCAATGACAAAAGTGCCCGAGAGGGATCTTGAAGAGGTTTACGGAATCGATAAAACAAAGCTTGCGCAGTGGACAATGTACCTGTCAGAAAACTATGCGGTCACAGTCGGCGAAGTTTCGATTTTTGAGGTTTCCGATGCGGCATATGCCGAGGAACTGCAAAGTATTCTTCAGAATCGACTTGACAGGCTCCGCAAGGTTGCAAAAGAATATGCACCCGCCGAGACCGCAAAACTCGATCCTGTGGAAGTGCATCGCGTCGGCAATTATGTTTACATGGTTGCGGGCAGCGACTACAATGCTCTCATGAAAATCATGCAGGAGAACATCGGCTGATGGTTTTTTCAAGTCTGCTGTTCATCTTCATCTATCTTGTTGTAACTTTGGCACTGTATTATGCAGTGCCTAATCGCGTTTATCGAAACGTAATCCTCTGTGTTCTCAGCCTTATTTTCTACGGCTGGGGCGAACCGAGTTTTGTGCTTTTGATGATATTCTCCATAGCGTTCAACTGGCTTGCCGGTTTGCTTGTCGGAAAATATCGAAACAACAAAAAACGCTGCAAGGCTGTACTCGTTGCTTCCGTTGTGCTGAACCTTGCGCTGCTGGGCGTATTCAAATACACGGGCTTTGTTGTTGACACGCTGAAAGCCGTTTTTCCGTTCATGCGCAGCTATGCAACGCCGATAATACCTCTGCCCATAGGCATTTCGTTCTATACCTTCCAGGCAATGAGCTATGTTATCGATGTTTACCGCAACGACACATCTGTTCAAAAGAACCCCGTGTATTTCGGTACATATGTCGCACTCTTCCCGCAGCTTATCGCGGGCCCGATCGTGCGCTATCGCGACATTGCGGATCAACTTGAAAACAGGCACGAAAACGTTGCTCAGTTTGCTTCCGGAATAAAGCTTTTCACTGTCGGACTTGCAAAAAAAGTTTTGCTTGCAAATCAGCTTATCGCTCTTTGGAACGTTCTCCGCGAAAGCTCCGCAGCCAACGGTGTTCTCGGTTCATGGGTCGGAATCATTGCATATACACTGCATATCTATTTCGATTTCGGCGGCTATTCAGATATGGCAATAGGTCTCGGCCGAATGTTCGGGTTTGAGTTTCTCAAAAACTTTAATTACCCCTATATTTCCCGCAGCATCAGCGAATTCTGGCGCAGATGGCATATCTCCCTTTCCACATGGTTCAAGGAATATGTCTACATTCCCCTCGGCGGCAACCGCCGCGGACTTGCGCGTACCCTGCTTAACACCGCAATCGTTTGGATGCTCACCGGACTTTGGCACGGTGCAAGCTGGAATTTCGTGCTTTGGGGAGTGTATTTCGGGATTATCATCATAATCGAAAAACTGTTCCTCGGGAAATATCTTGAAAAAGCCCCCGCATTCCTTTCCCACCTGTATGCGATATTCCTTTTCACCTTCGGATGGGTTCTGTTCGACTTCACGGACATGGGGCAGATGCGTGATTTCATTGTTTCGCTTTTCAACGGCGGCAGTGTCGGCTTGATTTCGCATGATGCACTGGTTTATGTGCTTGCTTATCTTCCCGTGCTGATCATTTCAATCATTGCCTCCACCCCGTTGGTCAGCAACCTTCATAAAAAAATCGAAAACAGAGCGTGGTGCGGCTATGCCGATGCGGCACTTGTGCTGATTGCGCTTGTTATCTGCACTGCATCGCTCGTTTCAAGCGGATATAATCCGTTCATCTATTTCCGATTCTGACGGAAGCCGCTGTCGGGAGCGAAAATGCCCTTGCATGACACATACAATTATGTTTATTAAAAACCCGCTGACGTCAAGCATCCGTCGGCGGGTTTTGTTTTTTGCAGCCGCAACTGAGGTATCAAACAACGCTGAATACCGTTAATATCCGTTTGTTATTTTGATGCATACATTTTGCCGACTATCCAATTTGACAGCCGACAGGGCAGAAACTTTCCGAGCAGGCAGCAGGCTTTATATTGCAGCCCAACGGAGCGAAGCGGCTTCGGGTTGCGTTTGCGGGACACCGAATACATGCACCGCGCGATAACATCGGGGGACATGCCGTTCTGCTCATCGCGTTCCATCGTTGCAACGGATTTCGAAAGTGCAGCATAATCGGAGCTGCCCGCATTCGATTTTGTTCTTGCAGCAGTAAAACCTGTTTTTATATCGCCGGGCATGATTGCCGCAACGCGAACCCCGTACGGACGCACTTCGTTGGCCGTTGCAAGCACAAGCGAATTCAGTGCAGCTTTTGATGCCGAGTAATATGCCTGAAAAGGTATGGACACCATTCCCGCAACCGAGCTTGTTACGATTATCATACCGCTTCCCTGCCTGCGCATTTCGGGCAATGCCGCACGTATGCAGTTGGAAGTGCCGAAAAAGTTAACGTCAAATTGGCGTTTTGCATCCGCATAGGCTGTGAACTCAACCGCACCGGAAATTCCGAACCCGGCATTGCAGATAAGAACGTCAAGCCTTCCCTCACGGCTGACAACGGTTTTAATCGCATTGCGGACGGCAGCCTCATCCGTAACATCGGCGCAAATGCTCTCAATTCCCGCTTCCGGGCACGGACGGCGGCTCAATCCGTACACTCTGTCTCCATTGGCAAAGAACAGCTTTGCAGCCGCAAGCCCGATTCCGCCCGAAGCACCGGTGATAAGTACGATTCTTTTCGGTTTATCAGTCATTTTTTACAATTCTCTCAATAATATCGAGAGCCTCGTCAAGTATAGTTTCGGTATGGTTTGCCATATAGCTCGTGCGGAGCAGACTCTCTCCCGGAGGCGTTGCGGGCGGCAGAACCGGGTTCACATAAACACCCGCATCAAACAATTCCTTTGCCTTGCGGAGGGTGCGCATTTCATCATAGGTATAGATGGGGATAATCGGCGTTATGCTGTCGCGTATGGCAATGCCGCGTTCCAGCAGCCCCTTGCGCATATAAGCCGCAAGTTCAACAAGCCTCTTGGGCATTTCGGGATGACTGCGGAGAATATGCAGTGCCTCAATCGCCGTTGCACAGTTTGCGGGCGGAATGCTTGCGCAGAAGATGAACGGACGCGAGGCATGACGAACATAGTTCACAACGCGCTTATCGCCCGCCATATAGCCGCCGAGGGAAGCGAGTGACTTGCTGAAGGTACCCATTATTATATCAACCTTATCGGTCAACCCGAAATAATCCGCCGTACCTCTGCCGCCGTTTCCGATAACGCCGAGACCGTGAGCATCGTCAACCATAACGCGCGCTTTGTATTTTTGCGCAAGCTCAACAATTTCGGGCAGCTTGCATATATCGCCGCCCATGCTGAACACGCCGTCTGTCACAATAAGCTTGCCCGATTCAAGCGGAACACTCTGAAGCGCAGTCTCAAGGTGTGCCATATCGCTGTGGTTGAAGCGAATCGTCTTTGCGTAGCTCAGTTTGCAGCCGTCATAAATGCTTGCATGATTCTCTTTATCGCAGAAAATGTAATCGCCTCGACCCGCAATCGCGCTGATGATGCCCAAATTGCTTTGGAAACCCGTTGAGAATGTCATAACATCTTCTTTGTTCAAAAAATCAGCAAGCTCCGACTCAAGCTGAACATGCAAATCAAGCGTGCCGTTCAAAAAACGCGAACCTGAACAGCCCGAGCCGTATTTTTCGAGTGCACGCACGCCCGCCGCAATAACGTCGGGATTGGAAGTCAGCCCAAGGTAGTTGTTTGAACCGAGCATTATGCGCCGTGAACCCTCCATGATGACTTCCGGAGCCTGTTTCGATTCGATTTGGTGGAAATAGGGATAAACGTTTTCGGCTGTTGCCTTCTCGACTATCTCAACCCTGCATTTGTCAAATAAATCCATATAAATCTCCAATAAATGCGGCAGTCCGCGCACCCGGATGAAAAATAAATATGGCTGCGCTTTCCGCCTTGGTATATACCTTTCAAGTTTAATACATTTTTTAAGAAAAGTCAAGGCATTTAAAGAAAAAACTTAGTTTGTTACGAACGGCAATAATTAAGTTAAACTTGCTAACGGTTCGCTCCTGTGCTAAAATTGAAACATCATATCAACTCGGAGAAATCAATGCAAAACGAACCGGAATATGAACTGATTAAAAGCAGCCGAAAAACACTTGCTGCCGAAATCAAGCAGGGGCGGCTTATCATTCGCGCCCCGCATCAGGCAGCGGATGAAGATATCAGGCGATTCATCCAAAAAAACAGGCAATGGATTGAGACCCATCTTGCAAAATCACGTTCCCGTGAAGCAGCTGCGGAAAGCATCCCGAAACTGACGCCAGAAGAGCTTCATAACCTTGCTCAACAAGCTCTGAAAGTGATTCCCGCGCGCGCTGCGTACTATGCTCCGCTCATCGGCGTTACATACGGGCGAATAACGATTCGAAACCAAACCTCCCGCTGGGGAAGCTGCAGCAGCAAAGGCAATCTGAATTTCAACTGCCTTTTAATGCTTGCCCCGCCGGAGGTTTTGGACAGCGTTGTTGTTCATGAACTTTGTCACCGCAGGGAAATGAACCACTCGCAAAAATTCTATGCCGAAGTCCTTCGTGTTTTTCCAACCTATCGCACGCAGGAAAAATGGCTCAAAGAACACGGCGGCGAACTGCTGAAGCGGCTCCGTGACTGACATGATTTTATTTTATAAAATACCAGTTTTTTATGTTCCGCAGCAAAGCCGGTTCGCGCATCGTTCCGATTTCCTGAAGCTTTGCGGAGTACACAACGCTGTTCAGGCGAAAATAAAGCACAATGAACGGAAGCTCATCGGCAAAAGCGGTTTGCAGCTCATATGCGGCATTGCGAAGGGATTCCTCATCCGCAGCAGCGTTCATTTTGTTAAGTGCGGCCGAAACCCCGGAATATAAGCCTGCATTGTAATGCCCGAAATTGTTCTTCCCGTTTACACTGAGATAAGGTTCAAGGTCATTGCTTTGCGCAAGGTTAAAGCCGCATAATGCAAGATCCCAATCGCCCGCCGCAAGCGCGGTCATATATTCGCTGTCCGCGCTGCCGTATGAATGTGCAGCGGTCACGACCTTCACCGTTATGCCGACGGCCGCAAGCTGTTCGGCAATCATGCCCGCCGCCTCGCTTCGAACGGTGTTTTCGGTTGTGCCGCTTGTTAAAAGCGTAAGCTCAATCGGGCTTCCGTTCAGCGTTCTCCGCCCGTCCGCACCGACGCGGCTGCCGAGTTCATCGAGAATTGCATTTGCGCTGTTCAGGTTAAAGTCGTATTGAACGGCGTTGCTGTTATACAGCCATGAATCCGGCGGCACAGGAACGTCGGCAGCACGAGCTCTGTTCATGTAAGCGTTTGTTATCAGCTTGGTTCTGTTCAGCGCATGTGCAATTGCACGGCGGAACTCAACGCGTGACACGAATGCGCGATTATGATTCACAAGCATGACTTCCATGTTTTGAGTCATCATATCCGTAACAACGGTTTTTCCCGCCTCGCTGTATTGTCCGACGGTCAGAAGCGCAGTGGGCACAAAATTAAGCTGCCCCGCACCGTAGGAGGCGAGCGCGGTTGCGTTTGATTCTCTTGCGTGGAATTCAACAGTATCGATATACGGCGGCCTGTCCCACCATTCCTCGTTGGATTTTAACGTTATCTTTGTGTTTGAAACATAGCTTGCACGATATGCGCCCGTCCCGGTGAACGGTTCGGCATTCTCATGTATTATCGGGAAGCTGAGCGAATAAAGCCCACCGATGCCCGCAGAATTCATTGTTACGCGCAGTGTTGTCGCGTCTATCATTTCAATTCGATTGATGCTTGAAAGCGCAGAAGCATAGTATGATTCGGAACCGAGAGTGTAAAGCTGATTAAATGTATACACAACATCACCCGCGGTCAATATGTCCCCTGAATGCCATTTAACGTTTTCACGCAGGTTAATAATCCACGAATTTGCATTTTCTTCATCCGCACTCCAGTTAATGGCAAGCGACGGAATGAGTCTGTTGCTTTCGTCAATGCCGATAAGGCTCTCGAAAACAAGTGAATAGAGCCCGAGTGCTTCCTCCGTTGTTGCTATCAGCGGATTATAATTCAGATTATCTTTATTCAGGTTGCGCGGCATGGGGAGTTTCAACGTTCCGCCCTGCTGCGGAACGGGTTCCGATGTTTGCGGCGCCGCAGATTGCGGCAGATTCGTCTGAATCGCGTCGCCGCTGCCGCGCTTTCCGCATGCAGTACAGAAAAGCACCAAGACGGCAAGCAGAACGGCTCCTGCTTTTAGCAAAACCCGCCTTGCAGGTTCAACCCTATTCACGTCCCGCTTCATGTTCGCTTTCGCGCAGAAATTGGTATTTTTCATATGCATCTTTAACCTTTTTAACATAATTTTCTGTTTCCTCGTACGGAATGGTGAGATTTTTCCCGTCATAGTATTTCGGGTCGTCCAGCCAACGGTTCACGGCGCTGTGACCTGCATTGTATGCAGCGGCGGCAAGCTCAACATCCCCGTTGTATTTTTCCAAAAGAAACGAGAGCAGCCAGCAGCCCAAATCAATATTGTAATCCGGTTCGAATATTCTGCTTTCGTCGTACTCTTTCCCCTGCCGCCATGCGATCCATTCGCCCGTTTCGGGCATGATCTGCATCAATCCCTGTGCGCCCGCACCCGATACGGCATCCGGAGTAAAAAAACTTTCCGTTCTTATGACCGCAAATACAAGGCAGGGATCGAGATCATATTTTTCGCACGCGCGTCGAACCTCTGCTTCATATTCCATCGGATAAGAAAAATGTCTCCGCACAGGTTTTTGGAACACAGCTGCGACCGCAAGCGCAATGCAGCAGCCCGCAAAAATGATCCAAAGCCCGTTCCTGCCGCCGTTCTTCCGGTTGCCGGTATTTTTGCGTGTATTTTTTCTTTTTGCAGCTTTTTTTGCCATATTCTCCGCCCCCATATGCATTTTTGTTTCTGCGGGAGCGTTTTATGCCTCGCAGGACGGCTGTGCATTATTTTCCGCCGCATTTTTTTGCAATGTTCCGATAAGCTCATCAACCCGCAAATGCAGCTCGGCCTCGGTCGTATCGTTTTCGATTATGTAATCCGCATAGCGTTTTTTCTTCCATTGCGGCATCTGCGCCGCAATTCTTGCACGTGCCTCGCGCCTCGACAGCCCGTCACGCTTCATTATACGGGCATAACGTGTTTCAATATTCGCCGTCACAAGAATCACGCTGTCGCATCTTTTATGCAGTCCGCTTTCGATAAGCAGGGGCACATCAAGCACCACTCCCGGACAATCCGGGTGCTGTTTCGCCGTCTCCGCCTGTTCGAACAGACTTTCAATCACGGCAGGATGAACAATATCATTCAGAAGCTCCACACGACTCTTTTTCTCGGCTGCAATTCGTTCCGCTGAAGCATTTGCCGCATTGCCCGGGCAGGTTTTATCCTGCACTTCGTTTTTCTTTTCGCCGAACACACATACAGAAAGCTTTTTTCGGTCTATATTGCCCGATTCATCAAGTATGCCCTCGCCGAACGCATCAGTAAGCTTCCTTAAGACTTTTTCCGTTTGAATCACATCATGCGCCGTTTTATCCGCATCAACGATAAAAAAACCGCGCTCAGCCAGCATTGCCGAAACGGTGGATTTGCCCGCCGCCATGCTTCCCGTAAGCCCAAGCAGCGGAATGCGCTTGTTTTCGGCAATGATTTTTGCGTCAAAACCATTTGTTCTTTCGCTGTACATAGAGTCGGTCCTTTTCTCCGTTTCTTTATGATAATGCTTTACTTTGTATCAAACCAGCTGTGTCCGCATTCAACATCCGCTTTGAGCGGCACGCGAAGCTTTACAACATTGCTCATGCAGTCCGAAAGCAAAGCTTTCACGCGCTCCGTCTCCTCCTCCGGTGTGTCTATAATCAGCTCATCGTGAATCTGAAGTATCAGCCGTGCGCGGAGTCCCTGTTCCTTAAGACTGTTTGCAACCTTCACCATTGCGGCTTTAATTATATCTGCCGCCGAACCCTGAATCGGCATATTCATCGCTACGCGCTCACCGAAACTTCGCGTATTGTAGTTTGAAGATACGATTTCGGGAAGCTCGCGCCTTCTGCCCATAATGGTCACGGCATAGCCTTTTTCCCTGCCGTTTTCAACCGCAGCTTTCATATAGTTCCGCACTCCCGTGCAGCGGTCAAGGTACTTTTCAATGTATTCCGAAGCTTTCTTCGGCGAAATATCCAATTGTTCGGAAAGGCCGTATGCGCTTATGCCGTACACAATGCCGAAATTGACAGCCTTTGCCGCAGAACGCATTTCACGCGTCACCTCATCCTTAGGAACGCCGAAAACCTCCGCCGCGGTGCGTGTGTGGATATCATCCCCGTCGTTGAATGCGGCAATCAAAGCCTCATCCCCGCTTATGTGCGCAAGCACGCGCAATTCTATCTGCGAATAGTCCGCCCCGACAAGAACACAGCCCGGGCTTGCAACAAAAGCGCGGCGGATTTCGCGTCCAAGCTCCGTGCGGACCGGAATGTTCTGCAAATTCGGCTCCTGACTTGAAATACGTCCCGTTGCGGTAACATTCTGGTTCAGGGTTGTGCGGATCCGTCCGTCCGAACCGATTTTTTGGAGCATTGCATCGATGAACGTTGATTTGAGTTTTGTCAGGAATCTGTACTCAAGCACCTTGCCCACGATAGGATGCATGGTCTTCAGCCCTTCAAGCACCTCACTGTCAGTCGAATATCCCGTTTTTGTTTTCTTTCGCGGCGGAAGGCTGAGTTTTTCAAACAATACCACGGAAAGCTGCTTCGGCGAAAGGATGTTGAAACTTTCCCCCGCAAGCGCGTGAATTTCTTTCGCAAGCTCTTCGGAACGCGCCGCCATGGTTTCGCCGAGAGAACATAAAACCTCCCTGTCGAGCATGAACCCCGCGCTCTCCATATCAAACAGCACATGTTCAAGCGGCAGTTCAACATTCCGATACAGCTCCGTCATGCCGCTGCGTTCAAGCATTTGTTCCAACTTCGGTTTCAAAACGATAAGCGCAGCCGCTCCGCGCTCACCGATACCGCTCTCCTCGGCAAGCACATCAAGTGTTTTTGCGGGATGCAGTGCGTTAAGCAGGTAATCCGCAAGCATGGCATCGAAAATTTCACCGTTGAGCGCAACACCGAACGGCGCAAGGATATGCCGTTTTGATTTGGCGTCAAATACGGTTTTTTTGATTTTTTCCGACTCAAAGACGGGCTTAAGTGCGCAGAGAACCTGTTCGGGCAGCAATGCCGCACTGAACAGATCACCTCCGACCGAGGCATTGAAAAGCACTGTGCCTTCACGCATCATTGCAGCGACCGTGACGCTCTGTTCACAAATATCGAATGCTGTTTCAGTGCATTGCAGAAGCGTATCAACGCAGGCCTGCAGCTCTTCATCACTTTTGACATCGCGGAGATCAAATTCGGCAGTTCGAACCTCGGCAGCATCTTTCCCGTTTGTTTCAGGCATGTTTGCCGCATTTTGATTCTGCGTGCCTGCAAGTTCACGCACGCGTTTAAGGACGGCGCGAAGTTCAAGCTTTGTCAGCTCCGCCGCACCGTTTGCAAGCAGAGCGGGATTGAACCTGCAATCCTCCACACTCTCGCTCACGGGAGCATCGGTGTTTATTGTTCCGAGTTCATAGCTCATCCTTGCGGACTCCGCACCGTCAAGCAGCTTCTGCCGCAATGCGCCTTTTTCATTTTCCGCATTTTCAAGCACGGATTCCATCGTACCGTATTTTGAAAGCAGCTTCAGCGCGGTCTTTTCGCCGACACCCTTGATGCCCGGAAGATTGTCCGAATTGTCGCCCATTAAGCCTTTGAGATCAACCATGCGTGCAGGTTCAAGTCCGTATTCGGCAAGAAGGGTTCCTTTATCGTATTCAACGGTTTCGGTGATGCCCTTTTTCGTCATCAGAACGTGCACATTATCAGTGATAAGCTGCAAAGCATCCCTATCCCCGGTCACAAGCAGAGAATCAACGCCCTCCTTCTGCGCCCGACGGGAAAATGTGCCGAGAATATCATCCGCTTCGAAGCGTTCGCATTCAATAACGGCAATGCCCATTTTTTTCAGCAATTCCTGCAAGAGCGGAAACTGCGTGCGGAGATCGTCCGGAGTTTCCCTTCTGCCGGCTTTATAATCGGCATATTTTTCATGTCGAAAGGTCTTTATCGGCATGTCAAACGCAACAAGCAGGTAATCCGGCCGCATATCAACAAGCTTAAGCAGCATCGAAAGGAAGCCGTGCAGTGCGCCCGTCGGCGTACCTGCTTTGTTGGTCATGTTAGGAAGCGCGTAATACGCTCTGTGCATCAGTGAGTTGCCGTCAATTGCAATAAGTTTCATTTTGTTTTATCTCCGTTGTTATCCATTGTTCGGTCATTCCTTCCGGCACAGGTTTATGCGCCGAAAATTTTCAGCAAGGCAAAGAGTGCGATGCTGACCGCGACGCTCAGAAGCGTTCCGTAAAGATAGTATTCCGCAAAGGAGCGATCTTCAAAGTCTTTGAATCTGACTATCGATTTCGCGGTGAAAACAAGCGCAACAGCGGAATACTGCCCGAGCAGGAGCATACAAGTTATTATAAATCGTTCCAATGAACCGATGCATCCGCCGTGCTTCAGGCGTGTTTTCACCTTTTCATCAGGTTTTTCGGTTACAAGCACCTTTTGAACAAAAACATTTGCGGGCTTCAGCACGGCAAGCAGCATCGTCAGTATGCTGAGCATTGCAAAGCCGTCAATGCCAACGAGGGCTTTTATATCGTTTTGCAAAAATTCTATTCCGCGCCCCTCACCGTAAAATGCCGACGTGAAAGATACCGCAAGGATTATCGAAAGGTGCAGTGCCTGATCGATAAGATATGCGGCTCTGTCCTGTTTCACGGTCAAACTGCCGCGCTTTGCGGCACCGTTTAAAATCAGCTGCTTCACAATGTCAATCACCGCATGTGTCACGGCACAGGCAGCAACCGCATATAAGTATGCATTCGAATAACACAGCAGCAGCGTTGAAAACATCACTGCCGCATAAATCCCTGCATGAATCAAAACATACAGTGTGTTCCTGCTCTTCAGTTTTGCAAGGCACTGCGGTTGAAAATAATAATCTCCGAGCATATGCGCAAGCATCAAAAGTGTGTATTCCTTCATCAATTCATCCTCTGTTGTCGTGTTAAAATTTCAGGTTAAAACGGTTTTATCGACACATTCCTTATCACCGTTCTCCGCATGCTCACCGTCGGTTTTCAGTTCCGAAAGCAAAGCTTCCGCAGCGATCAGACCTTCGGCATACTCCCTTGCGTTTGAAACGGAAAGGCTGATATTGAACGTGCTCTGTGTTATTCCGAGCCGCTTTGCAAGCTCAGTTTGGGTTTGTGCAGCGTTTGTGACCGCATTTCGAACATACATCGCTGCCGCCTCGTTCTGCCGTTTTGTTCTCTCCCGCCGCAATGCGGACAGGAGCAGCAAAACGGTATTCACGCCGGTTTCAAGCTCCTTCCGCCGCGCATTCCGGTCGCAGTCCGAACATTCCGTGCCTCCGGCGTCAAGCAGAATTCTTGAATATGCTCTGCCGCGGTTTTCGGCTTTCCTGAGCAAATTCATTCCGTGCCGCGCACGGTAAAACGCTTCTCCGTCCGCCCCAATCGCCGCTTCCCTTCGAATTTGTGTTGCCATTCCGCCGAAACCGATTGCAATTCTTATGCGAACCGGAAACATTTCGTCGATTATCCTGTCGGCAACAAAAATCGGATCCGCACCTTTTTCCGCAAACAGAAGCCCTTGGAACTCATCACCGAGTGTTATCAAAAAATCTGCCGCAATATGCGCCGCATGTTCGGCATTGACGGAAGAAAGTATCGATTGCAGCTTTTTCTGCACATCGTAACGATCTTGTTCGTGCCGCGAGTCGATAATATCTCCGATCAGCGCAAAATAATGCCGCTCGCTGTTCATTTCACCCGGGTTGTGCATAAAACCTCCGCAAAATATACTTATAATATTGTACCACATTTTGCACCCCGGTTCAATCCGATTATTGACGATTTCGTGAATTTATCAATCTGGTATCGTTTGTTTTGCATTCATTATGACTAAAAATCCTGCATTTTTTCAAATTCAAATGCAAGCTTCTCTTACACATAAAGTCATCATATCCGTTAATCTGTCGTTATGTTAATCGTCTTTGCATGGGCAATCAAATCGAGAACTGCAATCTGCTTCGCCGTTAGGCATTGTGTATTTCTCCCAAATCTACTGCTTTTTTATTCAAAAATCCTGTTAAGGATCCCGTTCTCAATATCGGTTATATTATAAAGATTTTCAAGAACAATGAATGTCTCCTCCAAATTCCGTTTTGCATCCTTCCATCCTGCACCGTCCGTTATCCAAACAAACTCAAAATTCGGGATTTCTTTTGCCTCTTCGGCAATCATTTTATAGCTTCGTGCAGTTTCGTTCAGCTTAGAACCGGATGATGCGTAGAAATTCGTTTCGATAACAAAAATCTTACTCTTGGTCTTCACAACAAAGTCCCAACGTTTGGTGGAAGTGCCTTTTGCAGAAACAGCAGAAAGATCTATGTTCCATTTGTTTTCAATCTCCGTCAAATACATTTCTTTATAATACTCTACGCACGCATTTTTCAAATGCTCCTCGACCAAGGCCTCCATTTGATGGCCGCCTCGGTTTTTTCTGCCGTTTGAACCTATCCCCACTTCGACACCCGTTACATAATCATACAAACTGCTGACAATGTGATTGCTTAGCATATCGAAAAGTCCTGTTTTCCGCATAAAATACTTGTACTGTTCAACGGTCTGCAGCATTTTGTTGAACCTGTAATTGACTGCGCCGTTTGAATCCTGACAGAATATTTCATTCTCACGAACTGCAAGCAAAATAGGAACCGCTTTTAAGCACTCCGGATATCTGTTAAGCAGTGACTCGAATTCCGTTTCTATATCGGAAGAGCCTACAAGAGAATTCAGTATGCAAATCTCAACTTTCAGCCTCTCCGCATTTTCATACACTTTTTTAAAGTCTGTGTAGTATTCATATCCATTGATTGACCTGCGAAATGTGCTGAGCCACTCGGAAAAATCCCTTTTTTTCATACATGCGTAATCCTTTCTTTAGATATTTCAATGTATTCAATGCAATTGTCAATTCCAATATAAAACCGTCCTAATTTTCGGCAAGCAACGCCTGTCGTTGAAGAACCGCAAAACGGGTCAAGAACAATGTCTCCTTCTTTCGTAGAAGCAAGAATAATGCGTTCGAGTAAATACAATGGTTTTTGGGTCGGATGCTTTCCAAACTTTTTTTCTGCGGAACTCGTCAACGGGCCTGTCCACACATCCTTCATTTGCTTTCCTTCATTAATATTTTTCATCAATTCATAGTTAAACAAATGATGTGCAGTTTTATTTTTCTTTGCCCATAGCAACGTCTCTGTACTGTGGGTAAAGCATCTGCACGCCAAATTGGGCGGTGGATTTGTTTTCTGCCAAACAATATTATTGATTATTTTAAACCCTTCTTCTTCCAGTGCCATTCCGACCGAATATATATTATGCATGGTTCCGCTTATCCAAATCGTTCCGTCCGGTTTTAAAACACGCTTGCATAATGAAATCCATTTTCGATTAAACTGATGTTTCTCCTGCAGAGTGCTGACCTTGTCCCACTCCCCTTTATCAACTCTAACCGCTTTTCCTCCGCTGCAGGAAATTCCCCCATTGGACAGGAAATACGGGGGATCTGCAAAAATCAAATCTATGCTCTCCGGAGTCATTTTGCTCAAAACTTCAAAAGTATCATTCCGATAAAGAGCTGATACATTGTCTACATAATATGGTTTTATGCCGTATACCGATATTGTCATATCAATAATTTGTAATCAAAACTTCCCTCCCTTTTCTGCGGGAGGCATTGCTGTTAATCATTCTCCTGACATCAAGATGTTGAATTTCATATCCGCTGTAGAGCTCATGTACAAGCTGCACATCATTGTTTGAAAGCATAACCTTTGCTCCGATTCTGTCTAACCGCCTGAATAAATCGGCAAGGCGTTCATGATCTCTAAGCGAAAAACCATCTTTCGTATAATCAGTAAAGTCCGCTGTTTCGCTCTGCGGAACATATGGACTGTCGAAATACACAAAATCATTTTCTTTTACTTTTTTACAGGCATCCTCAAAATCAGAACAGGATATTTGCACTTCTGCTCCCCTGAGATATTCGGATATCAGCATCAAATTCACATCATCAATTGAATTTCCTGCAATCCTATTGTTGTACGGAACGTTAAATGTCCCTTTTCCGTTTACCCTGTACAATCCGTTAAAGCAATGCTTGTTTATCCATATCATTAACGCGGCACATTCAAAGTCAAGTTCATTCGAAGTTATCTTTGTATTGTATCGCTCCCTGATCCTATAGTACATTTCTTTATCGCACGGACTGCTGTCCAATTCTGTCACAACCCCGATCACCCTCTCGGCATTGTCCCTAATCTGAATATAAAGGTTTATCAGCTGTTCGTTAGTGTCATTTATATACGCTTTTTCGGGTCTGAGGAAAAGCAAAACAGAACCTCCGCCTATGAAAGGTTCATAATAATCATTGTAAACGGTCGGCATACGTGCAGAAATTGCATCCAGAAGCTGAGTTTTTCCGCCGGCCCATTTCAACACCGGCCGCATATGGTTCTCGGCGTCTGTAATTACGGAGCTACGCATAAAATGTTAATTCCTCATATTAATCTTTGGCTGTCCATCATCAAATACATGTTGCCGAAAGTAAAATCCGGCAAATGCCGTCTCCGCTTTATTTCCCGTATTTTTTCAGGAAATCCGGAAATTTTTGAAGTCCGTAAACTTCATCAACGATGCTGCCGTTTTCAAAATAGCTGAGTGAGTACATGCTCTGATCCGGCTTTTTCGAATTGATATAGCACGAGAAGATGAATTCCCCGCCGACTATGTACCTTGTGAAATCATAGCCGTTATCGCCCGTGTCGCAAGCCTTGTCCCGCGGAAGTTCAGCTGCCGAAAGTCCCGTTTTGCCGTTTATCAGCGTGTTGAATTCCGCAAAAGAGAGCTGCGGATAACTATCCGGATTATTTATTATCTGTTTCAATACCTTTTCATTTTTGTTTGATTTGCGTGAACAGCCCGCAGCGGAGGTCAGCAGTGCGGCGACGGACAGAATAACACACAGGATTCTGATATATTTTTTTGTTTTTGACATTGAGTTTTCCACCTTTCAGATTTAATCCGGCAGCATTCCCTCTGCACAGCAAAGCGAGTGCGAACCGTGATCGGAGTATGCTTATTATAAACCATTCCGCGAAAAAACGAAACTGCCGCCAAGCACTATATATTGTTCTGTGCGCAAGTTTCTGCTGCATCCGAGTTTTGCGCATTCTGATACGTCTTTACAAGCGCAAGCAGCGTATCTATATATATTTTTTGATTCTGAGCCTCCCAATTTTTCTCCGCAAGACGCGTATACTCTGCATTCGGGAGCTTGATGCGGATTTCAAATATCGCATCCCCGTTTTCAACGAGTGCAAAAGTTGCATCGAAACCGCCGTCCGGCAGCGGGGTTGTGATAATGCGCGAGGTATTCTCCCGACGGAACTCATCTTTGTTGCTGCCGACAAATCCCTCAATCGACTCACGCAGGGATTTCGGAAGGTTTTTGCCGAAAAGATTCATAATCTCCTCTCCGCGCGGAGTCATAACTATCATCTGCATTTTGAATGTCGGCACGGATGCAATGCAGCCGTTTGCTTCCAAATCGATTATGTGCTCGCACACGTCAAAATAGTTTTCAACCCCGTTTTCGCTCATTACAGTTGCAATCTGTTCACGGGAAAGAGGCATTTCGGCGCACTCAAGGGTAAAAAGTATCATCAACTTGAGCTTGTCCTCGCCGTTCGAAAAAAAAGCCATAAAATTTTTTCCTCCGTTCAAATTCAAAAAATCCTTGTTTTAAAAGCATTTCTGCTCCGTTTTTAAACATTATACTCATTATACCACAGTTTCCCCGAAAAATAAATTTCAAAAAAGGGGTTGCAAAATTCAAAATTATGTGTATAATAGAGTATGCTGAAAAGCAAGGGGTTATAGCTCAGCTGGTCAGAGCGCTACGTTGACATCGTAGAGGTCGTTGGTTCGATCCCAACTAATCCCACCAATGTCTGTCCTGCGGTGTTCGTTACGTCCTGATTATAAACCCTCGTTCCAACTTTAGGGGCGATAGTCGAACCGCGAAAGGCACCCCCGCATTATGCTTTGCATTGCCTTGGGGTACCGAAAGCATTAGCGTCGCACCCGCGCCTGTCTTCTTAGACGGGTATTATAAGAGGGGCGGACGGCACAATGGGATGGATTCTATTGCCGAATGGTGTAACGGTAACACTAACGACTCTGACTCGTTCATCCTTGGTTCGAATCCAAGTTCGGCAGCCACAAAAACCTTTGTTCGGATTTTCCGGCAAAGGTTTTTGTTTTTGTTTTTGTTTTCTTTTTATTCCCCCGTCTCTCTGCACACAATAATCTTGAAACAACCGCGGCAATCGGGTATAATAAGCATGATAAAGCAAAAAACCGCTGCGTACCGCAATGCGTGCGCTGCGGTTTCATCGGAGAATAAATGGCAAACAAACTAAACGGCAACCTGACCGGCATCAAGTCCGCAATGTTGGACAGACTGAAGAGCCTTTATGACTTTAAGCAGGGGCTTGATGAATTTGCATCATTTGAACTTTTAAGCGAGCTTTGCGCCTGCTCCGGCGAAATCAACCGCGAGATTTCCGTCTATATTTCCCGTGACGGCAGCATTGTTGATGTTTCTGTAGGCGACAGCGCAAAGGTCAGCATGCCTTCAATGCGCCTCGTGCGCAATGAAGACAGACTCTGCGGCGTTCGCTGCATCCACACGCACCCAAGCGGGGACGGCAGGCTTTCCGGAGTTGATCTCGGAACGCTGCGCTCAATGAAGCTTGACTGCATGGCGGCTGTCGGAGTTTCGGACGGCAAACCCACTCAGCTTTACGCGGCCTATCTCGGCGATTTCGACGAAGACACAGGCAGCCGCGCCGCGCTTGTGTACGGACCCATGCGGCCCTACAAGCTCCCGCAAAAAGCACTGATTGCGGAGATTTTCAATTCGGATGACCGTTTCCGCAGCACGACAAAAGAAGTTGAAGCCGTTGAGCAGGAACGCGCCGTCCTTGTGGGCATGGATAATGACGAAGGGTACGACACTCTTGAGGAGCTCAATGAGCTTGCAAAAACCGCCGGCGCACTTGTGGTCGGCAAAGTTCGTGTCCGTCGGCGCACAATCGACAATGCAACCTATGTCGGAAGCGGCAAAGCCAACGAACTCAGCCTTATGGGCAGCGAGCTTGAAGCGGATCTGTTCATTTTTGATGATGAACTTTCCGCAATTCAGCTCCGCACGCTTGAGGAGACCCTCGGAGCGCGCGTTATTGACAGAACAACGCTTATACTCGATATTTTTGCTGCCCGTGCAACAAGCCGTGAGGGCAAATTACAGGTGGAGCTTGCGCAAATGCGCTACCGTCTTCCCCGCCTTATCGGGCAGGGGCAGGTTCTCTCGCGTTTGGGCGGCGGCATCGGAACGCGCGGCCCCGGCGAAAAGAAACTTGAAATCGACAGAAGGCGGATAAGGCGGCGTGTTTTCGAGCTTGAAACCGAACTGTCCGAAATTGAAAAACAGCGCGGACTGCGGCGCGAAAGCCGAAAGGCGAACCGCATTCCGCTTGTTGCGCTTGTCGGGTACACAAATGCCGGCAAATCCACAATGCTCAACGCTCTCACCGATTCAAACGTGCTTGCGGAAGATAAACTCTTTGCAACCCTGGATCCCGTTGTGCGCAAAATCACACTTTCCGGCGGCACGGAAGCTTTGCTTTCCGACACGGTCGGGTTCATCAACAAACTTCCGCACGACCTTGTTGAGGCGTTTAAATCAACATTGGAAGAAGTTTCAAACTCCGATCTGATCCTTCAGGTTGTTGATATTTCCTGTCCTTATCACGAAAAGCAGATGCGCGTTGTTGACGGCGTTCTCGAATCCCTCCATGCAGCGGATATTCCGCGCATAATCGTTTTCAACAAAGCCGATGCAATCGCCTCCTGCGATCTTCCGGCCGAAAGTGAAAACAGGCTTAACGTCAGTGCTCTGCGCGGCACGGGCATTGAAAAGCTTCTCAGTGCAGTTGAGCTGAAACTCAATTCCGCCCGCACAGAGGTGGATATTCTTGTTCCGTACAGCAAATACGAAGCTGTCTCAATGATTCGCGATCGCGGAATGCTGCTGAGTGAGGAGCATACCGAAACAGGCACGCACATTCGCGCCCTGCTTGACGCGGAAAGCATCGGTCAGCTGCGCAAAATTCTCGATTTTTAACGACTGCGGGCATTGAATCGGATATGAGTAAAACAAAGATAATAACAATCGAAGGCATTGACGGCAGCGGCAAAACAGTTCAGTTTGAACTGCTCACGAAGGGGCTTCAGGACAGGGGGTTCACGGTTCAAAAACGTGCTTACCCTGTTTATGATGCTTTTTTCGGCGAACAGGTCGGAAGGTTCCTTTCCTGTTCGGAGGGCGTAAGCGCAAGCACCGTTGACCAAAAGAGCATGGCGCTTTGGTTCGCAATGGACAGATTTATGGATTTTCGGAATTATCGCGACGGGGAAGCGGATTTTCTGCTTATCAACCGCTATGTTCTCAGCAACGCAGTCTATCAAAGCATACGCGAACGCGACATCCGCGAGCCTGACTCGAATAATTCCGCTTTTGCCGATTGGGTTTTCCGTCTTGAATACGATGTTCTGGGGCTTCCGCGCCCGACATTAAACCTGTTTTTCGACGTTGACACCGAATGCGCAGGCAAAAACGTTGATAAAAAGGGTTTCCGTGACTATATCGGCAGCGGCCGCGATGTTTATGAGAAGAGTGCGGGCATTCAGGCCCGCGCAAGAGCCAAATACCGCGAAATGTCCAAACGCTTTTCCGACACGGTCATCATTCCGTGCACCGAAAACGGTGCGATGCTTCCTCCGGAAACGATTTCAAACGCGGTTTTCGAGCTGCTGCACGAACGCGGGCTCATCTGACACACCCATGCTTTTTTGATTCCCCATCGGGCAAAACATTGTATAAACATAAAAAGGAGAAAACAACATGAGAAAGATAGGCATTTTGACCGGCGGCGGCGACTGTCCGGGACTTAACGCAGTTATTCGCGGCGTTGTTGAAAAATGCGCCGAAGCAGGAATGGAAGTTTTCGGCTTTCGCGACGGCTGGCGCGGTGCGCTGAACGCAAAGGGACATTGGCTCACGCTTTCCGAAGTGGAAGGCATACAGACCCTCGGCGGAACCATTATCGGCAGCTCCCGAACAAATGTTCTTGCTCAGCCTGACGGCACTTCAACAATCATCAACGTGCTTGATGCACTCGGGCTTGAAGGTCTTGTCGCCATCGGCGGGGACGACACTCTCGGCGTTGCGAATGCGCTGCGCAAACTCGGCGTTAATGTTATCGGCGTTCCGAAAACCATAGACAATGATTTGAGCTGTACCGATTACACTTTCGGCTTTGAAACCGCCTCCAACATTGCAATGGAGGCCATTGATCGCCTGCAAACGACCGCAAAGGCTCATTCCCGCTGCATCGTTGTCGAATGCATGGGGCGGCACACGGGCTGGATCGCATTGCAGGCAGGGCTTGCCGCAAATGCCCATCTTGTGCTTATCCCCGAATTTCCGAAATCCTATGATGAGATAATTTCCGTTGTTCGCCGCAGATATCTTCGCGGAGACAGATATACTATCATTGTTGTTGCGGAAGGTTTTGAACTGCTCGGCGGCGATGAAATAGACCTCGGAACCGACGCATTCGGCAACAAGCTGCTTATTCACAAAAACCTTGCAAAGAACCTTTCCGACATGATTGAAGATACGATGCGCAATGATCCGCTTCTCGGCTCCGACGCACAGTATTTTGAATGCCGCCCGGTCGTTTTGGGTCATGTTCAGCGCGGCGGTGCGCCGTGTGCATTTGACCGTGTTCTCGGAACAAGACTCGGCATAAAGGCCGGAGAGCTTGTTGTCAGGCGTGATTACGGAAAAATGGTTGCATTGAACGGCAATTCGATCGTCGGAGCGGATCTTGAAACTGCCGTCACCGTCCGAAAGGAAGTTGACAGGGAATTTTATGAGGCTGCATCGCTTTATTTTAAATAATTCCGAGTATATCGGACTGAAAAGCGGGTGTTCGCGAGCGAACACAGCTGCAACGGCACCCCGCAGAGTCAGCTATTATAAACAGCCCGCAGATACTGTTTGCGGGCACTGCGCCGACCGTCTCAAGCACAGGATAAGCGGCATGGAGTCAGCTTTTCGATACTTTTTCTTGACAAAGTCGGTTTTTGGGCGCATAATATGCACTTAAAAAGTTTGCGGCAGCTCAGGGCGAACAAATGTTTTTCTCCGCCCGAAGAAAAGGCTGCAAAAGGAAAGGAATCGCAAAATGGAAACGGCAAAAGAAAACTTTGAACCCCGCAATTTCATCGAGGAGCTCATTCTTGAGGATATGCAGCGCAGCCCCGTTGTTAAAACGCGCTTCCCGCCCGAGCCGAACGGTTATCTTCATATCGGCCACGCAAAGGCTCTTTGGATAAATTTTACAACAGCCGAACGCTTCGGCGGCAAATGCAATCTTCGCTATGACGATACCAATCCTGCCAAGGAGGATGTCGAATTTGTTGATGCAATCGAGCAGGACATCCGTTGGCTTGGCTTCAATTGGGATAAGCTCTGCTACGGCAGCGATTATTTTGACAAATGTTACGAACTTGCGGTAAAGCTAATCAAGGACGGCAAGGCATATGTCTGTGATCTTGACAAGGATGAAATCCGCGAATACCGCGGCACGCTGACCGAACCCGGCGTTAACAGTCCCTACCGCAGCCGCAGCGTTGAGGAGAACCTTGACCTGTTCCGCCGCATGAAAGAAGGCGAGTTCCCGGACGGAAGCCGCACCCTCCGTGCGAAAATCGATATGGCTTCTCCGAACATCAATATGCGCGACCCCGCACTTTACAGGATTCTGCACCGCACCCATCACCACCAGGGCGACAAATGGTGCATCTATCCCATGTATGACTTTGCGCACCCGATTCAGGATGCTATCGAGGGCATTACCCATTCCCTCTGTTCCCTTGAATACGAAGCGCATCGCCCGCTCTACAATTGGGTAATCGAGGCTTGCGGATTCGAGCATAAGCCCCGCCAGATTGAGTTTGCAAGGCTGAACATCACCAACACTATTATGAGCAAACGCTTCCTTCGTGCGCTTGTTGAGGGCGGCTATGTCTCCGGTTGGGATGACCCGCGTATGCCGACGCTTTGCGCAATGCGCCGCCGCGGATACACTCCGGAAGCAATAAAGGACTTTCTGACCCGTGCCGGCGTTGCAAAAGCTGATTCGGTGGTTGATTCCGCAATGCTTGAACACTGCGTCCGCGAGGATCTGAACGCACACTGCGACCGTGCAATGGCCGTTATTGACCCCGTTAAAGTTGTCATTGACAACATGCCCGAGGGTGAATTCATCGATGTTGAAATTGAAAACCTGCCCGTTGCCGAGGAAGGCGATGCCAAGTTCGGCGAAAAACACACCGTTCGTTTCAGTCGGGAAGTCTATATCGAGCGCGATGATTTCATGGTTGAACCTCCGAAAAAGTTTTTCCGTCTCAAACCCGACGGAGAGGTTCGTCTTAAAGGTGCATACATTGTAAAATGCGTCGGTTTTAAACAGGACGAAAGCGGAAAAGTTACTGAAATCCACTGCACATACGACCCCGAAAGCTTCAGCGGCGAATGCACCCGCAAAGTCAAGGGCACAATTCACTGGGTACCCGTTCGGGATGCGATTCCCGCTGAATTCCGCCTTTACGAACAGCTCATGAAGGATGAAAACGTTTCGGCCGATGATTTTATCGATAAGCTGAATCCCGATTCCGTTCGCATTCAGAACGGCTTTATCGAACCCTTCCTTGCCGATAAACCCGCCGGCTATCGCTGTCAGCTCATGCGAATCGGTTATTTCTGTGTTGACCCTGATTCAACTGCTGAAAAGCGCGTTTTCAATCGCACTGTCGGCCTGAAGGACAGCTATAAGCCCGCACAGAGCTGAAGCTCGCGCACCTGATTGAACCCCTTTGTTGTTAAGAGCTTTGCTGCCGTTCGGCTGCAAAGCTCTTTGTTTTTCTTTTTATTTTTTCTTTTTATTTTTCTGTTTATCCTCAGGCTCAATTGCGAATCATATCATGCCGAACTCTGCCTTCAGGCGCAGAATTCTTTCAACGCTTTCATTTAATCTGTCCAACGAAATCTCGCCTGTTTGCACGGCCGAAAGAATTCCGTTGAATGCGGCTGCATAGTCATAAGGCATCAGGAGTATATCCGCGCCTGCATTAAACGCAAGCACCGCGCTCTCTTTCGATGAATAGTTCTCGGCAATCGCACCCATTGCAAGCGCATCGGTAATGATAACGCCGTTATAGCCCATTTCGCCGCGAAGGTGCAGCGTCAGCGCATCATATGACAGTGAACAAGGCAGATTATCGGTGTTTCCGCGCGTCAACGTTATATGTGCCGCCATTATCATATCCGTTTCATTAATTGCATTATAAAACGGAATCAATTCGCATTCCGAAAGCTGCTGCCAATCCTTTTCGAGTGCAACATAGCCGTCATGCGTATCTCCCGCCGTGTCCCCATGCCCCGGAAAATGTTTTATGCAGGTAATAATGTTTTCTTTATGCAGACCGGATATTGCTGCATTCACCATTTTTGCAACAAGTTTCGGGCTGCTTCCGAACGCTCTGTTTCCGATAACAGTATTATTTGGATTTGAATTTACGTCCGCAACGGGCGCAAAGTCAAGATTAAACCCCAGCTCTGCAAGGTACCCGCCTATTGCTGAATACATTGCACGCACCTGCTCCGGATCGCCGGTGCTTCCGACAGCCTGAGCACCGTCATATTTCGGCACAGTGAAGGCGGGCGAGTTTGCAATTCTTGCAACCGTGCCTCCCTCCTCATCTACTGCAATGAAAAGAGGAATTCGGCTTGCCTTCTGTAAATTTTGAATGAATGAAGCAGTCTGCTCCGGGTTTTGGATATTTTTTCCGAAAAAAGCTATCCCCCCGGCAGGATGTGCCGTGAGAAAATCCGCCATGCCCGCCGAACAATCCGTGTCGCTGTACCGTGCCGAGCCGTGCGCCTGATTCGGCGTGAAGCTTTCATCCAACGATTCCGGACGAACAATGAAAAGCTGTCCGACTTTTTCTTCAAGGGTCATTTCAGTCATCATTTCAGCCACGATATCCTCCTCCGGATCGTTTGTTGCGGCTGCCGAAGGTTTTATCGTCATCTCCGCAGTCGGTTCGGCGGAAGGCGTGAGCAGTGCCGGTGCTGCAGTTGACTCCTGTCCGGTTCCGCGTCCGCCTATGCATGCGCAGAATGCACACAAAAGCACCGCTGCAATCACCGTTATGCAGCTGATATTTATTTTTTTATTGAAAATAACAGCATTCTGCATCATTTTAGGCATAAACCTCCGCTGATGTTTTTGTTGTTCTCTGCTGCAAAATCGACAGCATCCCTTTTGCGGAATGCTGCCGACCGTTTGAGTTCAAATTAAATTCAGCCCATGATATCGTGGTTTACCGTATCCTGAATGCGTTGTGCAATTTCATCCGCACGGGCAACAAGCTTCTTGCCCTCTTCGCTGAAGAATGCAGCCTTTGCTTCATCCTTTACGCCGCCGAGGTTGATAAGAACGTTCAGCCATGCACCGTGAACGCAGGTGTGAAGGTTCAGCCCGCCGACGCCGAGATCACTTGCGCAGTTGGTGTTGTAATGACCGAGCATTCTGTCCGCAAGTTCAAGCGCAGCAACGGAGAGGCGCAGCGTTTCAAAGGGAACTTCCGTTGCAACAAGAGTTGCATCGGCAATAGCTTTCCTGCGAACGGCCTTCTCCTCGTCGGTTGCTTTCGGCATTTTGAACGCAGCTGCAACAAGGTTGTATGCGTCCGTATCCCTGTCAACCTGAGCGGTCAGCTCGTCGTAAATTTTCTTTCCCTGCTCAATGATCTCGTGACAGAGGGGCCAATCGGCTTCATAGCTCTTTTTGACCGCAGTCTGACCCGCGACCATCGTGACAAGGCCTGTGCCCTGTGCGCCGCAGAATGCAGCCGCGCTGCCGCCGCCGGGAGCGGGAGCATCGGAAGCAACAATGTTGAGATAGTCAGTAACGACCATGTCGATAAGTTTCATGTGTTTAAAATTACCTTTCGTTGTTATGATTATGCCGATTCGGACTATTCTGCCGTGCTGTCGGCAATTTATTCCGAATCGAACCTGAGATTACTTCACAGCGACACGGCCGCGCTTGATAACCTTTTTAACCTGATTTGAGCCCATTCTGTAGCAGAGCATGGGCAGCTCATCCGCATTCCAAAGCACGATATCCGCAAGTTTGCCCGGTTCAATCGAACCGACGCTGTCGCCCTTGCCGATTGCACATGCGGCATTCAGCGTGACTGCCGTCAAAACCTCCTCGGGGAAGAGGCGGTAACGCAGATAGCCGAGATTCATTGAAAGCTGCAAATTCAGCGACGGACAGGAACCGGGGTTGAAATCCGTTGCAATTGCAACAGGGACGCCCGCTGAAATCATGTCACGCGCACGCGCAAAGGGTTTGTTGAGATAAAGTGAGGTTTGCGGCAGCAGGCAGGCAGTCGTTTTCGCCTTTGCCATTGCTTCAATGCCGCTGTCCCGCGTTGCAATAAGGTGTTCTGCGGAAATTGCGCCGATCTCGCCCGCAAGCTCCGAACCGCCAAGCGGATCTATCTCATCCGCATGCACTTTTGACGGAAGCCCGAGTTTTTGTGCCGCAAGCAGAAGTTTCCGCGACTGCGGAACGTTGAATACGGAACTTTCGAGGAAGACATCGCAAAAATCCGCAAGCCCCTGTTCCGTAACGACCGGCAGCACACGTTCAATTATAAAATCAATGTACCCGTCGGCATTGCCTGCATATTCGTCCGGAATTGCATGTGCACCGAGGAATGTGGCAGCAATATCCTGTGCGCAGGCTCCGCCGAGACGGCGAATGACGCGGAGCTGCTTCAGCTCATTTTCCGAATCCAGTCCGTAACCGCTTTTAATTTCAACCGTTGTAACGCCGAAATCGAGCATTTCCGCAAGAAAGCCTCGTCCGCGTTCAAAAAGCTCATCCTCGGTTGCTTTGCGCGTGTTGGTCAGCGTGTTCAAAATGCCGCCGCCTGCATTGAGAATATCAAGGTAGCTTGCGCCTGCAATTTTCAGCGGCACTTCATGCGCGCGCCAGCCCCCGAAAACAAGATGGGTGTGTGCGTCAACAAGTCCGGGTGTTGCAAGCGCACCGTGAGCATCGACGATATCGGCATATGCCGAATATTCCGGAAGCTCTCCGTTTGCAGTCACCGCAGCGATTTTTTCACCGTCAATAAGAACTGCCGCATTGTGCAGCACTTCGATTTTGCCCTGATCCGAACCGCAGCGGCTGCTTGTGCCGAGCGGGGTTGCAAGTGTTCCGATGTTTTTAATAAGAAGCATAGGCATTTGACCTTTTCACGGAATGCAGAGCGGCAAATGCTCTGCATTTCGTTCAGTCTTTAATTGTGTTCTGAATTACAGCAAATAGTTTTCAATAATCTGCTTGTCCGCATTGAAGTCCTCGATTTGCAGGTAATATTCTGCGGAATCGATGAGCGCACGCATCGGAGTCAGGCCGATGATCTCCGTGCCGATAACGTGAACGCCCCAGCGTGCGGCTTCGGCCTTTGTGACTTCAACAACCCTGTAAAGCGGAGTGCGGTTGAAGTCGGTCATGTTGATTGAAACCTGCGCAATGTTCCTGTCCTCAAGCATAACGCCGAGAGCCTTTACGCAATCGAAACCGCCGCTTGAACGACGGATAATCTTTGCAATTTTGCTTGCAATGGAAACATCGGAAGTTGAGAGGTTGATATTGAATGCAACCAAGGGCATACGGCAGCCGACGGCTGTTACGCCTGCGGTGGGGTGAATCGCTGCGCCGCCGAAATCGGGGGTCCACTGCGGATCCTTGACCTTTTCCGCCATGCCTTCAAACTGACCCTTGCGAATTGCCGCAAGGTTTACGCGATGCGGTGCGGAAGCGGAATCTTCATAAAGGAAAATGGGTATGCCCGCTTCATTCCAAATGCGCTCTGCGAGCTGTATGGAATACTCAACGGTTTCTTCCTTTGTAACGTCCTTCATGGGAATAAGGGGGATAACATCGACCGCACCCATGCGGGGATGTTCGCCCTGATGATGATTCAGGTCAATAAGCTCTGCCGCTTTCTTGGCAAGAGCGGTTGCGGCATTCATAACGCCTTCGGGGCTGCCCATGAAGGTGATAACGCTGCGGTTGTGGCTTGCGTCGCTGCTGTAATCAAGCAGTGTTACGCCCGCAGTGTTGCGAACGGTGTCAACACATGCCTCGATGACCTCATGGTTCCTGCCCTCGCTGATATTCGGGACGCATTCAATGATCTTTGCCATTTTAAGAAAACTTCCTTTCGTGTTTTTGCCCCGCAGAAGTATGCGGAGCGGTTGTTTTTTGCGTTTGTTGTTTGTTGTTTCTTTATTTTTGCCGCGTCCGCAGGGCAAAAGCCGTGAGCTTCCGCCGTCTGCGGGCGCAGGCAATGTTGATTTGAAGAATGTATGCAGAACGTATCATACCGTTCCGGCAAATGCCGGTTTAACATTTGTCCTGCACGTTTCCGAAGCTTATTTCAGAGCATCGGCAACAGTTTTTTTCACAAGTTCGTCATCCGCAAAATAGGGGATGGTGATATGAGCCTTGCCCGCCCATTTTTCATTGTATTTAACGGATGTTTCAACGGAGTGCTCGTTGCGCGCCCAATTGCGCCTTGCAACGCCGCCCATAACGTCCCACATCATTGCGGAGCGAATGATATTATCCACGCGTTCGCTGCCGTCCAGAACAAGGCCGAAACCGCCGTTGATGGATTTGCCGATTCCGACACCGCCGCCGTTGTGCAGTGCACAGAGGCTCATGCCCCTTGCGGCATTGCCCGCGAAGCACTGAACCGCCATATCCGCCATTACATTGCTGCCGTCCTTGATGTTTGCAGTCTCGCGGAAGGGGGAATCCGTACCGCTGACGTCGTGGTGGTCGCGTCCGATCATAACCGGACCGATTTCGCCGCTGCGAACCATTTCGTTGAATTTAAGCGCGATATTCGTTCTGCCTTCGGCATCCTGATAGAGTATGCGCGCCTGTGTGCCGACAACAAGCTTGTTTGCCTTTGCATCACGAATCCAAATATAGTTATCGCGATCCTGAGAGCAGCGGGTCGGATCGATGCAGCTCATTGCCGCTGCATCGGTCTTGTCGAGATCCTCGGGCTTGCCGGACAGGCAGACCCAGCGGAACGGACCGTAGCCGTAGTCAAACAGAACCGGACCCATAATATCCTCAACATAACTCGGGAAGATGAAGCCGTCCTTTTCATCAACGCCGTTCTTGGAGATTTCCTGAACGCCGCTGTCGTAAACCGCTTTCATGAAGGAGTTGCCGTAGTCGAAGAAATACGTGCCGCGCTTTGTGAGGGCAACGATTGCATCGAAATGACGGCGCAGCGAAGCATTGACTCGGCGTTCGAACTCGTCACGATCGGAATGCAGCATATGCGTGCGCTCATCAAAGGTCAGACCGACGGGGCAATAACCGCCGTTATAGACGTTGTGGCAGGAAGTCTGGTCGGAAAGCAGATCGATATGGATGTTATGCGCAACGGCATATTCAAGCAAATCGACAATATTTCCGTGATATGCGATCGAAATCGATTTTTTCTCCGCAAGGTACTGTTTTGCTTCCGCAAACACCTCGTCAAGGTTATCGGAAATCGTGTTTACCCAGCCTTGGTCATAACGCGTTTTGATTCTTGAAAGGTCAACTTCCGCAAAAACACCGACTGCGTTTGCGATGTTCGCCGCCTTGGGCTGTGCACCGCTCATGCCGCCGAGACCGGAGGATACAAACAGCTTGCCCGCAAGATCGCCGTGTTCCGCAACGCCGAGATATTTTCTGCCTGCGCCGAGAATTGTGTTGAACGTTCCGTGAACGATGCCCTGCGGTCCGATATACATCCAACCGCCCGCCGTCATCTGTCCGTAGTTGGCAACGCCGAGTTCTTCCGCAATTTCCCAATCCTTAAGGTTGTCGAACATGCCGACCATCAGTGCGTTTGTGATGATAACGCGGGGCGCGGTGGGCTTTGAAGGAAACAGGCCGAGAGGATGACCGGACTCAACAACGAGAGTCTGGTTTTCGGTAAGCTCTTCAAGATATTTTTTGATGAGGCGGTATTGCAGCCAGTTTTGGCAGGGCTGACCTGTTTCGCCGTAGGTAACAAGTTCATAGGGGTAAAGCGCAATCTCGAAATCAAGGTTGTTGTCAATCATGACCTGAAAAGCCTTGCCTTCAATGCATTTGCCCTTGTATTCATCGATGGGTTTGCCGTAAATCCTTCCCTCGGGACGATAGCGATAGGCATAGATTCTGCCGCGGGTTTTGAGTTCTTCCATGAATTCGGGAGCAAGCGTTTCATGGAGTTCCTCGGGAACATAGCGCAGTGCGTTGCGCAGCGCAAGCTCAGCCTGTGCGGGAGTGAGGCGGAAACCTCTGTCCGGTGCGCGGCGATAGCCCTCTTCCATTTTCGGATACTCCGGAAGAGTGTTGTCAAGTTTGATTGTCATTGCTTTTGCAACAAGTTCGTTTTTCATACTGATATTCCCTCCTTCGTTAGGATTGAATTTTTTACCGTTTTTTCGGTATTTTTAATTTAGCTGTCGTCAGTGCTGTCTGTTATCGGTTTTTGATAACCGGCGCAAATCATTCAAGGGTTCCGCAAACGCTCTCGGCCGCGCGGACGATCTCTTCCGCCTTTACCATTGCATCGAACTTGTTCATCTGTTCATACATCACGATATCGTCGTGAATGGGTGCAACGCTTTCGCGGATTTTGTTGTAAACAGCCTTTGTTGCGGGAGCGAGCTTATCATCGCCGCGCAGGTAAAGAGCCTGACTTGCGGCAAACAGCTCAATGCCGATAACCTTCTGTGCATTGTCAAGGATCATGCGCGCCTTGCGTGCGGCAATGGTGCCCATGCTTACATGATCCTCCTGATTTGCAGAGGAAGGAATGGAGTCAACGCTTGCAGGGTGCGCCCAAACTTTGTTTTCGGAAACCATGCTTGCGGCTGAATACTGGGTAATCATAAAGCCGGAGTTAAGGCCGCCGTTCTCGCTGAGGAATGCGGGCAGGCCGGCGCTGAGCTGCGGATTGACAAGGCGTTCAATGCGGCGCTCGGAAATGTTTGCATATTCCGCAAGCGCAATGCCGAGGAAGTCGAATGCAAGAGCCATCGGCTGGCCGTGGAAATTGCCGCCGGAAATTGCTTCGTCGTCATCGGGGAAAATAATGGGATTGTCCGTCACGGCGTTAATCTCGCGGCTGACGGCATTGTAAACGTATTCGATCGCATCGCGGCTTGCTCCGTGAACCTGCGGGGTGCAACGCAGTGCATATGCATCCTGAACCTTTCCGGGAATGGTATCAAACGCAAGCTTGCTGCCTTCAAGCAGAGTGAGCAGGTTCTTTGCGCTGTTGATCTGTCCCTTGTGGCCGCGAACAGCATGAACCTTGGGATCATAGGCCTTCTTGATGCCGAAAAGTGCTTCCGCAGTCATTGCGCAGGCGATATCCGCAGTTTTTGTGAGCTGAACGGCGTCATATACCGCAAGACAGCCGACGGCAGTCATTATCTGAGTTCCGTTAATGAGTGCAAGGCCTTCCTTGGCCGCAAGTTCGACAGTGGGAATACCGGCAGCCGCCATTGCTTCCCTGCCGCTCATGATCTCGCCCTTGTATTCCGCGCGGCCTTCACCGAGCATAACAAGAACCATGTGGGAAAGGGGTGCAAGGTCTCCGCTTGCGCCGAGGGAGCCCTTTTCGGGAACTATGGGGTGAACACCAGCGTTCAGCATTGAAAGCAGGGTTTCGATTGTGGAAAGACGAATTCCCGAATTGCCGCGGCAAAGTGCGTTGCAGCGCAGCAGCATCGCAGCACGGACAACTTCCGTCGGCAGGGGGTTGCCCATGCCGCAGGAATGGGAAATGATGAGGTTGCGCTGCAAGGCGGCAGTGTCCTCAAGGGGAATGTATTTGTCCGAAAACTTGCCGAAACCGGTTGTTAAGCCATATACAACAGCCTTTTCATCAAGTTTCTTTTCAACATAGGCGCGCGCTTTGTTAACCGCAGCCTTCGCCTCGTCCGAAATCGCAACCTGTTCGCCCGTTCTGGCAACAGCAGCAACCTGTTCAACCGTCAAACTCGTGCCGTTGATAATTATCATTTGATAAATCTCCTTTTAGAAGCCGCAGCGCGGCAAATTATTGCAAAGCATTTTGCGGGCGGCAGAAAGTCGTTCAAAAGCTCTCGCTTTCTCACACGCATACCAACCCAACAATAATTATATAGTTGCAGGCGAAAATAGTCAAGGGTTAAGGGAGAGTATATCAGATTTGGGTATGCGTGTTCCGACCGAGCCCCGAAATGTATTTGAAGCATTTCATTCGTGCGGTTTTTGATTGTTCCACCAAAGCTGTGCAAAAAAAACATGACCGTTCAAACACGGGACGAATCGGTAAACGGATTTATGGTCGGCACTTATTTTTCCTGCGATGTTTGTGCGGGGAAAAGTGCCGTTGACCGCATAGTTTTCAGTTCGACCGAACTTGATGAAAACAACATTGAAAACTTTGAAACGGTCGAGTTCTCGTTTCATATTTTCAAAACGGCCGACCGGAACACAATTGACAACAGCAAGCCCGTCGTGTTGAATTTCAACTGATAGTCTCGGCATATCGACAAAAGAACGGGACTGCCGCAAACATTAAATTCTGTCTGCGGCAGTCCCGTTTGTTCTGATATCGTCTTGTTTTTTACTGTGCGTTTTCTTCCCCGGGAACAAGATCAATCACTGCAATTTCCGGCAGGTTGTTCACCCGCGGTATTATGCCGTGTCCCGCCATTCCGGCGGTGATGATCATCTGCATATTGTCGCCCAATCGGAAGCTTCCGCTGTCGTATTTCGGGAACCATCCCTGCATCGGCGCATACAGCCCGCCGACAAACGGCATTCGAATAAGACCGCCGTGAGTGTGTCCGCTCAGAACAAGGTCGATATTCCACATGCTGTACGCACCGTTGAAAATAAAAGTGTCCGGCATATGTGCAAGGCAGACTTTCGGCAAGTCGGTATTTTCAAATTCTTTCAAGAATTTGTATTCCGGCGATGCGGCAAACTCCTCTTCCGTGCGGCCGAACGCAAACCCATGCCCCATTGTGCCGCCGATGCGCAGCGGCTGACCCGCAAGAATAACATCCGCATAACTGTCATTGAACACCGCCGCACCGGATTTCTCAATGCGATCAAGAAGCAGCTCATCTGACGCCATATATCCGAGTTCGTGATTGCCTGGTGAAAAGAATACCGGCGCGATTTTCCGCAATGCTTTAACAAAATCAAGAAACTTTTGCACGTCTTCGGCATCCGCATTCCTGTCGATCATATCACCCGCAAGACAAATTGCATCCGGCGACTGCGCTTCAACCTTTGCAAGCAGACGCGCGTTATCCTTCCCGAATGACTTGCAATGCAGGTCGGAAAGCAGAACCAACCGCACCTTTGATTGAAGTCCGCGCAGCTCAATTTCGTAGTGCTGCACATGAAGACAAACGGCCGATAGCAAAACGGAAAGGGTTAGAGCGAGGATGAAGCATATTATGCATCCAATTAACACTTGCTTAAATTTTACCTGTCGACAAGTATGCATCTATATACCGCGTTATCTGTTTCAAATACGGGGTCGTGAAATCACTGTTGTATGTACCGTTTATCCCGTAGAGTTTGCCTATCATGTTTATCGCTTCATCAACACTTTCACAAAAACTTATATAAGGCAAATTTCGGAGCCATTTATAGGTTTCACGAACTTTGTGGTTATAATTGCTCAACGCAATGCATGGTGTCCCGCTGATCGCACTGAAAACCATGCCGTGCAGACGATCCGTCACAACAAGAGATGCCCGCTTGAACTGTTCAACTTTTCGTTTAAATACTTCCTCCCTTTTTTTAAGCGAAACAAATCTTTCTTCGGAATACATATCAGTATGCATAACATTGCCTGTTAAAGCGTTGCATATTCTCTCAATGGTCTGTATCTCGTCTTTTGAAATGTTTTTTTCCCAATCTGATCTGAAACAAAGGAGTATTCCGTCCCGCTTTTTTATTTCATCTGAACAATCTATAGACATAACTATATCCGGTGTCAAAATTACTCTTGTTTTCGAAAATGTATCCCGCATGTCCAGATATGACTTTTCTTCACGTGCAACAAGCAGAAGATTTCTGTTTCCAGCATAAACCTTAGATGCAGTTTTCTTTTCTCTTTTTCCTTTTTTCGTGTCTGGAAAACACATGGTTTGCGGCATGGAAACAATCAAATTTTCCGAATATTTACGAATTATTTCTTCACGATGTTTCTCATGTTGAACTGTATTCCCGATGCTTCCTCCGCCCCGAAGTATGATTACATCACCGGGCCGAATTTGCTCGGCAATTTCACACCTGTAGCGGGTATAAACCGCTTCGTATATATAGTGTTTCGGAATATCTGAATAATACTTTTCAAAAAAACGTCTCTCCGCAATTCCTATTGCAATATCGCCTATATTGTTATGACCTTGTTCCAGCAAGAACCAAAAATTAACCCCCTGCAACCTTTGCAGCCCTCGCAAACAATATTCCGGATCATTTAGGCGGTAGTCTTGTTCGTCTGCAAGACGTTGTCGGCGTTTCTCGCAATGGGCGGAATAGGGTTCGTATATTATTCTGTGAAGAATCTTTTTTTTTAAACACATTCTTTTAATGTATTGCTTAAACATTCTTTATCTCCAAATCGGGCAGTTGCAAATATCCCCAATACGTTCTATTCCAAGCAAGCTTCGTCCCACCATCCTTTTGAATAATCAGAAATGATGCTGCATCAACAATTACATCCAAATGTTGTTCTGCGCCGTATTCGTTAATAAGGTATACAGCAGGTTTCAGTTTGTATTTTCCCGGAGCAAGACCAATCAGCGACATTTTTATTCTTATAGTATTTTTAGCAGTTGAAAACGGAGTTACTGTCGTTGCCATGGCAACAGGCGTATCATCAGCAGCATTTATAACTAATCTCAACATTAAATCATCACGTATTTGAAACGTTTCCATGTGTAGGATAATTTCCATATTTTCACCCGAAGTATATGTTGCATATTCTTTGTTGAATTGCAACATAACCATTTCAACAACAGGTTTTGTTGGGACTCCTGTGTGTTTTTTGTTCTTTAAATTGACCGTTTTTTGAAGTTCTTGAACGGCAGCTTGCGCATAAATGTCTATCGCCTTTTCCACGTCCCCGTCAAAAATCAGCTTTCCGTGGTCAAGCACGATGCATCTTGTACAAAGCTGGCGAATCGTGTTCATATTATGGCTGACATAGAGCACGGTACGGCCTTCCGTATTTGCTGCATCGCCCATTTTGCCGAGGCATTTTTGCTGGAACTTCATATCGCCGACGGCGAGAACCTCGTCCATAACCATGATTTCGCTGTCCAGATGCGCAGCAACGGCAAACGCAAGTTTAACATACATGCCGCTTGAATAACGTTTCACGGGAGTATCTATGAACTTTTCCATCTCTGCAAATTCGACTATCTGATCGAATTTTCTGTCTATCTCCGCTTTCGTCATGCCGAGAATTGCGCCGTTCATATAGACATTTTCCCGCCCTGTCAGCTCGGGATGAAACCCCGTGCCGACTTCCAGCATGGAAGCGATCCTGCCGTTATAACTTATTGTACCCTTTGTCGGCGCGGTTACACGCGAAAGCAGCTTCAGCAGCGTGGACTTGCCTGCGCCGTTATGCCCGATTATGCCGAGGGCTTCACCCTTTTTCACCTCAAAAGACACATCATCCAGCGCGAGGAATCTTTCGCCCATGCGTTTTGACGAGTCGGAGCCGATCTTGCTGTTCGGGTCCTCCCGACCTTTTATACGTGCCATTAAGCTTTGCAGATCACCGCGCAATGTGCCGCCGCCGATTGCACCGAGGCGGTATTCCTTTGAAACATGTTCTATTCTGATTGCAATTTCGTCCATTTTTCTTTCCTCAGACGGTATCCATAAAAGTCTTTTCCACCCTGCTGAACAGCACAATGCCGATGAAGAGCAGGGCAAGAGTTATCCCCCAGCCGATGAAATAGTACTTCCATTCGATTGCGCCCGTTCCGAGATATGCATAGCGGAACAGATTTACAATCGGCGAGATTGGGTTGCACATATACAGCGCATGCCACTTCCCGCCGGGGGCAAAAGCGGTAAAACGGAACATGTCGTATGCAATCGGGGAAGCGTACATCCAAAGCTGCGTACCGAACCCGACAAGCATCGCAAGGTCGCGGTACTTCGTTGTGAGCGCGGAAATAATGATACCGCAGCCGAGGCTGAGCATTGCCAATTGCAGCACGATAAGCGGAGTCATCAGCATCCACAGGTTAGGCTGCACCCCTTGTTTTGCTGCTGCATAATAAACGAGAAAGATAATCAAAAACACATATTGAATCGCAAGGCTGATAAGCTCCGAAAAGACCGTTGAAATCGGCATTACAAGCCGGGGAAAATACACTTTGCCCATTGTTGCACTGTTGGCAACAAAGGTATTCGCCGTTTGTGTGAGGCAGTTTGAAAAATACGTCCACAGTACCGTTCCCGACAGATAGAATACGAACGACGGCACACCGTCGGGCGCCAACCCCGCAATATTTCCGAACACAAGCGTGAAAACAACCGTTGTCAAAAGCGGCTGAATTATCGCCCATGCAGGCCCGAGAACGGTCTGCTTGTATTTGGATACAAAATTACGCTTGACAAAGAGGAAAATCAAGTCGCGATACGCGAACACCTCTTTTAAGTGCAGGTCAAACCAGCCGCTTTTGGGCTTTATGACCGTGGTGAAATGTTGTTCGTTCATCAGTACTCCTTTGAATTATAACAATGAATAAAGCTGCTTCAAAATTGCGGAATTATCGCGTTCGAAATCGTGATTTTGCAATTCCGCTTGTATGCTCTCTCTCAATTTCGGCGCGTTGTAAAGCCGGATTATCGCTGCGGCAATTGAATCCGCATCTGATTCGCAAAGCAAACCGGTTTTTTCATTGTCAATCTGCTCCGCCGCAGCGTTTCGCGTTGCAATTATCGGCACAGCCAAAAGCCGCGTTTCCAATACCGTGACGCAATGTCCTTCAAACCGGCTGGGCTGCACATAAAGGTCTGCGCAGCGAATATACGGGTAGGGATTCGACTGCATTCCGAGCAGGGAAACACAGTCTTCCAATCCGAGCCGCATTATCTGCTCCCTGAGGGCGGACTCTTCCGGCCCTCCGCCGACTATGTACCAGTGAAATCCCGTGAACCCGTCAGCAACAAGTTTTGCGCAGGCATCAACAGCAATATCCATGCCCTTGGCATGCGACAGCCTCCCGCAGGAAACGATATTGAAGCAATCCACAGAAAATTTCACTGTCGGGATGTCAAGTCCCTTCTCCCGCACGCCGTCGATATCGATTATGTTGTTGACCGAAATAATCTTATCAGCATATTTCGAACGATATGCGCGCAGTTTTTCCGCCAATGCAGGCGAAACCGCAATTACCTTGTCTGCCTTTCTGTATCCGTATGCATCGTGATACTCCCGCCGCATTGCGCCGTGATGATAAAACATCAGAAACCTATCCGCCGAGACGGCACGGACAGCCGTTTCGGCAGCGCGATCGCTGTATATAACCGCCGTATCAAAATGTTCGCCTTTGAGCTGCTTTTTCACGTACAACGCATAGCATCTTGCCTCCGCGGCGCGAAAAACGACGCGAAGCGCGGACCATATGAAACGGCGGAATTTCGCTGCATTCTGCGGTTCCTCCATGATATTGTACAAACGCTTGCAGCCGTAGTCCTTTGGGAACGTCACTTTGTGTTGTCTGTCGGAAACTATCAGGCGGCACTGCGGCGTTATTCTGTCCGCAACGTCCAAGCTGTCCCTCAAAACAAGACAGGTCACGTCAAATCTGTTGTAATCAAGGCGATTAAGCAAATTCACCAATGCCGTTTCAATCCCGCCGATCCACAGGGCTTCGGTTATAAAAATCAGCTTCTTTTTCACTTTTCAAACCCGCTCTTGTTCGGCAAAATGCTCTCGAATGCCTTGCGCAGCCGCAAAGCCAAGCTGTCGAAATCCACGGCCTTTTCGGGATCGTTTATGCAAAGCATATCATGACTTTGTTCGCAAATTATTCTGCACAGGTTGTCAATGGTGCTTTCATCGGCACAGGAAACAAAATTATCCGTGTTGAACGGCGCGAAATTCCCGCTTGCTATCTGCCACCACAGACAGACCCATTGGTTCACATCATCGGCGCAGCGGAAACGGTGAAGAGTCGTGCGTTTCAGCAATTCCGGTTCGGCATTCCAAACGGCCTCAAAAGTACTTTTGGTATATGCGGCGGGAGCGTGAAGGTTTTTAAACCCTGTAAAATAATCCGGGAACAGTTTTTCAACAGCTTTGGTACGAATGTTGTCCTGCCAACGATAAACGCGGTTCACGTACTTTTTCCCGAATTCTTTCACCTGCTTACGCTTGTTGAAATGCGCATTTACAACACCGAGATCGTTAACCGCCGCATGCTGCCAGATTCCGATTTCACCAATGAGTCCTATCGGATGCTCTTCCCCGCAGGTGCATGGTTGTCCGTCGCGAAAAAAAGCAGTTTCGGGCATTGGACGAATAGGAAACATATCATCATTAAAATAAACAAAATGCTCCGCAAGCCCCGGAATCCGATGAATATTCATTTCAATTGCATGGGAGCTGAATGTCGGCAAAGCAGCCTGCGGGAGAAAATCCGAATGCGAGACATGACTCAATTTCGGATGATCCAAATTCAGGAATTCGGGAACATGCCCGCAGGTAACAAAATGAATTTTGTGCACCCACGGCGTAAATTTCTCAACGGCGCGGAACCAATAGGGCATAAGCCCCCAATCCCGAAAACGATTGACGGAGTTGCTGTCGTCCGTCACCGCTCCCTGATATTTAGCCTTTTCCGCCCGCCACTCCGGGTCGTTCCCGTCCACCCAGAGAACAACAAAATCAATGTCCATGTTCACACCTCATGTGATCTTTTTTCCCACAAACGGGATCTTTCGGATAAGCCAAGTCAATGCAAGGCTGAGTGCATAAAGGCAGGCCACCCTCAACAACGATGTTATGAACGGAAGTGACTTTATAACCGGAGTCGGAACAAATTCATTCAATATTGCATGAATACAGTACACACCGAATCCGCATTCAGTAAACACGGTAAAAACCTTGCGCGTTCTTTCGCTGTAATGTATCTTTGACATTTTCATAACAAAAAATGTATAAATCGCCGCTGAATACAGTATAACATTCGGCTTCATGTATTGTTTTACGAAGTCTGTCTTTCGCAGTTCTTCGCTTATAAAGCACTCCGCTGCAATTGTTGCAATCAGCATCAGTATGCCGATAACATATATTGCAGTCTCTGTTTTTTTGCTCATATTGTCCTTTTTGCTGTATAAAAAGTACCCCAGCATAAAGTATCCCATATACCCGGTTACAGCTCTTAATCCCGTTCTCTCAATAAAATCCGAAATCATCCCGCCGATTTTCGGAACATAGATAAGATACTGCGTCACAACGTTCACGGCAGCAAACATAATCAGAAAGTACGCAAGTGTTTTTCCATCCGCTGCTGCCTTTCTCAGAATCGGGGTCAATAAGTATAAGCCTGCCAACGAATAGAGAAACCAGAGATGATACGGACCGTGGATAAACTCTGCAATAACACCGAAAGTGCTCAAATGGCTGTAGCTCCCGGAGATTAACCCGTATGCCGTATATACGCCTGACCAAACAAGGAAGGGAACAATAATATGCGGAAGGTACACAGTGAGTATTTTTTTTGCGCTTACATCCCTTTCGGGATCAAGGAAAAACCTTCCGGAAATCATGAAAAAAACAGGAACACACCATACAATGGCGGCATGCAGTCCCCTGTACATATATTTTATCATTAAATTATCTGTCAGTGGATTCAAACCGCCGTGGATCATTATCACCGCCAACGTTGCCAGCAACCGCAGAATATCCAATTCAGTTTGACGCTTAATTTCAGCCATTTGATTTTTCCTTTCTTTTCTTCCCTACAAGCATTGGGCAAAATCGGTTAATCGCAAAAATCAGAACGGCTTCAACGGCGGCAATCAAAAGAAAACTTCCGACAACCCAAAGCGGACTGCTTCCGATTTTCACGGTATAAAGTACAAGTTGGTGCGTGCCCATTATTGTTAAAGCATTCTGCCCGATACAGCCGACCCATTTCCACGGGATTAACCGAGCAATCCCCATAACAAAGTACGTTCCGCAAATTCCGCTTACAAGATAAAGCACGGGATTATCCAGTTTGCCGCTGAAAAAGCTGTTGTTTATTGACAGTTTTAAATACATTGCCGCCGCTGCGGCAGTGAGTGCAAAAGCAACGCAGATTTTCCATGTTTTAAATTCGGTCAGCGGTTTATTCAGCAGATTGCCCGCCAGCATAAACACAAAGCCGAGTGCACCGCGGAAGATCAATGTCGGAACATGTCCTGCCGGCATGAACCGAAGTGCAATGCAGAGCAAACCGCCGCCGATTCCCCACGCAAGTTTTTTGGGGAAACGTATATATAAACAGTACAGCGCACACGCCGCAAACATTGCCGGCAAAAACCAGTCCGCGCCGATGTTGCAGCGGAAAGTCAGCATCACCCGCAGCCCTTCCGCAATTGATACGGAACGAAGCACAAAATGCTTATACAGAATCGCAACGCACTCAAAAAACAGATACGGAACAAGCAAGGTTTTCGCCTTATGCAAAAAATAACTGCCGACGGATCTCCCCCGCCATTTATCGCCGTTCGTAAGCATTCCCGACAGAATGAAGAATGCCGGCATATGAAACGAATCCAAAAACTGCTGCACCAAAACGTACGGTGCAATATCGTATTTCGGGTTTGCGTAATTCAGAATATGCCCCAAAACAACCAAAGCAATTAAAATCGCACGAGTGTTGTCAATATAGGAAATTCTTTTAGTCATGTTTTCTGTCCACCCTGTCTTTTCGATAAAAGCTGCTGCTTTTCACCGCCACCGCAAGTTTGTGCCGAATTTGAACCAATCTGTTGCACAGATAAATTTTTAACGGATGCGGCTGTTTTAAGCGGCAGTATTTTCCCCTGTTATGCTGCGCAACCAGACTGCGGATTTCGGAAAACGAAGCATAGTACATCCTCTGTTTCAAAAGCATGCTGTACAAGTTTTCCACGTGTTCACAGGGAATTCCGAGAGTCTTAAGGCCTTGCTCAAACGGCTGCATGTACTCCGCAAGATTCTCAATCCTTTGCAGTCTCCTGTATGCACTTCTCTCGTCCTCCGCCTGTCTGTATCTGTAGATCGGCTTTCTTAAGGAATAAATTTCTTTACAGAACGGCAGCAGCTCAAGCACGAACAGATAATCCTCCATAAGAAACATGTCCTCATGAAAGCGTGTTCCGTGCTTTTTCAGTAAATCGCTGCGAAGCAATTTGTTGCAAGCGGTTGTTAATGAGTTACTATTATAATATTCGGCGAATGTTTGTTTTAATTCGCCCAGTGTCACAGAACCTTCCGACGGAGGATTAAGGGTTTCCCGAAGATACATCTTTCCGTGGTTGTAGTAATCAAAACTCATGCCGAACAATAACATATCAGGCTTTTTAAGCAAAGCTGTTTCCAAAACACCGCGAAGCGAATCTTCGTCCACCGTGTCATCAGAATCCACAAACCAAATATACTCCCCGCGTGCTTCATCAATCCCGCGGTTTCGTGCCGCAGATACACCCGCGTTCGACTGATGAACGCATCTGATTTCCTCATTTTTTCCGCAGAGCCTGTCGCACAGTTCCGCCGTGCCGTCGTTCGAGCCGTCATCAATGAGCAGGATCTCATAATCCGATAATCCGCAGACCCGAATGCTGTTCACCGTGGCTTCCAGCGTTTTAACGCAGTTATAGCAAGGGATAATAACGCTTATTTCCATGTTACTTTTACCTTCCCATCAGCTCTAACGAGCTTGGTCCTTTTACTTCCCAGAAAAAGCGAAACTCCGACAATAGACTAACGTTCGATTCCAACGTTTGAATATAGAACATCGTAATTGCAATGCTTATTAGTAAGTAGGCCACTACACGCATTTTACGCGGTAAACGTTGTCCGTCACATTCCAATCTACCACCGTAATCTGATTGCAATTTGCTATCTAACACGAGTGGAACGAACACCACGGAAAACTGAAAATAATAGTCAGCAAGTCGTGTAAATACATTATCATATACAGAAAACGCTTGCAACATTGTTGCAATTACCATAATGTTGAATAAGTAACGGTAAATTCTATTGCTGTCCCAAAGCGGATGAATCACTGCCGAAATAATCAGCATTGCAAGCATTGCAATAAACTTTCCTCCGACATATTCTGCAGCATTATACTTCACTTCATCCTCGTAATACAAGTTTGAGGCCACACTTACGATTTGATCCCTTAAAAGCATGATACTTACTGTAAGAACTAAAAGACCAATGAAATAATACTTATCCGTTTTTTTATGCGCCGCAAAGTATGCTACCAAAAAAATACTGGCTGGCGGATGAAACAAAGCCGCGAGTATCACGAATAGAAGGAATTTATCTTTTCGTGATTCGATAATTGCACTCATTGCCCACATTATGAAAGCCATGGCGATAGTTTGCTTTAATGCTGACATTGTGAATATATAGTATCCAAGTCCTATATATAATAAGTAGCTTAAATATGGTGATGATGAGTATCTAAACACAAAACATCCCAGAGATATAGCTGAAAATGCTGCAATAACAAATAAGCATATTTCAAAGCCCATGCCCATCTGTCCAAACAGTCGATATATAATTTGTGTTCCGATTGAATCATGACTTTCAAAATCGAGTCGCCACGACTCACTGTTACATTGGATGAAAGCATGACAATAGTGGTATACGTCTCCCATTCGCCAAGAACGCAATCCGCTAAATAGCGTCATTACAACCGTCACAAATTGGATGCAGTGCTTCTTGTCACTCGTTTTCTTTTGCGAAAATGAGTAAGAGGCTGCAATGAGGGACACAAGCAAAAATATTCCGATATGCAAATAAAGTCGCATTGTTTATACCGAATTAGTCCTTATAATTCAATAATATGCCCGTAATTCGTTTTTTTGCCTTCCTTCGTTATCGCTACAGGAGAGCCGTATCTCCAAGATAGTTTTGATAAAAACGTGTCGCCATGTTCAAGTCTGTCAAAGAGTTCTGCTGAAAATGGCTCATTTATTCGGGTCATTAGTTCTCCACGTAGCAAATTGTTGTTTGGAAGCGCATTAATTGTATCTGCAACTTCGGGCAAATACCTGCACGCAATATCGAAAAGGTAATCAAGAAGCAAATACGCTATTATACTATCTGTAACTTTCCAATAAGAAAAAAGCATATCACGAACAAATGCAAACAGCGGGAAATCTTTTGCTCCGGCTATGAAATATCCTACCCATCTTGAACGCGAAAAATAAAATGCTTCGTTATCAACTGATCTTGCCGTGTAAAAACGTTCACTAAACAAATAGTCAGGTATAGGTTGCGAAATAAAAACTGTTGAATCGATCCATACCCCACCATACTCAGCAAGTAGAGATATACGCACTATATCTGAGTAGTGTGCATGCCCTATATTTCCGTCATTGTGTTTCTTTTCGATAAAATCCGGCAAAGTCACATAGTCGTGCAGGTTGTCCTTCGATAAGAAAATTACTCTGTGTCCGTTTGCGTTGCGCCTAATGCTTTTAATGCAAGCCTTAACTATTTCAGGGGCGGTTTCTTCACCTGTCCACCAGAACACCCAGATCGGTTCATCAACTCTTCGTGATTTACTCACAGTTACTCTATACGCATCAGAACTGCTGATTACACTTGAGCATTTTCTTTCGATGTCACCTATGATATACTCATCTTTTTTCTTCAAAGCAGCTAACACTTCCGTCTTTGATCGATTCAGAAAAATTGCCTTTTCGGACTCATAGCATATATCTGCATATGTTTTTCCATAGTTTGATTTAATCTGTTTGTACGTTTTTCGTTGATTTATTTCCCACCGCAGCCTTCTGTAAATCTTCAACGGCACTCTACTTATGATGTTTTCTTTCATTTTTTCTCCTTTCAGTTTCAAGGAACTTCTGTGCTTCGTATGCTGATTTTTCGCACTTAAAGTCTTTCCCGCGCAGCTTAGCCTGCTCTGCATAGTGCGAAAGCAAGCCGGGTTCGGTCAACATTCGTTTGACGCCTTCATAAAATGCTTCGTCATCGTTTGCGGTAATTAAGCCGTATTCGCTGTCGCCGAGGATCTCACGCATGCCCGTGCAGTCCGTGGTTACGACCGGCGTGCCGAGAATAAGGCTTTCGACAACAGTCGTGCTGAATCCTTCATACAGAGAAGAACAAACATACAGATCCGCACACTTCAACATAGGATACGGATTGTTTTGGAAGCCGCATAAAGCAGCAGAATCGCCAAGCTCGTTTTGCTTGATAAAAGTCTCAAGGCTTTTTCGCTCTTCACCCTCTCCGAGTATTCTCAGGCGATGATGTATGCCTTCATCTGTCAGTCGCTTATGTGCGCGCAACAACCTATCAAAGCCCTTCTGCGCTGTCAGTCTTCCCACTGCAACAACCACAGGCTCTTTTTTAGTCATTTCTTCGCTAAATATCGGATCGAATGCAGGCATATCAGCTTTCAGCACCACTTCAGTATCATTATAGCAATTATAAACAGTGCCAACCTTTTCGGCCATGTCATACATTTCTATAAAGCTCTTCTTAACATCTTCTGACACACATACGACAGAATCATATTTTCGATAATGAACTGCCGTACTTTTTATGAACTTGTCAACATTGCCCGCCTTCTTTTTCAAATCACAATGAACCCATGCCAATTTCAATGCTTTTTTATTTGTTGAGCCCGCCATGATTTTTGTTGAACCGCATTCAAGATAAGCAGCCTCAATATCATAACCGCCCTTGATATGCAGCGGGTAAGTCAAACCGAGTGCCGCTTCTGTCCGCATCAGCAAATCCGTCATGCGATTCTTTGCCGGATAGCAATATTTATATTTAATGCCCGGTGCGAGTTTTTCCTTCACGTCCTCGGGATAGAGCGTCTGAACGGTTATCGAAAACCGCTCCTTGTCCATTGCGTTTACAAGGTTGCAAAGAACTTTTTCGGCCCCGCCGCCGTAAAGGGATTCGATGAAGAAGAGGATGTTAATCATGAGTTCAAGACCCTCTTAACTTTATTAATTACTCGCTTACACAATGGTGCAACATCACTTATTCTCAACAGGGTGATCCGCATCCAATTGGGCATTTTGTGTAATGTCTTATCACCCCGTCCAATCAATCTATCCAATTTGACTACTTCATTGCGGTAAAAAGAAAGTTGAGTACGATAGTTACTGAAATGAATTAATTTAGTTGAATAGTCATATCCCGTAGGTGAATGAAGCACCGCACGCGGAACAGAGATGTCTGCTTCTAATCTTTTTCTTGATGGTGCGAAAACTAATTTGCCAGGCATATCAACCGGTTCAAACTTGCATACTGCCATACCAAGAGCAAGCAACGGTTCATCTGCCGGATCAGCAAATCCGTTAAAGCTGTAGTCATGATAGTTTTTTTCACAATTGATTGCAATTTCAAAAACATGCCTACAAGCATCTGTATTACGCATATAATAGACGTCACCATTAAAATCAGGAATAAAAGAAATATCAGTTCCATACTGTTTCATTCCAGATGGAATAAACCATCCTCTTCCGCAATTCAAATCACGCCATGCATATCCAAACAGTGAAAAATCACCTGCGTCACAAAAAATATCCCACCATGTATTTAAATCGCCATAGGCCAGACTGTCTGCATCAATAAAAATCGTCTCTTCAAAAGGCAGCTCTCGGAAAAGTTTTAATTTATCGTTATAGCTGTTGGATGCATCGCTAATCACGATTACTTTATCAAACTCCGAAGTATACTCGTTCTCTCGATCGCTTATTATTGCAAACGGAAACGGGTCCTTAGCAAACAATCGATATGAATGCAGAAGATTTCTTGCTAATTTGTAGTAACGCTCCTGACCCGTGGCAATTGTGACAAAACCTTTTCTTTGTTGTTTTTTCATATAGCAATCCGTTATTTGTTTATTGATTCAGTATATAAGTCGCACAGTCGTTTCGCAAATACCCGAGAATCAAAGCCGAACTTCTCAACAGCATTCACAACTGCAGACTTGTCTGCGCGATTCATGCTTACCGCTTTCTTAATTGCATCAACCCATTCCGCCGCACTCTGGTCTAATTTAAGCCATTGAACATATCCTATTCCGAAATCGACTTCATTGGAATATGTATCCGCTGTCACGCATGGCAATCCTGCTGCCTGCGCCTCGATCATTACCAACGGCATTCCCTCATAAAGCGACGGCAAAAGAAACGTTGACGACTTACGAATAAGTACATCGATATCGCTGCGTACACCAAGCAGGAGCATGTATTTGTCTACATTACGTTTTTTTATTTCGTTTTTAACACGCTGTTCATATGCATTTCCGTTGTTGCCCACACAGAGAATGCGTATTTTTTCCCCACGCTTTTTCAGTTCTTGAGCTATTTCTGCCGTAAACAGTTGATTTTTAATCGGGGAAAAACGGCCAATCTGAATTATGTTTATCCAATCGTCCTCACAAAATTCTCCTGATTCTTTTTTGTCGTAATAATCAATAAACTTTTTTGTGTCAACTGAATTAAATATCAGATGATAGTTCGCTTCATGTGTTTTTTTGTCACCGTAAAGAAATCGCCCCGCCGGAGTAGAACAAGCACAGAACTCAGTTCCGTAACGCAATATCCACCTGCGCATAACAGCATTATACAATATGCGAACTACGCTCCGTTTTCCACTGCCGTCATCATCTGACCAGTTATGCGCATGAACGAAACGGTGCTTAACGCCTGCCATTTTCGCTGCGAACAACACCATGCCGCTGTGAAATAATTCATGTGAATGAACAATATCATATTGACCTTCTTTCATGATTTTATAGAGTGCTTTGCATTGGCGAATGAAATGCCAACCCTCCGTTGCCGGAATGCGGATGCATTTTCCGCCCAATGCCTCAATCTCATCTTGATAGAAGGGGTGGCTCATAGTTGTGGTAAAATCGATTTGGAACTTACCTCTGTCCGCATTGCGTATAAGATGCATCAACTGGTTCTCTATCCCGCCGACATCCATAGTGCCGGCTATAATCAATATTTTGGTTTGACTCATAAGCGCGCACTCCTCCGCTTCGACTTACAGCATATCAACAAATCTATCATTCGACTCCATCTCATCCGCACCGGCAAGGCAATACACCAACACTTCCAACCGACAGGCTTGATTTTTTCCGCGCGGTACAACTTGCAGATCTTCCGTATCTCTCGCCGCCGCTGTTTGGCCGAGCAGTTAAACTTCAGTAACTCCTTGCAGCAGGAATAGGCACTTCGGTAGGTCATCCATGCAAGTCCCGCCTCATAATAATGCGCCAACTCCGGCGAATGCTCCGTTGCGTGATAAGCTGCATACATCCGGCGGTTGACCTCCATCAGTTGCCCCGTCAGATAGTGGCGACCCTTGCGGGAAAGGGAATTCTCATTGCTTACATCAACATTATACAGCAAAGCATCTATCGATGAAATCGACCGTATGTGCATGGCATAGGAAAAAATAAACAGCTGATCCTCTCCTATGGAAAGATCCGTGCTGAAACGCAACCCATTATTTTCAATTATCTTCCTTTTGAACACCTTGCTGCAAAGGGAACTGAAGAGGTACTGCTTCATCGCATCTGCAATTCTTCTTGCAATATTTAATTCTTCTATTTCCCGGTAAACACCTGTAATCCAAGTTCGCTTTTCTACTTCGGTATTTGCCATACCGAACATTAGCAAGTCAGGACAACACAGTGTAAGTGCTTGATTAATCACATCAAAGTAATCTTCCGACACATAATCATCGCTGTCCACGAACAAAACATATTCACCTTTCGCTTGTTCGAGCCCCAAATTTCGCGCTGAAGATACCCCGCCGTTTTCTTTCGATAAATAGCAAATTTTTGAATTCACATCAGCATATTCGCGGCAAATTGCATCGCTGTTGTCCGTTGAGCCGTCATTGATGAGAAGAATCTCATAATCAGAGAAGCGCTGATTTGTAAAGCTGTTCAAGCAGCGGCGTATGGTCGTTTCTGCGTTATAAACCGGTATAATTATCGAAAAAATCAAATCAGTCATCAAAATTAATCAGTCTGCAAACGGTTTCCGTTATTATGCTTATATCATATTTTAATACGGCCTTCATGTTGTACGCGCCCATTTCCTCCCTGAGCCTTTGATTTTCAATCAATTTTTTCAATGCAGCTGCCACAGATTCTGCATCGTTCCGTACAACAAGCCCGCCTTTGCCGTCCTTAACTAAATCAACGTTGCCGCGAATATTCGAACAGACGATCGCCTTTCCGTCAGCCATCGCTTCCAAAAGCGCACGCGGCAGCCCCTCTTGGATTGATGTAAATACAAATGCATCTGCCGCACAGCAAAGCTGCGGAATATCCTTTCGATAGCCCAATAACTTCACCTGTTCTTCCAAGTTGAGCATTTTCACGGTATTCTTCAGCTGCAGTTCTAACTTGCCGCATCCGCATACAAATAATTTGACATTTGAATTTTGAAGCAGTTTAACCGCTTTAATCATAACATGTTGATTTTTTCTTGGGGTTAACTCACCCACTGTCAACAACAATGTATCATTCGGAGACAATTCAAGTTTCTCCCTCCATTGTTTACGAACGTCATTATTCGGCGCAAAGCAATCGAGATTCACGCCAACGCCCGGGATCTTCTCCGTTCTTTTCGCATGAAAACCTTTCGCGCGCTGATAATCCTCTTCATTGATAGTAATGATCATGTCGCACAGGCGGGAGCAATACTTTTCAACAGGATAATAGAGCAGCCAATTTGTGAGCGGCGCACCTTTATAAAAATGGAATCCGTGCACCATATAAACGACTTTTGTGCCTTTTTTGCGCACAGTTTTTGCTGCAACGCGAGTCATAACGCCCATAACGGGCTCGTTTGTCCAGATCACGTCCCAACTGCGGCCGTTAATGATCTTCTTCAGGTCGCTTAAGCCTTTTCGATTGCGGAGCGAAAACGGATTCCGAACCAAGCGCACAGTATGGACAGGAGCAATGCCCGAAAGCACAGTGCGGAGTTCCTGTAGACGTCCGCCGACTTCGGAACATGCGAGTTCAACGGAAAATCCGTGCTCGGAAAGATATTTCACATGCGGCACGAGGAACTGAATCGCCATCAGATCCGTGCAGGTCAACAGCAGCCGCTTCATCCGATTGCCTCCGAAATGCGCTTTGCGATGCCGTTTGCATCCAATCCGAATTGCATCCGCAGATATTTTTGACTTCCCACAACCGAACAGTAAGTATCATCCAGGCCGATACGCAGCAATCTTGCATGCGCAGGCAGCTCAGAAAGAACTTCCGCAACCGCACTGCCGAATCCGCCTAAAATATTGTGTTCTTCAACGACTGCGATAATTTCAAAATCCTTTGCACAGCGCAGTATGGTTTCACGGTCGATAGGTTTAACCGTCGGGAACGAACAAAGCTCCGGGTTAATTCCCTTCTTTGCAAGAATATCCGCCGCACCGACAACCCAATCCAGAATTGCGCCGGTTGAAAAGACGGCGATGCGTTCACCTTTGTGTATTCGAATGGCCTGTCCGATTTTGAAATTTTCAATATCCTTGTGGATACGTTTTTCCCCGCCGCGCCCAAGCCGCAGGTAACATGTTCCGGGATATTCCGCAATTGCCTTCGTTGCCGCTTCCGCCTCCGCAGGATCTCCCGGACACAGTACCGCAACATTCGGCAGCGCACGCATCACGGCGATGTCCTCGGTTGCCTGATGACTCATGCCCAATGAACCGTAAACAAACCCACCGCCGACGCAAACGATTTTTACATTTGCATCATGGTAAGCACAATCATTCCGTATCTGTTCAAGGCAGCGCAATGTCGGAAAATTTCCTATTGAATATGTGAAGACAATTTTTCCCTCCCCGGCTGCTCCTGCCGCGGCAGCGGTCATGTTCTGTTCCGCAATCCCTGCGTTGACGAATTGATCCGGCAGCTGCTCCCAGAAGGGCTTCAGCACGCCGAACCCCAAATCCCCGGTGAAAAGCTCAATATTCGGATTATTTTTTGCAAGTGTAATTAATGTGCGAACAAAGGTATCTCTCATTACATGTTCTCCCCTCGCGTTCTGCCCGCTCCAAGCAGCCTGTCACATGGTTTTTGTATAAATTGTGCCACTTTGTGAATAAGGAATGCGTAAACAAGAATCAAACCTGTCACAACAATGAAATTAATCGGAAAAGGCAGGTGACCGAACTTTTGAATAATAAGTCCCTGACCCAAATATATTTCCAATGTCAGACCCGCAACAAAAGTTACCGATTTGCGAATTAAGGCACTTGTTCTTTCAAATGCACCTTTCTTCTCTGCTTTCACAAATAAAACAGCAGTGCTTCCAACGAGCAGAACCTGAATTATTGGCAGAATGAATTGGAAGCCGCTGACTTCATGTATCCTTGAAAGAGCAATTTTCCCCGCAAAATATGCGGTTGCCAACACAAAGAAACCTACAATATCCGGCACCGTAATTTTCGATCCGATTCTGTCATAGTGTTCTCTGAAATATGCTCCGACAAGCATTGATGCCAAGAATTGAAACCGACACCAGTGTTCCCCAACATCATCAATGTGATAGCGTGACTTATCACACAAAAACACATACATCAACAGATATACCGCAAGCACTGCTATCAGAAACCATAACATGGAAATACCCGTCTTTTTTTGTATTACGCGTATAATGTAGTATATTAAATATAAAATCATTATGGATGAAATGAAATGGTACCATGTAGGATAAATAAAACAATGTATATAAGCCATGATCCCATCCGCACTCCAAAATTTCACTGCCAGATTTACGACCGCTACTATCCACAACGCCGGATAGACGCGAACGATTCGTTTTGCGTACCATTTTGGAAATGACTTCCCAATGTTATACAAGCAAAAACCCGATAGAAAAAAATAAATGCAATTTCCATAGTGTCCGCCAAATGCCATCGCGGATGCAGGCCAGATATCCGCATAGTGGGAATTTGTTATCAAAATCGCAGCCAAGGCTCTAAGCCAATAGACAAATTGAAACATTAACAGTGTCCTCAAAAAAACCTTCTGATATATGTCGGATGCCATCCGGCAGAAGTTGTGTGATCGATTCCTATATCCGCGCCCGGTTCCGGACGAGCGGGTTTTGCAATGCCGTTCGGCGTGTACGGATCTTTCACGCCGCCGGGCTTAACCGCATACAGTTCGGAAACGGCACAATCATACTCCCAACCGTCATGCGGAAAGCGGTAGTGCCAAAGAACATCGTTTTCCATGAAAGAAACACCCTTTCCTTTTACGGTATTTGCAATCACCGCCGTGGGTTTGTGCGCCGAATTATGCGTATCTCCGAGTGCAGTTTGAAGTGCATCATGATCATGTCCGTCGAGTTCGATAACATTCCACCCAAATGCGCGCCACTTTGCTCCGAGATCCTCAAGTTCCAATGTTTTTTCGCAAGTATCAAGGCTCTGCATGTGATTATGATCAACGATTGCGGTCAGGTTCTCGAGTCTGTAATGGTTGGCAAACAATGCAGCCTCCCATACGGAGCCTTCATCGCATTCCCCGTCTCCCAGTACAGCAAAAACTCGGTGAAGTTTGCCATCCTGTTTTGCAGCCAATGCCATACCCGCCGCAACGGACAACCCATGCCCAAGTGAACCGGTTGAAAACTCCACTCCCGGCAAATGGTGGGACACATGCCCGGACAGCCTGCTTCCGTCTGCATAATGTGTTTTTAGTTCTGCCGTGTCAAAAAAACCGCATTCCGCAAGTGCTGCATACACAGCTGCCCCTGCATGACCTTTGCTCATAATAAAGCGGTCGCGTCCGTCCCATTCGGGATCCTCGGACTTGTACCGCATAATATCCGCATACAACACTGCAATTATATCCGCTGCGGACAGCACCGAACCAATGTGACTCCCTCCGGATAAATGAGTCATTTCAATGCCGTGGCGACGAATCAGCCAGGCAAGACACTCGCTCTTTTTACTCATTTTGACACCTCGTTCAATTCCCGCAGCTCATCCGAATTCAGCGTCCAGCCTACAGCTTCCGCATTTGAAATAATCTGAGCCGATCTTTTTATGCCTGCAATCACGACAGATCCGGGCATTGAATCAAGAATCCAGCGTATGGCGCAGGCTGAAATCGATTTTCCGCGTTCTGTGGCAATCTTTCTCAAAACCTCTACTGTTTGCATGTTTCGATCCAATTTTTCGCCGTGAAAATTTATATAAATATCACGACTCCGACGGTCATCCGCGCCGAAATCTATGTTTTCTTTTGTATATTTACCCGTAAGAATTCCCTGACCGAGACTGCCCCATGTCATCGGCGTTGTTTTAAGTATATCCTGCGCCGCCAGCAAATCCTGTTCATTCTTTCGACAGGCGAGAGAAAGTTCGTCCTGACAACAGGCAAATCTGCCTGCATAAGGCCGCAGCTCGTTCATTCCGTTTGCATGAATATTGGACAACCCAAAAAAGCGGATTTTTCCTGCTTCTTTCAGCTTATCCAACTCGCCCAATACATCTTCAATCGGTGTCTTCCCGTCCCGATAATGAATTGTGTAAACATCCACATAGTCCGTATTCAGTCGGCGAAGACTGCCTTCCAATGCTTTGCGGATGTATTCAGGCGAATTATCGTAGAAAGTTTGTCCGTTCCCTGCACGAACGCCAAACTTCGTTTCAATAACAGCAGCCTTGCGGTGCGTGCCAAGCCCTTTGGCAAGAGTACGCTCTGACTGTCCCAAGCCATATGTATCCGCGGTGTCAAAAAAATTCACGCCGACATCCAACGCGGCATGTATTGCAGCAAGGAGCTCATCCTCCCGCACACTACCCCAGCCGTATCCGCCCATCGGACAACCGCCCATGCATAAGCGTGATACTTTCAATGTCGTATTTTCAAGAACTAAATAGTCCATGTCTATTTCTCTCTATTGCTCTTTCCGACGACACGCATAGCTTTTTTAAAAACAGCAGTCACGGTCTTAAAGAAAAGACTCACATCCGTGCCGAACGAAACTTCCTTTGCATATCGTATTCTTAATTTGTTTTTCTTCTCAAGTACATATCTTTCGTACATTTCATCCGCATTTTCCGCACCGACAATTTCATCAAGGCTGATGAACTCAATGGAGCTGAAGTCCGTAATACCCGGCCGCACTTCAAGAATAATTTTTTCCTCGCCCTTATAGGCCTCCGTATAGCGCAAAAGCTCCGGCCGCGGACCGATGAAACTCATCGACCCCAAAAGGACATTATACACCTGCGGCAGCTCATCAAGCTTCAGCTTGCGGAGAGCTTTCCCGGTTCTTGTTATGCGCGGATCGTTCAACGCCGTTGTGCCGCCCATTTTGTCCGCACCCTTGTACATTGTGCGTAATTTAAAAATTCGGAATGCCTTGCCTTGGTACCCGCCGCGCAGCGGGGTGTAGAAAACCGGAAAACCGTCCTCAATTGCAATGAAAATACCTATAATAAAAACGATCGGTGTAACAGCGACTGCAGCGATAAGCGAAAGAATAAAATCAATGATGCGCTTAATGATTCTGTTGTAAAACCCGCGATATCCTGCTTGCGGTCTTTTTTCTTTCAGTTCGGTCGCTCTCTGCTCTTTATGATTCATTTGTTTTCTGTCCGTTTTTAATCATCTGAAACGTAATGGATTATCTTCACTTTTCAAGACAAGTGCTGAACACCCTCAGAAATATCCCAAACAGATGTTCATTTAAGTGCTCCCCCGTTTCATGCCCTGTTTTTCAAGTGCTGCCTCCATATCGGTTTTCGGGCATGCCTCCGGCACCCACAGCCAACATGAACTGCGGATGAATCATTCTCATTTCTTCTCTGCGTGCCTATGATCCGCACGCAATGGCGCATCGGGATGGGCAGCAGATATTTACAGCCGAAATTTTTCAAGCGTCACGGATCGCTCCGACCCAATGCAGCGTGATGCATATGCGCATTCAACAAAGTATGCTGTAATGAACTCAAGTGCGGTATGCCTTTTCGGCATCAAAATGCGCAAAATACGACTATTTTGATGATTCATTATACCATGATTGACGGAGAATTGCAAGAGTTTTGACTGAAGGGCGTTTGTAAGAGTGTAACCAATCATTAACACCGAAACACACCGTGCTGCTTTGTGTTCAAAATCATCTGTTGGCGAAAATGTGTATCTGTGGTATTCTTCATGTGGGAAACGTCTTCTGCGAATGTCTTGGGCATTATAACTGCTCATGATCCGCAGGTGTAAGGTATACATTTTGGTTCATTCCTTCAAGGTGAGTATAGTTTTCCACGCTTGTATACCATGACATCCGCTTCGTCCTTGCCGAACAATAGTCGCAAAAGCTGAGTGCGGAACACCAGAATCAATGTCGCCACGATTAGGGAAATGACCATCGAGAATTCAAAAAAAGAACTTATCTCAAGATTGTTGAGCAATAGCATTTCATCAAGTTCGATAGCAAATTGCTCGCGGAATTCGTTCTTTTCGTAAAACGCGTCGATGATTTGCTCAAAGTACGGTTTTGCCCAACAGTCATGAGCGCCAACGGGAACAATATAGACATTTGGTGAAACGATCTGTCGCGCACTTGTGCATGAAAGAACAAAAACGGGATATAAATCGTCTGTCATCGTCGGCATGAACCCAGACTTATTTCTTGTTGTTGAATATCAATCAGGCACTGTGCGAAATCCTCTGATTCACATTGCAAAACAGGTCTGCATAATTGCAGAAAATCTATCAGCATTCTTATTTTCCCCTAATAAAACACAGTTAAACTGTTCTCATTCAAATGTATATTTAATCATCGGCAAATAAAACTCATCAGACAGCAACCGCAATTTTTCTGTCAACGTTCTCTTATATCATAAGCCGAACGAATAATTGCAATTACTCTGTTTAAAATTTCAAGGGAGCATATTAAAATGCCGGCAGTTGACTTTTCCTGTTTTGTCGGTTACATCAACTGCCGGTATTGTGTTATTTTAATTCAGTACCACTCGGTTTATGAACATTAGTATTCATCCTCGTACATTGTAATCATTGCAGAGCAGGTTCATAGCCGTCAACAGTTTGTGGCAATAGATAAACGGACCAACAATGATCAATTCACCCAGCACGTTCCATCCCCAGAATGTACCGGCTCCGAATTTGTAGTTGATGCCTCTTCGCGCCAGTTCTGCGCCGATTCTTTTTGAAATCCTATGACTCCAGACAAGAGGAACAATGCCTAATGTCAGCCACGAAAAGATGAAAAAGACCAAGCAGTAGTGCATAGTTTTTTTGCCATCGTATCTGCTTGCGATTGTGTTAATGTCAGAGCTGATATTTGACATCACCACGATGCCGTAAATACCCAAAGTTATTATTGACAAAAGAATATACTTGAGCAAGCTGCGATTTGTTTTTAATTGTCTTGCAGGGCCTGGTGAATTCTGTGTGTCATCAATTTTACATCCGCAGTTTAAGCAAACTGCTGCTCCGTCATTGACTTCTTTTCCGCAATGTTTACAATATTTCATAATTTGTCTCCTCGCTAATCTGCATTTTCTGATTCTGTGATTACCGCTGTCGTACTCAGACCGATGATACCGCAGCCGGCACATAAGTGAGTTAATAGGGAACACCTACTTCTCTTAACAATTGATATTATACATCAAGATGATTTTAAAGTCAATAGGTTAGGATAATATATTCACCTTTATCATTAATTGATTGCACTTGCCATCCAAATTCCTGAACTGCGCCGTTGTCACGGGAAGTGTGCAGAAATTCTCCGCAGCGGATCACGCCTGTGCTGAAACAGCTTAAAAGACTTGTTTCAAACCGTTTCAAGCGATTTTCGAACATAGAAAAATCCACCGTAATTCTATCAAAATTACAGTGGACTTATGGCGGAGAAGGAGGGATTTGAACCCTCGCGCCCCTTCGCAGAGCCTACTCCCTTAGCAGGGGAGCCCCTTACAGCCACTTGGGTACTTCTCCAACTTAATATACTGTTAAAAAACTGGCGGAGAGAGAGGGATTCGAACCCCCGGTGCCTTGCGGCATCACTGGTTTTCAAGACCAGCTCCATAAACCACTCGGACATCTCTCCTCGTTCGCAACGATACGATTATAACAGAACTTCTGCCGCTTGTCAACAGCAGAAACGGCAGAAGTGGATATATATAATTTTTCTTTCGTTGCCGTGCTCATCGCCGTCATGCTCCCCCCGCACCGACATGCATCGACGCGGCAGAAAAAGCAGCTTCGGACGATTAAACAGTTGCCTCAAGTGAATGAGCCGTTTTTAAACGCTCCGAGCGGCAGACAGGGGTATTCGGGCTTTATTGTCAGGTATTCAGATGAAATCAAGTTTACGCTGTTATAATCGAACCTGTCCAAACACAGCAAACCCGCATTATCCGTTCGGAGCATGTAATCGGTCTTACCCCTATCCTCAATTACATAAATCTTACCGTTTGCATAATCACAGATAATAACGCGGCTGTCAACAATTCCGGAGCCGATGTTGATCGTTGAGCAAAAATCCGGGCTTCCGTCACCGTTTATATCGCAGATATAAGCATCCCTGACCGGCATTCCGCCGTACAGCACGGTCGTTTTGCCGTTATTAACTTCAACTGCCGAATCCGTGCAGCTGAAAACGGCATTGGGGAATTGCGAAAAGCTTTTTTCAACACGGGTACTGCCGCCAGACGCATCAAACCATAGTTCTGCCGCTGTACCGCTCTGATCCGCCGCGCTTTCCGTGCCGTAAAAAAGATGAATCATTTCGTCCCCGGTGCCGGAATAACCGTCCTCATCCGAACCATGCATTGGACCTATAACGATATGAATAAGCTTTTCGCCGAGATTGGTGACTCCGTCCTTGCTGTAGGTTATAACTCGATTCAGCTCTTCAGCCTCACTGAAGCCCACAAAATCAATCAGGTATAAATCCGCATTCGGACACATGCGGCGAATCTCGTCCTTCGGCATGTATTTCAGTGCGTTGAGATAATCCTCAAGAAGATATACCGTTTCGGGTGCGGCAACACGGCTTTCTCCCGGAAGGAAAAACATATCCGAATCGCCGAAAAACCGCAATTGTTCGCGATACATTCCATCCTGCCGTTTGAAGTAAAAAACGATTGTTTGGTTGTCCCAAAGTTCAAAATCGGAATCCATGTCCAATGAAAATCCTCCGGGTCGGGTGTAGATCTCCGCATCGGGATTCAGCTTTTCCGCTTTTCGAATTTCGGAAACAATATAGTCGGGATCAATATCCGCAATATTATCGCCCCTCATTTCAAATTTCGCACCTGTCTTTTTGCAGGTCAAAAAACACACCGCAAGCGCTGCGCAGGCGAGCACGGCAATAAGAATCACCCAAACCGACGGTTTTCGGTAATTCATCACGGTCTTAACGCGTTCTTTAATACCAACTTCACCGAAGGCAAGCGGACAGGCATTTAAACGACTGCGACTAACGCTGCACGAAAGCAATGCCTGCATATAGTCCGCTCTCTGTTCGTTGTCAAGCTTTTTTATAACCTTTTCATCGCAGGCAAATTCAATATCGCGGCAAAACAGCACGTAGGACAGCCAAACGAGAGGATTGAACCAATGCACCGCGAGGATAGCAAAGCCAAGCGGCTTCCACTTATTATCACGGCGGCGTATATGCGCCCGCTCATGTTCAATTACGGTTTCAAGTTCACGCTCTTCAATGCCGAACGGAACATATATACGCGGCTTGAAAAATCCAAGCACAAACGCCGAATTAACTCGGTCGCTCTGATAAATATTATCGCGCAGCAGCACGGCTTCACGCAGTTTCCTGCCCAAACCGATGCGGCTTATTGCCATGTATGCAAGCATGACAATCAGACCTGCAAGCCAAATACATGCAATCTCGTAATCATCGGGCAAATCAATTCGCAAGAGCGGAATTGTCAGCGATGTGTCGTAATCGTTCTCCTTTGATTGTGTTCCCGCTGCACCGGGCGTTTTTGCTTCTTCACCTGTGTCGCTGCTTTCGGCAGTTTTTCCTGCATCAGAGGGCACGTTTGAAGCATCTTCCCGTTCGGATTCCGCCCCACCCGATCCGCGGATCACGAGAGGCTCTCCTCCGTCCGTGTTGTCAACAGTGTCAGCATAGAGTTTTTCTCTGAAATTTTCTATAGGATAGTTGTTCGGAACAAGGCTCAGCGGACTTTCTATCGTCGTCGGAATAATTAACCGCAATGCAACAATACCCCAAAGCAGCACCCGAATCCATCCCGGTGCTCTTTTGAACAACAACCTGAGCACAAGCACGATAACAATTATCATGCTTGCCAATATACTCATATCGATAACCGAAATGCAGACTTCACCCACGCTCATTTTCCGCCTCCGTTCCGAATGCTGTCAATCATACGTTGAACCTCGTCCAACTCCCTTTCCGACATATCCCGACGCTTTGCGAAAGCTGCAACAAATGCCGGCAGCGAACCCGAAAAACGCTTCTCAACAAGCTCATCGATTTCACACGCCTGAGCTTCATCCTTTGAAATAATGGAAGTTATAACGCCGTCCTCGTTCTTCAGCACACCGCGCTCGCAAAGACGCTTCAACACTGTATAACTCGTTGTTCGCTTCCATCCAAGTTCCGCGAAGCAGAGCTTTGCAAGCTGCGCTGCGGATATCGGTTCGTTTTCCCATAGAATAAGGCAGAAACGGTATTCACCTTCATGTATTTTCGGAATTTCTTTCATAATGACTCCTCCGCGATTTTTGTCTACTGTTGTAGACTGTTTTTCAGTCTACCACTGTAGACGGTTTTTGTCAACAGTTTTTTCACAAAAATTCAGAGCCGATTTAATGCTCCGATCCGGAATCAACCGAAAAAACATTGTATCCACCCTTTATAAATGGCAAAACAAGTGCAGGAAAATGAATCGGTTCAAGCCCGACGCGCGGACGGAGTTCTCGGGCTTATGTGCTGAGCCGAAAATTCTGTCGATATTTATATACATCTACTGAAAAAAATAGCATGAAGGGATTCTTAAGCTGCGGATGATAAAACGGAAGCTGCTGTCAGGCGGCTTTAAAAAGGCAAATGCAGTTATATGCCCGTTTCCGCCATGCTTGTTCGCCTGCTTGCGATGGTTAATCTTTGCTCGGTTTTTCCCCATGTTAAGCATTATATTTGTTCGCCGGCACAGCGGCAGCCTTGATCTGCGCTGCAGTGCTCCGGTTCCGTCAGTATTTGTAATACTGTGCGCACAGCATCATTATTTTATTATATGCGAACTTAAGGCAGCTTCCGCAAAAACCATTGTCGAATTCACTCTTTTTGCGCGAAAGCAATTGTGCCCGGGAGCCGAGTCTGTCATATTTGGATTGTCTGCAATTCTCCGGGCAGCGGTTCGGCAAAACACTCCCGGCAGTTTTCAGCGGAAAACTCTTGACAAACATCGCGATATGTGATAGTCTATATACGTTATCAGCCGAGTATCGCTGCTCACCGATAACAGTTTTTTCCGAAAACAGGGTCGCTGCATCTACAATGCAGTAACCCTGTTTTTGATTAATGAAGATTCCGAGCGAAGGCAAATCACACAGGCGAAGCGCTGCATACATACCACCTGCGAATGCAGCGACCGGTACATTGCGCTTATAATCGCCGACAGCGGTATTTCAATCCACGCCGCCCGTGAAGGCGGCGACGCGGTCCGCATTGAAACACACGCTGAGGAAGAAATTGCGGTAATCACAATAAGGTTACGTCAACGTAAATGTAAAATTTCGATTTTGGTTTATCTGAAACTCAAGTAAAAGGACGGTTGCACACAAAGCTGCGGCGGATTAAAGCGGTCGGTGCCGAAGAATGGCATGGTTGAACAAAAGCTGTGAGAAAACGCCGGAACACCGTGCTGTTTTGTATACAAAATCATCCGTTTACGAAAATGTGCATCTGTGGTGTTCTTCATGCAGGTAATCTTCTCTGTGAGTGTTTTTGGTATTATAACCATATCACATGGGCTTCCTTTGAGCCGTTCCGCTTTTCCTTTGACATGGTAGCCCGGACGGGACTCAGCACGAAG
>OHBD01000007.1_pt1 | contig 146840 bp, 107 predicted proteins | sample 1577291 | NCBI WGS metagenome assembly OHBD01 (sample SAMEA3879572, study PRJEB24766) | human gut metagenome | biome: human-associated habitat; feature: feces | place: USA | collected 1985/1987
GTCGTTACCTTTCCTACCCCAAAGTCGTTACCTTTCCTTACCCCCTCTCAGAAGGTGCTGTAGAGGTGATTTGGACGTTGATGCTCCGGCTTTGGGTAAAAAGATGCAGAGATGAAAAAATGCGACATTTACATGTTGATTAGGGTAACCGCAATAAAAGTTTCATATTGCTCAGTAATGAATCAATAGATACGCGGACGACGCGTACCCATTTGATTCAAACTCGCTTCTTTTCCCTCATAAATCTATTCCAACTACTGATTCGCATAGCGAATCCCCGCTGTATAGAGTGCCGGATAGTGGAATAAATAGCCTTTTTGTCTTCTGCATCAACCAAATGTCGTTGGAATTTGTTTACTTTGTAACGATTTAAACACTGACTATCGATTGACGTCCTAATGAGAAGAAAATGGTTAAAATGGGTAGTGTGGATACTACTTACCCCTATCCTATTATTTGCAATACTGATGGTATTGCTTTATATCCCTCCCGTACAGAACCTGATACGGAAGCAAGCTACCGCCATCGCATCCGAGGCAACAGGTATGGATATATCTGTTGAACGTATTGACCTCCGCTTTCCGCTGAACCTGTTGGTACGTGGTGTGCAGGTCATCCAGCCTGTACAGGCAGATAAACAAATATCCTCTGCTCCCGGTGACTCTCTTGCCGTGAAACAAACTCCTGATACTCTGCTGACCCTGGAAAGCCTGAACGTGCGCGTGCAGGCATGGCCGTTGATACGCGGACAAGTAGAAGTGGATGAGGTAACCGTGAACGGAGTTTTCCTGAACTCTGCCGATTTGATAGAGGGTATCCGTATACGTGGTGTATTGGGACGTTTCTTCCTTGAAAGCCATGGCATAGACCTGAAGAAAGAGGATGCCGTTATCAATCGTGTGGAATTGAGTGATACCCACATGCTCGTTGTGATGAACGATACTACCACTGCCGAACCGGACACTGCGACTACCGCCCTTAATTGGAAAGTAGCCTTGCATAAGCTGGCACTGAAAAACGTTTCCGTTGATTTGCAAATGCCGCTGGATTCCATGCGTCTTGCTGCCCGTCTGGGCGATGCAGAGGTAGATGATGCGGTTGCTGATCTGGGCGGACAGATGTACGGTCTGAAGAAATTTGAATTGAGCGGTACTACGGTGAACTATGACACGGGCAGTCAATTGCTCAGTGCCATTAATAGCCTGATAGATACCGGTAGTCTTGCGGCTACTGATAGCACCGGTGTGAAACCAGCTCCCGGATTTGATGCTTCGCACATCGCCTTGCGGGATATTCGTATTGGGGTGGACTCCGTGCTTTATCATGGACGGAATATCAATGCCGTTATTCGCAAATTCTCCATGAACGAGCGTTCCGGTCTGAGCATCACTTCACTGACGGGACGGGTATATGCTGATTCTACTGTCATTCAGGTACCTGCCTTAAAATTACTTACCCCGCATAGCGAAATGGATTTCACTGCCCAGACTTATTGGGAACTGGTGGAAATTCCCACTTCCGGACGACTCTCCGCCCGTTTCAATGCCCGCATCGGCAAGCAGGATGTGATGCTCTTTGCAGGTGATTTACCTGATACATTCAAGGATGCATATCCTTTCCGGCCCCTTACTATCCGTGCCGGTACGGAAGGTAACTTTAAGCAGATGCAGATTTCCCGCTTCAACATTGATCTGCCGGGTGCTTTCACCTTGAATGGAGGGGGCGAGATTTGGAACCTCACCGACAGTCTGACGCGCAACGGAAGCATTGACTTTGATATCCGGACACAAAATCTGAATTTCCTTACCGGACTGACAGGCGTCACTCCGGATGGCTCCATAGTAGTGCCGGACAGTATGCATTTGGCAGCACGTCTTGGCATGGATGGACCTAAGTATGACGCTACGCTTAAGCTGAAAGAACGCGAAGGAACGTTGAACTTGCTGGCGCACTATAACACTGCCACTGAAGCTTATCAGGCAGACCTTCATGTGGATGCCCTGCAAGTACACCACTTCCTACCTAAAGATTCTATCTATACCCTTTCGGCTAAGGTTGCCGCTAAAGGAAAAGGATTCGATCCCGCCAACCACCGTACCGTGGCGGCTGTACAAGCTTCTCTCGGCGAATTACAATACGGGCACTGGAATATCTCCGGCATTGACCTGACCGCCGGATTGAAATCCGCTCTTGCCACTGTACGCATGACGAGCGACAATGCCCTGCTGAAGATGCAGGCGGATGCCGATATGCGTCTTGATCGTAAATACCTGGATGGCAAGGTGGCTATGAATGTGGAGAATGTCGGTTTACATGAGTTAGGAATTTCTCCCAAGCCATTGAAGCATCCTTTCGCTTTCACTCTCGGTGCCGAAGCACGCCATGACTCTATCAAGATGAGCATGGATGCAGGCGACCTCGACTTCCAGTTCCGTGCCCGCAGCACCTTGCAGAAACTGATGGATCAGGGCACTGCCTTTGCCACACTGCTTACCCGGCAGATAGAATCAAAGCAACTCGATCATGCAGAATTGCGGAAAGCGCTGCCCTCAGCCGGCATGCAACTGAAAGCCGGCAAACAGAACCCTGTCAGTTATTTCCTGGCAACTAAGGATATTTCTTTTAATGATTTTGTGTTGCGTTTCGGCACTACCCCCCGACGAGGTATCAATGGGCGTACTGCTATACATGGTTTGCGTATGGACTCCCTGCAACTGGATACTATTTTCTTCGCTATCAGCCAAGATACTGCACGCATGAAGTTGCAGGGTGGTGTCATTAATGGTCCAAAGAACCCGCAGTTTGTCTTCCGCAGTACACTGACGGGGGAAATCCGTAATGAAGATGCCGAACTGACCTTGAATTATGTGGATGCGAAGGGAGATACCGGACTCGATCTGGGTATCAATGCCCGTCCTTTGATAGAGGGCCGGGGTAGGGGTAATGGTATTGCCTTCCGCTTGACACCTGCCGAGCCTATTATCGCTTTCCAGAAGTTCCGCTTTGTGGATAACAGCGACTGGATTTATCTGCACAAGAATATGCGTGTCTATGCCAATGTGGATATGGACAGCGACGACGGACTTTGCTTCCGCATGCAGTCCGACCGTTCCGACACCGTTTCCTTGCAGAATATCAATTTGGAACTCATACGTTTCCGCCTGGATAAATTGAGCGGTATTTTGCCATATATGCCCCGCATTACGGGACTTTTCTCGGCAGAAGCCAACTATATACAGACCGCAACCTCACTGCAAGTTTCCGCTGAGGCCGGTGTGGAAAAGCTGACTTACGAACGCCAACCGGTAGGTAACATCGGGCTGGGTGCCACCTGGCTTCCGGGTGATAAAGGTACGCACTATCTGAATGCCTACTTCCGGTCGGGAGATCAGGAGGTAATGACCGCTGATGCCGTCTTGACCCAAAAGAACGGGCGCGATTCGGTTGAAGTCAACACTACTTTTGAACATTTCCCACTCTCGCTTGCCAATGCTTTCATGCCCGATCAGGTAGTTGCCTTTACCGGTGACATCGACGGCGGACTCTATATTAGCGGTGCCATGGAGAAGCCTAAACTGAGCGGTGACCTCTCACTGGACAGCGTATCTGTCTACGCCCGTCAGGCAGGCGCTCGCTATTGGTTCGACAATCGTCCGCTGAAGATAGAGAATAATCAGCTTATATTTAATAAGTTTGCTATATACACCACCAGCCGGAATCCTTTCACGATAGATGGGAATATAGACTTCCGCAATATGGAGAATCCGACGGCAAAGTTGAACCTGCGTGCACAGAATTACACCCTGCTCGATGCTCCCCGCACCAAGGAGAGTATGATCTACGGTAAAATCTTTGTAGACTTGGATGCTACCGTACGCGGTCCGCTGGATGGACTGACCATGCGCGGAAACATGAATCTGCTGGGCAATACGGATGTAACCTACGTGCTGACTGATTCTCCTCTGACTGTAGAAGACCGTTTGGGCGAACTCGTTACGTTCACTTCCTTTACGGATACTACTTCGGTACAAGCAACCGAAGTTCCCACCATGTCGCTCGGCGGTATGGACATGCTGATGTCCGTGCATATTGATGATGCCGTACGTTTACGTGCCGATCTTAGCCCTGACCGCAGCAGCCGTGTGGAACTGGAAGGCGGAGGCGACTTGAATCTGCAATATACTCCGCAAGGCGATCTTACATTGTCCGGTCGCTATACGCTGATCGGTGGTATGATGAAATACGCCTTGCCCGTTATCCCTCTGAAAGAGTTCCAGTTTGTCAACGGAAGTTATGTGGACTGGACGGGTAATCCGATGAATCCTTCGCTCAACCTGACTGCTACGGAACGTGTCCGCGCTTCTGTATCCGATGGGGATGACGGCGGTTCGCGCATGGTGAACTTCGACGTTTCCATCAGCATCAAGAACCGTCTGGAAAACCCTGACTTGAGTTTTAATCTGAGTGCTCCCGATGATGCCACCGTACAGGGCGAACTGGCAGGAATGAGTGCCGATGAACGAAGCAAACAAGCCATTACCATGCTTGCCACAGGTATGTATCTTTATAACAGCGGAAAAGGTGGTGGTTTGACCATGGGTTCCGCACTGAACAGCGTGCTGCAAAGTCAGATTAATGCGCTGACCGGAAATCTGAAGAATGCTTCTCTCAGTGTCGGCATTGAAGACCGTACCGCTGCCGAAACGGGTGATAAACAGACGGACTACAGCTTCCGCTACTCTCAGCGTTTCTTCAATGACCGTATACAGATTGTAATCGGTGGAAAAGTGTCCAGTGGCGCCAATGCAACGAATGACGTGGAATCGTTCATCGATAATATATCTTTGGAGTATCGTTTGGATAATAGCGGTACACGCTATGTCCGCGTGTTCCACAACAAAAACTATGAAAGTGTGCTCGATGGTGAGATAACCGAGACTGGTGTCGGCCTTGTGCTTCGCCGTAAGATGGACCGCCTGAGTGAGCTGTTCATATTCAAGAGAAAGAAGAAAGTAGAACCTGTGAGCGAATAGTGTAAAAGAAATAAGAATCAAAATGAAGAAACTCGTATACATCCTCCTTGCAACCCTGCTTCTGGCAGCCTGCTCCACTACTAAGCACCTGCCCGAAGGCGAAGTGCTCTACACCGGTCAGAAGCCGATGATTGTAGAGAACCGCTCCAATACCAAGGTCGGCGAGACCGCTATGGAAGAAGTGGAAGCCGCCCTTGCCAAAGCTCCCAATAATGCCCTGCTCGGTAGCTCTGAATACCGCATCCCTTTCCCATTCGGACTGTGGGTGTACAATGGTTTTGCGAAGTACAAAAAAGGTTTTGGTAAGTGGATATTCAATCGCTTTGCCGCTACTCCCGTGCTCATATCTTCCGTTAATCCGGACATCCGGCAGAAAGTAGCGACGAATATCCTGCACGATTATGGGTACTTCAATGGCACGGTAAGTTATCAAACTTTCGTTAATCCTAAGGACAGTCTGAAAGCTAAATTGCAATACACGGTCGATATGCGTAACCCGTACTTCATTGATACCGTATATTATCGGGGATTCAATAGTACGACGATGCAGATTATCAACCTTGGTCGCCGTCGCTCCCTGATCAGTCCGGGTGAACAGTTCAATGTTACTGATCTTGATGGTGAGCGTACCCGCATCAGCGGTTTGCTGCGTAATATGGGGTATTACTATTTTCGCCCTGACTACCTGACTTACCAGGCCGATACAACTCTCGTTCCCGGTGGGCACGTCAGCCTGCGCATGATCCCTGTTCCCGGTATGCCGAAGGACGCCGAACGCCCTTTCTTTGTAGGTAAAACTAATTTTTACCTCCACGGCCCGCAAGGACAAACGCCCAATGACAGTCTTTACTACAAGACTTTCTGGATACACTATTACGATAAACTGAAGATACGTCCCAATATGCTCCACCGTTGGCTGAACTACCAAGGTTACCAACGGAAACGCCAGGAACTGGACAAGGGAGGTATGCGCCGTCGTCCGGAAAAGCTATATAGCCAATACCGGCAAACCCGTATCCAGGAGCGTCTGGCAAGTGTGGGCATCTTCCGTTATCTGGAGATGCAGTACACGCCCCGCGATACGGCACTCGTTTCCGATACGCTGGATGTGAATATCCGTGCCATGTTGGATAAACCGTATGATGCCGAATTGGACTTTAATGTCACCATGAAGAGCAATAACCAGACCGGCCCCGGTGCCGCCTTCACCGTAACGAAGAACAACGTCTTTGGCGGTGGTGAAACCTGGAATGTGAAAGTGAACGGCTCTTATGAATGGCAGACGGGTAAAAACAGCAGCTCGCTGATGAATAGCTACGAGTTGGGCTTATCTTCTGCACTTACCTTCCCACGTATCGTCTTCCCCCGGATGGGTACCAAGGAATATGACTTCCCGGCTTCCACCACCTTCCGTGTCTACATAGACCAGATGAACCGTGCCAAGTACTACAAACTGCTTGCTTTCGGTGGAAACGTCACGTATGACTTTCAGCCTGTGCCTACCCGGAAACATAGTATCACGCCCTTCCAATTGACATTTAATGTGCTGCGCAATCCGACTGCGGCTTTTGAGGAAATACAGGCTCAGAACCCGGCTCTTTACATCAGCCTCCGTAATCAGTTTATTCCCAAGATGGAATATACCTACACTTATGATAACGCTTCTCTTCGCAATGTACGTAATCCCATCTGGTGGCAGACTACATTCGGATCTGCCGGTAATCTGACCTCTTTGATTTATAAGGCATTCGGACAGTCTTTCAGCAAGGAAGACAAGAAATTGCTGGGAGTGCCTTTCGCACAATTCCTGAAGCTGAATTCGGAGTTCCGCTATCACTACAGGATAGACAAGAACCAGATGATTGCTTCCCGTATTGCAGGAGGAGTAATCTGGTCCTACGGAAATGCAACGACTGCGCCTTATACCGAACAGTTCTATATTGGTGGCGCCAACAGTATCCGTGCCTATTCTGCCCGCAGCATTGGTCCCGGTGGCTATCCACCCGATAAAGAGAAAAAGTATTCCTATATCAACCACGTGGGCGATATCCGTATGGAAGCAAACGTGGAATATCGTTTCCGTATTCTCGGCGACTTGCACGGAGCTATCTTCCTCGATGCAGGTAATGTCTGGCTGATGCGTAAGGATGAAACCCGTCCCAATGGACAGCTGACGTTGAAGAATTTCCCGAAACAGGTTGCTTTGGGTACAGGTGCCGGTTTGCGTTATGACCTGGACTTCCTTGTATTCCGTTTCGACTGGGGAGTGGCACTGCATGATCCGTATGATACAGGTAAGAAGGGATATTATAATATTCCGAAGTTTAAAGATGGCATGGCATGGCATTTTGCTATCGGTTATCCGTTCTAATGGCGGGTTTTGTACGATAAAGCTAAAATATGAACCAATTGTCTACCTTTCTTGACTTTATTTTTTGTAATTTTGCCCCGTAATCAAAACAAGGATACACTAACCTTTTTAAATAATAACTAAGTATGAAACCAACTTTATTCTTATTGGCAGCCGGAATGGGCAGCCGTTACGGTGGCTTGAAGCAATTGGACGGACTGGGTCCGAATGGCGAAACTATTATGGACTATTCAATTTATGACGCCATTAACGCCGGATTTGGTAAGCTCGTTTTCGTAATCCGTAAGGATTTTGAGAAAGACTTTCGTGATAAAATTATTTCCAAATACGAAGGTCATATCCCGTGCGAATTGGTGTTCCAGTCTATCGACGATCTGCCCGAAGGCTTCACTTGCCCCGAAGGTCGTACGAAACCCTGGGGAACCAACCACGCCGTAATGATGGGCGCTGATGTAATTCAGGAACCGTTTGCCGTTATCAACTGCGACGACTTCTATGGCCGCGATTCTTTCCAGGTAATGGGTAAATTCCTTTCTGCACTGCCCGAAGATTCAAAGAATGTATATTCAATGGTAGGTTTCCGCATTGGTAATACACTGAGCGATAGCGGTACTGTATCTCGCGGTCTTTGCGGTACGGATGCCAACAATCTGCTGACTTCTGTTGTAGAGCGCACTAAGATCCAACGTATGGACGGAGAAGTGAAATACATTGACGATAATGGCGAATGGACGGCTACTCCCGAAACTACTCCGGTAAGTATGAACTTCTGGGGCTTTACTCCCGATTATTTTGCATACAGCTGCGATTTCTTCAAGAGCTTCCTGAGCGATCCGAAGAATATGGAGAACCTGAAGAGTGAATTCTTCATTCCGTTGATGGTGGATAAATTGATTCAGGACGGTGTCGCTACATGCGAGGTCCTTGATACTACAAGCAAATGGTTTGGCGTGACTTATCCTGAGGATCGTCAAAGTGTTGTAGATAAAATCCAGGCTTTAGTGGATGCGGGTGAATATCCTGCCAAGCTATTTTAAGTCTGGAGAACTTTGCGAAAGCAAATTTAAAATTAGGAATGAAAGGGAGTCGTCGTGAGATGGTTCCCTTTCTTAATTTCATGGCAATGCGTCTTTTAAAGTTGTATAGTTGCTTCGCAAGCCTCGGCTACTGCCGGATGGTGTGTGATGAAGATGAATGTTTTGCCTGTGCAGTTTCTGCGCAGGCTTTCTATTAATAGTCGTTCCGTTTCGGGATCGAGGGCGGAAGTGGCTTCGTCCAGCAGCAGGATGTGTCCGGGACGGAGGAGGGCGCGGGCGATGGCGATACGCTGGGCTTGTCCTTCGCTGAGGCCGCCACCTTGTTCGTTGAGGTTGGTATCTATTCCGTCCGGTAAAGAGAGAACGAAGTCGGCACAGGCGGTACGGAGAGCCTGGAGCATTTCGGCTTCGGTGGCATGAGGATTGCCCATTAATAGGTTGTCGCGAATGGTACCGCTGAAAAGAGTGTTTCCTTGGGGGACATAGACGAAGTTGGAACGGGTTTGAGGGGAAACTTCAAGAGTTGAGGACTGAGAATTGAAAGTTGAGGGTAGGGACTGTGTTGTATTTGCGGATGAAAGGGTGATACTTCCTGCTTGCGGGTCAGCGAGTGCGAGAAGCAACCGGATCAGGGTCGTTTTTCCGGCACCGGTTTCACCCAATACGGCAGTGCAGCTTCCGGCGGGGAAGTTGCAGGAGAAGTGATTTAATATAGGTCGGTCTCCTGTTGAATAACTGAATGTGACATCCTTTAATTGTAAGTCCGGGGTTTGGGGGAACAGTTGTGCTGTTCCACTTGCTTCGGAGGGAAGTTCTTCAAGTTCCATCAATCGCTCTACGGCGGTGAGGGCATTGATAAAGGAAGGCAGCAGGCGTGAAAGATCGAGGGCAGGTCGTTGCACTTTTCCTACCAGTTGCAGGAAGGCGGTCATTGTTCCGAAGGTGATACTCCCTGTGCTAAGGCGTACTGCTCCCCAAAGAAATGCTGTAAGATAGCCGCCGGAGAACGCAAATGCCACCAGCATACGTGCAGAGAGTGAAAAGCGGGTACGACCGAATATCTGACTACGGAGTGCATCTTGCAGATCATCCAGTTTTCCGATATGCCGGTCGCTTTGTTCCAGGGTTTTGATGACGGTTCGGTGTTGCAGGCTTTCTTGTATAACGGACTGGATACGGCTGTCGCTCTGCCGGATTTCACGGGTGTAGCGGCGCATTCGTTTCATATAGAAGCGGCTACCCAATAGGAAAATAGGTAGAATGCCTACCACCACCCAAGGCAGGGACGGATCGAGAAAGCAGAAGAATACGAATGCGGCTACCAACTGAACGATGGTAACTATGAAAGCCGGAGTTGTACTGGTCAGTAACCCCACGATAGCGGCGGTATCTTGTTCCACACGGTTTACGATATCGCCGGTGTGGAAGCGTTCCAATTCGTTCCAACGGCTTTGTAATAGACGGGAGAATAGGCGGTGGCGCAGTGCGTTTCCTGTTTCCACTTGCATACGGGCACTGAGCCAGGTGTCGACGGCTCCGCACAGAAGTTGGGCGATTAACAAAGCAATAGTAAGGATAGCGGCATTGGTCAGGCTTCCGATAGCGGCACCTGTGGCAATATCGATGACGACCTTGGAAGCATAAATAAAGGCAAGAGAAACCGCTACCCCAATGATACCTGTGAGGCAGGAGAGGAGAATACGTCCTCGTTGTCCGTGAGATACTTCCCAGATGTACTTTATTTGTTCTGTCTTCATAATGAATTAGTTACGAGTTACGAGCTACGAGTGGCTGGCGCTATCATGCTGCATAGCACTCGTAGCTTGTAGCTTTGTAGCTCGTAGCTTATTCATTTGTATTGTTACTGTCCCCTTTATCAGCGTCACCGGATACCATAACGCCTCATTGGGAGCAAACTTTCGCAGCTTCATGCAGCGTTTGGTTGCCCGGCAGAAAGTGTGCCATTTTCCGGCCCAATAACCTTTGGGACGTGGCTTGATGCGTGCGTCATGCTGACCGAAGTTTCCGGTAGCAAAGATATCATCCAGTAAGATTTCTCCTGCCCGTTCCATACCTTTGACAGAGAAGGGCAGGTTGTCTTCCGGCAAACCCAGATAATGCACGGCGATATATCCGAAAGCTTTTGCGGCACGTAGCAATCCTACTTTGCGGAAATACTTTTCCAGCAAAAGTTTGTCAATATCTTCATGACGTGTTGCCAACAGACGGGTCCAGTCGCAAACTTGGCGAAGGCCGATGCCGCTGTTCAGGAAATGGACGAATGCATGCATGAAGATATACAGCGCATTGAATGTTACAGGCGGGAGGCTGACGGGATATTCGTGTATCTCTCTTGTTTCAGCATGCTGTGGGTACCATTCCTGTATCAGACGCTGGAAGTACCGGTTACCTGCCGGATTGTTAATCCGCAGAATGATACGATGGTTTTCTATATGAACGCCATGAAATGAATAGCTGGCGTGTTTGTCCGATGCTTCTCCTTCTGCCTCTGCACCGTGACGGAGTAGAATATTGTTGGCTACGGGCTGTCCTTCCTTTCCGATATAGACGTCGATGTCGCCACATTGACGGTGCAATGGGTTTATGTAGTGAGTGGCGATGCCTTGTCCTTTCAGTAGAATAGGGTGTAGACCGGCTTCCCGGTATGGCATAAAAACTTCCGGGAGTTCTTCATTCAGGCGGAGGTTAGACTGCTCGATTTGTGCCACTTTAGCTGCCCATTGCAGATAGAGCGGTCGGGGTGGGCGCAGTTCTGCCGGCAGACTGAGCACTCCGTCGAAGGTAATGGCGAGAAGGGCTTGGGTACGTGCCAGCTGGTATATTTCTTCCCAGTCGGCAGTGTTCATGCTACTGAACGGGGTTGGGTCGACGGGGGTGTTCCATAATCCGGAACGCACCAAGGTTAGGAAAGTACGACGCATATGCTATTCTATGATTCCGGCTTCCAGCCAGTTCTTTATCAGTTGTTCTGCATCCCGCTTTGCGGTTTCAGCGTCTACTTCGTAGTTCTCCGTAAGGAAATCGGTAAGGGTGTCGGTATTGAAATCTGTTCCTTCCACATGTTGCCAAAGGCAGGTTGCCGTAGGGTTCAGGCTGATGATATTGCTGAAATCTACGTTTCCTGTGCCGTTGTGCATGATGATATGTTCGTCACCAATCTGATGTAAGGTAAATCCGTTCTTAATTTTCATTGTTTGTATGTATTAGGTTGTTATTATTCTGCTTCTTCTGAATATTGCCAGTAGCCATCGCCTTACAGGGGTCAGTTTCATCCACCAGAAAGAATAGCGCTGCCAGACACGGCCATTGCACGGATATTCTTTTTCTTTGCGGATGGCGGCAACCATTACTCCCATGACATTGGCTATGTTGGTCTGTTCGGTTATTCGTATATTACCGTCTCCCAGTAGTGTTAGTTCTTGGCCGTTGCGGTGGATGATGCGGTGAAAGATAATACGTCCGTTCGTATCTCTGGCAAGTACGGCAACGCCCGGTTGTAAATCATCATCGGTAAAAGGACCTAAAATAATGCGGTCGCGACGGTCTGCAAGAAACGGGTTCATACTGTTTCCTCTGACTGTCAGGGTTACGGTATGTCCTTCGCTGATGAGGCGTGCTACTTCGGGTAACAGTACCTCGTTGGGGATGATTCTTTTTCGTCCGTTATCTATCATTATTGATGGGGTATGAACAAAGTGTGATAAGGTGGTAGGGTGATGAAGTGATAGCGGGATAACGCCCTGTGATTATAGTGCAGCTACTTTATTGCCCTATCACACTACCACCTTATCACTCTTTTTTTCTTTTCCATATCGTATTAAAACAAATCTCCGCCGCCTCCCTGTCCGGCAAGCATTTCAGAAAATACACCGGAGTATGGGCCGCAAGATATTTCACTGTCTCGATGACACCATTATTCAATTCTCTCACTTCCTTCAGATTAGAGCACGACGGCAATAGTGATGCGAAGGCCCGTGCCGGACTCTCCCGTTGAATCTCATTCATCGGAGCCTGTTCCAATCGTACAAATGCCCCTACAGGAACAGAATCATTCTTGTAGCAGGGTGTCTTTCCGCTCCAGGGCGAACCGTAGACTGTGGCTTCCCCTGTTTCCCGGTTGAAATGCACGATGGGATTATCATCGTTCAGCAGTTCACAGCCTGGGATATGCTTCAGCCACAACCCGCTGTGCGTACTTTTTCCCGTTCCGCTTTTGCCTTGGAAGAGATATCCCTTTCCATCTTTCTTTATGACGGAAGCGTGCATTAATACAGTATCGGAACAAGCCGTATTGAAAGCATAAATCATCATCAGGATATTGTTGAGTACAAATGCATCCGCTTCTGTTTCGTGCAGGAACAGGACGCCTTTGGTAAATCCGTAGAAGAAATAAGCTGTGTACTCTTTCGGATCGTTGGGAGCGAGGATGGTAATGAGATAAGAGTCCGTATCCGGAATCACACTGATCCTGCATGTGGCACCTTCCCATTTGAACTCGACGAGTGAGCGATATTTTACATGGTCTTCTTCTTGGATTTCACTCTCCGGCTGGACGGCAAGTGAGAATGCTATTTTAAGTTCTTTCTCTTTGTATGTATCTAAAGATAACAGGAAAGGTTTCAGGGAGGGAATCAGCTCTTCCGTTTTCCAGTGTGGAATGGTGGAGGAAGTACCGAATAGATAAGGCCCTACTTGATATACCTGTGCGTTACGCTCTCCTTTCATAATCTATAATATTTGATGTACCGGTGTAAAGGTAGAGGAATTCTTCTGATTGGACAACTGAATTTTACACAATATTACAGGTATCGGTTCATTTCTCCAGTCTTTTCATCAATATTTATAAGTCAGCATAATGCGCCCTTCCGAAGTATTGGAAAATACATTGGCGTGATACCTGTATTTGGTATCGCGGGTGTAGTTCATAAATGTGCCGGTGAGGTACAGTTGCTTCCGCAATTTCAGGTCCAGCCGAAGGCCGACTGCATGGAGGATGGCCCTTGAACGGTCGCCCTGGGCATTGAGTGTCTTCGGTTCCACTTCGTCCCAGTTGATGTCTTGGGGATACCCTTTCCAGGTGAACATGTGGTAGACTTCGTAGATGGTGGATATAGCAAGACGGTCCTTGTAGGTAAAGTTAAAGTTGAGCTTGCTACTGTAGCCGCTGGCTAGGTTGTAGATGCGTTCGTCCACTTGATAATAGTCGCTGAGGGCACCTCCCAGAAGGATGGCGTTGAGGTAGGCGTAACCATCTATTCCCCAGTTCCGTTTGAGGTTTCTTTTGTAGATGAGGCCACCGCCCACGGAAGCGGGTGTACAGAATTTATAAGGTACTTTTGCCGATACTGCCGATATCGTGTCCGAATCGTAGTAGTCGAAGTGCTGGTACAGCCCAAGGCTGAGATAGTGCTTTTCATTGTTCACCAACTCTTTGGCTACCAGTCGGCCAACGATGTTTATCTGTCCCAGGACCGGTTGATCTTTCTGCCAGTTCAGGTTCGCCTGGATGGAGAAATAGTCGTAGGGTTTGGTATCTTCCGCATCGAAGCGGTCACCGTATTCGACGTTGATTTCGGAGGCCAGACCCACACCTTTGTCCAGAATCTCGTCTTTCAGTTCCAGGGTACGTATGCCCAGAGATACATCCACACTTACATCGGGTACACCGAATTGCTTACCCGAAGTGGAACGCCGCTTCCAGGCATCTCCGTTGATAATACGGGTCAAGCCGCGCATGGGGGACACCAGGAATCCGGCAAACTCCAGTCCGAAGCGTGACCAACCGGTTTTCCTGTCGTCGAGGATGAGGTCGGAAACCCTGTAAGTCACTTCGCCCAGGGCCATACCGCCAATGGGGGTGGCAATGATGTCGTTGGTAGAGGGATATTCGTTCTCCATAAACATCTCCCACATGAAACTGCCGCCGAAGGCAAAGAGCCCGGACTGCCAGAAATTGTATCCGTTGGATCGGGCTGAGTTGAAGTACAGGCTACCATGGTAGGGGTGCATGAACATATTGGTGCCCATGGCGTCATTGTCCCACACGAAGCCATGCTTGAGGTTGTCCTTGATAGTACGCCCGTTGATGTAGGCAAAGTCAGCCTTACGGATATAGCGGTCGAAGGCCCAGACTCCCATATTGATGCCGAAGACCATGGTACCCACCTGAAGCCCCCTTTTGTGAGAGTAATAATCTATATCGAGCGAGTCGGCAGGCCGGGGAGTGGCTAAACGGTGGCGGATGGCGAGTTGCGGATAAGCCACATTAATGGCTATCAGGAAAGTGAGCAGAGTCAGCAGTAACTTTTTCATGACGCAAACTTAGGGATTTTTATTAAATGCACGTAGTTGTATTTTTCGTAAAAAGTCTCTATAACTTCTTAATTAACTCGTTTGCAGCATAAAAGGTTTGCGAAAGGGACACTTTTTTGTATCCCCGCTATCTCACCGAGTTCCGGAACATCTGTGGCGTCACCCCCGTATGTTTCTTGAAGAATTTATTGAAGAAAGCCGCATTATTGAACCCCAGGCTCAGCGCAATATCCTTCACCGACGTATTTTCCGTGCGCAGTTGCGTCTTGGCATCCATGATGAGCGTTTTATTGATAATCTCCATCGCCGTATGCCCCGACTCTTTCTTGACAAGCCGGCAGAGGGCAGACGTTTGCATATTTATCTTCCTGGCATAATACGCCACCTGATGCTCCCGGACATAGTCCTCATGTACCATCCGGACGAAAATCCGGTACTGTTGGAAATGTCTGCTACCCGGTGTCTCTATCAGCTTCGCCTGTTCCGGACAAAGCTCGGACACCCCCTGTAACATCAAGCTCAGGAACGACTGAGACACAGCTTCACTCAATTTCTCCCCAATCTCTTTATAAAGGTGAGACAGAAACGTAAACATCTCCGCATACAGTGTGGAAGCCACTTCCGATAGCGGGAAAACATAGTGCTTACCGATGACGTAGAACTTATCCATCATATTCTTACCCATCCCCGCATTCTGGATCAGTTGTTGTGAAAACATGACGGTATGCATCTCCAGATCATCCGACACTGCCAGCAGTTGGATGAAAGATTCCGGCGGAAGCGCTATTAACTCATTCGTCCGAATCCGGTATTCGGTATGGTTGATGATTGCTTTCAGGGAACCCCTGCTGCAGAGGGCGAAAATACCCCCCTCTGTCTTATAGGATTTCTCCAATAAAGATTCCAACTCATTAACTGTGACACACTTGTAAGCAGTGAAGCCTGCATGTATATTGAATTTACTTATGCTCATCTTTTTCCATTTAGGTATGCAAAATTGAAGGATATCGGTATATAATCAACAGGAATAACCGTTAAATTCGCCTTTTTATCCCTTTCTGTCCCGTTAAAAGATGTAAAGGTGTGAACGATGGAATATATCTGCGCCGAAATAGAATGTTGATTTCTTCCGTTTTGTTTGCCATCTACCTGTTTATGCCCGACCTTTGTCACCTTACACGATAAACATAGCCTTATGAACCCCGATATACCTCAGGAAGTACGGATTGTGAACGCCATTGCTGAACAATTGTTCGATGTATGGCCCGTCAGCATTGTTATGATTGATCTTGAAGACTGCATCTGGCGTGTGAACAAGCAGATGAGCGATGAACTTCAACTGGATGCAGATGTCATTGGAAAGCCCGTTGTCGATATGCTGGAGGTTGTGCAGGATAAAGAGAATGTCCTGCCCCGCTACCTGCGGGAATTGCACGAAGACCGTCAGCGCATTATCCACTTGACTTCCAATTGCTTCATGCTCGAACTGAAGAGACATATCAGTTTTCTTATACAAGGTGCCCTGATAGGCATATATGAAGAAAACCGATTGGTAAGAATCGTACTTTACTACCGCAACGTGCTGGAAGAAAGTACCCGGGAACATCTGTTGAACATCGCCCTGAGCCGGACGCAAATATTTCAATGGTCGTACGACATGGAGCGTAACCTTATGATTATCGATCCCCGCTACTTCGAATACTTGGGCATTCCCACGCGAGACTACACTCTCACACCCGAAGAGTTTGCTTACCTGATACATCCTGACGACCGTCAGTCGTTGTTTGACGCCTTAACCCTGCAACTGGATGGCAATCTGTATGAAGCCCCCGTTGAATACCGCCTTCGCCGTGACGACGGCAGTTGGGAGTGGTTCGAAGCCCAGTCCACCTATGTCGGGCAGTTGAAAGAAACTCCTTTCCGTGTAGTCGGCATCTGCATGAGTACCCAGAAGTATAAGGATACCGAAGAACGGTTGAATGAAGCCTTGCGTAAGGCTCGGCGCAGTGATGAACTGAAAAGTATCTTTCTTGCCAATATGAGCCACGAAATACGCACGCCACTCAATGCCATCGTAGGTTTTTCTTCCCTGTTGGCCTATGGCGAATCGGACTTGACCAAAGAAGATATCATAGAATTTACCTCTCTGATCGAAAAGAACAGCCAGTTGCTGATGGTTTTGATCTCCGATATCCTGGACCTTTCCAAGATAGAGTCAAACACTATGGAATTTAACTTTTGCAACATTTCTCTCCACCAGGTATTGAATGAGATAGGCAGTGCGCAAAGGATGAATATGCGCGAAGGAGTAGAGTTGCTGCTGGACCTTCCCGGACAAGAAATCACCGTTTATACCGATCCCACTCGGTTGAGCCAGGTTATAAATAACCTGGTGAACAATGCTATAAAGTTTACTTCCGAAGGAAATATCCGTATCGGATACCGACCGGCCGCCTCCGGGCATGTAAAGATATTCGTGGAAGATACCGGAACAGGTATGTCAAAAGAGATGCTCGGACATATCTTTGACCGTTTCTATAAGGGAGATGCCTTTAAACAAGGTACAGGTTTGGGGCTGTCCATCTGCAAAACAATTATCGAACGCTTCAAAGGCAAGATTGAAGTGGTGTCCACACCCGGGAAGGGTACGTGCTTTACAATCACCTTGCCCCTGGAAATAGAAGGATAAAGTGCTCTTTTTATGCGGAATTGATACAATAATATACGCTTCCGATGTCATATCCCACTGGAAATCGCTACCTTTGCAGCCTTGAACGATAAATTCATTGACACTATGATATCAGTAGAAGGACTGAAGGTGGAATTTAATGCAACCCCTCTGTTCGAAGACGTCTCTTACGTAATCAACAAAAAAGACCGCATCGCCCTGGTGGGCAAAAATGGTGCGGGTAAGTCTACCATGCTCAAGATATTGGCCGGACTACAGCAGCCTACTTCCGGTGTCGTCGCCATTCCCCGCGAATGTACTATCGGTTACCTGCCACAGGTGATGATCCTCAGCGATAAGCGTACCGTGATGCAAGAGGCAGAACTTGCTTTCGAACATATCTTCGAAATGCAGGCGGATATCGAACGCATGAACCGGCAACTTGCCGAACGCACTGATTATGACAGCGAAGATTATCACAAACTTATCGACCGTTTCACTCATGAGAACGAACGTTTCCTGATGATGGGCGGTACCAACTTCCGTGCTGAAATAGAACGAACCTTGCAAGGCTTAGGTTTCATCCGCGAAGACTTCGACCGCTCCACCAGTGAGTTCTCCGGTGGTTGGCGTATGCGTATCGAGCTTGCCAAACTCCTGCTTCGCCGTCCCGATGTGCTGTTGCTCGACGAACCTACCAACCACCTGGATATTGAGAGTATCCAATGGCTTGAAAACTTCCTTTCCACACGTGCCAATGCCGTGGTATTGGTGAGTCACGACCGTGCATTCCTCAATAACGTCACTACGCGCACCATTGAAATCACTTGCGGACAGATTTACGACTACAAAGTGAAGTATGACGAATTCGTCGTACTGCGCAAGGAACGTCGTGAACAGCAACTTCGTGCCTACGAGAATCAGCAGAAACAGATAGAAGATACCGAAGCCTTCATCGAACGCTTCCGCTATAAAGCCACGAAAGCCGTGCAGGTGCAGAGCCGCATCAAACAACTGGAAAAGATAGAGCGCATCGAGGTGGACGAGGAAGACAACTCGGCATTGCGCCTGAAGTTTGCTTGCAGCAGCCGTAGCGGAAGTTACCCTGTCATCTGTGAGGATGTCCGGAAAGCCTATGGCGACCATGTCATCTTCCATGATGTCAACCTGACCATAAACCGTGGTGAGAAAGTGGCGTTCGTAGGTAAGAACGGTGAAGGTAAATCCACTCTGGTAAAATGTATCATGGGAGAAATCACCGACTATACCGGTAAACTCACCCTTGGTCATAATGTACAGATCGGTTACTTCGCCCAGAACCAGGCACAACTCCTGGATGAAAGCCTGACGGTATTCGATACCATCGACCGCGTAGCCGTAGGCGATATCCGCCTGAAGATACGTGACATCCTCGGCGCTTTCATGTTCGGCGGCGAAGCTTCTGATAAGAAGGTGAAAGTGTTGTCCGGTGGAGAGCGTACCCGCCTCGCAATGATCAAGCTCCTGCTGGAACCCGTGAACTTCCTGATACTGGACGAACCGACCAACCACCTCGATATGCGTTCGAAGGATGTACTGAAAGATGCCATCCGCGAATTTGACGGTACGGTCATTTTAGTAAGCCACGACCGTGATTTCCTGGACGGACTTGCGACTAAAGTATATGAGTTCGGTGGCGGAGTTGTGAAAGAACACCTCGGTGGCATCTACGACTTCCTGCAAAAGAAGCAGATAGAGAGCCTGAACGAATTGCAGAAAGCACCCGCACTTTCTACTTCACCCTCCGGTGGAAAAGAGAATACGGATACCGCCACTCAGTCGTCCGGCACCAAGCTTTCCTATGAAGAGCAGAAGGAACTGAACAAGAAGCTCAAAAAACTGGAACGCCGCGTTGCCGATTGTGAATCGGAGATAGAGCAGACCGAATCCGCCATTGCCATCCTCGAAGCCCGCATGGCAACTCCCGAGGGGGCTTCGGATATGGCCCTCTACGAGCAGCATCAGAAACTGAAGCAGCAACTCGACTCTGTACTGGAAGAGTGGGATGCCGTCTCTACCGAACTGGAAGAAGCCAAGCGAGAACAATAAAACGATACGGTGAATACCTTCCCCTTATCACTTTATCACGCTATCACTTTATAACATTATTTTATATCTTATGAAAGTAACTCATTATTTACCTTTAGCTGCAGCTTGCCTTATGATGGTGGGATGTGGTACGGGCAAGCAGAAAGCTGAAATGACAGCCGGTATCCAGCTTGCCAATCTTGACACAACTGCCCTTCCGGGGAGTAGTTTTTATCAGTACGCTTGTGGCGGTTGGATTGAAAGCCATCCACTTTCACCTGAGTATTCACAGTACGGTTCTTTTACAGAACTTGCCGAGAATAATCGTAAGCAGATACAAGGCTTGATCGAAGAACTGGCTGCCACTCAGCACGAAGCAGGCAGTGTAGCACAAAAGGTAGGCGACCTCTACAAGATTGTTATGGACAGCGTGAAGCTGAACAAGGAAGGTGTTGCTCCTATCAAAGCCGACCTGGAACAGATTGCTTCCCTGAAAGATAAAGAAGCTGTTTATGCTTTGCTCGCCGATCTGCGCAAACAGGGCATCGGTGCTTACCTCGGCCTCTATGTGGCTGCCGACGAAATGAACAGTAACGAGAACGCCGTGCAGCTTTATCAAAGCGGTTTGAGCATGGGCGAACGTGATTACTATCTGGCTACTGATCCTTCTACTACCGCTATCCGTGATGCCTTCCGTACTCATGTACAGAAAATGTATCAGTTGGCCGGTTTCGATGAGGCTACTGCCAAGAAGGGTATGGAAGTGGTTATGGACGTGGAAACACGCCTTGCCAAAGCTTTCCGTTCCCGTACCGAATTGCGTGACCCGCATGCCAACTACAATAAGATGAGCATGGAAGAGGTGAAGAAGAATTATCCTACTTTCAACTGGGACGCTTACCTTTCAGGTCTTGGACTGACAGATGTGAAGGAAATCATTGTCGGCCAGCCTGCTTCGGTAGCTGAAGCTGCTAACATCCTGAATTCCTTACCTGTTGACCAGCAAGCCCTTTACCTGCAATGGAAACTGATTGATTCTGCTGCCAACTTCCTGAATGACGAGATGGCTCAACAGAATTTCGACTTCTACGAACGCACCATGTCCGGAACGCAGGAAATGCAACCCCGCTGGAAGACTGCCGTTTCTGTAGTAAGCTCCGCACTGGGTGAAGCCGTAGGACAGATGTATGTAGAGAAATACTTTCCTGCCGCTGCCAAGGAACGTATGGTATCTTTGGTGAAGAACCTTCAGACCAGCCTGGGCGAACGCATCAACAACCTTGCCTGGATGAGCGACGAAACCAAAAAGAAAGCACAGGAGAAGCTGGCCACTTTCCACGTGAAGATCGGTTATCCTGATAAGTGGAAAGACTACTCTACGTTGGAAATCAAAGACGACTCTTACTGGAACAACTTCAAACGTGCCAGCCTGTGGAACTATGCTGAAATGATTGCCAAAGCCGGCAAACCGGTAGACAAGGACGAGTGGTTGATGACTCCGCAAACCGTAAACGCTTATTACAACCCGACAACGAACGAAATCTGTTTCCCTGCCGGTATCCTGCAATATCCGTTCTTCGATATGAATGCTGACGATGCCTTCAATTACGGTGCAATCGGTGTTGTAATCGGTCATGAGATGACACATGGCTTCGACGACCAGGGTCGCCAGTACGACAAAGACGGTAATCTGAAAGACTGGTGGACGGAAGAAGATGCCAAGAACTTCGAGAAACGTGCCGATGTAATGGTTGCTTTCTTTGACAGCATTGAAGTTGCACCGGGGGTACATGCCAACGGTCGTATGACACTGGGTGAGAACATTGCCGACCACGGAGGTTTGCAAGTATCTTACCAGGCATTCAAGAAGGCTACCGCTGCCGCTCCGCTGGAAGTAAAAGATGGTTTCACTCCTGAACAACGCTTCTTCCTGGCTTATGCCAATGTTTGGGCTAACAATACCCGTCCCGAAGCCATCCTGCAATTGACGAAGATCGACGTGCATTCTTTGGGCAAATGGCGTGTAGACGCTGCATTGCCGCACATTGCAGCATGGTATGAGGCATTCGGCATTACAGAAAAAGATCCGATGTTCGTACCGGTGGCAGAACGCATCTCTATCTGGTAAGTCTTGCCATCGCTTTGGCACAGTCTTGCCATCGCTTTGGCACAGTTGTGCCATAGGCATGGCATAGTCTTGCCAAGGTGATGGCAAAACAGTGCCAATACTGTGGCACAGCTCTGGCACAGTGGAGCGTTTTCCTCTCCGTTTAGCAAAGAAGAAAGATAAAGGCAGTAAATCCTAAACAGGATTGCTGCCTTTTTTAATTATACCTAATTTATTGTGTTTGAGTATGTGTGCAAATAAACATTTTTAGTACCTTTGCGCATCAAATACTTATATACGCAATTCCATGTCTGAAACAAAAAGAATTAAAACCGCTTTAGTATCGGTTTATCATAAGGAAGGTTTGGACGAAATCATCACCAAACTGCATGAAGAAGGAGTTGAGTTTCTGTCAACAGGCGGAACTCGTCAGTTTATAGAATCACTGGGTTATCCCTGTAAAGCAGTGGAAGACTTGACCACGTATCCCTCTATCCTGGGTGGACGTGTGAAGACCCTGCATCCGAAGGTGTTCGGTGGTATTCTCTGCCGCCGCGGACTGGAACAGGATATGCAACAGATAGAAAAATATGAAATTCCCGAAATAGACCTCGTTATCGTCGATTTGTATCCGTTTGAAGCTACCGTAGCTTCCGGTGCCGACGAGCCGACTATCATCGAGAAAATAGATATAGGCGGTATCTCACTGATCCGTGCTGCTGCCAAGAATTACAATGATGTGGTTATCATTGCTTCTCAGGCACAATACCAGCCGTTCCGAGATATGCTGATGGAACATGGAGCTACCACTTCGCTGGAAGAACGCCGTTGGTTTGCCAAAGAGGCGTTTTCCGTTTCTTCCCATTACGATTCAGCCATCTTCAACTACTTCGATGGCGAAGAAGGTTCCGCATTCCGTTGCTCTGCCAATAATCAGAAGACTTTGCGCTACGGCGAGAACCCGCATCAGAAGGGTTACTTCTACGGAAATCTGGAAGCTATGTTCGACCAGATTCACGGAAAGGAAATCTCTTACAACAACCTGCTCGATATCAATGCAGCCGTTGACCTGATCGATGAATTTGAGGAGACTACGTTTGCCGTATTGAAGCATAACAATGCTTGCGGTCTGGCTTCACGCCCCACGGTGCTCGAAGCATGGAACGATGCATTGGCTGGTGACCCGGTTTCCGCTTTCGGTGGTGTGCTCATCACAAACGGAGTGATCGATAAGGACGCTGCTGAGGAAATCAATAAAATCTTCTTCGAAGTAATTATCGCCCCTGATTATGATGTAGACGCATTGGAAATCCTGGGACAGAAGAAAAACCGTATTATTTTGGTTCGCAAGCCTGCCGCACTGCCTAAGAAGCAGTTCCGTTCTCTCCTGAATGGTGTATTGGTACAGGACCGCGACCTGAACATCGAGAAGCCTGAAGATTTGAAAACTGCAACCACGAAAGCACCTACCGCACAGGAAATAGAAGACATGCTCTTTGCTAACAAGATTGTGAAGAACAGTAAGTCCAACGCTATCGTACTGGCTAAAGGCAAGCAATTGCTGGCAAGCGGTGTGGGACAGACTTCACGTGTGGATGCTTTGAAGCAGGCCATCGAAAAAGCTAAGAACTTCGGTTTCGACCTGAAAGGTGCTGTGATGGCATCCGACGCTTTCTTCCCCTTCCCCGACTGTGTGGAGATTGCCGGAAATGAAGGTGTGACCGCAGTTATTCAACCGGGTGGTTCCATCAAGGATCAGCTTTCGTTCGACTATTGCAACGAACATGGCATCGCGATGGTGACCACAGGAATTCGTCATTTCAAACACTAATATTAATGATGAATGAAGAATGAAGAATAAAGAATTTGCTGCGCTGTCTTTATTTGCGCTGTTATTCTGCATAGTATTCTTAATTCTTCATTCTTAATTCTACATTTAGAATATGGGATTATTCTCTTTTACGCAAGAAATAGCGATGGACCTTGGTACCGCCAATACCATTATTACAACCAATGGTAAGATTGTGGTGGATGAGCCTTCGGTGGTAGCTCTCGACCGTCGCACCGATAAGATGATTGCCGTGGGTGATAAGGCAAAGATGATGCACGAAAAGACCCACGAAAACATACGTACCATCCGTCCGCTTCGCGACGGTGTAATTGCCGATTTCTATGCTTGCGAGCAGATGATACGCGGTTTGATAAAGATGGTGAATAATCGCAACCGTCTGTTCTCTCCTTCGCTCCGTATGGTTATCGGTGTCCCCTCGGGTAGTACTGAAGTGGAGCTGCGTGCCGTGCGCGACTCTGCCGAGCATGCCGGCGGACGTGATGTCTACCTGATTTTCGAACCTATGGCTGCCGCTATCGGTATCGGTATCGATGTGGAAGCTCCGGAAGGAAACATGATTGTAGATATAGGTGGTGGTTCTACGGAAATTGCCGTTATCTCCTTGGGTGGTATCGTAGCCAACAATTCCATCCGCATAGCGGGTGATGACTTTACTGCAGACATTCAGGAGTATATGAGCCGTCAGCACAATGTGAAGGTCAGCGAGCGTATGGCCGAACGTATTAAGATCAATGCGGGTGCCGCCCTGACCGAACTTGGTGAAGACGCCCCCGAAGATTATATCGTTCACGGACCGAACCGTATCACGGCTCTGCCTATGGAAGTGCCTGTATGCTATCAGGAAGTGGCGCACTGTCTGGAGAAATCAATCTCGAAGATTGAAACCGCTATCTTGAATGCGCTGGAAAATACACCTCCCGAACTGTATGCCGATATCGTGCACAATGGTATTTATCTGGCAGGCGGTGGTGCATTGCTCCGCGGACTCGATAAGCGTTTGACTGATAAGATTAACATTCCGTTCCATATTGCTGAGGATCCCCTGCATGCTGTTGCCAAAGGTACGGGTGTGGCGTTGAAGAATGTGGATCGTTTCTCATTCCTGATGAGATGATAAAGGCATATGCGAAATTTACTGAACTTTCTTATTAAATATAACTACTGGTTCCTCTTTCTACTGTTAGAGGCAGCCAGTTTTGTTTTATTGTTTCGTTTCAACTACTATCAGCAGAGTGTGTTCTTCACATCTGCCAACAGTGTGGCGGGGAAAGTTTACGATGTTTCGGGAACTATTACTTCTTATTTCCATCTGAAATCTGTCAATGAAGACTTGCTCGACCGTAATATGTGGTTGGAGCAGCGGGTGGCTTTCCTGGAGAAAACGCTGAAAAATAAAGGAATGGACTCTGTTCGGTTGTATAGCCTGGAACGGCTCGAACCGGACGAATACCATATTTTCAAAGCGAATGTCATCAAGAATAGTCTGAACCGGGTGGATAACTATATCACCCTTGATGAAGGAACCTCTGCGGGTATTCGTCCGGAAATGGGAGTGGTAGATGCCAACGGAGTAGTGGGCATTGTCTATAAGACTTCTCCGCATTACTCTACCGTTATCCCATTGCTGAACAGTAAATCGAGCATCAGTTGCAAGATTGTGGGCAGTGAATATTTCGGTTACTTGAAGTGGGAATATGGAGACTCTCGCTATGCTTATCTGAAAGATTTACCTCGCCACGCAGAGTTTAACCTGGGTGATACCGTGGTGACAAGTGGATATTCTACAGTATTTCCTGCAGGCATCATGGTAGGAACGGTGGATGATATGTCTGATTCTCACGACGGCCTCTCTTATCTGTTGAAGATAAAACTGGCTACGGACTTCGGAAAGGTGAGCAACGTTCGGGTGATTGCCCGTACCGGACAAGAAGAGCAGAAAGCGCTGGAGAAGGAAGAGGAGAAGTGATGGGAGTGATAAGGTGATAGAGTGATAGGAGTGATAAATGATAGGGGGGGGACCTCAATCGTAAATCGTAAATTATAAAATCGTAAATCAAATTGGTCATCAATTATCTGCATAAAATAGGTTGGTTTATCGGTTTGGTACTATTGCAGGTACTGATACTGAATAATGTGCATATTGCCGGATATGCCACTCCTTTTCTATATATTTATCTCATACTGAAATTCGAGTCGGAAACACCACGGAACACTTTGATGCTGTGGGCGTTTTTTCTGGGACTGACGGTGGATATCTTTTCGGATACGCCGGGTATGAATGCTGCAGCTACGGTGGCACTGGCTTTTCTGCGTCCTACATTCCTACGCCTGTTTGTGCCGAGGGATGCGTTTGAGAATATAGTTCCTTCGATAAAATCGATGGGAATTGTACCTTTCCTGAAGTATTTGGTTGTTAGCGTTTTTATTCATCATGCAATATTACTTACCATAGAATTCTTTTCGTTCGCCCATATCGGAACGTTGCTGCTGAGAATTGTGGCAAGTGCGTTGCTGACTATAACCTGTATCATGGCTATAGAAGGAGTGAAGAAGAAGTAAGATGGCAAAAGATTATACACTCGAAAAGCGGAAATTAGTGATAGGTGGGGTAGCAATTGTGATTGTTATCATTTATATCATGCGTCTTTTTGTGTTGCAGATCATGACTGATACTTACAAGAAGAACGCAGATAGTAACGCTTTCCTCAATAAAATCCAGTATCCTTCGCGCGGTGCGATTTATGACCGCAATGGAAAATTACTGGTGTTCAATCAACCTGCGTATGATATCACATTCGTGCCGCGAGAGGTGACGGAACTGGATACTCTCGATTTTTGCCGCACACTGAATATTACGAAAGAACAGCTGCTGAAGCGAATGAAAGATGTGAAGAACCGCTGGATGAATCCCGGTTATTCCAGATATACACATCAGGTGTTTATGACGCAGCTCTCGGCGGAAGAGTGCGGTGTATTCCAGGAAAAACTCTTTAAATTCCCGGGCTTTTATATTCAGAGACGTACTATCCGGCAATACACTTATAATTCTGCCGGACATGCTTTGGGGGATATCGGTGAGGTTTCAATGAGAGATATTGAGGCTGACGATTATTACATTCGCGGTGATTATGTGGGTAAGCAAGGTATAGAAAAGTCATACGAGAAATACCTGCGTGGCGAAAAAGGAGTGGAGGTTTTGCTTCGTGATGCGCACGGACGTATTCAGGGCCACTATATGGATGGGAAACTGGATCGACCATCCGTACCGGGTAAGAATCTGAAATTAGGGTTGGATATTGATTTGCAGATGTTGGGTGAGCGTCTGATGAAGAATAAAATCGGTGCAATTGTGGCTATTGAGCCGGAAACGGGGGAGATCCTTTGTTTGGTATCTGCTCCGAACTTTGATCCGCACTTGATGATTGGCCGCCAACGTGGTAAAAATCATAATATGCTGCAGAGAGATAAGCAGAAACCTTTGCTGAATCGTGCTATTATGGGTGTTTATCCTCCGGGGTCTACTTTCAAAACAGCGCAGGCGCTGACATTCTTACAGGAAGGTATTATACAGCCATCCACATCGTTTCCTTGTTCTCACGGATTCATTTATGGAGGTCTGCGTGTGGGATGTCACGGGCATGGATCACCTCTTCCGCTGATACCTGCTATTGCCACTTCGTGTAATGCTTATTTCTGTTGGGGGCTTTATCGCATGTTTGGTGATAAGAAATACGGTTCACCACAGAATGCGCTTACTGTATGGAAAGATCACATGGTTTCTCAAGGATTTGGTTATAAGCTGGGAACGGACTTGCCGGGTGAGAAACGCGGATTTATTCCCAATGCGGGTGTTTATGATAAGGCCTATCGTGGATCATGGAATGGATTGACGGTAATTAGTATTTCTATCGGTCAGGGTGAAGTTTTAAGTACACCTTTGCAAATGGCAAATTTAGCGGCTACCATTGCCAATCGTGGTTATTTTGTGACTCCGCATATCGTGAAGGATATTCAGGATGCAGAATTGGATAGTACCTACCGGGAACGTCGTTACACTTCTATCGACCGCTCTTATTATGAAGAAATTGTAGAAGGTATGCGGGCTGCCGTTACGGGAGTTACCGGAAGTGCTACTTGCCGTATAGCCGGAACCATACTGCCGGGTGTAGAAGTCTGTGGAAAGACGGGTACGGCACAGAATCGCGGACATGACCACTCTGCATTTATAGGTTTTGCCCCAATGGATAAGCCGAAGATTGCAATTGCTGTTTATGTGGAGAATGGTGGTTGGGGGGCAACCTACGGAGTACCTTATGGTGCTTTAATGATGGAACAGTATTTGAATGGAAAACTTTCGCCTGCCAGCGAAGAAAGAGCGGAGGAAATGAGTAATCGTGTGATAATGTATGGTGACGAGGAGAGATAGTATATGGAAATCACTGGATTGGGTAACGATCTGTGTTTACTTGATTCTGATTGCATTCGGTTGGTTTAGCGTTTGCGGGGCAAGCTATGATTATGGTGACCGCGATTTCTGGGATTTCTCCACTCGTGCAGGTAAGCAATTGGTTTGGATCATTTGCTCTTTCGGATTGGGGTTTGTGTTGTTGATGCTTGAAGACAGCGTTTATGATATGTTTGCCTATCTGATTTATATAGCACTTGCCATATTACTTGTGGTCACTATCTTTATAGCCCCTGATACGAAGGGATCGAGGTCGTGGCTGGTCATGGGGCCGGTAAGTTTGCAGCCGGCGGAGTTTGCCAAGTTTGCTACGGCGCTGGCTCTTGCCAAGTATATGAATTCCTATTCGTTCACCATGAAGAACTGGAAGAATATCCTGATGATGGTTTTTCTTATTCTGTTCCCGATGATGCTTATTATCTTGCAGCGGGAGACTGGCTCCGCGTTGGTATATACTGCTTTCTTTTTGGTGCTGTATCGGGAGGGGATGCCGGGTGTGGTTCTGTTTTCCGGGTTGTGTGCGGTAGTTTACTTTGTGGTAGGCATTCGTTTTGATCAGGTGTTTATTGCCGATACGCCGACGCCGATAGGGGAGTTTGCCGTACTTTCGATGGTCTTGCTGTCTGCGGCAGGAATGGTGTGGGTTTATAAGAAGAAATGGGAACCGGTACGCAATATATTGTTAGTTACCATTGGAGTGTTGTTAATCGCTTATTTTATATCGGAATATGTGATTCCGTTTAATTTGGTTTGGGTGCAATGGGGACTGTGTATACTGGTAGTTGGATACCTTATTTTCCTTTCGTTAAGTGAACGTCATCTTAGTTATTTCCTGATAGGTATGTTTGCTATCGGTTCTATCGGTTTCTTATATTCCAGTGATTACTTCTTTAATAAAGTATTGGAGCCTCACCAGCAGATACGTATCAAGGTGGTATTAGGTATGGAAGAAGATTTGGCTGGTGCCGGATACAATGTCAACCAGTCGAAGATAGCTATTGGTTCCGGTGGTCTGACAGGAAAGGGTTTCCTGAACGGTACTCAGACTAAGCTGAAATATGTACCCGAACAAGATACGGACTTTATTTTCTGTACGGTAGGTGAAGAAGAAGGATTTATAGGTTCTACTGCCGTGCTACTCTTATTCCTTATATTAATACTCCGTCTGATTGCTGTGGCGGAGCGGCAACCGTCTACTTTTGGTCGAGTCTATGGGTACTCGGTCGTTAGTATATTCCTGTTCCACTTATTTATTAATGTAGGTATGGTGCTGGGATTGACACCTGTGATTGGTATTCCGCTGCCATTCTTTAGTTATGGCGGTTCTTCGCTTTGGGGATTCACCATCCTGCTGTTCATCTTCCTGCGGATTGATGCAGGACGCAAAAAGAGACTGTCAGCGTTTTAATTTGATTCCTACATCATTGATACCTGGAAGAACTTCGTCCGGTAGAAGGTGTATAATTTTGAAGCGGTATTCCCCGGCTTTTCCAATACGGATGAAACCTGCTGCGAGAGTTGATTGATATAACCCACCCCAGCCATCTCCTAACCAAATACCTGCATTGTCAGCAAGTCGCAGTTCCAATGTATCCCGCTTGATATTTGGGACTTCCGGACTGTCGTAGTAGATGAGTAAGGGCAGATTCTGATACGGATAATTGTTCCGGTTTCTTACTTCTACGGATACATTGTAGAGTGTAGCGGAGTCTGCAACCGAAACATTGAAGAATAGTGTGTCATTCCGCTGCCAGCCTTCCGTTGGCAGGGATTGAAAAGAATGATATACAGTCTGTTCATCGCAGGCTGTGTAGAAGCTTGCGATGAACAGCAGTATTAAACTCTTCAGGAGAGATGTTTTATTCTTGAGCAGGTTTTTCATTTCCGGCTGGTTTCTCTCCTTGTGGTCTGGGTGGATTGTTGGGCCTGGGACCTCTATCAACACGTTGTCCATCTCCTCGTTCACGATTTTTTTGCTTGTTGCGTCTGACCTGATCGCCTTGTTGTCTGGGCTGGTTCCCCTGTTGCCTTGGTTGCTCTCCTTGTGGCCTGGGGGCACCTTGTGGGCGTGGTCTGGATTGTTGATCTCCAGGTTGATTCGGATTTCCTTTTTTCTTTTTCTTGCGGTTGTTATTACCGCCATTTCCATTTCCGCCACCGTTATTTTCTCCGCCATTTTTACCTTTACGACTACGGTCGAAGCGGGTTAAGCTTTCCTGTTCCAACAAATCTATCGGCTTCTTGGGTTCCACTTGGCGTGCTTCTTCTACAAGACTTTCTGGTTTAGTACCCCGTTTGTTCATACCGATGATTTCAAATGCACGCTTACCACTGATTGTTACCAGATTGGCAGGAATGCTCTTGTCGGTAGAGTAGGTTATCTGATTACTCAGAATATCTGCCTTGAAGAAATAGAAAGTACCGTCTTTGGTTTCCAACTCGATCTCTCTGGAAGGAAGACGTTTCTGGGCTTCCACATAGCAGTCCACTTCATAGTTGAGACAGCATTTCAGTTTGGCACATTGTCCTGCCAGTTTTTGCGGATTGAGAGAAATATCCTGATAACGGGCGGCACTTGTGGATACTGACACGAAAGAGGTCATCCAGGTGGCACAGCAGAGCTCGCGTCCACATGGGCCGATACCACCGATTCGTCCGGCCTCTTGGCGTGCACCAATCTGCTTCATTTCAATGCGGACATGGAAAGCATCTGCCAATACCTTGATCAGCTGGCGGAAGTCTACACGCTCATCGGCAATATAATAGAAAATTGCTTTGTTACCGTCTCCCTGATATTCCACATCACCGATTTTCATGTTGAGATTCAGGTTGAGGGCAATCTGTCGGGCGCGTATCATAGTATTATGTTCGCGTCCTTTGGCTTCATTATATTTGTCCATATCTACCTGTTTGGCTTTACGGTAGATGCGCTTGATATCAGCCTCAGACTTGATGTTAGCCTTTCGCATTTGCAGTGGAACGAGACGTCCGGTTAGGGTCACTACACCGATGTCATGTCCCGGCGTTGCTTCTACGGCAACGATGTCGCCCTTTTCAAGAGGTATATGGTTGCTATTGCGGAAATATCCTTTACGGGTATTCTTGAACTGAACTTCTACCAGGTCGCTTTCTTCTCCGTTTCCGGGAATGTCGGCCAGCCAGTCGTAGGTGTTCAGTTGCTTGTCTTGCCTGCCGCAACTTTTGCAGCAGAGACCTCCGCTTCCGTTATGTAGTTTAAAATCCATTTTTTTATTTATGATTGAGATTACTACTATATATCTGATTTCTACTGTTTCAGTAGAACTATCATTTTCAATGAAAAATCAAAGAAGACCATCCTTGCATTTACATTTTGCTCAATATGTATCTGCGCTTCGCTCAATTCATCCATCATTCCCATTACATTCCGTTCGTTGATAAAAGGGGCGAAGCGAGTGGCAAAGTTTTGTTCAGGCAAAGTCATGTAACTCATCTCTTTGCAATGCAGGTTGTAGATGAAATTCTCGCGTATCATACGCTGGGCGTATGTCAGGAAGTTCTTCTGTCGTTCGCGTCCCATGCCTGCCAGTTGCTCACTCCATTGCTTCATTTCACGTATCTTCCGTTGATAGGAAAGACGCATGAGGCTGACAAAGAGTTCAAAGAACAGTTCGTTTTCTTCGTTCAGGTGAATGGTTTCCAATGCTTTGATAAAGTCACCGTTGGCAAGATGTGCCAAGGTGAAACTATCATTAGGACGTACACCGTATTTCTGTTGCAAGGCGTTGGCAATATCCGTTTCTTCTATTTTACGGATGTTGAAACGTTGCGTACGGCTCAGGATTGTCGGCAGTATCATATCCGGAGTTTCGGATATCAATAAGAATACAGTTTTTTCGGGAGGCTCTTCCAGAAGCTTCAATAACTTATTGGCACAAACTACATGCATTTTTTCCGGTAGCCAGACGATAGTAACCTTGTAGCCACCTTCGCTCGATTTCAGGCTGAGCTTGCGTACTATCTCGTCACTCTCCTTTGCATAGATGATGGCTTGCCCGTTTTCAGCATCCATCTCATTTAGCCAGTGGTTGAGACTGAAATAAGGGCTGTTCAGCACTAGATGTCGCCAGTCAGTTATGTAATCGTCGCATACTTCTTTCTTCCCTTTTTTTACGATGGGAAAGACAAAGTGTACATCAGGATGTACCAGCTTATTCCACTTTACGCAGGAGGGACAAGTTCCACAGGCATCTGTATCTGTACGGTTCGGGCAACAGATGTAACGGGCATAAGCCATTGCCAACGGAAGTTTTCCCACTCCCGATGGACCGCAAAAGAGTTGGGCATGAGGAATACGCCCCTCTTGCACTTCTTGTCTGAGTCGCTGTTTGGCTGCTTCTTGTCCTATTACCTCTTTGAAAAACACGATATTATATATGGTTTTATAAATTACAACTCATGTTACTTGGCTGCCGTCTTAGTATACCAGCTTTGCAACTTCTTTTATACTGTCCACTGCACCTATGGAGTAAAAGTGAATACTGGGTACTCCATGCTCCACTAACTCCTTACATTGCTTAACACACCACTCGATGCCTACTTGTTTGGCTTCTTCATCCGTTTTACATTTCATGGCTTCAAGTGCCAGTTCTTCGGGCAAGTCTACCTTGAAAGTCTTGGGTATCATGCTGATTTGAGACATCTTCTTGAATGGTTTGATACCTGGAATGATGGGAATGGTAACTCCGGCTTTTCGGGCACGTTCTACGAAATCGAAATATTTTTGGTTATCATAGAAAAGCTGTGTAACGGCATATTCTGCACCGGCTTCCATTTTCTTTTTAAGCCAGTAGATATCAGTGTCAATGTTGGGAGCTTCTTCGTGCTTTTCGGGATAACACGCTACGCCATAGGAAAATGGCGTATTGGTCACTTTCATTTCCGAGCCATCCACGAAGATGCCTTTATTGAAGTTGTTGATTTGTTCTTGTAATTCAGTGGCATGATGGTAGCCATCGCCTTCGGGAGTGAAGACAGACTCATGTTTTGCTTTATCTCCACGTAGCACCAGTAAATCGGTGATACCCAGGAATTGCAGATCAAGCAGTACATATTCCGTCTCTTCGCGGGTGAAACCACTGCAAAGAAGATGCGGAACTACAGTGATATTATATCTGTTTTGGATGGCGGCAGCTACGGCAACAGTTCCCGGACGGCGGCGTAAGCGATTGCGCTGAAACAAACCGTTTCCCAGATCTTTGTACACATATTCGCTGCGATGTGTGGTGATATTGATGTATTTCGGGTCAAATTCCCGTAAAGTATCTATGGTTTCGTACAGCTTTTCGATGCCTGTGCCTTTCAGCGGTGGCAGTATTTCAAAAGAGAAAGCTGTCTTCTCGTTGCTGTGTATCAGGTCGATAATTCTCATTTCTTTTTCGTTGTCTTTGTTCGGTGAACAAAACTTATTTGTACATTGGGAACAAAAATACGAAAAAGAAATGAGATATGCTTTTATTGTTGGGCTATTCTTTTATACAACGTATGGAAAGGGCTTTATAGAATGTCTTATTGGTTACTAAAGTTCCATTTGAAATAAAATGTTCATCACTTCCTGTGAGGAATATGGTTTGCTCGGGTATGGTCTTGCCGTTATCTTCAAGAGTCCAATATCCGGTCATTTTATAGACTTGTGCATGTGCTTGTTCATACCACATGCCTATCGGATATGCACCGAAATCGGTCAGGTTGGAGGCAGGATATACATGGTCATCCTCTTTTAATCCCTGCCATTCTCCTGCCTTAATCAGTGATGCTTCATTACCTGTATAATTCTTCAAGCCTTCCCAGTCTTTGCTGTTAGGTATTTTCCATCCTTCCGGTGCTAAGTCACCGGCCAGTATGGCTTCTCCGTTGTAGAAGTATATTTCAAATTTGTCTGGTTTGAAGTAGCCTGCTCCGGTGCCCAATTCAACTCGTTTTGTAAGGGGAGTTCCAGTTATATATGTAGTTTCGCACAGATCTTTCCGCATCCAATATTGTGTCCCTATCTTTATTATCGGGTGTTCTTTCAGTGCTCCGTTTCTGATATCTCGAATCGTGTACCGGATTACATTAACATCCGATGATTTATCGGGCTTTGCCAGTGTTACTGTTCCTGTTTCATCCAAATAGAATTTATCGATTGTTCCTGAGGTTCCCTGAGTGTACGTGAAAGAATTATTCTCTGTGTTCCAACTTATTTGTCCTCCATTGATGTCTCTGTCATCATCCAACAGTTGAAGTACTGTCCCGTTGTTCAAATCACTTTGTTCATCTACGCCGATAGGATAAATCGTGATTGCTTGTGAATCGATATCATCTGATTTAAGATACTCTTTGCAGATTTCCACGATAGGTTTTCCGCTGTTGTATACTCTATAAACATTTGATTGGGTGAAAGACAGGGCGGCAATGTGTATGGCTGTCGTCTTGCCGCTATTGTCCGTTTCCTTACCTTCTACGGTTGTCCAGTCTTCTATACTGCTGGCTATCCCTGTCAGCACATGACTGGTGGTCTGCATGGCGGCGATGTCCAAGTTGCATTGTGTGCTTCCGGTCATTGTTAATTCCGGCATCGGGCATGTGTATAGTTGTCCGTTCCAATCCATAACGAATGATTGCGTATCGGGATTAATCTCTTGAGGGATAATAATAATCTCTTTTCCTATTAATTTCCCCTCTTTTATACTCCATGTTCCGTAAGGAATGATATCCGCGTCTTCTTCTTTATGAATTGTAAATTCTTCTGTGCTTAGATCGTAATCGGCTTTATTATAGAATCCTGTGGCAATGATGCGTGGATTGGCTTTTAATAAAGCTTCAACGTTTTCATCTCCTTTCGGTGTAAGTGTGATGTTGAATTTCACCAATTTATGATGGAACTTCAGTTCAACGGCCTTTTCGCTGCTTGCTATCTTTGCTTGTGTGGCAATTAGAAAGTCAGATAGAGATCGCTTTTGGGCATTGCTTTGATCGGACTGTACGGAAACTGGGATGATGGAAGAGTTGGCTGCTATCTCTGCCGACTGATATGGAGAATAGCTGATGAAGTCTAGCATTGCATCTCCCACTGGGTAGAAAACAGTTTTTTCGGGGATAAGTTTAGCATCTTCTCCGCATTCTAACAGCAAATTGTTAATGTATCGTTCTTTTGCAATGGAAGTAGAAGACAGCATTGCGTACAATCCCACTTTATCTCCTTTTTCAAAGGCCGTATTGGTTACTCGCGTATTGGTTTTACTGACTTTTGTGGTAAATGTGATCGGTACTGTTCCGGAAGGTGTTTCTGAGTCAATTTTATTGACGCAAGCGGTAAATAAGTGGATGAGGCAGAGTGATAATAGGATCAGTCTGTTTTTCTTGATAGTTGTTTTGTTCATATAATGTTGTTGTTTTGTGGAATACGATGATCGAATTCCCAATTAATAGTTGTTAATCAAAACATTGGAGTATCTGGGGTGGTTGGGACCATAATTGGTATAGAAAAGACTGTTGCTTTGGAATGCTAATTAGTTGAATTCACGCTTGAATTCCGGTTCTGTTCCATCTTTATGTTTTTCAACGTTTATTAACCTAATGGACGTCAAAGGTAAAATAAACTTTTAAAAAACAGAAAGAAAAGAATAACTTTATACCAATTATTTATTTATAATGCTTTGTATGAAGGGGATAAATAACTTGAAATGTCCCTACATTTTCATTCTTTCGCGGGAGATTTCAAAATTATCAGTACCTTTGTACTCTAAATTAAAGATAATCTGATAACTTATGCCATTAAATTTACCTGATAAGCTGCCGGCGATAGAGTTGCTGAAAGAAGAGAACATATTTGTTATTGACAACTCCCGCGCCACGCAACAGGACATCCGTCCGTTGCGCATCGTTATCCTGAACTTGATGCCTTTGAAGATTACCACGGAGACAGATCTTGTGCGTTTGCTCTCCAATACACCGCTTCAAGTGGAAATCTCGTTCATGAAAATCAAGAGTCATACATCAAAGAATACGCCTGTAGAACACATGCAGACATTCTATACTGACTTTGAAAAGATGCGTGGCGAGAAGTACGACGGTATGATTATCACCGGTGCCCCTGTAGAACAATTGGATTTCGAAGAGGTGACTTACTGGGATGAAATAATGGAAATATTCGATTGGGCGCGTACGCATGTCACATCTACCCTTTATATATGCTGGGCTGCACAGGCCGGACTCTATCATCATTATGGAGTGCCCAAGTATGCGTTGGATAAGAAAATGTTCGGCATATTCGAGCATCGTCCTTTAGATCCGCTGCACGCTATTTTCCGTGGTTTCGATGATATGTTCTATGTACCCCATAGCCGCCATACGGAAGTACGGAAAGAAGATATCTTGAAAGTGCCGGAGCTTACTTTACTTTCGGAATCGGAAGATGCAGGCGTACACCTGGTGGTAGCACGTGGTGGACGTGAGTTCTTTGTTACCGGACATTCGGAATACTCTCCACTGACACTGGATACGGAATACCGCAGGGATGTGGATAAAGGTCTACCTATTGAAATACCTCGTAATTATTATGTGGATAATGATCCGGACAAAGGTGTGATGGTACGTTGGCGTGCCCATGCCAATCTGCTGTTCTCTAATTGGTTGAACTATTTCGTTTATCAGGAAACTCCGTACAATATTAATGATATAAAGTAGCTACAAGCTACGAGCTGCGAGTGACAAGACCTTGCGGTATATAGTGTAGCACTCGTAGCTTGCAGCCTGTAACTTGTAACTAAAACGATATGATAAAGCAACGGAAGATAGAGTTACTGGCCCCTGCCAAGAACATGGAATGTGGCATTGAAGCTATTAACCACGGTGCGGATGCAGTGTATATCGGTGCGCCTAAGTTTGGCGCACGTGCAGCAGCCGGCAATTCGTTGGAAGATATAGCTGCTTTGGTGGCTCATGCCCATTTATATAATGCCCGGATTTATGTGACTGTCAATACCATCTTAAAGGAAGAAGAACTGGCAGAGACGGAGAAAATGATTTGGGATTTGTATCGTGCGGGAGTAGATGCCCTCATTGTGCAAGACATGGGAATCACTCGCTTAAACCTACCGCCTATTCCCTTGCACGCCAGTACCCAAATGGATAACCGTACACCGGAGAAAGTACGTTTCCTTGCAGAAGCCGGTTTCCGGCAAGTAGTATTGGCACGTGAGCTTTCCCTTCAGGAAATCAGCCATATTCATAAAGCTTGTCCGGAAGTGCCGTTGGAAGTATTTGTACATGGGGCACTTTGCGTTAGTTATAGCGGGCAATGTTATGTCAGCCAGGCTTGTTTCGGACGTAGTGCCAACCGGGGAGAATGTGCACAATTCTGTCGTTTGCCTTTCAGTCTGGTGGATGCCGACGGAAAAGTAATTGTACGTGATAAGCATTTGCTATCTCTCAAAGATTTGAATCAAAGTGATATCTTGGAAGAGTTACTTGATGCAGGTGCTACTTCGCTCAAGATAGAAGGTCGTCTGAAAGATGTTTCTTACGTAAAGAATGTTACGGCTGCTTACCGCCAAAAGCTGGATGCCATCTTTACACGCCGTAAAGAATATGCCCGAGCCTCTTCCGGTACTTGCAATTATACATTCCGTCCCCAGTTAGATAAAAGTTTTAGTCGTGGATTTACGCATTACTTCCTGCACGGACGCAGTGAAGAAATTTTCTCTTTTGATACTCCGAAATCCCTCGGTGAAGAGATGGGAACCATGAAGGAACAACGTGGAAACTACCTCACAGTAGCCGGATTGAAATCATTCAACAACGGTGACGGTGTTTGTTATATCGATGAGCAAGGACGCCTGCAAGGCTTCCGTATCAACCGTGTAGATGGAAATAAACTCTATCCGGCAGGTGAGATGCCTCGTATCCGTCCGCGTACTGTACTTTACCGTAACTATGACCAGGAGTTTGAGAAGTTGCTGGCACGTAAGTCTTCCGAACGAAAGATTTCCGTTTCCTTGCTTTTGGCAGATACTGCCTTCGGCTTTGCTCTGACTGTCACGGATGAGGATGATAATAGCGTTACACTTTCTTTCCCTTATCAGAAAGAACCTGCCCGTACCCCGCAGGCAGATAATCTGCGTACTCAACTCAGTAAATTGGGAAATACTCCTTTTGAAGCCGGAATATTAGCGGATAATCGTTCGCTTGAAACAAATTCCGCCATAGAAATCCGCTTTTCAGATAACTGGTTTCTTCCCGCTTCCGTAGTAGCCGATTGGCGCCGTCAAGCCGTAGACAAGCTGGTTACCGTTCGCCGTATTAATTATCGGCAGGAAGTGGCAGTCTGGAAACCTACAACTCATGCTTTCCCTTTGCCGGGAACTTCTTCTAAGACAACAGCTTCCGCTACTTCATTAACGTACCTCGGTAATGTAATGAATACCCGTGCCGCCTCTTTCTATACCGATCACGGCATTGCTACCGTAGCTCCGGCTTATGAGAAACAATCTGTACCGGGTGCTGTTTTAATGTTCTGCAAGCATTGTTTGCGTTATAGTATGGGGTGGTGCCCTACTTATCAGAAGGGACGTTCACCCTATCGGGAGCCTTATTGTTTGCAAGGAACTGATGGTAAGCGCTTCCGCTTGGAGTTTGATTGTAAGAATTGTCAGATGAAAGTATATGCAGAATAAGAGAGGACATATTCGTTATCACCACAGAGCGGCACAGAGTAACACAGAGTTTCTTAAATATCAGAAAAGACTCCGTGCAACTCTGTGCTACTCTGTGGTGATAGCGATTATTATCAGTCTGGTTTCCTGTCGTTACTCCCGTCCCAATCTGGATGATGAAGGTATCAGTGATAAAACCCGCGACTCTCTGACCTACCTTTACGACCGGCATTATACGTTGAATACGAATCTGGAAGTGGTGCAGGATTCCGTGGTGCTTGCCTGTCTGCCGGTGAAGGATTGCTACAATACTCTGTATAGAGGAGACCGTGTAGTAGTGGCCGAATTTGCCATTCATTCTGCTGATAGTGTGGACAGTGTTTGGGTAAAACTGGCTCATTCCCAGGAGATACAAGGCTGGATCGGGGAGCGGGAAATGATGCAAGCTTTTGTACCTACGGACAGTATCTCACAATTCATTTACTTGTTCAGTGATACGCATGCTTCTTACTTCGTGATTATTTTCGCCTTGTTTATCGGTGCCTGGGTGTTCCGTCTGTTCCGTCGGAAGCAGTTGAAGATTGTTTATTTCAATGATATCGATAGTGTATATCCGCTTTTGCTCTGCCTGTTGATGGCATTCAGTGCTACGGTGTATGAGACGATGCAAGTCTTTGTGCCCGAAACGTGGGAACATTTCTATTTTAATCCTACACTTTCACCTTTCAAGGTGCCGTTTATTCTCTCAGTCTTTTTGCTGAGCATCTGGTTGTTTATCATTGTACTGCTGGCAGTACTCGATGACTTGTTCCGTCAGTTGACTCCTGCCGCTGCCGTATTCTATCTGTTGGGATTGGCATCTTGTTGTATCTTCTGTTATTTCTTCTTTATACTGACTACACAAATCTATATCGGCTATATTTTCCTTGTTGTTTTCCTTGGACTTTTCCTAAAGCGAATGTGTACTACACTTGTCATTTACCGCTATCGTTGCGGGCGCTGCGGACAGAAATTAAAAGAAAAGGGGGCTTGCCCAAGCTGTGGTGCTATCAATGAATAATAGGGTGTAGCAAGTTCTCTTAACCCTTTCATGCTTATGATACTTACTTTTCCCCTCTTTCCTGCTTAGATGTAATGTAAAAGATGGCATCTTTTGCTGCGAAAGATGCCATCTTTTGATGTTAGAGATGCCACCTTTTGCGACAAAAGATGCCATCTTTTGCATAACGGGTTAGGGAGATGTATGGGGACGGAAGTAATGATCTCTATCAGAACCTGCAACGTAGTTCGATTCCCGCCTGTATGGGGCGGCCTTTCTGCATGAATCCGTTGCCCATGCTTTCAAAGTAGAAGGCAGCGTAGTCTTTATCCAGTGCATTGCGAACCCAGAAGTCAATCTGTCCGTTGCCTTTTTGCAGGCTGAGGCGTCCGTTCAATGTGCCGTAGAAGGCTTGGCTGACATCATTCTGCTCGGTCCAATAGATACGTCCTGCACCGGTGTAGTTGGCATTAAGTTGAATACGGTCCAGCCAATGTCCCGGGTTGATGCGGAAAATGTATTGTCCGCCCAGGCTCAGAGTGTGCTTCGGAACGAAAGGAACATAGTTGCCGTTGTAACTTATTTCTTCTAATTTACTGTTGGTTGTTATGTAATCTTTGAATGTGGCATAAGTATAACCATAGCTTGCAGTCAGGGTAAAGTTAGTGGTAACTGCACCCATCAGAGATATTTCTGCTCCCAAGCTGCGGCTCTTTCCTGCATTTACCGTCTCGCGTCCAAGTCCGCTCTGGGCGAAGCGGGAAATCTGCTGGTCGCGCGTTTCAAGCCAGAACAGGGCGGCATCGGCACGCAGACGGTTTTGGAAAAGGTTTAGGTGAGTACCTATTTCATAGTTCCAGGTTTGTTCCGGTTTATATACGGTGGCAGCCCGGGCATCCGGATTCTTACCGCCATCGGGTAGGAAACCATCTACCAAATCTTTGAAGTTGTCCGGAACATTGGGCATGATTGCTTCTTTAGATTGCTTCATCATATCGTTGCGCAAACTGGATTGTAGAAGGTCGGAGAACATCTGAATGTTATATCCTCCCGAGCGATAACCTTTGCTGACGGTAGCATATACATTTCCGGCATTATCCCGGAAGTCATATTGCAAGGCGAACTTCGGAAGTAGTTGCAGATAATCTTTGCTGATGGAACCTTCGTAGCAGGATTCTACAGTCAGGGCTGTTTCCGGCATCATTATTATAGGATCACGAACAGGCTGTCCGTTCTGCATCATCTGACCTGTAATGCCTACGGTGTAATCCATTGCTGTGCCGGAGTTATAATCCATCTTCATCTTCTCATAATCCAGGCGAAGTCCGGCAGTGAATGATAATCCGTCGATACTAAATAGATCTCTGAATGTGGATTGGTGAAACAGGGCTCCATTCAGAAGTGGTGTTTTGAAATCTCCGTTGATGGGCAAACGTGTGCTGGTTACTTTTAATGATGGCATGATATTCATATTCATCACCGGGCTCATCGGTACTTCTATTAGTGGAGGAATTACGCTACCCAGCATCTTGTTCATCATCGCCATACCATCTTCCTTGAATGTGACGGGGGCAGTAGTATTCAGCCATTGATAGAATCCGAAGACACCTGTTGCCCATTGCCAACGCCGGTTGCTCTTGCTTTTCATTACAATTTCTTCACTGATGGTATTGATGCGTTGTTTCTGTTCCAGTGTATACGTATCTGAGGCTGTGAAATCCTGATCCAGAAACATACGATCCTTTAGATGCTGATATCCGGTTACGGCACTGAGTGTGAAATTCTGTGCCTGGTACTCTACATTAAGTCCGGCATTCAGCAGGTTGCGGTAATAGCTACTTTCATCATTGTAAGCCGTTTTGGCTACATCTCCGGTTTCTTTATTGTAGAGTCCATACGGGTAACCGCCCTGGTCACCATATTCATAACTTACATTAAAGTCGAGCTTCCAATTATCGTTGGGCAAGTAGATGGCGCGGATACGTCCACCGGCAGACTGCCCTTTATCTACCTTTTTATTGTTGAGCGCTGCATTGCGGAAGAAACCGCCTTCGTATTCATAAAATCCTCCAGCCGAGAATGCAAAGCGCTCATTCATCCGGTGATAGTGAGTGACGGAAGTATTGTATTGATTGTGTGTACCTGCCCCTATCCGGAAGTCAGTACCTTGATAAGAGAAAGGAGATTTGGTATGTACTTTAATAAGTCCACCCATCGCATTTCGTCCGTACAGTGTACCCTGCGGACCGCGCAGCACATCAATACGCTCGATGTCGGAATAATTGAAATCGAATGCGGATTTATCTATATAAGGTATATTGTCAACATAGAGCCCTACGGACGGGGTGTTGATACGCGAGCCGATACCGCGGATATAAACGGCGGAAGTCAGTCGCGAACCGTAGTCGGGAATAAATATATTGGGTACAAGTGCGGTCAGGTTTTTGATTGAGTTCACTTGTGCAGCCTGCATATCTTGTTGCGAAAGTAAGGTGACGGCATTGGGCAGCTCGCGCAACTTACGGTTCTCTTTGGGTGCTGCAATGATCAGGACTTCTTCAACGTCCACTATTTTCAGGGTATCCACTTCCTCTGCACATACGTTCCCTATCGACAGGAGTGCCAGGGCAAAGGCTAACAATTTACTCTTCTCCATTTTTTGCTTCTATTATTTCGCTTGCAAAGAAAGAGGATTTCTCTTATACCCGCAATCCTCATTTATTAGGATTTAGATACGGTCTGCTTCGACGTATCCGTGCATTACAGCATAAATCGTTAGTCCGGCCACTGATTTAATGCCCAGCTTCTCCGTAATATTCTTTCGGTGGGAGATGACGGTAGTCAGGCTGATATTCAGTTTATCGGCTATTTCTTTATTGATAAGTCCTTTGGTTATCAGTACCAGTACTTCTATTTCGCGGGGAGAGAGATCATGTTCGCTGTCGGCATGAGGATTACCGCACGGATGCACTGTTGCACCGTGGGGATGTCCGTGGGGGTGGCTATGAGGATGTCCGCCTTTGTGTCCGAACTGATGCAGTTGCAGGATGTTTCTGATCAGTGTTTTCTCGTCCTGATAAATATTCAAGGTCGGTATTCCTGCCAGCTGAGGCTGATTGTCACCGTTTGCCAATACAATGGTCTTGGGCTTGCGCGGTAGGAAAAAAGCGGTATGCTCAAAATATATCTGTGCTGAAACAAAATAATGCGCGTACATATCGGGGGTATCGTCCATCAGTTCCTCGAACGAACTGAATACACGGATGACGGCCATCGGGATAATTTCTTCCAGAAGGCTTTGCAATCCCATACATGATAAGGTGTTGGAGTCAGCAATTGCTATTTCGGGAGCTACCATAGTGTTTCTTAAATTTCTGCAAAAGTACAGATAAATTTTAGGATGTAGGCTATTGTGATTGAAAAACAGTAACTTTCCTTAATAGGTTGCTATAGAACTTTGCGCTCTTCTCTTTTGTTGTTAAGTATATAATTTACTTAATACTACTGATTTATGAAATATGATATAGCTATCATCGGCGGTGGCCCTGCCGGATATACGGCAGCTGAAAGAGCGGCTGCAAACGGGCTGCAAACTGTTTTGTTTGAAAAGAAAGCTATTGGCGGTGTTTGTCTCAATGAGGGGTGTATCCCTACCAAAACTCTACTCTATTCCGCCAAGTTGTGGGACAATATGAAAGGCGCTTCCAAGTATGGCATCTCTGTGCCCGACGGTTCGTCATTCGATATGAAAAAGATTATCGACCGTAAAGATAAGATTGTGAAAAAGCTGACTGGTGGTGTGAAGATGACGGTCAGTTCGTACGGTGCTGTTATTGTGCCGCAGGAAGCCGTTATTATGGGTGAGGCGGACGGACGTTTCCAACTTTCGGCTGCCGACGAAGTATATGAAGTAACCTATCTGTTGGTATGTACAGGTTCCGATACATTGATCCCTCCCATTAAAGGATTATCTGAAATTGATTATTGGACATCAAAGGAAGCATTGGAGATCACAACTTTACCCCGTTCACTTGTCATTATCGGCGGTGGTGTTATCGGGATGGAATTCGCCTCTTTTTTCAATAGCATGGGTGTGCAGGTGCATGTTGTTGAAATGATGCCCGAAGTATTGGGCGCCATGGATAAGGAAACCAGTGGCATGCTACGTTCAGAATATCAGAAGCGTGGGGTTAATTTCCATTTGAATGCCAAAGTAATTGAAGTCGGCAAAGAGGGTGTCACTATTGAAAAAGAAGGTAAGACTGCACTTATCGAAGCCGAAAAGGTACTCGTCAGTGTGGGTAGGAAAGCTAACTTGTCCCAGGTCGGTTTGGATAAACTGAACATTGAACTGCTACGCAACGGTGTGAAAGTAGATGAACATATGCAGACTTCCCATCCACGGGTATATGCCTGTGGCGACATCACCGGGCGTTCTATGCTGGCACATACTGCCATTCGTGAAAGTGAAGTTGCTGTCAATCATATCCTGGGAGTGGAAGACCGTATGAATTATGATTGTGTACCCGGTGTGGTGTATACCAATCCCGAAGTAGCGGGAGTCGGTAAGACTGAGGAAGAATTGAAAGTATCCGGTATCAGTTATCATGTACAGAAGTTACCGATGGCCTATTCCGGTCGTTTTGTAGCCGAGAATGAATTGGTGAACGGACTTTGCAAACTGATATTGGATGACGATGATCGGGTGATAGGCTGCCATATGCTGGGAAACCCTGTTTCCGAATTGATTGTTCTTGCCGGACTTGCCGTGCAGCACGGATATACGGTGGAAGAGTTTCAAAAGACTGTTTTTCCGCATCCGACGGTCGGTGAAATCTTCCATGAAACTTTGTTTGCATAATGTTCTGTATTGATAATCGCTGTACGGATATCTATTTTAATCTGGCAGCAGAAGAGTATTTGTTGAAGCAGAAGCGAGGTAACTTCTTTATGCTTTGGCAGTCGGAACCTTCCGTAGTGATAGGGAAACATCAGAGTGTGGCAGCGGAAGCGGACGAGAGGCTTCTGGATGAAAAGGGAATAACCCTGGCACGCCGTTTCTCCGGTGGAGGGGCTGTATATCATGACCGGGGAAACGTTAACCTGAGTTTTATTGAAACCGTAAAGCAGCCGGACTTTGTATATTATCTGCAACAGGTCGTCGATTTCCTCGAAATGGTAGGCATCTCAGCTTATGCTGACCAGCGTTTGGGCATTTATGTGGATGAACGGAAAATATCAGGTAGTGCGCAGTGTATACACAAAGACCGTGTGATGTATCATTGTACTTTGTTGTTTTCCACTGATCTGGATACATTGAATGCGGCATTGAATGGCGATCCGGATGCGGAAAGCCGTCTACCGGGCTCTCGTACTGTGCGTGCAGTACCTTCCGTACGGAGTGAAGTTGCTAATATAAAAGAGTTTTTATCTGAGCCTATGGACATCAAACGTTTCATGCATTTACTCTTTCACTCCTTTGTGGATGATGACGATAACCGGATTTACCGCTTCTCTGCCGGAGATATGGAAGCCATCGAACGGTTGAAAGCGGAAAAGTATTCCTGCAAAGAGTGGATATATCATAAATCCGCATTAACTTTTACTTAAGTTAAAAACTTACTACTCAGTTGTTTGTTGTATAATAATAAACCGAGAACCTAAAACTTAACTATATGTCAAGATTTGAAATAAAGATGCCCAAATTGGGTGAAAGTATAACCGAAGGTACCATCATCTCATGGTCGGTACAAGTAGGAGACGTCATCAAGGAAGATGATGTGTTATTTGAAGTAAATACCGCTAAAGTCAGTGCCGAAATACCGTCTCCGGTAGAAGGTAAAGTCGTGGAAATTTTATTTAAGGAAGGAGACACCGTGGCTGTGGGTACGGTGGTGGCTATTGTCGATATCGGAGGTGAGAACTCCGGGGATGAGGGTGTTGCGGTTGTTTCTAAGACTGCCTCTGAGGAAACTCCTCAAGTCAAGACTGTAAAAACGGAAGAAGAGCGTTGGTACTCGCCTGTAGTTCTTCAGTTGGCTCGTGAGGCCGGCATTCAGCCTGAAGAACTGGATACTATTTCGGGTACCGGATATCAGGGGCGGGTGAGCAAGAAGGACATCAAGAGTTACATTGTCCGGAAACAAAGTGGTGGTACCACCACGGCGCAATCTGCTGCTAAGCCAAGTCCGCAACCTGTTGCAAGCGTTGCACCGCAACCGGTAGCTACAGCACCTGCCCAGTCGTCTGCTAAACCTGCTGCAACTCCTGAAGTACAACGTACTACACCTGCTTCCGGCACATTCTCAGCAGAAGGTGTTGAAGTAAAAGAGATGGATCGTGTACGTAAAGTGATAGCCGACCACATGGTAATGTCCAAACATACTTCCCCGCACGTAACCAATGTTGTGGAAGTGGATGTAACGAAACTTGTGAAGTGGCGTGATAAGAATAAAGATGCTTTCTTACGTCGTGAGGGAGTGAAACTTACTTATATGCCTGCCATCACAGAAGCTGTGGCGAAGGCGCTGGCTGCTTACCCGCAAGTGAATGTATCGGTAGAGGGATATAATATCCTCTTCAAGAAGCATATCAATATCGGCATTGCCGTTTCTCTGAATGATGGCAATCTGATTGTTCCGGTGGTTCGTGATGCCGATCGTCTGAACCTGAACGGACTTGCCGTAGCCATTGATTCACTGGCACTCAAGGCTCGTGATAATAAGCTGATGCCCGATGATATTTCCGGTGGCACTTTTACGATTACGAACTTCGGTACATTCAAGTCTTTGTTCGGTACACCTATCATCAATCAGCCTCAGGTGGCTATCCTGGGAGTAGGATACATCGAGAAAAAGCCTGCCGTAATAGAGACCCCGGAAGGGGATGTGATTGCCATCCGTCATAAGATGTATCTGTCCCTTTCTTATGACCATAGAGTCGTGGATGGTTCATTAGGTGGCAACTTCCTCTATTTTATTAAAGATTATCTGGAAAACTGGAAAGAATAACTTAATACCTTGATAAGTATGAAAAAGTACAATATAAAAACCACAGATGTGGAACTGCTGAAGAAGTGGTATTACTTGATGACGCTGGGGCGTGCGCTTGATGAAAAAGCGCCCGCTTACCTGTTGCAGTCCCTTGGCTGGTCCTTTCACGCTCCATATGCCGGGCATGACGGGATACAGTTGGCCATCGGACAGGTATTTACCAAAGGAGAAGACTTCCTTTTCCCTTACTACCGTGATATGCTGACTGCCCTTTCCGCCGGAATGACGGCGGAAGAGCTTATACTGAATGGTATCTCCAAAGCTACTGATCCGGGAAGTGGCGGACGCCACATGTCCAATCACTTTGCCAAACCCGAATGGCATATCGAGAATATATCCTCGGCTACAGGTACGCATGATCTTCATGCAGCCGGTGTGGCACGTGCAATGGTATATTATGACCATAAAGGAGTCGTTATTACTTCACACGGCGAATCTGCCTCATCCGAGGGCTTTGTCTACGAAGCTGTCAATGGTGCCAGCCTTGAACGCCTGCCCGTTATTTTTGTATGGCAGGATAATGGATATGGTATATCTGTTCCGAAGAAAGACCAGACGGCAGCCCGTAAAGTGGCGGATAACTTCTCCGGTTTCAAGAATCTGAAGATTATCCATTGTAATGGAAAAGATGTGTTCGACTCCATGAATGCCATGACTGAGGCCCGTGAGTATGCATTGCTGAACCGGAATCCGGTAATCGTACATGCCAATTGTGTCCGTATCGGTTCCCATTCCAACTCTGACAAAGACACTTTGTACAGGGATGAAAACGAACTGGCTTATGTGAAAGAGGCTGATCCGTTGCTGAAGTTCCGCCGGATGCTGTTGCGTTACAAGCGTCTCACCGAGGAAGAACTAAAAGAAATAGAGGAGAAAGCAAAGAAAGATCTGGCAGCTGCCAATCGTAAGGCGTTGACAGCTCCCGATCCCGATCCTAAAACCATTTTCAACTATGTATTGCCGGAACCTTACGAACCGGAAAAATATAAAGATGGGACACATCGTGAGACAGAAGGAGAGAAGAAATTCTTTGTAACTGCCATCAATGAGACGCTGAAAGCAGAGTTCCGTCATAATCCTGATACCTTCATTTGGGGGCAGGATGTTGCCAATCGGGATAAAGGGGGCGTGTTCAACGTGACGAAAGGTATGCAACAGGAATTCGGCGAAGCTCGTGTATTCAGTGCACCTATCGCCGAAGATTATATTGTCGGCACAGCAAATGGCATGAGCCGTTTTGATCCTAAAATCCGGGTAGTGATAGAAGGTGCGGAGTTTGCCGACTATTTCTGGCCTGCCGTAGAACAATATGTGGAATGTACCCATGAATATTGGCGCAGTAACGGACAGTTCGTTCCTAATGTAACTTTGCGTCTGGCTTCCGGTGGTTATATCGGTGGTGGACTCTATCACTCACAAAATCTGGAGGGTGCTTTGGCTACTCTGCCCGGAGCGCGGATTGTTTGCCCATCCTTTGCTGATGATGCTGCCGGACTGCTTCGTACAAGTATACGCTCCCGTGGTTTTACGTTGTTTATTGAACCGAAAGCATTGTATAATTCCGTAGAAGCAGCTACCATCGTCCCTGATGATTTTGAAGTTCCTTTTGGGAAAGCGCGTATTCGTCGTGGGGGCAGTGATCTGAGTATTATCACCTATGGTAATACAACGCATTTCTGCCTGAATGTTGCCGAACGTTTGGAAAAAGAAGGTGGCTGGAGTGTGGAAGTGATCGATATCCGTTCTTTGATACCGTTGGATAAAGAAACCATTTATGAGTCTGTGAAGAAGACCAGTAAAGCCCTGATTGTTCATGAAGATAAAGTCTTTGGTGGCTTCGGCGGTGAGATAGCAGCCAGTATTGGTACAGACTTATTCCGTTACCTGGATGCACCGGTGCAGCGTGTAGGTTCTACCTTTACTCCTGTAGGTTTTAATCCGATACTGGAACGTGCCATTCTGCCGGGTGCAGATAGAATTTATGAAGCAGCCAAGAAGCTGTTGGAATATTAATTTAATAATAAGTTATTATGAAAGAGATAGGATTATTTTATGCAATGAATGCTGCCAAGACTTCTCATATCGCAGAGAAGATACGTGAGAAGCTCGGACACAAAGAAGTGGAAATGATTATGATAGAAAAAGCTTGGCAGAATGATTTCCAGGCTTATGATAAACTGATAGTAGGTGCTTCTACCTGGTTTGATGGTGAATTGCCCACCTATTGGGATGAGATGATACCGGAGATAGAAAGCCTCGATCTGAAAGATAAGAAAGTTGCTCTCTTCGGGCTTGGTGACCAAATCGGGTATCCCGATAATTTTGTTGACGGCCTGGGAATACTGGCTGCTGCCTTTGAAAAGGCAGGGGCTGTTCTTGTCGGATTTACGTCTGCCGAAGGTTATTCATTTAACCATTCAAGAGCTTTGAGGGATGGTAAATGGTGTGGACTGGTGATTGATATAGAGAACCAGTCGAAGCTGACGGATAAACGTATAACGGACTGGTGTGAACAGTTGAAGAAAGAATTCTAATAAATTATCAAGGAGGGTATATTTGAATGAGTTAGTATACCCTCCTTGAATTTTATAGATTGAAATAACCGGCTACCGCTTCCGCGCATCGTTCCCCGTCAATACCGGCAGAAACAATACCACCTGCATATCCTGCTCCTTCTCCGCATGGGAACAAGCCTTTTACTCTTACATGCTGCAAAGTTTCCCTATCTCTTATGATTCGTACGGGTGCGGAGGTACGTGTCTCTACGCCAATCATTACTGCTTCATTGGTCAGGAAACCGTGACTGTATCGTCCGAATTGTTGGAATCCTTTGCTGAGTCGTTCTGTAATGAACGGTGGCATCCAGAAGTGTAGGGGAGAAGATATCAGTCCCGGAGCATACGAACTTTCCGGTAGATCATAACTCAGCTTTTTGTGTGTAAAATCCTGCATCCGCTGTGCAGGTGCTGTTTGTCGCATATTGCCTTGTTGCCAGCAATTATATTCCAATGCCTCCTGAAAGTACATCATGCTGAGTTGGGGATAGGTAACACTATCATCCTGCATAGCTGTTCCTCTATTTTCTATCTTCAATCCTTCGTCTTCCAGATCTTCCGGCCTCAATTCAACTACCATTCCCGAATTGCTCCAACGAGAGCCACGGTTACTGGGACTCATTCCGTTCACTACAATCTGTTGCGGACCGCTGGCGGCAGGTACAACGAACCCACCCGGGCACATACAGAAACTGTATACTCCTCGCCCGTCTACCTGATTCACAAAATTATATTCGGCGGCAGGCAGATATTTACCCCGCCCGTTCTTGTTATGATACTGTATTTGGTCGATCAATTCTGAAGGATGCTCCAAACGTACACCGACTGCAATACCTTTAGCTTCAACCTCCACTTGATTGGCAGCCAACCAACGGTACACATCCCGCGCCGAATGTCCTGTTGCCAGAATCACCGGACCCAGAATTGTTTGTCCTGTATGGGTTTCGATACCTTTTATCTCATCGTTTTCGATAATCAACGCCTCCATACGTGTCTCAAAGTGCACTTCTCCGCCACATTCGAGAATGGTGTTCCGCATATTCTCTATCACACGTGGTAGTTTATCCGTTCCGATATGCGGATGTGCATCCACTAATATAGCTGTAGAGGCACCATGCTGGCAGAATACATTCAGTATTTTGTCCACATTCCCGCGTTTTTTGCTACGGGTATAAAGCTTTCCATCCGAATAAGCACCTGCACCTCCTTCACCGAAACTATAATTAGATTCCGGGTTCACAGTATGTTCCCGGCTGATCTGAGCCAAGTCTTTTTTTCGGTCGCGTACATTCTTTCCACGCTCTACGATGATAGGGCGGAGTCCCAGCTCTATTAATCTCAGCGCAGCAAACAGTCCGCCGGGACCGGCACCCACGACAATAACTTGCGGTTTGTCTTCTACATTCTTATAGATAGTAGGCTGGTATTCATCGTCTTTGGGCATTTCGTTCAGATATACCCGTACAGTCAGGTTGACGAAGATGGTTCGTTGCCGGGCATCGATGCTGCGCTTCAGGATACGTGTCGCATTAATATTTCGCACACTCAATCCTTTTTCCTGTACGAGGTACTCTTTTAATTGTTGTTCATTGGCGGCTACTTCGGGTAGCACGCGTAGTTGGTATTCTTGTATCATAATTTTCTCACCACAGAGTAACACAGAGTCTCACTGAGTTACAGGTTAAACAATATATCTTTTAATTCCGTCTTTTAAACTTTTTACATTGAAGTTGATGAGTAGCCCATACTTGATATTAGATAACTTTAAATAGGTTATTAATTGCGAAGTATGGATAGGATGTAATGTTTCTACAGATTTTAATTCTATTACAACACTGTTATTTACCACTATGTCCAATCTATATCCGGCATCAACTTTTATTCCTTTATATATGATAGGTAATGCTTTTTGTCTTTCAACTGATGTGTTGCATTGAGCCAACTCATAACACAGGCATTCTTCATAAGCACTTTCTAACAATCCGGGACCTAAGACTGTATGTACCTCAAAGGCTTTTTTTAGTATCAACCCCGTTAATTCATTTATTTCCATTACATTTAAATTTAAACTCTGAGAAACTCTGTGTAACTCTGTGGTGAATCATCCGAATAGTACCCTGAACGCCTCTTCCACCTTCCGCACCGGTATCAGTTCTATCTTTATTTTCTTCGTATCAATTCCTTGCAGATTGTATTTCGGCAGCACGAACCGTTTAAATCCTAGTTTCTCCGCTTCACCGATCCGTTGTTCAATCCGGTTTACCGGTCGTATCTCTCCGGACAAACCGATTTCCCCCGCCATACAAACTTCCTGTTCGATAGCCGTATCCATATTGCTGGAGAGTATGGCACTGATGACTGCCAGGTCTATTGCCGGGTCGTTCACCTTCAATCCTCCGGCAATATTGAGGAACACATCTTTCTGTGCCAACTTGAAACCTACCCGTTTTTCCAGCACAGCCAGTAGCATATTCATTCTCCGAAGGTCAAATCCCGTGGCCGAACGTTGCGGATTGCCATATACCGCACTGCTTACCAATGCCTGTGTCTCGATCAGGAACGGGCGTATCCCTTCTATAGCCGAAGCTATCGCTATACCACTCATCCCTTCATGATCCTGGCTCAACAATAACTCCGACGGATTACTGACTTGCCGTAATCCATCCTGACGCATCTCGTAAATCCCCAGCTCTGCCGTACTTCCGAAACGGTTCTTGATACTGCGCAGGATGCGGTACATATAATGCTGGTCACCCTCAAACTGCAATACCGTATCTACGATATGTTCCAACACTTTCGGTCCGGCAATGCTGCCTTCCTTATTGATATGCCCGATAAGCAATACCGGGGTATGCGTTTCTTTGGCAAAGCGTAGGATACTTGCCGAACATTCGCGCACTTGTGCGATGCTTCCCGGGGAGGATTCAATGCTTTCCGTAGAAATAGTCTGTATAGAGTCGATGATCACCAACTCCGGACGGGTATTCTTGATGTGAACAAAAATCTGTTCCAATGACGTTTCACAAACGATGAGGCAATCGGTGGAATTTTGTGATAGACGGTCCGCGCGTAATTTCAACTGACGGGCACTTTCCTCACCCGATACATAAAGAACGCGCTTTTCAGGGATATGAAGTACAGTTTGTAGTACCAAAGTAGACTTACCAATTCCCGGTTCCCCACCAATCAACACTAGAGAACCCGGAACCAATCCGCCTCCCAGTACCCGGTTCAATTCTTCATCATGCAAGTCGATACGCGGTTCATCATCCGCTTCTATTTCACTGAGAACGATGGGTTTTGGCTTTTCTGTCTCAATTCCGGATACCGGACGTTTATTTACGACTTCTTTTCGTATCACTTCTTCTACATACGTGTTCCACTCTCCGCACGACGGACATTTACCTACCCACTTCGGAGACTCCTGTCCGCAGTTGCTGCACACATAAACCGTTTTTTCTTTTGCCATAAGGAAATCTACTTGCTGAATGATTTGTCAAAGATACGAATTTAGCTGTTTACGAGGCAGAAAAACAGGACAATTTATTCCACCTCGTACCTCCTTTATACCTCCTTCGTACTCTCTTCGTATCTGCTTCGCTATTTTCATCCTTCTATAGAAGCGAAGGAAATGCGAACCGGGTACGGCTGAAAAGAGCTTTTGACCAGAACTGTTCAGGCATCAAGTTTTATGAATAGTCCGAAAATTTTTCGGGCTGACAGAGTATTTGTAGAGCTTAAATTGTGGATTATAACAGATTAGAACAGCGAGAAAGCATATTGTGGAGTATTGTGTTATTATTGGGTGGTTTTATGTTATCACTTCTTACCCTATAGCGCTATATTTGCGTGGACTTACGAAAGAATTATATTCATAAATAAATAGAAATCTGATAGATGAAAAAAGTATTATTAAATCTGGTATTCCTTTTTGCTTTGGCATGTTTTGCTGAAGGGCAGGAGTTTAAGGTTGCTGATATTTTCAGCGACAATATGGTGTTGCAGCAAAAAATAAATAATCCGTTCTGGGGATGGGGAAAACCGGGAACGAAAGTGGCTATTTCCACTTCATGGAATCCTGATAAAGAATATACGGGAGTTGTTAATTCTAAAGGAACCTGGAAGATAGCTGTACCTACGCCTGCTGCCGGAGGACCTTATGAGGTGACAGTCACTGCCAATAAGAAAAAAGTCTTTCAGAATGTGTTCGTGGGAGAAGTATGGCTGGCAAGCGGACAGTCCAACATGAGCATGCCGTTGAAGGGATATTATTGCCAGCCGGTACTGGGATCTACAGAGGCCATATTGTCTTCAGCAAAAAAGCAAATACATTTCATTAATATACCTACTTTAGCGGCCTATAAACCATTGGAACATTTTGAGGCCGAATGGGTGAAGGCTTCTCCGAAGAATGTAGCGGAATGTACGGCTGTGGGATGGTTCTTTGCAGATTTCTTACAGCGCAATATGGATGTGCCAGTCGGTATTATCAATGCCAGTTATGGAGGCTCCAACATCGAAGCGTGGATGAATGCGGAAGCTTGTAAACAATTTGATGATATCCCCGTACCGCCATTGAGTGATGAAACTTCTCCGTGGATTAGTAATGTGCCTACGGTTCTATATAATGGTATGATTCATCCGCTGGTGGGATATGGCATAAAAGGTATTATCTGGTATCAAGGTGAATCCAACATTTTCAATGTGCCTCGTTATGCTCCGTCGGTTGCTACCATGGTAAATAAATGGCGCGAAGCATGGGGATTGGGAGAAGTACCTTTCTATTATGCACAGATTGCCCCTTACGATTATAAAGAGTGGAACTTTTTCACACCTCAATGGCCGGAAGTTTCGGCTTATCAACGGGAAGCGCAAAGACAGTGCCTAACGTTAATTCCAAACTCTGCAATGGCAGTACTGCTGGATGTAGGAGAGCGATATCTGATCCATCCGAGGAGGAAAAAAGAAGTGGGCGACCGTTTGGGTATGCTGGCACTCTCTAAAACCTATGGAATGAAAGGATTTGAAGCAGAAAGTCCGACTTTCAGCAAAATGGAGGTTGAGGGAAATAAGGCTATTATTCATTTTGACAATCAATTTAATGGGCTTACCAGCTATGGAAAGACTTTGGAACTGTTTGAGATATCCGGAGACAATAAGGTATTCCATAAGGCGGATGCCTATATTGATGAAGAAAAAGGCACTGTGGTAGTCACATGCAAGTATGTGGCAGAGCCTAAAGCTGTGAGATATGCATTTAAGGATTTTGTAAAGGCGGAATTATTTGGTACAGGCGGTCTGCCGGTATCCTCCTTCCGCACTGATGATTGGGATTAATTAATAACATGATACTATGCGAAAACTATTGATTTTATTCGTATCGGCTTTGCTTCCGTGGTTATCTGTCCGGTCGCAGAAACCGATTTATAAAGATGCGGGACAGCCTGTTGAAACCAGAGTGAAAGATTTGCTGGAGCGGATGACATTGCATGAAAAGGTGCTTCAACTGAATCAATATACATTTGGGGAGAATGATAATCCCAATAATATAGGTACGGAGGTGAAAAATCTTCCGGCGGAGATTGGTTCGCTGATTTATCTCCATACCGATCCGAAGTTGCGTAACCGGATTCAGCGTAAGGCAATGGAAGAATCTCGCCTGGGGATACCCATTCTCTTTGGATTTGATGTGATTCACGGGTTGCGTACAGTGTATCCGATTTCATTGGCACAGGCTTGTAGCTTTAATCCTGATTTAGTGACTCAGGCTTGCGGGATGGCTGCTAAGGAATCTGTATTGTCGGGTATCGACTGGACATTTTCCCCTATGATTGATGTGGCGAGGGATCCCCGTTGGGGACGTATTTCCGAATGTTATGGAGAAGATCCTTACCTGAATACAGTCTTTGGTGTAGCATCAGTAAAAGGTTACCAAGGCGAGAAACTGTCTGATCCGTATTCTATCGCAGCTTGCCTGAAACATTATGTAGGTTATGGTGTATCCGAAGGTGGACGGGATTACAGGTATACGGATATATCACCCCAAGCCTTGTGGGAAACTTATCTACCGCCTTATGAGGCCTGTGTGAAAGCAGGTGCCGCCACGCTTATGAGCAGTTTTAATGACATTAGCGGAGTACCGGCTACCTCAAACCATTACATCTTAACTGAAATTCTGAAGAATAAGTGGCAGCATGACGGTTTTGTCGTATCCGACTGGAATGCAATAGAGCAGCTGATTTATCAGGGTGTTGCCAAGGATCGCAAAGAAGCTGCGTATAAGGCTTTCCATGCCGGTGTGGAGATGGATATGCGTGACAATGTTTATTATGAATATTTAGAGCAGTTGGTTACTGAAAAGAAGATAGAAATTTCGCAGATAGATGATGCGGTTGCCCGTATACTTCGAGTCAAATTTCGCCTGGGCTTATTTGATGAACCTTATACGAAAGAGCTGGCCGAGCAGGAACGTTATTTGCAGAAAGAGGATATTGCTTTGGCAGCGCGTCTGGCAGAAGAATCAATGGTGCTGTTGAAGAATGAAAAGAACTTGTTGCCTCTTTCTTCAACGGTTAAAAGAGTTGCGTTGATAGGACCTATGGTCAAGGATCGTTCCGATTTGTTGGGTGCTTGGGCTTTTAAAGGTCAGGCCGAAGATGTGGAGACCATTTATGAAGGAATGCTGAAAGAATTTGGTGATAAAGTGCGGCTGGATTATGAGCAGGGTTGTGCATTGGATGGAAATGATGAATCGGGTTTCTCCGCTGCCTTGAAAACGGCTGAGGCATCCGATGTAGTAGTGGTATGTTTAGGTGAGTCCAAACAGTGGAGTGGAGAGAATGCTTCACGCTCTACAATTGCTTTGCCCGATATTCAGGAAAAGTTGCTTTTGCATTTGAAGCAGGCGAATAAGCCTATTGTACTTGTGCTTTCCAGTGGTCGCCCTCTTGAATTGATCAGATTGGAACCTCAGGTAGAAGCTATCATTGAGATGTGGCAGCCCGGCGTTGCGGGAGGAACTCCCTTAGCAGGCATTTTATCGGGCAGGGTGAATCCTTCTGGAAAGTTGTCAGTGACATTACCGCTGTCTACAGGTCAGATACCGATCTACTATAATATGCGGCAGTCTGCCCGTCCGTTCGATGCGATGGGGGATTATCAGGATATTCCTACCGAACCTTTGTATCCGTTCGGGTATGGATTGAGTTATACTACCTTTACTTACTCTGATGCAAAACTTTCTTCCTTGAAAATCAAGAAGAATCAGAAGATTACAGCCGAGGTTACAGTGACTAACGCAGGTAAGGTGGAAGGAAAAGAAACCGTGCTATGGTATGTGTCCGATCCGTTTTGTAGCATTTCCCGTCCTATGAAAGAACTGAAATTCTTCGAAAAACAATCGTTGAAGGCCGGTGAAAGCAGAGTCTTTCGGTTTGAGATTGATCCTATGAGAGATTTGAGCTATACGGATGCAACGGGCAAACGCTTTTTGGAGGCGGGTGAATTTATAGTGTCGGTAGGTGGTCGGAAACTGACTTTTGAAGTTGTGGACTAAGTTTTCCGGTGAATAAACAGTCTTTGATAAAAATAGATATGACTTATGAATAGAATAAGAATAAATATCCTGTTGTTGTTATTGTGCATATTCCTTCCTGGAGTGGCGCAGAATGTATCTGACGCATGGAATAAAAATAGAACGGCAAGATTGACCAAACCTGTATTTGTCTATAACAATTGGTCCGCCTACGATGAATTGTCTGATAACATTCCTCTGGATGAGACATTGGCAATGAAAGAGTTGGATCATATTGTGCGTTTGAAAAAATCGGGTGTACAGGTGGATTATTATATGATGGACGCATTCTGGTTTGATGTGAATGAAGGATATCGTAAGTGGAGGCCGGACTGCTGGCCGGAAGGTCCTAAACGTTGGCTGGATGCGTGTAAAAGAGAAGGAATAAAGCCCGGGTTGTGGTTTTCTACGAACCTGCTGCGCATAGGTGGAGAGGTAAATACGATGAAGATTATTCCGGAATGGGAAAGTTCTGTGGCGGAAGACGGAACAACTCTTTGTCTGTTCAGGGGAGGATATTTGCACCATCTTATGCAGACCCTGCAAATGTACGCGGATATGGGTATCAAGATGTTCAAATTTGATTTTGCTTATTTTGATGCGGCAACTCCTGATGCCAAATGTACGATGCTACCTGCTGACATTGAGGAACAGAATAAAAATGCCTTTATTTCTGCCATAAAAGAATTCCGTTATAAGAATCCAGATGTACTTTTTATTGGCTACAATGGTTTCGGGGGTGATATGGAAAATACGGTTACCCCGTTTCGAAAAACGGTAGACCTGCGTTGGCTGGAAATATTTGATACGATGTATTGCGGTGATCCCCGCTTATCTGATGTGCCGATGATGAACTTCTGGCGTTCACAGGATTTGTATTCGGATCACATGACCTTTCAATACTTGTTTAACGGAGTACCGGTCCAGTGCATTGACAACTGTGCTTTTATGATTGGTACCACGGGTACTTGTTATAACAGGGCTTTAAATGCTTGGAAAGGCATGATGATTCTGACGATGGCACGCGGAGGCTGGCTGAATGTCTGTCATGGAAATATTGATTTGCTAAGTGATGATGAGGCCCGCTGGATGGCTAAAACGCAGCAATTGTATATGAAGGTACAGCAGTATGGAAATATTTCAGCATTCGGTGCTATCCCCGGCAAAGCGCTGCCATACGGATATATGGCTTCCGATGAAGGAGGAAACCTTTATACTGTGGTAAACGCATCACAGGAGAAAGTCAAAGTAACCTTGCCTGAAGCGACAGGAACGGGGAGAGTGCTTTTTACGGACAGTGGTTTTATGCCTGTTTTAGAAAAGAATATTGTGGAATTGGGGCCGGAACAGATGGTTGTTGTCGGATACGGCAAGTTCAGTACCCGGGAGTATGATTTAGGTATTGAGAAAGATATCGTTATCCCTGTAACAATTCAAAAGGTAAAAATAGATGTACAAAAGAAAAATGAGCATACCTTGCAGGCACATTACATCCCTTCGAAAGGGAAAACTGTACGGATTCTCTTTCAGCAACTGGATGAGTGTGGAAAAGCATTCCGTTCGTGGGGCGGTGCTCCTCCCACCGGGATTAAAATGGACCATTTCTTCGATATAGAAATAAAGCAGGGCAAGCGTTCTGTTCCGATAAAGAAATCGCATGATAAGATGATCTGGTGCGGCTTGTCATGGGCGGTAGGAGAGGTTTCTGCTGACGATATAAAAGAAGGACGTCCGTTGGAAATAAGTTGTACCACTATAGATGGGAATAGCGAACACAGCTTATTGGAAGTTTACGAGGTTGAATATTCTGCTGATAAGAAATAAGATTGGAAAAGGGATGACTGGAACAGTTTCACAGTCATCCCTTTCTTGAGGTTATCGGTCTCCTTTTTTCAGATCCCTGAAACTCTTGGGTGTTTCATTATATACTTCCTTAAAGCACTTGATGAAATAATGTGCTTGGTTAAAACCGGTCAGGTAGGCTATTTCCGCTATTGACAAATCACTGTTTATCAATAGCTCGGATGCTTTTCGAAGCCGGATAGCCCGGATAAACTGATTGGGTGTCTGCCCGATAAGCATTCTGAACTTCTTATGAAGCACTGTCTTACTGATATTCATGGCTATTGAGAATTCCTCAATGTTGAAGTCCGCCTTATCCAAATTCTCTTCTATCACCTTCATGGCCTGTTGCAGGAATACTTCCTTGGAATTGAACTCAATGGTATTACTGTCTTTGGCTATCAGGTTCTTTAGGAGTTGTTCTTTTCGTTTCTGGCGCGTATTCAGGATATTCATGATCTGATTGATCAATGCTTCCGTATCAAAAGGTTTCTTGATATAGATGTCAGCGCCTTCTTTATAACCCCTTAGTTCATCTTCAGATGAAGTTTTGGCAGTCAGTAATATAACGAATATATCGGCATAAAGGGAATTTTCCTTTATATGGCGGCACAGTGTCAGGCCGTCCATACCGGGCATCATGATGTCCGATATTACGATTTCAGGAAGATACTCACCTACTAATTTCAAGGCTTCTTCTCCATGGGTGGCTGTCACTACGTTGAAGTGCTCCGCCAATTTGCCCGCAAGGTATTTAAGTATCTGTTCGTTATCTTCTACCAGTAATATGGTGGCACTGTTCTCTATATTGGTTGCTTGTGCTTTAAATTCGGTAATATCAGTTGTTTCCTGATATTCTTCTGAATTCTCTACCGGTAGTTTGATGCACAGTGTGGTGCCTTGTCCGGGTTGTGAGTCAATAGAAACTGTGCCGTTCATTACTGATACGAATTTCTTCACGACATATAATCCTATGCCCAATCCGTTGGGAGTGTTTTCCTTATTGTATTGGGGTTCCCTGTAGAATTTATTGAATACGGTTGCTTGGTATAACTGATTGATACCCGGTCCCGTATCTTTTATGAATACACTCAATTGTCTATCTATATATTCCAGTGCCACCGATACACTGCCTTGATCGGGGGTGTACTTAATGGCGTTACTCAGTAAGTTATATAAAATCCTTTCAAATTTCACACTGTCAATCCATATATGTATGGAGGGGATGTTGGCCTGATAGGATAGCTGGATTTTTTTAGAGCTTGCCAGATAATTGAATGCATTCACTATGATGCGGCAGAATGATACGATTTCTATGTTTCTATTGTTTATCTTTACTTCAGAGAATTCCACTCGCTTGAAGTCAAGGATTGTAGAAAACAGATCGGATAAGAATGCAGCATTCTTAGTGATGATGGATAGTCTTTCATACTGAATATCATCTTCTTTGGTTTCACGCAACATATCATTGGCAGGTGCCAGTATCAAAGATAAAGGTGTAATCAGGTCGTGCCCGAGACTTTCGAAGAAACTTTCCTTTTCTTTTAATAGTTCTTCTTTCTTCAATGTCTCCATCTCCTGTATCTTTTGTATACTCTTTCTTCTGTAGTGTCTGATAATCATATATATTATGAGTGCGATGCTCAACAAGATAATCAAGCAGGAAATGAAATAGAACAAAGGTGTTTTCCACCAGGGCGGAGCGACAATAATACTCATGGACCAGCATGGCTTGGTGCCTGACTCTTCGTTATATTTCATAATTTCCAGAGTGTATGTGCCGGGGTTAAGTTGTGAGAAGGTCAGAGGTACGGACATATCGAGATATTGCCAGCTGTCGGTAAAACCGATCATCCTGTATAGGTATTTGTTGCAGTAGTTGGCTTCCCCTATTTCAGTAAAGGACAGGGATATCCATTTGGAGGCATAAGACAGGGTGATGGAAGGTATATATTCGGTATTCTCTTTTAAAATCACCCGGTTGTTTATCGTATCGCCTACCTGTATCTTTTGGTGGTTGATCTCCAGATCAGTCAATATGAGTTTGGTCTTATCATACTGATGTAGCGCCTTTTCCACATCCACAATCATGAGTTGTTCGGTATTGCCGAACAGGATATATTCTTTGTTTTCATAAGTTATTTTTTCGGCTGAAAGGATAGAAGAGTTGCCCCAATAGCTGATATTCGGTTCGCAGATGCGCTGTTCACTGTTTATGTAGCAGAATATCTTCTCACCGATAAAGAACCATAGATTCTGGTTATCATCGAGCAACAATGACTTGATGGCCCCTTGCGGCAATGGGTATGTAGGGAATGCGGTAGAAACTTGCAGTGAATCATTGGATACTTCCATCTTCAACAGATTGTTTGATGTTCCTATCCACCAGCATTTATTACTTTTATCTTCTATGATAGAGTACACAATCTCCTGGTCGATGATTTTATCTTTTAGAGTGACCTGGTCTGATGCATTGAAGATGGAGAGCCCATTATGCGAAGCTATAAACAATTGGTTGTCACGATAAGGTATGATAGCGTTTATCCTGTCCCGACTGAAATAGTCATAATGGATATAATCTTTTATTTGCCGGTTCTTCTTGTCCAGATATACGGACATCAGGCCGTTTTGTTTGGTGCCTATCCATACTTTATTGTCTTTTATATAGAAAGTCGTAATCTTTTCTAATTCAGTGCTTGCCGTAAATTCTTTCCATTGAATTTCCTGCGAATTATTATTCTGGAAAGAATATAATAATCCTATGCCATCGTGCCCCACTAACGTAATATCCTTATTTTGTCCGATAGATAAGATATGGTCCTTGAATTTGTCTTTGCTTTTATAATTCTCCTTTTCAGTAGAGGTACGCATATCGAAATGATACATACCGTCGCCTAAGGTTCCCAACAGTATTTTGTCTTGTAAAAGGGCGATAGAAGTGATGGGAGAATGTGTTTTACGAATTGAGAGTAACTGATTGATTCCCCTGTCTGAGGAGGAATACTTATAGAGTCCTTTTCCGTATGAACCTATCCAGATGTTATCAAGGCTATCTTTATAAATAGCATTGATAAAAGTGGTACCCAGATGTTCTGTGCCGGGTAGTGGATAAATACGCTCTTGTTCTTTATCATATACTTTTATTCCTTCTCCCCAGGTACCGATTAAAAGTTTGTTTGCTTCTCCTTCTATGCGGTATATGGGGGTATTACTGTTATGCAGATGGATGGTCCGGGCTTGTTCGGGTTGCTGGTTCCATGTTAATTCATAGAGCGCATTATCCCATGAAGAGTAATACAGGGTATTCTCTTCTCCGGTGTCGTGTATTTGTGTGATAGTCTGGTTCTTGGGGGTAATGTCTGCCCATGTTTGTTTTCGGGAATTGTACATCATAAGTCCTGTATAGGTGCTGATCCATATATATCCTTTAGGTTTTTCCACAAAACTGGAAACAATGGCTCCTGAATGGCTGCGTTCGGCAGTAAAACTGGTACGTTCTGCATTCTTGGGAGTTAATTTGCATATACCTTCTTCCCAGCTTCCCAACCAAATGTTATGATCAGAGTCTTCGAATATGGAAACAATCCGGTTAGGGATGGGTTCGGAAACTTGCTCATTGAGGTGGGTGAACTGGTCGGTCCGCGGATTGTATATATCTACTCCTCCGGTCTTAAAGCCAATCCATAACAAGCCTCTGGAATCAAGGAACAAGGTTTCTATATTATTATTCTTAAGACTGTTGTTTGTTGCTTTTCCCGATTTATAGACTTTAAACCGATGTCCGTCAAAACGGTTGAGCCCATCTTCTGTGGCAATCCACATATAATAGTCATTTTCACAGATAGAAGTGATTTCAGAACTTGATAATCCATCTGCTAAATCATAATGCAATAGCTTCTGTGCTCCGGCAGTGGAAGCTAAAAAGAGTACGAATATAAATAATAGCTTTCTCATAATTTTAATGTTTAGGGCAATACATCATATATTGTTCGAGTAAATCCTCCATTTCTTTTGCAGGTAAAGACTCTATTAAACGGATATGCTTTCCTGTTTTTGTAGCTCTCCATGTATTATTACCTTCAGAGTCTACAGATATAATTCCCCGTTCACTGATATAATAAGGTGTATAGCCTTTTATGGCTACCCAAACAGTTGCCTGATCCCAACTCCATCTACCTTGTGGTTCTCCCTGGGACATGCTTAGTAAAAACACATCTTTTATAGGATGATTTTCTACAGGCATCCGACTAATCCGGCGACCGGTTATTATGTTGTAGCCAATCTCGAATCCACAGAAGATAATGTCTGTAGGCCAATGGTTCACAACGAAAGAGGAGGAGGAAGCGTCACAATATACATTATATTCTCGTCCTTCGGGGAATATCCCTGCCATAGAAACTAACTGCTTAACCTTTCTGCGTACAAGTTCTGCTCCTGTTTCCGGTGAAAATTCGTCTCCTTTTGATTGTAGCAGTTCTTTTAGGTTGGAGAAAGCTCCGATGGTGCAAATTGTGACACTACTATCCGGTTGCGTGCATAAAATAGATCGATATACCTTGACGGCATTGGGGGCATCTGATGATTTCGCTATTCGGTGGGGATATTTCTGAGGCAAAACTTCAGTCCATTTTTTGTTGTGCGGGCATTCCAATGTGACTGCACTTTCTCCTTTTGCAACGCCAAGAGGAATATCAGGTCGCTTGAAGTATGTATTAATGACTTCAATACAAGGAATTGTTAATTCGGACTTATTAGAAGATACAGTAGCCAGTATATCTACATATCCACTATCAGCTAAGGCATGCATCACTGCCATGGCACCTACGTCATCATAGTCAGGTCCCAAGTCCGTATCTAAAATCAATCGGACTTTATCAGCATTAGTTATATTTGAAGGGCTGCATCCACAAAGGAGAAGCAATAAGAAAGGGTATAAAATAAATCTTATTCTATTCATAGCATACTGATTAAAATTCAATATTCAAAAGTAGGAAAAAATAAGCGATCCCCTTCTTTTTGAAGACGCTTAAAAATAAAAGAATCGTGCCGATTGATAACAAATTCCTGTTTTTAATAGTGAATACAGGAATTTGTTATTCTTTTGTGCTTTTCTGTTATCCCGTTTATAAAGAAACAGGGACTTTTGCATCAGTAACTTTTTAATTTAAAATATTATGAATAAACAACATGTTTTGCAAAGACGAATCATCTTCGGATTGCTATTCCTTGGTGGAGTAACTCTCTCCTACGCATCAACGGAAAAAGATCTCGGTTCTTCAACATCAGCCATTACACAACAGGCTGTTACTGTGAAAGGTTCTGTGAAGGATGCTGCCGGTGAAGCGATAATTGGAGCCTCTGTAGTAGTAGAAGGTACTACGAATGGTCTGATTACAGATGTAGACGGACATTTCTCTATTCAGGCATCAGTAGGACAAAATCTCGTGATTTCTTATATAGGTTATGAAACGCAAGTCGTGAAAATAGCCCGGGCAAACCAGCAAATTAATATTGTATTGAAAGAAAGCTCGGAGTTGATTGATGAAGTTGTGGTTGTGGCCTATGGCACGCAGAAAAAAGCCAATCTGACGGGAGCAGTATCTTCTGTAAAAGTCAATGATATTAAAGACATTCCGGTATCCAATACTTCCAGTTTGCTGCAAGGACGAATGAGTGGTGTTACCGTGAGCTCTTTCTCTGCGCAACCCGGTGCTGAGGGAGATGTGGAAATTCGTATCCGCGGTATAAACACTTTTGGTGACAGTAATCCTATGGTGTTGATTGACGGTGTGGAAGGAAGCCTCAACAGTGTTTCTCCGAATGATATTGAAAATATATCGGTATTGAAGGATGCAGCTTCTGCTTCTATATATGGCGTACGTGCTGCCAACGGGGTAGTCCTGGTTACAACGAAACGCGGAAATACAGACAAGAAGACACTATCTTACAGCGGATCTTATGGTGTACAGAAAGCTACGGTTCTGCCTACATATATTAATTCATGGGATTGGGCTACTCTTTATAATGAGCAGAATGAGGCTATGGGAGATGTAACTACGAATTTTACTCCTGAAATGATTCAGCAAATGAAGGATGGGTCGAAACCTGATTTGTTTGCCAATACCCGCTGGTCGGACAAAATATTCCGTTCTGCTCCTATCCAGACTCACCATTTGTCTATGTCGGGTGGTAATGCCACTTCTCATTATATGGGTTCGGTAGGATATATGGGACAGGATGGTATCATGGAAGGTACAAGTACTGACCGTTTTAATTTCCGTCTGAATGCTGACAGTAAGTTCATTGATATAATCACTTTAGGACTGAATGTTTCTGGTAACCATGAAGAAGTAGAGGAACCTACCATTGGTACTTACTATGTATTCGAACAGATGAAATGGCATTCCCGTCCTTCGGTACCTTATAAATACAGCAATGGTGAATGGGGATTTGTGGATGGTAACGATAAAATGCAGGCTATTAAGAATCCGGCTTATGCCACTACCATAACCTCAAAGAAGAAATACAGCCGTTTCGACGGTAAGGCTTTCCTGGAAATAGAACCGATTAAGAACCTGTCTATCAAGACCAGTTTTGCTTATCAATATAACCAATGGAACAGTATTGGTGCTGAACCTGCTTATATTCCTCAGGATTCGTATGGTAACCCTGTGGGAGGTAGTGGTAAGAATTACCTGACCGATGCTTATTATTCCGAAACTCAGTGGATCAACGAAAACATTATTACTTATCACTTTGATGTGAACGGTCATGCTTTCAACATCTTGCTGGGGCAGTCTAACCAATATAATAATTTCCATTCTACCACAGCAACAGGTGAAGATCTTCCGAGCGACAATATCACCGTATTGAACGGTGCTTTAAGTACTTCAGCCAAGGGAGATGCTGCCGAAGCAGCTTTGAGATCATTCTTTGGCCGTGTGAACTACAATTACAAGGATCGTTATTTGGCTGAATTCAACCTCCGTCGTGATGAGTCTTCCAGAATACCTAAAAAGAACCGTACCGGTTATTTCCCTTCTGTATCTGTAGGCTGGAATATTGCTCAAGAGGCTTTCATGGAGAAATATAGCTTTATCAGCCAGTTGAAACTAAGAGGTAGCTGGGGCGAACTGGGTAATCAGGAGATCGGTTACTATCCATTTGCACAATATATCGGTTTGGGTAATAACTATGTATGGGGTGATAACAAAGTTTCGGGTGTGGCTATTTCTTCATTGGCTAATCCTGACATTAAATGGGAAACAACCGCTACTACGGATATAGGTATAGATGCTGCTTTCCTGAACAACAAGATTACCCTTACTGCTGATTATTTCTATAAGAAGACTTCTGATATTTTGTTGCAATTGCCCATCCCCGGAATTGTGGGTATCTCTACTGAACCTTATGTGAATGCTGCATCGGTAAAGAATGAAGGTTGGGAATTTGCTTTAGGTTATAATGATCAATGGGGTGACTGGAAATTCGGTGCAAATGTCAACTTCAGTAAGGTGAAGAATGAAATTCTTGACCTGCACGGTAAAGATTCATGGATTACAGACTGGTCTATCAATCTGGAAGGGCATCCTATCAATTCTTATTATGGTTATGTAGCCGATGGATTGTATCGTACACAGGCTGAAGTGGATGAAGCCAATGAAAAGAATTCTGTTGGCGGTGGTGCTCTGAAGTTGGGTGATGTTCGTTACAAGGATGTCAGCGGTCCGGAAGGCAAACCGGATGGAGTGGTGGATACTTACGACCGTACAGTGATCGGTAATCCATTCCCTGATTTTACTTACGGTTTCGGTTTGAATGCTGCTTACAAAGGATTTGATTTCTCTGCTTTCTTCCAGGGTGTGGCCGGTGTGGACCGTATTGTGATGGATTATCCTACCGTTTCGGGTAACGTTACGACGGCATTCCTGGATCGTTATTCTGAAAGTGCTAACCCTAACGGGAACTTCCCACGTCTGGGTAATGGTGACTATAACAGTCAACCCTCTTCATTCTGGTTGAAAGATGCTTCTTACCTGCGTCTGAAGAATATTGAGTTGGGATACTCTTTCAAACAAGAATGGATTCGCAAGGCGAAACTGGAACGCTTGAGAATATATGTTTCTGCACAGAATATCCTGACTATTACCGGCATTGACGATTACGATCCTGAAAAGTATGGAACTGATACTCGCGGTCATGCTTATCCCAATGCCAAGACATTCTCTGTGGGCTTAAACATTACATTATAATTTTAAATAAAGAAGATCATGAAAAAAATATATTATTCAGTTATTTTGTCATTAGCCTTTTCCCTCTTTTCTTGTTCAGACTTTCTGGATCGTGAATCTTTGTCAGAGTTGTCTAACGGTAATTTTTGGAATACAGAGGCTGATGCAACTAAAGCGTTGGTAGGTTGCTACGATGCTTTGCAAAGTGAAGGTAGCTTAGGATTCTGCTGGCCGGGTGGAAATACTTGTAGTTTGCGTGAACTGGAATTTGCTACGGATAACGGCTATTTTGCTTGGATTCCGTGGGTGGGACCTGATGTGATCACTACCAATACCATGAGTCCCACAGCAGCTGTTGCTAAGGCTGTATGGAATGCTTCTTATGCAGGTATTGCACGATGCAACAATGTTATTGAAAAAGTACCGCAAATGCTGGAGAATGGTAAAATAGGTGAAGAAGCAGGTACAAGAATCATTTGTGAGGCTAAGTTTATCAGAGCGTTGTTTTATAATCACCTGACCAGTCTGTACCGTGATGTTCCGAAGGTGTTTAATGTGTTGACTACTGAAACGAGCCAGGTACCTAAGTCGCAGAAATCAGAAATTGTAGCTGACATAATCAAAGACCTGAAAGACATTACTGCCGAAGGTATGCTACCCATTACAGCTGATAGAGGCCGTGCTACCAGAGGTGCCGCATTGGGCTTACTGGCCCGTGTATACCTGTACAACGAGATGTATAAGGAGGCTGCCGATGCTGCTTTACAGGTTATTAACCTGAGCCAATATGAAATAGATCCGAATTACAGTACCCTGTTTACGGAAGCTGGTGGTGCCAGCAAAGAAATAGTATTTGCCATTCGCTTTAAAAATACCGACCAACAAAATGGTGAGGGTGGTTTCTTAGCTTATAACTATGGTTATCCGATGGAATGGCAGTTGCCTTATCCGAATTTAGCAAACGATTTTTATTGTAAGGATGGCAAACCTATTACCTCTTCAGGAATCTATGATCCGGATGATGATTCAACTCGCGACCCGCGTCTGACGTATACATTGATGACGAAGAATGGTGATACGTATGACGGCAAGGTAAGTGATGCATGGTGGTCCTGGAACAGTCCATTCCAATTATTCATGCGTAAATATCAGAATCAGCCTACTACATGGGCTGCCGATAATCAGGATATGTATCTCATTCGCTACGCCGATGTACTGTTGATGCGTGCTGAAGCTTTGGCTAAGCAAAATACGGGTAAAGACGAAATTATGTCAATGGTGAACCAGGTGCGCCAGCGTGCCGATGTGATGATGCCGAAGGTGGAAGATGCCGAAGGTTCCAATCTCTCTTATGATCAATTGCTCGACGTGGTGAAGCATGAAAGAAGAGTGGAACTGGCTTTGGAAGGTACCCGTTATTTTGATCTTATGCGCTGGAAGGAAATGGATAAAGCATATGAAAGATGTCGGGCAGACGGTGGGGTAGGTTCTCATATCTTCGATTCGTCAAAGGGATATGTATGGCCTATTCCTCAATCAGAGTTAGATAATAACAGAGCTTTGGTCCAGGCACCGGAATGGGGTGGTAAATAATTGAAATAAATTCCAGATAGAGGCTGGCCGGATGAAAATCCTGTCTGAAGGCCGGTCTTTGCTCTGCTAAATATAATAATATGAGAATTCTATACAGCCTATTATTTTTCTTAATAGCATTTGGAGTGAGCAGTTGTGGGGAAAAAGATTCTATACTTCGGGAACAATCTTTCGATGAGGCATGGTTATTTCATCGTGGAGATATCGCCGAAGGAGAAAAGCAATCTTTAGATGACTCACAATGGCGTCAGATAAATCTTCCTCATGATTGGAGTATTGAAGATATTCCTGGAACCAATTCTCCTTTTACAGCGGATGCTGCAACGGAAGTTGCAGGTGGTTTTACTGTAGGTGGTACGGGATGGTATAGAAAGCACTTCTACATAGATGCGGCTGAAAAAGGTAAATGTATTGCTGTCGCTTTCGATGGAATTTATATGAATGCAGATATCTGGGTGAATGATCGCCATGTAGCCAATCATGTTTATGGATATACTGCATTTGAACTGGATATAACCGGTTATGTACGTTTCGGAGCTGAAAATCTGATAGCTGTCCGTGTGAAGAATGAAGGTATGAATTGCCGTTGGTATACAGGTTCGGGTATTTACAGGCATACTTTCTTGAAGATAACCAATCCGCTTCATTTTGAAACTTGGGGAACGTTTGTCACGACTCCCGTTGCAACGGCGGATAAAGCAGAGGTACATGTACAGAGTGTTCTGGCAAATACTGAGAAAGCAACCGGAAAAGTGATTCTGGAAACGCAGATTGTAGATAAGAATAACCATACTGTAGCTCGGAAAGAACAATTGGTAACGTTGGATAACAAAGAAAAAACAGAGGTTGGCCATGCGTTGGAAGTGCTTGTTCCGCAGTTATGGTCTATAGACAATCCTTACTTATATAAGGTTGTAAACCGTCTTCTGCAAGATGATAAAGTTATAGATGAGGAATGTATTTCAATAGGTATACGCAATATTGCATTTAGTGCAGAGAATGGTTTTCAACTGAATGGTAAATCCATGAAATTGAAAGGTGGATGTATTCATCATGACAATGGTCTTTTGGGTGCGAAGGCTTTTGATCGGGCAGAGGAAAGGAAAATTGAATTATTGAAAGCGGCTGGTTTCAATGCGCTACGCTTGTCCCACAATCCTCCCTCAACGGCTTTACTCAATGCCTGCGACCGTTTAGGTATGTTGGTGATAGATGAGGCTTTTGATATGTGGCGACAAGGTCATTACAAGGATGATTACGGACAGTACTTTGATAAGTTATGGAAAGAAGATCTGTATAGCATGGTTGCACGTGATAGAAATCACCCTTGTGTCATTATGTGGAGTATCGGTAATGAAATCAAAAACAAAGAAACTGCTGAAGTGGTAGAGGTATGCAGGGAGTTGACAGGTTTTGTGAAGGCGCTTGATACAACGCGTCCCGTTACGGCGGGAGTTAACTCTATTGTCGATGCAACGGATGATTTTCTGGACACTCTGGATGTTTGTGGTTATAATTACTGTTTAAACCGTTATGAATCGGATGCTAAACGTCACCCGGACCGCATTATTTATGCTTCGGAGTCCTATGCATCCCAGGCTTATGATTATTGGAGAGGAGTAGAAAACCATTCATGGGTGATCGGTGATTTTATCTGGACTGCTTTTGACTATATTGGTGAGGCAAGTATCGGCTGGTGTGGATATCCGCTTGATAAACGTATTTTTCCTTGGAATCATGCCAATTGCGGCGATTTGAATCTTTCGGGCGAACGTCGTCCCCAGTCCTATTTACGTGAAACGTTATGGAGTGAGGCACCGGTATCCCATATTGTTGTGACGCCTCCTGTTCCTTCTTTCCCTCCGAATCCGGATAAGGCGGATTGGAGTGTATGGGATTTTCCGGATGTTGTGGATCATTGGAATTTCCCGGGATATGAGGGGAAAAAGATGACAGTATCTGTATACTCCAATTGTGAACAGGTTGAACTGTTCTTGAATGGGGAATCTTTAGGAAAACAAGAAAATACTGTCGATAAGAAAAATACGCTTGCCTGGGAAGTACCTTATGCTCATGGAATATTGAAAGCCATAAGTTATAATAAAGGCAGTGAAGTGGGCACTGCAACATTGGAAAGTGCCGGTAAGGTTGAAAAGATCAGATTATCTGCGGACAGAACGGAAATCGTAGCAGATGGTAATGATCTAAGCTATATCACATTAGAATTGGTAGATAGTAAAGGCATTAGAAACCAGTTGGCTGAAGAATTGGTAGAATTTTCTATAGAAGGAGATGCTACGATTGAAGGAGTAGGTAATGCCAACCCTATGAGCATAGAAAGTTTCGTTGCTAATAGCCGGAAGACGTGGCGCGGAAGTAACTTATTGGTCGTTCGTTCCGGGAAATCTCCAGGACGGATTATTGTAACAGCAAAGGTAAAGGCACTTCCGGTTGCGAGTATTACTATAACTCAGAAAAAATAGAGACTGCCTAAAAATCAAATTTAAAAGAAGTATGAAGTTGAGAGCATTATTAAAACGATCTATATTTGTCATCATAAGCTCGTTGATTGTCACAGCATGCGGTCAGGGCACGGATTGTTCCGTACGAAAGATTAAATTTGATCAGGATTGGAAGTTCCATCTTGGCCAAATGGAAGATGCGGCAAAAGAATCTTACGATGATTCGGAGTGGCGGGTATTAAATCTGCCACATGACTGGAGTGTAGAACCTCTTTCCGGTTCGGATGGCTTATCGGTAGGCCCTTTTTCCAAAGAAAGTGCCGGAGGGTTTGCTACCGGACAAACCGTAGGTGGTGAAGGCTGGTATAGAAAATCATTTACTATTGATCGTAAAGATGCTTATAAACTTCATTCTCTTTATTTTGAAGGAGTCTATGCGCAGTCCGAAGTGTGGGTGAACGGACAAAAAGTGAATTTCAATGCGTATGGATATTCGTCCTTCAAATGTGATATTACTTCGTATTGCCATCCGGCAGGTGAAGTGAACACTATTGCTGTGAAGGTAACGAATGCGGGAAAAAATTCCCGTTGGTATGCCGGTTCAGGTATCTACCGACATGTATGGTTAATAAAGACCGATTCTGTTCATTTGGATGAATGGGCGGTTGCCGTACGTACTGCAAAGATGACTGGTGATGAGGCTACATTGGCTATAGAGGCGGATGTGCTTAATGAAAAGGCGGAGAAGGTAGGAGTAGATATGATGGTTACGATTATTTCTCCTGATGGTGAAGAGGTAGGAATGAAAGAGCAGACAGTGAGTGTTGACGCGGCTGGTAAGCAGACAGTTGCTTTCTCTTTGCCGGTGAAACAGGCAAAGCTATGGTCGGTTGATACTCCGCATTTGTATGAAGCGAAAATTTCAATTCGTTCTGGGCATGAAATGTTGGATCAAATATCTGTTCCTTTTGGCATCCGTACTATATCCTTCAGTGCGAAGGAAGGATTTAAGTTGAATAATTTGCCTTTGAAACTGAAAGGTGGTTGTGTACACCATGATAATGGTTTGTTGGGGGCTGCTTCGTTGGATAGGGCGGAGGCGCGTAAAATAGAATTGTTGAAGGCAAATGGATATAATGCAGTCAGATGTGCTCATAATCCTCCGGCAGAAGCTTTTCTCAGAACTTGCGATGAACAAGGTATGTTGGTGATTGATGAGGCTTTTGATCATTGGCAAAAAGAAAAGAATCCTCAAGACTATCATCGTTTCTTTGATGAATGGAACGAAAAAGATATTTCGGCAATGGTGTTGAGAGACCGGAATCATCCGTCTGTCATCATGTGGAGTATCGGAAATGAAATTCAGGAACGTTCGGATGATGCCGGTATGGAGATTGCTGAAAGATTGAGGAATATAGTGAAGAAATTGGACCCTTCACGTCCGGTAACTGCTGCTATCAACGATTATTGGGATAATCCGCAGCTGAAGTGGAAGGAAGATGCTGCAAAAGCCATGCAACATCTGGATGTGGCAGGATACAATTATATGTGGTACGAATATGAGAATGATCATCAGAAGGATCCCTCACGTATCATATATGGTAGTGAGACTGTTGCGCAGGAAGCGGCTGTAAACTGGAATCTGGTGGAAAAGCATCCGTATATCATTGGTGATTTTGTATGGACCGCCCTTGATTATCTGGGTGAAGCGGGAATAGGTCATACACTGGAACTGAGTAAAGGCGAGAAGAATCCTCAGTTTATGGGTTGGCCCTGGTATAACGCCTGGTGTGGAGATATTGATATCTGTGGAGAAAAGAAGCCACAATCCTATTACCGCGATATTATCTGGAAGGAAAGGGAAATAACAATGGCGGTACAGCCTTTGCCGGCTGCCGGGAAAAAAGAAGATGTGAGCTATTGGGGCTGGAAGAACGAATCTCTTAGCTGGAACTGGAAAGGGCTGGAAGGCAAACCGGTAAAAGTAAATGTTTATAGTCGTGCACCTAAGGTAAGGCTCTATCTTAATAATGAATTGCTGGGTGAGCAAGAAGTTTCAAAGAAAGACTATACGGCTACGTTCATAGTCAACTATCAGCCGGGTGAATTGAAAGCAGTGGCTACCTATGACAGCAGTGAATCTTCATGCGCTATTTTAAGAACCACAGGTGCTCCGGTACAGATACGTTTAATCGCAGACCGCAAGGTGATTAAAGCGGATAGGGACGATCTAGCTTATGCTACTGTTGAGTTGATTGATAAAGAGGGCAGGGTAGTACCTGATGCTGATATGAAAGTGACTTTAAGTGTTGTGGGTAATGGTATTATCAGGGGATCAGGAAATGCATGTCCTACAGATATGGAAAGTTTCCGCTCCTTATCACCTAAAACTTTTAAAGGTAAAGCAATGGCTATATTGCAACCGGATGGAAATGCGGGTGAGATAACCTTGAATGTTTCAGCAGAGGGGATGAAAGGAGCATCGGTTACAATCAGAACGGTGGATCGGATGTCGGCTAAGCAACAGGGAAAAGATATCGTGACTCCCGGCAGTATCTGGAAAGATACGGATGGAAATCCGATAAATGCACATGGGGGAGGTATTCTCTACCATGAAGGTACTTATTATTGGTATGGTGAATTTAAAGGTGATTCCACCTATCGCCTGGATTGGGTTAAAACCTGGGAGTGCTGGCGGGCTGAAGCCGGAGGGGTGGCTTGCTATTCATCCAAAAATCTGACAGACTGGAAATTTGAAGGGAAGGTTCTGCCTACGGTGGATGATGATCCGAATTCAGATCTTCACCCTTCGCAAGTGATAGAGCGTCCGAAGGTCATCTATAATGAGAAAACCGATAAGTTTGTGATGTGGATGCATATTGAAAGCCCTGATTATGAAAAGGCACATGCCGGGGTAGCGGTCTGCGACTCACCGACAGGAACTTTCACTTATCTGGGTTCTTTTAAACCGAATGGGGCAGACTGCCGTGATCAGACTATCTTCAAGGATGATGATGGAAAGGCTTATCATATCTGTTCGTCAGAATGGAACAGTACCTTATATATTAGTTTGCTGACTGATGATTATACAAAACCTTCAGGAACTTATGTCCGGAGATTTATCGGACAATCCCGGGAAGCTCCTGCGGTCTTTAAACGAAACGGTCACTATTATATGCTCTCATCCGGTTGCACCGGTTGGGACCCGAATAAAGCTAAATGGGCTGTATCCGATTCAATGATGGGAGTTTGGGAACTGAAAGATAACCCCTGTCTGGGGCGTGATGCCGATAAGACATTTTATGCCCAAAGTACCTATGTACTCCCCATTGAAGGGATGCAGGATCAATTTGTCGCTATGTTTGACAGGTGGAATAAAACGGATTTAATAAATTCACGGTATGTCTGGTTACCGGTTGAGTTTGATGGAGACAGACCACTTATTCGCTGGGCGGATCAGTGGAGTATTCAGACAATGGAAGCAGTTTATTAACCTAATAATGTAATATAAATGAAAAAAATAGGCTTTTTATTTATCGGATTTTGCCTGTTTACGAACTTATCGGCACAGAAAGTTTATAAGCTGGATGCTTCGGACGTCATGGAAGTACCTTCATGCGGCCATCTGAAGATGGGAAATCCGGGGCCTAAGGAGAAGGCGATAGAAATCAACAGTCTGTATATGACTTTGGGTGGGAAGCCGATCCTGCCTGTTATGGGAGAATTGCATTTCTCTCGTATCCGTAAGGATTTGTGGGAAGACCGTATCTTGAAAATGAAAGCTTGCGGCATCAATATTATCTCTACTTATTTGTTCTGGAATCATCACGAAGAGATAGAAGGTCAGTTTGAGTGGGAGAATGAGAAGGATTTGCGCAGCTTTATTAAGTTATGCCGGAAGCATGGATTGTTTGTAGTTCCGAGACTGGGACCCTGGTCGCATGGAGAAGCGCGTAATGGCGGGACACCCGACTGGATCTTACAAAAAAAATATCTGAAAGACCGCTCAAATGATGTGGTTTATCAGAATTATGTAAAACGTTATTTTGCCCAAATAGCTAACCAGTTGAAAGGGCTTTACTATAAAGATGGTGGGAATATCATAGGCATCCAGTTGGAAAATGAATATTGGTATGGAAAGGAGGGTGAACCACATATCCAATGGCTGAAAGATACGGCTCTGGAAAATGGCATTGATGTCCCGATGTATACGGTTACGGGCTGGGGAGACGGTTCTGTTCCTCCTCTTGAGGTGATTCCTTTATGGGGAGGGTATGCAGATGCTCCATGGGTGGAACATGTGGGAAAAGAATACCAGCCGGGAAACTTTCTGTTCGACTCATTCCGTGATAATGAGAATATAGGTAACGATCAGATAAAGCGGCAAGATGTGTATATGACGTACGAAAAGTATCCCTTCTTTACTTGTGAAATGGGAGTGGGTGTACAAAATACCTATCACAGGCGACTCTGCATCGATCCTTTAGACGGGTTGGGTATGATGATAGCCAAACTTGGTTCAGGGTCTAACCTGCTGGGATATTATATTTTTGCCGGTGCCACTCAGTTTACGGGTAAACTATGGTCTACTGAGGAAGAGCAATTGAAAACTGGGTATTGGAGCCGCTTACCGGTGAAATCTTATGATTTTCAGGCTGCTATCCGCGAATCAGGAGAAATAGCGGAATCTTATAAGAAGGTTAAAAAGCTGCATTACTTTGTCAATGAGTTTGAAAAAGACCTGGCTCCTATGGTGCCTGTTATCCCGAAGTGGGAAGAAGATGGGTTGCAGGTGGCTGTACGCTCTAATAATGAAACCGGTTATATGTTTGGAATCAATTATTCCCGTTATCATCCGAAGAAGGCACAGAAGAGCGTGAAGTTTGAGGTGAAACTGAAAGATAAAACGCTTCGTTTTCCTCAGAAAGGTATTGAAATGCAGGATAGTACGGTCTTTATCTGGCCCTTGAATGTGGAACTTGACGCTATGCGCCTGAATTATGCCACGGCGCAATTGATGGGAAGTATTGATAATTGCTATCTGTTTTTCCAGAACAGACAAATTCCAGTGGAGCTATCTTTTGATAAATCGACTGTGAAAGGAGTGGAGGCAAACCGGGCTAAGATAAAGGAAGAAAGTGATAGTTGGATTGTTAACGGACTGAATCCGGGAAAAGATTGTGTGCTTAAAGTACAATTGCAGAATGGAGAAGAAAAGTATGTTGTCATTCTGACTGAAAAAGAGGCTGATAACTGTTGGTTATTGGAACAAGATGGGAAGAAAGTATGCTATATTTCTGATGCGGATTTATACAGTTCACTTGGAGATGTTTATATTTTCTCTACTGATAGGAAGGCTGCTTATTATAAGTTGAAGACGGGTATGAATCTGGGATTTGAACAGAAAGCGGTTATTTTCAATCAGCTGCAAATGGATATTCGTATTCAGCCTAAGGGCATCCTGGAAGAGGCAAAATGGTTGGAAACAGCAAACTTTCATGGGATTGAACCTTATCAGCAGCGTTATCGCCGTTTCTTCTTTAAGGAATTCAATCTGGATAATCCTTCAGAGATTAAGAAAGTCACTTTGTTTATGTATCCGGAGTCGAAATGTATACTCAATCTGAATGATACTTGGGTTAATCAGGAAGTAAAACCAAACCAGTTAAATGAAATAGACCTTACAGGATATGCCAGAAAAGGTGTGAATCTGTTGTTTGCAAGTTTTCCATTTGTTGAGGGTAAGAAGCAATTTGCTGCACGTGTCATTGTGGAATACTATAATTATGACAGGATTGAATTTAGTACCGACTCTTCCTGGTTGATGACGGACTATTATTCCAACCCTTCACTCACACGGGTGTTTCCGCAATCGGTGGCTCCGGTGGTAGTGAATAAACCGGGATATGTCGAAGGTATTGCTTATAATACATTCAAAGAGTGGAGGATACAAGTGCCGACAGATGCATTGGAGAATTTGAATAACATCTATATGCGTATCAATTATTCCGGTGATAAGGCGGAAATCTATAACGGATATATGCTTTCGGATGATGATTATAACAGTCATGCCACCTGGACAGTAGGTTTTAACCGACAGGAACATTCTGTAGAGGGGAAAGAGTTGGCGCTTGTGATTTATAAACTGGATAAAGACGAGAAAATATTTTTTGACTTACCGGCAAACGGAACTGATGAGCAGGCTGATGTGAAAAAGATTGAATTTGATTTTGAATGTTTACAAAAGATAGAGTAATGAACTAAAACCAGAATTTGAGGACTGCGAATTGGCAAACTGTCATACGGAGAACTGAAGTTCAAAAATGAAAAATAGAATGAATATGAAAAATAGAATGAAAATGCTTTGTGGAGGCTTGGTTGTATTATTGGCTTCCTGTTCTTCACAAGTGGCCCATACGAATTACTATTTTGACTCTGCAAATGGTAATGATGCCAATAGTGGAACGTCTGTTCAAACCCCTTTCAAATCTTTGGCTAAGCTTAAGGAGTTAACGTTGAAAGGAGGAGATAGTATTTTATTGAAATCCGGCACTGTATTTACGGAAAAGCTCTTTCTTTCGTGTCGTGGAGAAGAAAATAATCCCGTTGTATTGGGAAAATATGGCGGAATGGCAAAGCCACATGTGAAAGGAAATGGTGTGGATACGGCTGCTGTACATATCTTTAATTCGGAAAATCTGGTAATACGTGATCTGGAGATTTCTAATAAAGGTGATGCCCCGAAAGCCGGTTTGCTGGGTCTATGGGTTGAATTGGATAAGTTTGGAGAATCACATAATATGGTTATTGATGACTTGTATGTGCACGATGTATATGGAAGTACGGTGATAGAGAAAGGTGGTGGCATTGGAATTTGTATCCAGAATGGCCGGGATAATGACAGTATTTTGAATCGATTTGTTGGAATGACTATTGAGAATTGCTATCTGAAAGATTGCCAAAGAGATGGAATTAAGTTTAGAGGGTACTGGATCAGGAAGCAGTGGAATCCTAATTTGGGAGTAGTCGTCAGGAAGAATGTATTGGATGGAGTGCCGGGTGACGGTATTGTTCTGGCTGGTTGCGATGGTGGATTGATAGAATATAACGTGATGAAGAATTGCCCGAAAACACTGCCCGAATCGGAAGCTTGCGATGGAATATGGCCTTGGTGCAGCGATAATACATTGGTACAGTTTAATGTAGTAAGTGATCATAAATCTATCATAGACGGGTATGCTTATGATTCGGACTGGGGATGTCGGAACTCGGTATTCCAGTATAATCTGAGTTATAATAATGATGGCGGCTTCATGTTGGTAATTGGTACGGATGGTTGGCCTGAAGACTGGTGCGTGAATGGGAATATTGAAACCAAGGTGCGTTACAATGTCAGTATAAATGATGGACTACGCAATTATCTGACTAATGCCAGCCATAAAGACGCCTATTTTAGTCCTGCAATGCATTTCACTGGATATACTCAGAACACATTGGTAGAGAATAATCTGTTTTACCTGTTTCCAAAACCGGAGCCACAGATAGATCGTACGCTTTTCCATTTCACTAAGCATGATTCATCTTATGGGAAAGGAGATGTCTTTAAGAACAATTATATTTATGCTCCGGAGATGACTGTAGCTGTAAAAGAGGAAAAGGCAGTGGGTAACCAATATTCCGGAAATGTATATGTCGGTAGTTTGAAAACCCCTGCCACCGGTTTTACAAAACAGGATGGAATTTTCAATAAATCACTTTGGTATAATGCAGAAGATAAGAATTGGGATATTCTTCTTGATTTCTTGAAGGATAAAACTGTACCTGTCAATGGTAAAGAACTGAAAGTACTTGATATCATCGGGGTTAATTAAAATAGAATCTTAAATCATTAAAATACTTTAGATATGAATTTATTCAAATTATGTGTAGCAAATCTAGTGGCATTATTTTGGGTGGTGGTTCCTACTGCCATGGGGGCCAATATTATACCTCAGCCTTCTTATATACAAGAGAAGCAAGGTACGTTCGATTTAGCTCATAACAATAATATTCTATATGCCGGTAAACATCCGGAAGTAAATCAGATAATTGATAACTTTATGGAGCAGGTGTTGGGAGACTATGGTTTGAGTTTGCAAGCAAATAAGTCTAAAAAGGCCGGCATATTACTGCAAGATAAAAAATCCTTGGGTGAAGAAGCATATGAACTTTCTGTCGCTGCCAATAAAGTGGTAATTAAGGCATCTGCACCTGCCGGCTTTTTTTACGCTCTCCGCACTGTTAATCAGTTGGTTCTGGCGGATGAAAATCATACTTCACTTCCTTGTATCCTTGTGAAAGATGCGCCTCGTTTTTCTTACCGGGGGTTCTTGATTGATGCGGGGCGCTATTATTTACCTTTGAAAGATGTGAAAAAGGCTATTGATCTGGCAGCTAATTATAAGTTGAATCGTTTTCACTGGCATCTGACTGATGATCAGGGATGGCGGTTGGAGATAAAAAAATATCCGCGTCTTACCGAAAAAGGCTCTGTACGTTCTAATTCGGCTATTGGCACCTGGGATCAATATTATCCTCGTCATTATGATGGAAAAGAACATTCAGGATATTATACGCAAGATGAAATTCGTGATATTGTGAGATATGCAGCTGACAGGCAAATTACAATTGTTCCTGAGATTGAAATGCCGGGGCACGCCCTGGCGGCTTTGAGCGTTTATCCGGAATATGCATGCAGTTTTCATTCTTCACTTGATTTGATGGCAGGAGCCGGCATTTCCGATCAGGTATATTGTCCCAAACCTCAGACATTCCTGTTTATAAAGGATATTCTTACAGAAGTTGCAAGCTTGTTTCCCGGAGAATATATTCATATTGGCGGTGATGAATGTCCTAAAACATCCTGGGAACAATGTGAGGATTGCCAGGCTTTGATAAGGAAAGAAAATCTGAAAGACGAGTTTGAACTTCATGCTTATTTTATTCAGCAGGTTGAGAAGATTGCGGAAGGTCTTGGACGAAAGCTGATTGGCTGGGATGAGGTGCTGGAAGGAGGGCTTCCTCTGAAAACTACGGTAATGTCGTGGAGAGGTGAAGCGGGAGGCATAAAGGCAGCTCAATTGGATAATAATGTGATTATGACTCCTAATACTTATTGTTATCTGGATTATTATCAGGAGAATCCGGAATTTGCTCCTTTAGCTATCGGTGGATTTATATCATTGGAACAGGTATATGATTACGAACCTATTCCGGAGGCACTTACTGCGGAAGAAGCTAAGCGTATTATGGGGATTCAGGGAAATATATGGGGAGAATATGTCGCTACTATTGAGAAATTTGAATATATGGCATTTCCCCGCCTGCTTGCCATTGCAGAAGTGGCTTGGAGCCAGCCTGAGAATAAAAACCGGGAACTTTTTATTTCTCATCTGAAGAAAGAGTTCTCTTTTTTCCGGAAAAGGAATGTCAATACATGCCGTGAATATTTCAGACCTCGTATTCAGGGAGGTTGGGATAGTGAGAAAGGAATGTATGCGGTCACACTTGAGACTATATGCCCTGATGCTGATATTCGCTACACGTTGGATGGTTCGGAACCTACGGTGGAATCGGATATTTATGAAGGCCCGGTCTATTTGACAGGGAATACTTGTGTGAAGGCTGTGGTGACAGATGAAGATAATCAGATATTAGAAGCTCCAACGGTGAAGAACTTTCTGGTGAATAAAGCAACAGGATGTACTTACACACTTTCCACCGATGCTTGGAGTCTGGATTGGTATCCGGTAAAGTCCACTCTGTTTACGGATGGCGTGCAAGGTTTTACTCCCTCAAATTACGAATGGGCGGCTATCGCTTCCGGTGTAGAGATTGTGATTGATCTGAAGAAGAATACAACTGTATCCGGAGTTCGCTTCGGCACTATGGTTGCTCCTATAAACAGTACACTTCCAGCTAAGTCTATGATATGTTATCTTTCAAAAGATGGTAAGGAATTCCGGCAGATAGGAGAAAGTACCTTCTCATATCCTGTATACAAAGGAGAGAAAGAGATTTATCATAATTATGTGAAGACGGATAAGAAAGACGGACGATACTTGAAGCTTGTGATAAACGGGCAAACTGAGTTACCCGAAGGTTACCCTTATCTGAATGCTTTGCCTTCGATTGCATTAGATGAAATAGAAGTTTTCTAATAAGAAGTGTGGTTATGAATAAATTGTTATTTTTTTCTGTACTGCTATTGACCTGTGTAACGGGTTGGGCTAACGGCATACGAAATTTTTATGTGGATTCTTTTAGCGATAGTCAAATTGCTGATGGTAGTATGGAATCCCCATTTAAAAGTCTGGATGCTTTGAAAGGTATTAAATTCTTGCCGGGTGATTGTATTCATCTGGCAGGGAATCAGATATTGACCGGAACTATTCATGTTAAGGGGGTAAAGGCGACGTCTGAGAATCCGCTTACTATCACTTCATACGGGACGGGAGTTTCACATATTTATTCTGCCCATAGTTCTGCCATTGTAATAGATGCCTGTGAGAATATTCATGTAAAGAATGTAGTGGTGAAAGGTTCGGGGCGTAAAAAGGGCAATACGGGGACAGGCATAGAGGTGGTTAATTCGAGGTTGATAGAGGTTGATAGAGTGGAAGCTTTCGGGTATCAAATGAATGGTATTGGGGTAAATGGCGGAGGAGATGTACGTATAACTCATTCGTACGTACATGATAATGGTTATAACGGTATTGAAGTGACTGGTAAATGGGGAACAAAATCTGTGCATAACATTTATATAGGCCATTGTGTAGCCGAAAATAATGCCGGAAATCCTGCTATTCTAGACAATCATAGCGGAAGCGGGATATTGGTAGGCCATGCAACCAATGCAACAATAGAGTATTGTGAGGCTATGGGGAATGGTTGGGATATGCCGAGGTCCGGGAATGGACCGGTTGGAATCTGGGGATACGAATCAGATCGTTTGACTATTCAATATTGTTTTTCGCATGACAACAAGACTTCTCCGGAGGGATTAGACGGAGGTGGATTTGATTTTGACGGAGGAATCACGAATTCATTAATGCAGTATAATCTTGCTATGAATAATGAGGGAGCCGGTTATGGTTTGTTTCAGTTTGGCGGTGCAACGGAATGGAATAATAATATAGTACGTTATAATGTGGGTATTAATGACGGGATTAAGAATTCTCATGCGGGTATCTATGTTTGGTGTGATCCGTATAATAAAGATGTTCCTTTATGTGAAACTAAGGTACACGATAATTTAATTATCAGTAATCAGGGGTATTCTATCTCTTTTAACACCGGATTTTCTTCGGGACTGGAATTTGTGAACAATACGTTTATTCTGACTAATGGAGGAGTAGAACATTTGCATGGAGATGAAACGAAAGAAATGGCGATTTATAAAGGTAATCGATTCTGGTCTGAAACAGCTGGACAAAAAGGAGAACGACAGCCTCGGGTACCTCAGGATGCAACAGCAAACTATGAGTCGGTTGGATATAATCTTCCTGTAAGTGTAGATATACTTCGGCTGAAAGAAATTATAACTGATATGATACCCTTAACAAAATGAGGGCTATGCCGGCTGAATAAGATACAGGTTATTCCTGAATATTATGCAGCTTTTACTATTGGAGATTAAAAAGAATAGAAAATGAAACAAATAGATTTTTATCTGAAGTTTGTTATTTTAATGTTGGGCGTAAGCACTTCTTCTATTGTTTGCTTGGCTCAAGAGGTATTTCCTGTGATATGCAAGGAATATAATGAAATAATTCTGACTCATGTGCTAACTCCTGCAGGGCCTGTTCCGACTGCTATGGATGCTGACGGGGTTTATCCGTATATTAGTTATAGTGAGACTTCCAATCGGCCGGTTCCTAAAACTTATCGGATGATTTCACTTGAAAATGAATTTATTAAAGTTGTAATTTGTCCGGACTTATGTGGTAAGGTGATGTCGATGATACATAAAGGGAGTGGTAAAGAAGTCTTGTATAATCCACATCTCGTACGCCACACACGTATTTTGCCACGTTTCTATTTTGTGGCGGGCGGTATAGAGGTCAGCTTCCCTATTTCACATACCCCTACTCAGAATGAGTCGGTTTGTTATAAGATAGATCGGACTACTGACCGGATTTATGTTACTTGTGGTGAGCGGGAGATGCATTACGGCATGCAATTTTCTGTTGAATATTCTTTGGGGACAGGAGATCACTTTCTGACACAACGTGTCAGAATGCATAATCCGGGTACAAATGCTTATCCCTGGATGTCGTGGACAAATGCTGCCATTCCTTGCATGCCTGATACTGAATATATTTTTCCGCAAGGAGAAGTATTGGTACATGCTTCTGCATTAGATACAATAAACTGGAAAAAACAGGGACCCAAAAAAGAAAAAGATATATCAGAAATGACTGGATATTTCTGGAAGACGAAAGATGTAAACGCTTTTGGCGCTTATACTCCTTCATTGGGATATGGGCTTTATCATATTGCGGAGGAACAAAGTGCACCGGGAATAAAATTATGGAGTTATGGAGTGAAGGAAGATAAAGAATGGTCATTGCTCAGTACAAATAATAGGCAGACTTATGCAGAACTACAAGGGGGGCCGATAAGTGACCAGTCTATAAAACTGGAATTGCAGCCGGGTGAATACAGGGAGCATACTGAGTTTTGGATACCTGCTGATAAGCGAATGGATATTTATAAACTTTCTGTGCCGGAAGTTGCATTGCGTCCGATAACGGAAGTGCCGTTATTTGGCTGGGCAAGAGAGAATGAGATCGTTCCCTGGATTGCATTGCTCAATGCTTTTGAGTATGGAACTGATATTCCTCAAATAGATCCGACAGTCACTTCTTGGGCACCTTCCGGAATGGAAAATCTTGATGATGCTTTTCAATGGGCTATTATAAAATGCAATAAAGATCAGCAAGACTATTGGAAGTATTATTACGGTGTATGGTTGGCCGGACGCGAAAGGAGTAAAGAGGCTATTGTTTGTTTAAGTAGTGTGAATTTGGGATTAGCGCAGGCTTTATTGGCAAGATTATATGAGGTAAATAAAGAATATACCAAAGCGGAAGCTGCTTATGATGTCATAAGCGAAGAATGGGTCGCACTGCATCCGCAGGTGGTTGTAGCTCGTGATAAATTGTTGCGTCAGTTGGGGAGTAGGACTCTTGCTAAACGTGAGGAATGGCTGAGTAAAGTTGATGCTTCTGTAGATGAATGGATTGCCGAAAGGCGGGTACAACTGCTTATTGATAAAAAACAATATAAGGCTGCTAAAGACTTGTTGTTGTCTATTAAATTTCAGAAAGTACATCAAACTTATAATCGTACGGATATGTGGCGTCAAATATGCAAGGCTTTAGGAGAATCTTCATATATAATACCGGATAATTTAGGTGAGGACCGCTTGGCACGTTTTGGAGCATATCGGGAATTTGAATAATCAATTCTATTAATTAAGCTATAAAACCATGAAAAAGAATCTGCTGATAACGGCAACTTTAGTTCTGTTTTTATTTACCTCTTGTGGCCATAGAGTGAGTGATGCAATAGCTATTACAGTATATACAGATAGTATTGTCAGTGATGTGTCAAATCATCCGGTAGGAATTAATCTGAATTTTATAATGGATGGCGGGCGTTTTCCTGAGGCAAAGAAGAATGTAACAGAAGCAGTAAAAGAACTAGGAACAAAATATCTGCGATATCCGGGTGGTGAGAAGTCGGATTTATATCTTTTCAGCATACCGCCTTATAAAGAATCACATACTTCATTGGCGAGAACAATCGGGTTGGATGATTATCCCGGAGTTTTTAAAGATGGAGAGTTTGTTTATGACCCTTTGGATTTCGATGAATTCATGAAAGTTTGCCGGGATGCTGGCGCTGAACCTGTATTGGTAGTTGCAGCTGATAATTATTTGCGTAAACCTAAAAAAGGAGAAAAAGTCTCCGGTCGGGAGGCATTAATTAAACATGCTGCTGAATGGGTGAGGTATGCTAACATTAAGAAAAAGTACAATGTGCGTTATTGGATGATAGGTAATGAGAGCTGGAATAAGAATAATGAGAACTCCACTGTTGATATCTATGCTCAGGATGTCATAGACTTTTCAAAAGCCATGAAGGCGGTAGATCCCTCCATTCTGGTTATTCCTAATGGCGATAGCGATGAGTTCTTTAAAGCGGTTATAACCAAGGCTGGAGATTATATAGATCGTTTATGTGTGAGTAACTATGGTGTTTTTAATTTCAATGCCGGATATGAAAGCTATAAAGATACTACTCGTTGTCTGATATGGCCTGCGCAAACAGCACTCAATGCTATGAATAAATACGCCACGCCGGAACAACTCGATAAGTGGAAATTGATAGTTGCTGAATATGGAACAATTGATTGGGCCGGACTTTGGCATGGAACTAATGATATGGGGCATGCAATTGTGAATTTTGATATGACCGGTCAATTACTGTTAGAACCACAGATAGAGTTTTCATGTTTCTGGAATACCCGCTGGCTGAATAATGAAGAACAGCCTCAGACTGATCACGATGCTATTGATTCAAATGGGAATATCAACCCTACGGGGTATTCGTTACTGATTTGGAATCAGTTTATGGGCGATAAAATGATAAAGTCCGAATCAAAAGGATATATTATATCTTATGCGAGTTATTCTCCGCAAAAGGATCAATTGTTTGTTTACCTTATTAATAAAGGTGACAGAGAGGAGAATGTGAATGTTGTTATTCCTGGTAAGGTTGATGCTAAAGTAGTTCAATGCTGGGAGTATTTCGGTAAAGATGATAAGGATTTGGCTCCTGTGTGGCAACAAAGAGATGTGAAAGATAAAGATATAACTTTGAAGAAGTATTCAATAACAGTTATAGAGTATAAGTTGACGGAGGGGTAATAGTACCTGATTTGATACATGGTAGTATAAGGGCCGCTTATCGGGAATACTGATAGACGGCTCTTATGTGTTATTTAGATAAATTGATTATGAGATGTATTTAGATGGTGATTTCTCCCGCCATCGGAGTACGCATTCTTTTTCGTACCTCATCAGGCGTATAGCCGTGCCCCAATAGAAATATCAGTTTAGTGACCGCAGATTCCGTCGTGCTGTCATATCCGCAAACTACTCCCGCCTGCATTAACTGATAGCCCGTTTCATAACGTTCCATCTCTACGGTTCCGGCACTGCACTGGGTGACGTTGACAATGACTATCCCTTGCTCGCAAGCATTCCGCAAGCGGCGTATGAACCACTCTTTGCGGGGAGCATTTCCCGAACCGTAAGTTTCGAGCACGACAGCTTTCAATCCCTCAATGCCCAATATACTCGATACTACATTCTCCTGAATACCCGGAAAGAGTTTTAGGACAGCAACATTGGTATCTAATAGATAATGTGGCTTCAGCTCCCGTTCGACTTCCTTAAAGCGGATTTGCACATTATTATATTTAATATGAATACCTGCTTCTGCCAATACGGGATAGTTGAATGAACGGAATGCATTGAAGTTCTCTGCATTCATCTTGATGGTACGATTGCCGCGCATCAAGTGATTCTCAAAAAAGATGCAGACCTCGGGTACAAGTGGATTGCCTTTTGCATCACGTGCACTGGCTATTTCAAGACTGGTAAGAAGGTTTTCTTTTCCGTCCGTACGGAGTACTCCGATAGGGAGTTGCGATCCGGTAAGGATGACAGGCTTGCTCAATCCTTCTAACATAAAGCTGAGGGCGGATGCGGTATATGCCATCGTATCCGTGCCATGCAGGATTACGAAACCTGTGTATCTATCGTAATGGTCACTAATGATATGCACCAGTTTACGCCAGGCTTCCGGATCCATATCCGAAGAGTCCATCGGAGGATCGAACTGGTAAGTATCGATATGGAATGTGAAATTTTGCAGCTCCGGTACGTGCTTTTTCAGCTGTTCGAGATTGAAATTCTCTAAAGCACCCGTTTCGGGGTTTTCTATCATTCCGATGGTTCCACCGGTATAGATTAGCAAAATGGAAGTTATATTTGGACTCATACGCATTCTCTTACGATAATTTAGTGCAAATATAATGATATATCTTGGATTTAATATCAAAATGTTATAAAACTGTGCCGCTGGTACTGGATTTTTGTGTAGTTATGTGTGAAAATGACACTTCGTCCTTTTGCATATTTCTGTCTCTTTTGAGGCCTTTCTATATTTTTATTACAAAAAAACCGCAAAATGTGATAGATTGAATGTTTTTATTATTACTTTTGCGACACTTATCAATAATGAAAGAAACAGAGAGTATGAACAAGTACTATCAACATACAGTCACATCCATGTGCATGACCATGACCCTTAGGGGTTAATGGATAGTATTTGTGTTTCTACGTGTTACACTATTTTTCAGCAGTTTTTCTTATTTAATTCAAGTCAATACAGGCATATACGTCCTGTTCCCGACACATTGTATCAACCTTATCAATAGTAATAAAGGATATGAAAGTAATAAAATTCGGCGGAACGTCCGTAGGTTCCGCGAACAGTATTTTGAGCGTAAAGAGAATTGTAGAAGCAGTAGAAGAACCGGTAATTGTGGTGGTTTCCGCACTAGGGGGCATCACAGACAAGCTGATAAACACGTCGAAAATGGCGGCTGCCGGTGATGCTGCTTACGAAAATGAGTTCCGTGAAATTGTTTACCGCCATGTGGAAATGATTAAAGAAGTGATTCCCGCAGGTGAGGGGCAAGTGGAACTGCAACGCCAGATTGGTGAACTGCTCAATGAACTGAAAGATATTTTCCAGGGTATTTATCTGATAAAGGATCTTTCGCAAAAGACTTCCGATACTATTGTCAGCTATGGCGAGCGTTTATCATCCATTATCGTTGCAGAGTTGACGGGAGCCAAATGGTTTGATTCACGCAAGTTTATCAAAACTGAAAAGAAGCACTCCAAGTATGTATTGGATACCGAGTTGACGAATGAACTGATTCGTGAAACATTCAGCACTTTGCCGAAGCGTGCACTGGTGCCGGGGTTCATCTCTACTGATAAGGTGACGGGAGATGTTACGAACCTTGGGCGTGGTGGTTCCGATTATACTGCTTCGGTTATTGCAGCGGCATTGGATGCCGACCAATTGGAAATCTGGACGGATGTGGATGGTTTCATGACTGCAGATCCGCGTGTGATTTCTACTGCTTATACCATTAACGAACTGAGTTATGTAGAGGCAACGGAGCTTTGTAACTTCGGTGCCAAGGTAGTATATCCGCCGACTATTTATCCGGTTTGCCACAAGAATATTCCTATTTTAATAAAGAATACATTCAATCCCGAAGGAATGGGAACGATTATCAAGCAGGAAGTATCCGATCCGCGCACAAAAGCGATTAAAGGTATTTCTTCTATCAATGATACCAGTCTGATTACTGTGCAGGGTCTGGGTATGGTAGGTGTGATTGGTGTGAACTACCGCATCTTTAAGGCACTGGCAAAGAATGGTATCAGTGTGTTCCTTGTATCTCAGGCATCTTCGGAGAACTCTACGTCTATCGGTGTGCGTAATGCGGATGCCGACCTGGCATGTGAAGTGCTGAATGAGGAGTTTGCCAAAGAGATTGAAATGGGAGAGATTTCACCGATACAGGCAGAGAAGAACCTGGCTACGGTGGCTATCGTAGGTGAAAATATGAAGCATACGCCGGGTATTGCCGGAAAGCTGTTCGGTACGTTGGGACGTAACGGCATCAATGTGATAGCTTGTGCCCAAGGTGCTTCGGAAACAAATATCTCATTTGTAGTGGATTTCAAATCATTGCGTAAATCATTGAATGTTATCCACGATTCATTCTTCCTGTCGGAATACCAAGTACTGAATCTATTTATTTGTGGTATCGGTACGGTGGGTGGCAGCCTGGTGGAACAAATCCGTTGTCAACAGCAGAAGCTGATGATGGAGAATGGATTGAAGCTACATATTGTGGGTATCGCTGATGCTGACCGGGCTATGTTTAGCCGTGAAGGCTTTGATCTGACAGATTTCCGTGCAGAACTGGCAGAGAAGGGCAAACCGAGCACGCTGGAAACTTTGCGTGACGAGATTATCGGTATGAATATCTTCAACTCGGTATTTGTAGACTGTACGGCAAGTGCGGCAGTTGCTTCCTTGTACAAAGACTTGTTGTTACACAACGTTTCTGTAGTAGCTGCCAATAAAATTGCCGCTTCTTCGGAATATGAGAACTACCGTGAATTGAAACAGATTGCCCGTCAGCGTGGTGTGAAGTACCTTTTTGAAACGAATGTGGGTGCGGGACTTCCGATTATCAATACGATCAATGACCTTATTCATAGTGGTGACAAGATATTGAAGATTGAAGCTGTGCTGAGTGGCACGCTGAACTATATCTTTAATAAGATCAGTGCGGATATTCCTTTCAGCAAGACCATCAAGATGGCGCAGGAAGAGCGTTACTCCGAACCGGATCCACGTATCGACCTGAGTGGTAAGGATGTTATCCGTAAACTGGTGATCCTGGCACGTGAAGCCGGTTACAGACTGGAACAGTCGGATGTAGAAAAGAACCTGTTCGTACCCGATGATTTCTTTGAAGGTTCACTGGATGATTTCTGGAAGAAAGTGCCGAGTCTGGATGCGGACTTCGAAGCCCGTCGCAAGGTACTGGAAGCTGAGAACAAGCATTGGCGTTTTGTTGCTAAACTGGAGAATGGCAAAGCATCAGTCGGCCTGCAGGAAGTGGGTGTAAATCATCCGTTCTATGGTTTGGAAGGTAGTAACAATATCATTCTGCTGACTACGGAACGTTATAAAGAATATCCGATGATGATACAAGGATACGGTGCCGGTGCCGGAGTGACGGCGGCAGGTGTATTTGCGGATATCATGAGTATTGCAAATGTTTAATTAATGAAGAATGATTAATGAAGAATTAGGCTGCGCTATCACACCGCATGGAAATTCTTCATTCTTCATTCTTAATTCTTAATTCAACTAACTATGAAACATATAATCATATTAGGCGATGGAATGGCGGATTGGCCTGTGGAGTCATTGGGCGGTAAGACGCTGATGCAATATGCCAAGACGCCTTATATGGATAAACTGGCGGGCATGGGACGTACGGGACGCTTGAAGACTGTTGCCGACGGTTTCCATCCCGGTAGTGAGGTAGCGAATATGTCTGTTCTGGGCTATGACCTGCCGAAAGTTTATGAAGGACGAGGACCTCTGGAAGCTGCCAGCATCGGTGTGGATTTGAAACCGGGCGAGATGGCAATGCGTTGTAACATCATTTGCATTGAAGGCGATCATATTAAAAACCATTCTGCCGGACACATCACAACGGAAGAAGCCGATGTATTAGTGAAGTACTTGCAAGAACGTCTGGGTAATGAACGGGTGCGTTTCCATACAGGTGTTCAGTACCGTCATTTATTGGTGATCAAAGGTGGAGATAAGCGTATCGATTGTACGCCACCGCACGATGTGCCGTTGAAACCTTTCCGACCGTTACTGGTAAAACCTACAAGTGACGAGCTGCAAGCTACGAGTGCTATGCAGGATGATAGCGCAGCCCACTCGTCACTTGTAGCTGGTAGCTCGTCACTCTCTTCCCTGACTCCGCAACAAACTGCTGATTTGATTAATGACCTTATCCTGCGTTCGCAGGAGCTTTTGAAAAATCATCCGTTGAATCAGAAGCGAATGGCGGAAGGGAAAGACCCGGCTAACAGTATTTGGCCCTGGAGTCCCGGCTATCGTCCTAAAATGGAACGTTTGTCTGATAAGTTCCCACAAGTGAAACGGGGGGCAGTGATTTCTGCTGTAGACTTGATCAATGGCATCGGATATTATGCGTACTTGCGTCGCCTGACAGTGGAAGGTGCTACCGGATTGTATGATACCAATTATGAGAACAAAGTGGCTGCCGCATTGGAAGCCTTGAAAACGGACGATTTTGTCTATCTGCATATCGAAGCCAGCGATGAGGCCGGACATGAAGGGAATGTGGATTTAAAACTTCTGACGATCGAGAATCTGGATAGCCGTGCTGTAGGTCCTATATATGAAGCCGTGAAAGATTGGGAGGAACCGGTAGCTATTGCCGTATTGCCCGATCATCCTACTCCATGTGAGCTTCGCACACATACCAATGAACCGATCCCTTTCTTCATCTGGTATCCGGGTATCGAACCGGATAGTGTACAAACCTTTGATGAAGTGTCTGTTTGCGAAGGAAGTTACGGATTGTTGAAGGAAGATGAGTTTATTAATGAATTTATGAAAAGCTGATTATGAAATATTACAGTACCAACAAACAAGCTCCCGACGCCAGTCTGGAAGAAGCCGTAGTGAAGGGACTTGCTGCTGACAAAGGACTTTTCATGCCGTATAGCATTAAACCTTTGCCGCAAGAATTTTATGATAGTATCGATACTCTTTCTTTTCAGGAGATTGCTTATCGTGTAGCCGATGCTTTCTTCGGAGAAGATATTCCAGCCGATACGTTGAAGCAAATCGTATATGATACGCTGAATTTTGATGTACCTTTGGTGAAAGTGACAGAAAATATTTATTCCCTAGAACTTTTCCATGGCCCGACGCTTGCCTTTAAAGATGTGGGCGGACGTTTTATGGCCCGTCTTCTGGGATATTTCATCAAGAAGGAAGGGAAGAAACAAGTGAACGTGCTTGTGGCTACTTCCGGTGATACGGGAAGTGCTGTTGCAAATGGTTTTCTTGGTGTAGAAGGCATTCATGTATATGTGCTTTATCCCAAAGGAAAGGTCAGCGAAATACAGGAGAAACAATTTACGACTCTCGGACAGAATATCACGGCCCTTGAAATAGACGGTACATTCGATGATTGCCAGGCGTTGGTGAAATCTGCTTTTATGGATAAGGAGCTGAATGAGCATTTGCAACTGACCAGTGCCAATTCCATTAATGTAGCACGATTCTTACCGCAGGCTTTCTATTACTTCTATGCTTATGCTCAACTGAAGAAAGCTACGAGTGACAAGCTACGGGCTACAAGTACTGTGCAGCATGACAGTGCAGCTCCCTCGTCACTGGTAGCTGGTAGCTTGTCACCGGTTATCTGTGTTCCGAGCGGTAACTTTGGAAATATCACTGCCGGATTGTTTGGTAAACGTATGGGATTGCCTGTGAAGCGTTTCATTGCTGCCAATAACCGTAACGATATCTTCTATCAATATTTGCAAACCGGAGTTTATACTCCGCGTCCTTCTATCGCTACCATTGCCAATGCTATGGATGTGGGCGATCCGAGTAACTTTGCGCGTGTGCTCGATCTTTATGGAGGCAGTCATGCGGCCATTTCTGCTGAAATCAGTGGTACCACTTATACCAATGAACAGATTGCCGAAACGATGCGTGAGACGTGGAAAGAATGTCATTACCTGCTTGATCCGCATGGTGCCTGTGGTTTCCGTGCACTGAAAGAAGGATTGAAATCCGGTGAAACTGGCGTTTTCCTGGAGACGGCACATCCGGCAAAATTCCTCGAAACCGTAGAAGGTATAATCGGCGAAACCGTAGAGATTCCTGCGAAACTGAAAGCTTTTATGCAAGGTGAAAAGCAAAGCCTGTCGATGACAAAGGAATTTGCAGATTTTAAAAGCTATCTGTTGTCGCTATAAGAAGCGGAATTTCCTTAAGCAGGAAGAGATAAATGCCCGAAAACTTGACTTCGGCATTTCAATGTAGTATATTTGTATCTGTAATACTGATTTAGTTTTCAAGAACTACAGAGTAGAAGGGGAGAGGCGGTTGCTTCTCCTCTTTTTTGTATCTATGCCCTGATATTGCTTATTAACAGTATGATATAGGAATGGAAATATTCTTCATCAAGATAAAACAGATCGTCTGAACGGGTGAAATGCATCATCTGTTTGGAACGAACATATCATCTGTTTAGGGTAAACATATCATCCGTTTGAGGCAAACAGACCATCTGTTTCTATAAGACAAAAACAGAAAGGCAAAACACTGTCTGTTCAGTTAATGTTTTGTAAATCTACCCTTGACAATATTTGAATTTAGGAAGCTCTATTCCTTTTTGGAAACCACCTTCAGTTCTCCCATTTTTAGTCGGTTGTCCCACAGTACAACAACTTCTATCTTCTTGAGACTATGTCGATAGAAAAGTGTATATCCTGGGTGAGGAATGATGTAGCGTATGTTCTCTATTTCCGTTGTTTGTCCGATGAATGGATTCATGCTGATACGGTGCAGCATGTTCTGCAATTGTACATAGAGTACTTCACCCAATTGGTTACTTCCATCCTTCAGATTAAGTATCTGGAATGCCTCCTTCAACTGTTTCTTGGCGACGAGCGACCATATTACTTGCTTAGCCATTCTGCTACCTCCTTGTTTATTGTTAAGTTATTCTGTCCTTCGCGATTATCCAATTGGCAACAGGCAGTTTCAATCTCCCGGCGCAGTTGATGAGAGAATGTGAGCACTTGTTCTTTGCTCTTAGGTTCATCTTGGGCTTCGGTACGCAGTGTGTCTTTTTCTTTACTTTTCATAGGGCTATCCTTTTTTGTTTTTCATAGAACATCCTAAAGATACGAATAGTTTTGGAATATCCATGCACGTTGAACAATTTTCTTCTCCCTGCGTTCTCTGCCTTGAAACCAAAATTGCGATATCCGAATGAAAGATAAGAAGCTGGAGGCCAATTTAAGTTTGGTAGTCTCACGAATATTTGCGGGATTGAATATGAATGCCCTGAAATATCTGCTGCCCGTGTGGATGGGTGCATTGACGGGCGTCACGGTGCGTTGTACTTTTGCTGCTGTGGCGTTTTGGGTGACAGGCTGGTTTGTGAAAGAAGCACCTATCACACGGCGGCAGCGTATCGGGTTACTTTGCCTGGGGGCATTCGGCATGTATGGTTTTATGTTCTGCTATTTGCTGGGTATCAGTAAAACGACGCCTGTCAGTAGTGCCATATTCAATTCCCTGCAACCTATCTGGGTGTTTCTTATCTCCGTTCTCTTTCTGCACGAGCGGGCTACACTGATGAAAATCATCGGTATCTCTCTCGGTTTCGGTGGTGCATTGCTGTGTATATTGACTCAAGGCAGCGATGACTTGGCACATGATGCCTTTACAGGTAATATGTTGTGTCTGCTCAGTTCGGTGTTCTTTGCCATTTATCTGATTCTGAGTAAGAAATTACTGGAAGAGATCGGCTTGGTGACCGTAATGAAATATGTGTTTGGGGGCGCGGCGCTGTCCGGTCTGGTGATATCTACTATCCTGGGCTGGGACGCGCCGTTGTTCGCCGACGCAGCACATGGAACTTGGCACTGGATGCCGTGGGTGATTCTGGCATTCATTCTTATTTTCCCTACTTACCTTAGTTATTGGTTGATGCCCATCGGATTGAAATATCTGAAGACAACCGTAGTGGCCATGTATGGCTATCTGATACTGATTGTGACGACTGTCGTTTCTTATATCGTGGGGCAAGACCGCTTTACCTGGGAACAGGGGGTGGCTATCGGGATGATATGTCTGAGTGTGTACTTTGTGGAGGTAGCGGAGAGAAGAAAATAAATTAATAGTTTATCACTACCAAGTATTCCCCTTCTGCATGAATGGTGAATTCTGTTTCCGTACTTTCGTTCAGTGTACCTTGCCACCAGTTGGTGAAGTCACTGAGAGGGTATACCAAGCCTTCGCCTCGCAGGTTGTGGGCACCAAAGTTTATGATTGAAATCTGTTGCCCCGGTTGGCAGGGGAAAGAACAGGTATCATGGCAGGGAATGAAAATACTATAATCTGTCAGCATGCGGACATGAGCTCCGGTATGCATATAATCAATGAGCAGGCTGATATTTCCTAAAGTATGGTCTTCGCGTTTACCTGTGGCTCCTACGATAGCGATGTTTCTTTTGCCTTGTGATAAAAGGAAGTTTACGGCTTTGGTCTGGTCGTTGGTTTCCTGGTCGGAGATGTAATGAAGAATATGGTGATATTTCCGGCGGTTTTCTTCACTCAGGGAATCTCCGTCACCGATAATAACATCAGGTACGTTGCCGCGATCTATATAAGCATCTGCACCGCCATCACAACAAACAATATAAGGAGCGTTTGCCAGTATCTGCAAAGGTCTGGGATGGGTTGGATAATCACCATTGGCTAAAATTACTGCTTCGGGTTCACCACAGAGAACACAGAGTTCCACTGAATTCTTATTATTATTTTCTTTCATCATTATTTCTTTTATCACCTTACCACCTTATCACTCTACCGCTCTTTCCATCATCCTCTTCCATTTGAAGTAGCCAAAGATAGCGATTATTGTATAAAGAGCATACAGTCCTGCCGTGAAATCGAGGTCTTTGTAAACATAGAGTCCTGCACTGACAATGTCTACCACAATCCATGCCCACCATTGCTCTACATATTTACGTGCCAGCATCCACATACCTACGATACTGAGAGCAGTGGTGAAAGAATCAAGCCAGGGTACATTACTGTTGGTGAAACGAATGAGTATCCAGGCAATACAGACAAAAGTAACGGCAAATACAATGCCGAGGGGCAGGTAATATTTCATCGGCATACGGGTAATGGGAAGTTCCTGCTGCCCTTCTTTGATATGCAGATGAAGTTTTCGTCTTACAAAACTGCCGTATTTCCACATCATCCAACCGTAGACGGCTGCCCCCAGATAATAGATATTTATTCCGAAGTCAGCATACAATCCGGCATCGTAATAGACGAAAATGTAGATAGCAGGCATGATGATGCCCGCTATCCAAAGATAGATACTCGCCCGATATTCTAACCAGAGGTAGACAAGCCCGACGATGGTTCCGATAATTTCGAGAGTTTGTTCCATGCTTTAAAAACTCAAAGAGATATGTGCCAGCGCATTGGTTCCGGCTTGTGCCGCATAAGTCGCATAGCTGTAACGTTCTTTTCCTCCTGCGTCATTGAGGGAATATCCGCTACCTGCGAAACCATTGTTTTCGTATGTTTCATTGAACAGATTATATACCGTGCAACCCACTGTGACAGACTTCATACGAGGCAGTTTGAAGGTATATGCCAGGTTCAGATTGCTAACGAAGTAAGCATCCAGTATCTGATCGTCACGTTTAGCATTGGTCATATATTGCTTGCTGACGTATTGGGATTGCAGGGCTGCTTCAAATCCTCTATACGTATAACTGAAACGATTGTTCAGAATAAAGTCCGGTGAGAAAGAGATAGGAGTGTTGCCACGATCTATCTTCCAGGCTTCGGTAGTAGGGTCTTCCCATTCATACAGTGTTTCAGAAAAGTTCTCTACGCGGTTACGACTAAAGGTGGCATTGATATCCCATTGGAAACCACAGTTCAGTTTCAATCCGGCCATGAGTTCTATACCCATGCGGTAACTGTCGGGTACATTGGCTGCAACAGCTTCGCCAATCTCATTCATTTCGCCTGTCAATACCAGCTGGTTTTTATAATCCATATAATAGAGATTAGCGCCCAGATTTAACCATGAATTGGCAAAGGTATATCCCAGTTCATAGTCGAATAAGCGTTCTGCTTTGGGATGTTCGGTAAGCTTTCCGTCAGTATAGTTATTGCGTGTAGGCTCTTTGTGGGCTACGCTGAATGAACCATATAGACGGTTATTAGTATTGATCTGCCAGGACAAACCGGCTTTCGGATTGAAGAAGTCGAACTTATCTTCAATATGCAGGGTTTGAAGTGCATTCGTTTCATCATTCCATTTGTCATTCTGGCCATGCATCTTGTAGGTGATGTGACGGTATTGCAAATCGGTGTATGCGCTGACACCGCCGCCTAACTCGTAGTTGGCTTTCAGATAGATGTTGCCATCGTTTTTAGTAGCGTTGTTGCGGTAGTAATCATTATCTGGGTTTAGTTGTCCCAGATAGTTTTTCACCCACAGAACTTTACCAAAATGGTCGCCATCATAACGATTCAATCCGCCACCCAATGAAGCATTCAGTCGGTCGTTGGTGTAATTTACCGAGAAGATTCCTCCACCAAACCAGTTATCCATTGCTTTTTTACGAACAAGGTCACTTTCGGTTACGTTTTCTCCATCTGCTTCATAAGGTTTCATTCCATATTCTACCAGTTTGCGCCCAATTTTGTATTCCTGATAGTATCCATCTCCTTTTGTATAGTGCAGACCGGCATTCAGATGCCATTGCGGAGTGAAAGTATGGTTGACTAACAGGTGATAGTTCTTTTGTACATAGTTATCCGTCTGGTCATCATAGAAGTGGAAGGTACCACCATTCTTGATTAGCTGACCGGCTTCTTTGACACCGTAGTCGTAATCAATTTCCGGCTGGTGTATTCCACCGTTTTTATCTTCAATATACATGTAGCCGCAAGAATTGAAACGGCGTCCGAATGCTGCCATTTGGTCCTTACTGGCATAATTCCATGCATGATAAGTGCGCTCTTTCCCGCCGAAAGTAATCAATTTTACCGATGTGTTGTCACTATAATATCCGCCTTGGGCATAGTAGGAATTTAAACCAACGGATGCCCGGTCTATATAGCCATCCGAACTGATATTGGATAGCCGTACATCAAAAGACCAATGTTCGTTGATAAGTCCGGTACCTACTTTCACCGTCTCTTTGTGAGTATTGAATGAGCCGTAAGATGCGTTGATTTCGGCATACGGTTTCAATGAGAAATCTCCTGTCTGCATATTGATACTACCACCGAATGCACCTGCACCATTGGTAGAGGTACCTGCACCCCGTTGTACCTGTAAGTCTTTTACGGAAGAGGCAAAGTCTGGCAGGTTTACCCAGAATACAGTGTGGCTTTCTGCATCATTGATAGGAATACCGTTGGCGGTGACATTGATTCGTGTGCCATCTGTGCCACGTATGCGTAAGGTGGTATAACCGATACCGGCACCTGCATCACTTGTTGTAATGGCAGAAGGTATCATGCTTAATAGATAGGGCAGGTCTTGCCCGAAATTCTGTTTCTTAAGTTGTTCTTTACTAACATTGGTAAACGCCACAGGTGTGGTTCCCGTGGCACGGGTAGAGATAATTTCTACTTCCTGCAGGCTTATCACCCGCAAGCTGTCTTTCTCATGCGTCTGCGCACAGACACCCAGCGTTGCCATCAACAGGCAGGCCGCCATTGCATGTTTTTTCATTACAATTTTAACTATTAAAGATGAATACAGAAAAGGGGAGCTTTTCTTCTTTTCCCTCCGCCGGCACTACCCGGATCAGGTCAATGGGTATGATCTCAGCCCGTCATATTAGGGCACCCCTTAGTTGAAATCGGGGGCAAAATTAAGTGTTTTCGTTGAAACACGCAAATCGAGTGAACGATAACCGGAAATATTTGTTAATTTTGTAGGCCAGCGGGTATTCCATAATCCTGCTGGGAAAATATAATTATTAACTTCAAACGAACAAATATTATGTTATTATTATTACAAGCGGCGGCTCCTGCTGCCGAAACTATTGTAGAAGATGGTTTTAGTAAATTGCAGGTCTTTCTCCAACAACTGATAGACTGGGGAGTAAATGCGGGTGGTCATATCATCGGCGCTGTGCTGATTTTCATTGTTGGACGTTTCCTGATATCTTTCCTTAATAAAATGGTAGCCAGATTGTTGGCCAAACGACATGTGGATGCTAGTATCCAAAGTTTCGTAAAGAGTCTGGTGAACATCTTGCTGACTATCTTATTGATTATTGCCGTTATCGGTAAATTGGGAGTAGAAACGACTTCATTTGCTGCCTTGCTGGCATCCGCCGGTGTGGCTATCGGTATGGCATTGTCCGGTAACTTGCAGAACTTTGCAGGTGGTCTGATTGTATTGCTGCTCCGTCCTTATAAAGTAGGTGACTTGATTGAAAGCCAAGGCATCACGGGCACGGTTCGTGAGATTCAGATTTTCCATACGATCCTGACTACCGGTGATAATAAGATTATTTATATTCCGAATGGTGCGTTGAGCAGTGGTACTGTGACTAACTACAGTCGTGAAGCTACCCGTCGTGTAGAATGGATAATCGGTGTGGAGTATGGCGAAAATTTTGATAAGGTGGAAGAAACGACCCGTCGTATCATTGCCGAAGACAAGCGGATTCTTAGTGATCCGGCTCCTTTTGTCGCCCTTCATGCACTGGATGCCAGTAGCGTGAATGTGATTATCCGTGCCTGGGTGAAGAGTGAGGACTATTGGGGAGTTTATTTCGATATGAACAAGACCGTCTACTCTGTATTCAATAAGGAGGGTATCGGTTTCCCTTTCCCACAACTGACGGTACATCAGGCAAAGGATTGATAGTAGTCTGGAATTGATAACCGTAAATGAATAAAGGGCATAACAAATTGTTGTTATGCCCTTTATTCATTATTGTTAATACTCGTGATAGTTTTTATTGTAAATCACATTTCATATACTCCGAGTTCTTCCTCTATGGCTTCGCATTCATCTTTCTCTATATGCAGTAAGCGATTGATTTCCCTTCGCTTTTCGAGATCAGTGAAATAACTTTCTACTACGGTATACAGGTCGAATCCTTTGGTGGAACCTGCTGCCATGTCTAATGACTCTACCATTTTCTCTACTTCCCTGTGAATGCGTTCCTTGTTGATGAAATGCAACTCATTACTATGAATCAGATACTTTTCCATGATCGTTGGTATTTAAAGTTCTATTGATATAACGTCTGCCGTGAACGGTTAGTTCATACAAAAGCTATTAATTCCTCTCTGAGTTAAAAGAGGAATTAATAGCTTTAATATACTAAAAGTAAATCTTATAACTGATATTCGGAATCATACCCGATCCGTTTTCTTTCTCTATCTTATGAGTCTTTTCGTTATACTGGTAAAAATGCATTCCTGTGCGCATGCCTACATTTAGCATTTTAATGGAGAACTCATGAGATATTTTCTTCTTGTTGATCCTATAGCTGAAAGAAATATCACCATTGAGAGAAGGATTAAATTTCTTGCTGTAAGCTTTGGTCTCATCAAATTTGATGTCATGTTCTATCATACTTTTTTCCTCATCTACAGGGGTATATCGATCACCACCTTGGAAGAAGATACGTCCGTTGAGGCTTAGTACATTTTGTTTATTGCGTCCCACCATCCATTCTTTTCCGGCAAGCAGATTCAGGAGATAGTTTTTGTCCAACCGTGTATTACGCCAGATGTTATCCCCGGCTTTGTATTTTGATTTAAAAAGAGAAGCCGTTATCATATAGTAGAAACCATTTTTCATATACTGTTCCAAAGTGATATCTATACCGTAATTCACACCGGAACCTCTATTCTTCAGTATTCTGTCCAGATAAAAATCCTGATGGTTGATGATGGAAAAGGAAGAATTCTCTTCAACAGGTATTCGGAATAGATATTGATAATAGGGTTCTACTTTTAAGTGCATGTACGAGTTGATGTTCCAGTCGTATGTAAGTCCAAAGTGATGGGCCTTAGAGAAATTCAGGTATCTGTTGGATTCAGTTTTTCCATTGACCTTCTGTTCCACAAAGTAGTAGTCAAGCTTTTCCCTGCGACTGTGCAGACCGTATGCCAGTGCCAAGGCGTGTTTCGGATTGAAACTCCATTTAAGGGCTGCCCTGGGTTCTACGGTCCAGTTCTTATTTAGGGTGAAGTACTGTGCGGTGATGCCCAGGCTGGTAGTAAGATGATTGTTTAGGTTGATGACGGAACTGCTGTATGTCGACAGTACACAACTTCCCCCATTCCCTTTTGAAATCTGTTCCATAGGTACATCTAAACCGAAGTTAGGACTGATTTTGTAATCCAGGTCATATTTGAGTCCTGTAACTGTGATACCTGTGCGGTTGATATGGTTGGAACTGAATTTCTTGTTCAGATAGGAATTAAAGACTATGTCCCATTTGGAATTCCGGATATCTCCTACATGGACCAGTTTGTCATCTTCCGTTATCTGATCAGCTCGCGTGTGGTCTTCCGAATAAGTGGCGGCTAATGAAGAACGGATATACGTGTCTGCGTTGATCAGGTACTTGTGTGTAAACCCTCCTGCTGCTTTGTCAAAAGCTGTATTTCCGGACTGTCGGTCACCTTGTGTCTCCCATTCATCACGGTCGATGGCCTCCGGTTTATAACGGTCAATCAGTCCGATTCCCCAAATAGAGAAAGTTCCGGCCTTCCGGGTAGGAAAATTTAATTTGAATGACAAGTCCTGATATTTCAGATTCATATCATTCTTCGTGGCCAGGGAAGTGGTAGAGAAGCGGTAATTGAAGATATAGGAACTTCCATGTTTCCTGCTTATCGGACCTTCCGATGCCAGGTCAATACCCAGAATACCCAACTGAAATGTATGTTCGTACTTCTGATTGTTGCCATTTCGTATTTGCATGTCGAAGATGCCCGATAGCGCATTGCTATATTCGGCAGGGAACGCACCGTTGTAAAAATCGGAGTTACCGATCACCTGCGTACTCAGGGCCGAAAGAAAACCTCCACCCAGCCCGGTAAGGTCGGCGAAGTGAGTCGGGTTGGGAATTTCTACACCTTCCAGCCTCCATTGGGTAAACTGGGGTGAATTTCCTCTGATAGCTACAGCATTGGTTCCTACATCTCCTGCCACGCCTGCAAATGCAGAACTCAGGCGTGCCGGATCATCAAAACCATTGGCAAATCTGCCTGCTTCTTCCATACTGATCATGCGTCCACCGGTGATGGCCATTGCATTCAGGGGCTTGTCTTTCTTTATCTCCGGTTGTATGATGACTTCCGCCAACGAGTGAATGTTTTCATCCAGAGTGATTTCCATATATACTTCCTTGGAAGAGGTTACAGGTATTTCATTGAAAATATTGGCATTATATCCTACATAGGAGGTTTGTATATTGCATCGTCCCACAGGAACATTGTCTATCCGAAATCTCCCCAGACTGTCTGTTGTGCTGCCCAAAGAACCGACATTCATAATTCTTACGGTAGCAAACTCTATGGGTGCATTGGTTTTGGAATCCAGTACAATTCCTCTGACTGTTTGGGTAGGTTTCTCTGTTTTTTCCTTGGTGGATTTCTGTAGTTCGTTGCCGGATGGAGTGATAATGATATGGTAGCCTGTTATTTTGTACGAATAGCGGGTGTCTTTCAAGATTTGCGATAACGCCTTGTCAATGCTCTGGGCTTCTAACGACAGGGATATTTTCCTCTTTACATCTACGGCCGATAATTCATAGGCTATGCTGTATCCGGTTTGTAGTTCTATCTCGGCAAAAGCTTCTTTCAGTGATATGTTTTTATTCTGTATGGTGATTTGCTTTCTGTCATTCTGTGCTGTGGCATTAAATGAGAGGAAGGCAAAAAATAAAAAAAGGAGTATCTTATCTGTTTCTTTATTAATGGTTATTCGATTCATTGTTGTATGTTTTTATAAGATAAGCTGCATTTCGGCATAACTTTTTCATGTAAGCATGAAAGTTCTGCACTCAATTTGCATTATCTTTGTATAGTTAATACTTTGTTTTACTTTACGGTTTGATGGAGCATTAGCATTTCAGAACCGGGTTGAGGGTCTCAAGCTGCAATCCGGTTCTTTTTCTTCATAGGCAGTTTCTTTTTATTGTTTTTTGATTAGTTCCACTTTGTTTCCCTGTTTCTGATAACTGAAGCCGATCATCTCACTCAATACAGGCAGTACTTCTTCCAGATTTTCATTTTTCAGGAACCGGACGGTATATCGTTTGGAGGCGGGAACGTTCATTGTATGATTGATAGTTACATTATAACGTCTCTCTAATGTTTGCAGGATCTCGGTGAAAGGTGCATCGGTAAATATCAGTTTTCCCGTGATCCAGCCATCTGCATCGGTTGGAGAAACTTCGGTAATGTTGACGGTGGATGTTTTTTTATCGTACGTCAACTGTTCATTAGGTTTCAGTATCCGCGAGTCGTGAGAGGGAGGGGTAACTTCAACTTTTCCACTTGTCAGGGTAGTGGTCACCAGTTCATCATCAGCGTATGCCTTTACATTGAATTGGGTTCCTAATACTTTAACAGAGAGTTGGGGCGTTTCTACAACAAACGGTTTTGTGGCATCTTTCCGAACAGAAAAATAGGCTTCACCATCGAGGTGCACAAGGCGCTGTGCTTTCGGGAACTTTTCCGGGTATTTGATTACTGTTCCTGCATTCAGCCATATTTCGGAGCTATCAGGTAATAGGAAGTGCTTTTTATCACCGTATACAACAGATATCTCAATCCATTTATCCTTCGTGGAAGTATAGTACAGATAACTTCCTGTAATAATCAGTAGCGGAATCAGGGCTGCTGCAATACGCATTCGTTTTTGATAGAAAGGTCGGGGCACTATTTTCCTATAACCGATCTTTTGGTTTACTCTGTTTAATGCAAGTTTAGTGTCCGGGTCTGTTTTTGTTTCCAATTGATCCCAATATTCCAATGAAGCTTTTTCTTTTTCTTCAGTGTCTTTATCTTTAATGATCCATTTCTGAACCTTCTCTTCCGTTTCGGGAGAGAAGCGGCCGGATAAATATGTTCCGATGATTCTAACGATATTATTCTTCTCCATTCTGTTGCATTTACTATATATACAGTCAACGGATGAAAAACTCAGTGAGGAAATGAAACTTTTATTGCGGTTATCCTAATCAATATGTAAATGTCGCATATTTTCATCTCTGCATCTTTTTACCTAAAGCCGGAACATCAATGTCCAAATCACCTCTACAGTGCCTTCTGAGAGGGGGTAAGGAAAGGTAACGACTTTGGGGTAGGAAAGGTAACGACTGAGGCACCCAAAGGTAACGACTGAGGCTGGCAAAGGTAACGACTTTCCCTAACACAGGTTTTCGGAAGGTTTCAAAGCAAGTGAAGCACTCCCTTTTGTACTATTTAATCATCAAGGAATAAAGTTTTTTATATATTGATCCTTTGGGGACATTTATTCATTTTTGAGCGGTTATGAATCTTTTCACCACAGAGGACACAGAGTCTCACAGAGTTTAATCAATTTGAAATCAAAAGAATAGAACTTCGTGAGACTCTGTGTTACTCTGTGGTGAAAACTCATTTCTGCACTATTATGCCAGCAATAAGAAGAAGTATGAAATAGTTTTCCGTATCTCTTTCAGAGCGAGGCTTAACTGACTTTCCACATTTCTCTTGGTAGTATTCAGTCGTACGGCTATCTCTTCATTGCTTAGGCCCTCGTTGCGACTTAGCATGTATATCTTTCTCCGTTGTTCCGGCATTTTTTCTACCGTGTCGTCTATTAGTAATCCGAGTTCTTTGGCTATCAGATCTTCTTCCGAAGTAGAACTACATTCCTGCTGCTGGACATTACTCAGATAAGTATCCTCTACATATTTGTGTTTCAGAAAGTTGATGGCAGAATTTCTGGCAATTGTATGCAGGTAAGAATCAAATGATTTGGAGATATCGACAGAGTGGCGGTTCATCCAGAGGTTTACAAATAAATCCTCTGTCAGTTCTTCAGCATCCGGACTCGACTTGATGTAGCCCTGTATAAAGGCTTTTGTCTTACCGTAATAAGTGATAAAAACCTCCTCGAAGGCCTCATGGCTATCTTGTCGTAAAGCCTCCAAGGTTTTTATATCAATCTTATTGCTCATTTATGGTCCGGTTTTGTTTTTTGACGGGAGCAAAAGAAGTGATTATTTGTTTGATGAAGCTATTCTTTTGGATTAATTAACCATGTCTGTTTTATTTTCTATTCTCAGTTTTTGATTTCAGACACATTCTACAATGTTTCCGTATTGCTCTTATTTCAGATACTTCTTCAGTGGGCAGTCCGTAGCTTTTAATCCTTCGGCTATACTTCGGGCATTCATTCGCGCCCCCTTCAAAGATGTATGTGTATGATCTGTATTATAGAAAGCAGCTGATTTTTTTGCTCCCATCTTCTGGAGTTTATCTGCGGATATTTTATTCAGATCAATAAAGCAGGCTCCGGTTGCTTCTGCCGCTTCACGTGTCCATTTACCGTAACTCTCGCTATTGCGTTCTATTTGTTCGTCTTTCCACTTATTGCGGGGCGTGTGGCTCAATACAATTGGGATTGCTCCTTTTTCTTGTGCATCCCTGATGAACTTGCGGAGATACCAGCCAAAAGTATAGACTACCTGGTATTTTCCGGTCTTTTCCATCAGAAAGACTTTGCTTTCATCTCCCGAACCGTGTAATTCACCACGGGCTTTTCCGGTATTGATATCTCCTCCGTCATTATGTCCGAACTGGATAAGTACGAAATCTCCTGGTTTAAGTGCATTATACACTTTGTCCCAGCGCCCTTCGTCCAAGAAAGTACGGGCACTGCGTCCGGCCATAGCACAATTTTCTACAGATACCTTCTTTGAATTAAATATCTCAGTTATTACACTTCCCCATCCCCACATACCGTCTTTATCATCATCTTTATTCTTTACCGTACTGTCACCGATAGTGAATACCACCGGGCATCCTTCTTTCCGGCTGGAACCGGTAATTGTATCCTGCTCAACCGGTTTCAAATAGTTGGCCAGTTCTAACCTTTCATAGTTTCGGATACCTTCAGTTGCAGATTCTGCATTCACTTTTGCCCCGAAGGCACTGGTGTGGATACGGTCTAAGTAGAACATATATTTCACTTTTTCCTTGCCGAATTTCTCAAATTTGGAGGCGGTGATATCATTCAGGTCTATAAAAGGAACTTCTTGTTCTTCGGCTATTTGTTTGGCCCACAGGCCGAAAGTTTGGTTGACGCGTGTGATAATTGTACTGTCTTTATCTTCCCAAGCATTGCGGGGAGTCAGTGAGAACAGGATAGGGTGGGCACCTTTCGCCTTTACATCCTGCACGAAGCGACGCATATATTCTCCATAGGAATATACAGTTTCCTTCACTCCAGTTTCCTGAATCGTTACATTCAGGCTATCTTTACCGATTCCCGGTATGGAAGCACGTGCGCGCCCGCTGTCATAAGGGCCGTTGTCATTATGTCCCAGCTCGATGATCACCCAATCGCCTGCTTGGACACCTTTTATAACATCCGGCCAGAAGCGATTGTAGAACGTACGGCTGCTTGTTCCTCCCAATGCATGGTTTTCTACGGTAATCCGGTCTGATTCGAAATAATCACCGGCATAATATCCCCAGCCCCATTGACCGTTATTCCCATTTCCCAAGGTTCCGGTACGCATGGTAGAATTACCCACCAAAAACAAAACGGGATTATTTCCTTTTCGGCTTGAACCGGCCACAGGTCTTGCTGTACGGGCCTTATTCAAACTGTCCAGTGTATTGTCAATCACGTGGTTGACATCCTTCATCGGTGCAGATACCTTATTCTGAGCCTGTGCCGAGAAAACAAAAGCGAATGCCATTCCTAAAATCAGATAGCTGTAAAATGTGTGTTTATTCATCTTTCTATAACCTTAATTCTTTGTTTGTGCAAAAATAGGTGAAATCTGAGTCTCTGCGAATGGAATATCATTCAGAATTGCTGTCTTTTTGTGCAATTGAGTGGGATTTCCTTAAAATAGGATTCCTAATTTAACTGAAATGGAGTTATAGTGTAGCTTTTCATGGAATTCTGCCGTATAATTATTATTCTCGTATTTCTTCAGGCGTTCCAGATTTTGTATCTCATATCCGATGCCCAACAATAATTTTACTTTGCCATGTATTGCATATTGCATACCGGCTGATGGATTAAAAAAATATCCTCCATTCGTATGCTTGTCAGGGGCAAATGAATATCCGATACTGCATTGCAGGTAAGGAATCCATTTGCCAGGTACTGTCAGTTGATATCTGATATCTGTAAAGACTGGTATCAATGCTTTTTCATAAAAAGACAATCCTGTGCCAATTCCGGCAGAAAAGCGTTCCGTTACTTTATAATGCCCTGCTATTTGCCATGTGAATGGAGTAGAAGAAGGCTCATTTATCGGGATGCCTGTTCCGAGTGTTGTAATATAGGTGAGACGGTCTGATATCTGACCATGCGCTGTCGATACCAACAGGATGGATATGAATATAAGAATTGTTTTTTTCATTGTACATTTACAGTTATTCGTTCTACGATATAAAGGGCTGTAGTCAGGGTAGACAGATCGGCATTTATTTCACCGGAACTTCCGTCAGGACTGCTATGCCCAAGCAAAGTTGCTTCGAATGATTTTTGTCCGGATGCCAGATCTATGTCTGCGGAGTAGACTACTGCGGGTTGTCCGCTACCTTCCTTACCACCGGAGTAATTTGCATCACCTTCTTGAGCCGATTTGGGGTAGTAATCATTGAAATCAGTTGAATGATTGATTTCTACTTTAATTCTGAATTGCTTCAGTTTGTCTGTCAGGTGTAGTTTTACATCAAAGCTGCTGCGGGGAGTCGCGCCTGAAATGCCATCTGTGAGAGGTTCTTTTTGAGTGGGTAGATAGAGCCCGTCTTCATACTTCACCCCGCGTGAATAACACCAATGTGGAAGTGCCTCTTTTCTCCGATTACCTCCCGCACTTTGCCAGGACTGCGTGGCAATTTTATGACTGGCATAAAGAGTTGATAAATAATTACCATTCATATCTTCCATCCAGATTACAATCTGAGGTGGGTTTTTCTTTTTGATTCCTAAGAATAGCGGAAAGTCATGTAGCCATTCATCGCCTTCTTCTATACACACTTTTATATCTCCTGCTTCATACTCAATCAGGTCCTTCTGGCAGGAACAGAAGCTGAATAGCGATACACACAACCATGTCATAATCATTTTCTTCATTCTTTAATTCATTTAATTGTTACTATATTTACTTTGTTACCGAGTGGGAACACTGGGGCCATAAAATATCCGGATGCTGATCCCTTATTGGGTAAGTCACATCCGAAGAAGCTTATCTATAAGAGTGTTTATTCCCTCAATAATCTGCTTCCAACCTGCATCTTTGTTTAAAGGTATCCCGTTATAAACCGGACAGAACTCTTCCAGCATTACGAGGTAGGTGATAGATGCTGTCAGGATGGTGGCTAATGGTGCAAGTTCCTCCAGTGAATAGCCTGTCAGTTCGCTTATCTTTGTCAGGCGTTGCATGCCGGCTTTCTCTCGTTGTTCCTTTAATGTCATTACTATTGCATTGTCGGAAGATAATTCCCATCGGTAAAGCCTTTTTAAAGTTGGGTTGCTGCGCAGTTGTTCAATCTGTTCCTTAAACATATTTTTAAGAAATGCCGGTAACTGGTTACGGTCAGGGAGTTCCTGTGGAAAGTTTATCCAGAAATCGTGTTGCCGGATATAAGCAGCCATAAGCCCTTCTACCGAACCGAAATAACGGTATATTAATATTTTGGATACACCGGATTGACTGGCAACCGCATTGATTCCTATCTTCTCGAAGCCGCTTTCAGTTATCATTTGCCCGATGGTGTCCAGCAAGCGTCTTTCTGTGGTTTCTCTGTCTCTTTCGGTAGGGGTAGTCTTTGTTTTCATAATAATGGCATGTTACTAATCGGGAACAAAGATGTGTTACCGATCGGAAACATGCAAGGAAAACAAGAAATAAATTTGTAAGTGGAGTGTATTTTACCTTGAAATTCAAACATTAAAGCTTTTTACGATGTTATATTAATAAACTTCAATCGACATGCTTACTACTTTCTTAAATGCATTAGCCACTATAATCAGTGTGACAAGTCTTCTCATCGTCACTTATGGGGCATTAATTGGGATAATTTCTTTTCTGGTCAATGAGTTCAAAAGATTCACGGGCAAGTACTCAACTACCAATATCCGGAAGTTACGGGCTACTTTCGGAACTTATTTGCTACTTGGACTTGAATTTCTTATCGCATCAGATATCTTAAAGACCGTACTGGAACCAACTTTGAATGAACTGGCAATTTTGGGTGGTATAGTCGTTCTGAGAACTATCTTATCCGTCTTTCTAAACAGAGAAATCAAAGATTTGGAGGCTGAAGGTGAAAAAGAGCAATGATTCTTGGGAAGTAAAAAGCACTATTAAATCCCTTCTTTAACATATTATCTGAATTGTGTTAATCGTTAACATAACGAATCTGAATAGTTAACAACCTCCTTTATTCTATTAAACCATGTTATAAATGCTCCTGTCTGGATCTGAAAATTTGGAGATATCCTCAAAGTCCGTATCTTTGCAATGTGTTTTTCATAGTATTAGATTTAAGGTTAACAAAAGATTGGCTGTCTGGGATAGATAGCCTTTTTTATAGATATAAGTGAACTACATATCGGGTACCTTTATCTTTTCCGGATTTTCTTCCCGATATCTTTTGAAATCATTCTCTATCAAGTCTCTCAAATCTTTAAGAAACTCTTCGCTACACTCTTCTTTTGCCAGGGAATAGTAGTATTCCAAAGTTTGCAATGCAAACTTATCTTTCCCAATCAGGGCAAATGCAGGAATTTCATTCTTTACTGCATTGCGTACTAATACTGCTTGATCTCTCATAATGAATTTTGTTTATGCAGAATATATGATTCGTTATCAGTCTTGAGGAGTGAATACATCTTCATATCCAGAATCTGCCCGTTCTTGACTGCATTACTTCTGAGTGTTCCTTCATTTTTGAATCCGCTTTTTTCAAGAATCCGGCAGGAGGCGATATTATAGCTAAACGGCTCTGCAAAAATACGGAGGATATCAGTGTTACTAAAAACATACTGGCAGGTCTGTTTGATGGCGCAGGTTCCCAAGCCTTTGCCCCAAAAAGGTTCTGCTATATAATAGCCTATTTCGGCAGTCAGCGAGTGGATGTTATCTTTGCGAAACACACCAATGCTTCCCACTACTCTGTCATCAGCGGTGATGGCGAAGGCGAAAATACTGTTCTTATCGGCCTTCAGCATTTCATTGATATAATATTTTGCATCGTCTTCAGTGTAGGGATAAGGCAGACCGTCCCGAAGGTTGTCCTGAATGTTTTTGTTATTTAAGGTTGCTGCAAGTTCGGCGGCATCATCTATTTTCCATTTTCTGATTTTACATTCCATATCGATATCCTTCTTTTTTAATTAATCTGAAACGGGAGAGTTGCCGGCAAAGATAAGAAACTTTATTTTTAACCACTTATTTAATAAATGCAAAATGTGAACTTCCCGATTTAACTTCATCCTTCTTTCTGTTTCTAACCTAATAAAGCTAAGAAACTGAATTGATGATAAACGAGGATAAGATCCGGCAGGTATATGCTTCCGACCCGAAGAAAGGGTTTAAGATGCTGATGGATAACTTCCAGGTACCTATATATAATTATATACGGCGTTTGGTTGTGTCGCACGAGGATGCAGAAGATGTTCTTCAGGAAGTCTTTATCCGGGTGTACCGTAATTTGGACCAGTTTCGTGGTGAAAGCTCGCTGAGTACCTGGATATACAGGATTGCAACCAATGAAAGTTTGCGCTTGCTGAATACACGAAAGGATGAAGAAGCAATTCCTGCCGAAGAAGTACAAGAGGAACTGATAGGTAAACTGAGGGCTTCCGATTATATTGATTACGAAAATGAACTGGCAGTCAAGTTTCAGGAAGCCATACTGAGTTTGCCCGAAAAACAACGGCTAATATTCAACCTGCGCTATTACGATGAGCTCGATTATGAAGAAATCAGCCGTATACTGGATAGTAAGGTCGATACTCTCAAAGTGAATTATCACTATGCGAAAGAAAAAATAAAAGAATACATCTTAAACAGATAGGACGATGAATAAAGAATTTGATTTTGACGATATCGGTAAAAAGACACCTTACCGCACTCCTGATAATTTTTTTGAGGATATGCAGCAGAAGGTGATGGAACGTACTTGCGGCGGGCAACGCCGGAAACATCGTTTACAGATAATGTTCTCTACTGCCATAGCGGCAGCTGCAATACTGGCAGGGGTATTGTTTGTTCCGTCTTATCTCCGGACGGAAGATGCACCTGCAGGAACTTCGGATATGCTGGCTATAGAAAGAAGTAGCAGCGATCCGGTTGATAAATGGATTCACGAACTGTCGGATGAGGAGTTGGAAGAGCTCGTCAACTTCTCTGAGAATGACATATTTTTAAATTAGGTATTAATTAAAAACAAGAAGATTATGAAGACTAAGTTTATTTATGTAATTTTGGCTGCCCTCCTGATTGGTAGCCAGACAATTTCTGCTCAGAACAAGGATAACAAAACCAATAAGCAACGTCCTACACCTGAACAAATGATTCAAAGACAAGCCAATCAGATGGTGACGAAACTGATGCTGGATGATGCAACAGCTGCCAAGTTCACTCCGGTTTACGAAAAATATCTGAAAGATTTAAGCGAATGTCGGATGATGAACCGCAGGGAAAGGCCCAGGAACAATAATGCGGAAGCAACCCCGGCTACCAAACCTGTACTGACAGATGCGGAAATAGAAAAGCAGATCAAGGATCAGTTTGCGCAAAGCCGTAAGATACTGGATATTCGCGAGAAATATTATAATGAATTCCGCAAGATTCTGTCTCCCAAGCAGATTGCAAAAATCTATCAGACAGAAAAAAGCAATGCGAATAAATTCAGAAAAGAATTTGACAGAAGAAAAGGTCAGAAACATGGTCAAGGAAAACGGCCGGCTCATGCAAGACCAGCTTCAAATAATAAATAACATTTTTCATTAAACTACTTGATAAACACGAATGGACCATGGCAGGCATACATATTTGACTTTCCGGAATATTTTATTCTATGTTGTTTTGTTGTGGTCAGGTATGACTGTTAATGCACAGTCCGGCAAAGGAAGCTTTGCCGGACGTGTTGTTGATAAGGATACGAAGCAGCCGGTGGGGTATGCGGCGGTACGTTTATTGACCTTGCCGGACAGTACTTTTCTTGCAGGTGTAGCCACTACGGACGACGGTAAATTCAGGATGCCGGTTGTCTGGCCCAAAGACAAGAAATTGCTTTTAGAGATTTCTTTCATTGGCTATACCACTTTTTCTAAATCTATTCCCTCTTCATTCAGAGGTACTTCGCAGAACTTGGGTGATATTGCACTATTTTCCGATGGCATTTTGTTGGGTGAAACGGTAGTGGTGGGTAAAGCTCCTCTGGCAGTTACCGAACAGGATACCACGGTCTTCAATGCCTCTGCCTATCGTACCCCCGAAGGTTCCATGCTCGAAGATCTTGTAAAACAATTGCCCGGTGGAGAGATAGATGGCGATGGAAAGCTGTTGATTCATGGCAAGGAAGTTAAGAAGATATTGGTAGACGGCAAAGAGTTCTTTGCGGACGATCCGAAAGCTGCCCTGAAAAATCTGCCGGTAGAAATGGTGGAGAAGCTGAGAGCTTATGAACGTAAATCCGATTTGGCACGTCTGACCGGAATTGATGACGGGGATGAGGAAATGATACTTGACCTGGGGGTGAAAAAGGACATGAAGAAAGGATGGATGGATAATTTCATGGCAGGCACGGGCAACAAAGGGCGGTATGAACTTGCCAATACCCTGAACCGCTTCCGGGATAATTCTCAACTTACTATTATCGGTAATCTGAATAACACCAACAATCAAGGCTTCTCGGAGTTGCAACGGGAGTCATCGGCCGCCAGTGGAAATATCTTGAATAGGGTGGGACTGGTTACCTCACATTCTTTAGGCATGAATTTCACTCATGACTGGGACAGAGTGAAGCTTCGCTCCAATGTGCAATATACGGGTACCGACCGTTCGGAGGATAACAGTACTACAGTGGATAATTTCCTGAAACAGGATAAATCAATAAGCCACAGCACTAACAGCAATCACATGAAGAACCACAACCTGACGGCGAATGCTTATCTGGAATGGAAAATAGATTCAGTCACCAATCTGGTGTTTCGTCCGCAATATCGCTATGTGGCAAGTGACAGGAGGAATAGTGGATATCAACAGAGTTGGTCGGACGAAACACTTCTGAATGAAAGAACGGCTTCTAATCTTTACGATAATTCCCAGTATAATCTGACCTTCATGTTGCAAGTCAACCGTAAGTTCAGCCGTAAAGGGCGGAATCTGGCTTTGAAAGTGGATTATGGAACGAATACTTCTTCTGCCGACAGGAAAAACTTTTCTACTACACATTATTTTAAGAATGATACAGAGAAAGTAGTCAACCAGCGTGTGGATGATGAAGGTGACGGATATAATTATCGTCTGCAACTGGTGTATGTGGAGCCGTTGCCTAACCGTTACTTTCTTCAGTTTCGTTACAGTTATCAATACCGGGTAACTAATTCGGACCGCTTTGTCTATAACTGGGATGAGGCAATGGAAGATTTTGTTGCCGATTACGATTCTCTGGCCAGTAATAGTTTTGAGAGCCAATACAGCACCCATCTTTTCAATATGGCTGTCCGTACTTCCCGGAAGAAGTACAACTACAATATAGGTGTCGATCTGGAACCCCAGAAACTGGATAGCCGTTCTTTTCTGGATGATGTTTTCAAGCATCAAATGAGTAAAACTGTTCTCAACTTTTCACCGACACTGAATTTCCGTTATAAGTTTTCCAAGCGTACACAGTTGCAGGCAATTTATAGAGGAAAAGGACGACAACCGAGTGTTCGTGACCTACAACCGGTTGCCGACATGACGAATCCATTGAATATCCGCATCGGTAATCCTTCTTTGAAACCTTCGTACACCAATACGTTTACACTGAATTATAATTCGTATAATGTGAAGCATCAGCGCAATATGGTGGTATCTCTTTTTGTGGAGAATGTGCTCAATAGTGTGACGAACCAGGTGACTTACGACAGCGAAACGGGAGGCAGAACCACCATGCCTGTTAATTTGAATGGTAACTGGCGGGCATCAGGTGCACTTTCATTGAGCGGGCCTTTCAAGAACCGCAACTGGCTGTTTCGTACCTATTCCTATTTGCAATATAGGAATCAGAACGGGTATACCACTCAGAACAAAGAAGAGCCGATGAAGAGTTCCGTGCAGCATCTTACGGCGCGTGAACGCCTGCAATTTACTTTTCGTACCCGGCAACTCGAACTGAGTGCGCGTGGAGAAGTGCTGTATAATAATTCGTATAATAACGTGAAAGATATGCGCACAGAAACGTTCGACTATCAACTTGGAGGAGACTTGCAGTATTATCTCCCCTGGGGATTCGAGTACAGCAGTGATCTCACATATTTTCTTCGTACCGGATATGGATACGACAGCAGTGGACGGAAGAACCTGATATGGAACTGCCAACTGTCTAAAGCTTTCTTGAAAAAGAAACAACTATTACTTCGTTTTAAGTTTTATGATATTCTTCGCCAGGAGATTTCCATGGTACGCACCATTTCGGCTACTGCCATACGTGATGCGGACTACAATGTATTGGGACGTTATTTTATGGTGCACGCTATCCTGCGATTGAATATGATGGGGAAAAAGTAAAAAACGTAAAGTGTGGAAACTTCAACAGGGTTAATTTGTTGTAGATACTCAAATTAATAAAAGAAAACTCTGAGGAATGTTTCAAAGGTTCAAAAACTTTAGAAAACTGAGGAAGTGGTATGTTGTGAAACTGAAACTGGTTGATGCCCGCCTGTATTTCGTCAGCATCTTCGTGGGATTGCTGACGGGGTTGGTGGCTGTTCCCTATCATTATTGCCTATATTATTTCTTTAACTTGCGAAGTGAGTTTTTTGCTTCCCGTCCGGAGTGGTACTGGCATATTCCTCTTTTTCTTTTCTTTTGGGCGGTACTGATATTCGTATCCTGGCTGGTGATGAAAATGCCGCTTATTACTGGAGGAGGTATTCCTCAAACGCGTGCTGCCATCAACGGGCGTATCACTTATAAGCATTCTTTCATAGAGTTGGTTTCTAAGTTCTTCGGTGGTATTCTTTCGGTCTCGGCCGGATTATCGCTGGGACGTGAAGGGCCTTCCGTACAAATAGGTTCGTATGTGGGATGCCTTGTGGCACGCTGGACACATATTCTACGTGGTGAACGAAAGCAATTGCTTGCTGCCGGTGCCGGTGCCGGCCTTGCGGCTGCGTTTGCGGCGCCGCTGGCTTCTTCATTGCTTGTCATCGAATCCATCGAACGTTTTGATGCTCCCAAAACCGCTATTACTACCTTGCTGGCCGGTGTAGTGGCTGGTGCGGTGGCAAGCATGGTTTTTCCGGTAAATTCTTATCATTTGATACAAGTGGCCGAGCCCGGTTTTTCTTTTGGAGTCCAGGTGAAGTACTTTCTGTTACTTGCAGTGATTATTTCTGTTTGCGGAAAATTGTATTCCATGATGATGGTCTCTTTCAAACGGGTGTATGCAACGGTGAAATCTTCGGTATATATGAAGATGTTCTATCTGTTGCTGGTCGCTTATATTATTTCCTTTATGCAGGTCAACCTGACGGGTGGGGGAGAACAGTTTCTTTTGGAGCAGGCGCAATCCGGAAGCCATGCACAAATTATGTGGGTAACGGCAATGATGCTGTTGCATTTCGGTTTTTCCGTTATCTGCGTTTCATCCGGTTTGCCGGGTGGAAGTTTTATTCCTACACTGGTCACCGGTGGATTACTGGGGCAGATTGTTGGTTTGTTGGGAGTGGAATATGGGGTTATTGAGCCGGAGAATGTCAGTTATGTAATGTTGATTTCAATGTCTGCTTTCCTGGTGGCTGTGATACGTACCCCTTTGACGGCTATCGTATTGATTACCGAGATAACAGGACATTTTGAGGTGTTCTACCCATCGGTGGTAGTGGGTGGATTGACTTATTATTTTACGGAACTTCTTCAGATAAGGCCTTTCAATGTGACGCTTTATGAGGATATGATCAATACTCCTGCTTTTCAGGAACAGACAAGGTATAAACTGTCCATAGAAGTGATGACGGGTTCATATATGGATGGTAAACTTGTAGACGAACTTTCTTTGCCTGAAAACTGTGCCATTATCAATGTACACCGGGATGGTAAAGACGCAAAGCCCCCCGGAATACGGTTGATTCCGGGGGACCAGGTTGATATTGAATTGGATGCGCAGGATATTGAAAAACTCTATGAGCCGCTCGTCAGCCTGGCAAACATTTATTGATATGGATGAGGTATCCTTATGCCAGACTGCCTATTTCATCCAGATTCTTCTGAATATCCTGATCAGTCAGCTCGTAGTTTACGAGGTCACCGGAGAGATATTTATCGTATGAAGCCATGTCAATCAATCCGTGACCGGAGAGGTTGAACAGGATTACTTTCTCTTCACCTGTTTCCTTGCATTTGTTTGCTTCGCGGATGGCGGCGGCAATAGCGTGGCAAGATTCCGGTGCGGGAATGATACCTTCAGCTTGGGCAAACAAACAGCCGGCCTCAAATGATTCCAGTTGTTTGATGTCTACAGCTTCCATCAGACCGTCTTTCAATAGTTGAGAAACGATGACGCCTGCACCGTGGTAACGCAATCCACCTGCATGAATATTAGCGGGAGCAAAGTTATGTCCCAGTGTGTACATAGGCAGTAGCGGAGTGTATCCTGCTTCGTCACCGAAATCATATTGGAATTTACCGCGTGTCAGTTTCGGGCAAGAAGCCGGTTCGGCAGCAATGAAACGTGTTTGCTTACCTTCCAGAATCTTGTGGCGCATGAATGGGAATGCGATACCACCGAAGTTAGAGCCACCACCAAAACAAGCAATTACCATATCAGGATACTCTCCCGCCATTTCCATCTGTTTTTCGGCTTCCAGACCGATTACAGTCTGGTGCAGAGCTACATGGCTCAATACAGATCCTAATGTATATTTACAATTCGGTGTAGTCTGGGCCAGTTCGATGGCTTCTGAAATAGCGGTTCCCAATGACCCCTGGTAGTTGGGGTGAGCCGTCAGGATATCTTTTCCTGCACGGGTGGACATAGACGGAGACGGCGTGACCTGTGCGCCGAACGTCTGCATGATGCTGCGGCGGTAAGGTTTCTGCTCATAACTGATTTTCACTTGGTAAACGGCAGCTTCCAATCCAAATAGGCGGGCAGCGTAAGCCAGCGAAGCACCCCATTGTCCGGCACCGGTTTCAGTGGTAACGTTGGTTACTCCTTCTTTCTTGCAATAATAAGCCTGGGGAATGGCAGAATTCAGCTTGTGCGATCCCATCGGACTTACACTCTCATTCTTGAAATAGATATGTGCCGGAGTGCCCAATGCTTGTTCCAGTCCATAAGCACGAACCAGTGGAGTACTACGATAATATTTGTACATTTCGCGTACTTCTTCGGGAATTTCGATCCACTTATCGGTCTGATTCAGTTCCTGTTTGCACAGTTCCTGTGCAAAGATGGGATATAAATCTTCAGCTTTCAGTGGTTGTTTGGTACCGGGATGAAGAGGAGGCATCGGTTTGTTCACCATATCTGCCTGTATATTGTACCAATAATGTGGTATTTCCTCTTCCGGGAGGAAATATCTTTTTGTCTTGTTGCTCATAGTGGTTACTTCTATTAAAATTTTTACGAGGCCAAATGTAACTATTATTTTTAAAACAATTTCTTTTTTCTTTTGTTTTTTGTCTATACGCATTGTTTTGTTTATGTTTGCCCGATATTTAATTTGATGTATACATGAAGATTTATCATAAATTCTTGTTGTATCAGAATAAATGGATTCATCCGTACACTCGGATCATTCTTGGAGGGGTGACTTATATAGCCTACCTGGCTTCTATTCTGTTAATTATGGGAGTGGTATATGAACACGGCTTTACTATTTCCGAACACGAGGCTTCTCAACTGCAAACACTCTATCGGTTTGTGTGGGGTGTTTTCCTGTCCGAAGTCACTTTGCGCCTGTTATTGGAATACAGGGACACAAAGCGTACTTTTAAGAGATTGACGTGGATATTGATTGCCTTGCTTTACCTCACCCTTATCCCTGTCATTTTTCATCGACCGGAAGAGGAGGGAGCTATTCTGCATTTTTGGGAAATATTGAATGGAAAGCCCTATCATATAGTGCTTCTGCTGATTTTCTCTTTCCTTAATTTATCCAATGGCTTGGTCAGGGTGTTGGGACGGCGAACGAATCCTTCTTTGATTCTGGCTGGTAGTTTCCTGATAATCATTCTTATCGGAACAGGTTTGCTAATGCTTCCCCGATGTACGGTGAGCGGTATTTCGTGGGTGGACTCACTGTTTATTTCTACCAGTGCGGTTTGTGTCACGGGGTTGACTTCGGTGGATGTAGCGTCTACTTTTACTACACCCGGTTTTGTGGTGATCATTCTGCTGATACAGATTGGCGGATTGGGTGTGATGACACTGACCAGTTTTTTTGCGATGTTCTTTATGGGCAATACATCCTTTTATAATCAGTTGGTGGTTCGTGATATGGTCAGTTCCAATTCGTTGAATTCGTTACTTTCCACTTTGTTGTACATATTGGGATTCACGTTGGCTATTGAAGGTGTCGGTATGCTTGCCATCTGGAGTGATATTCACGGTACGATGGGGATGACGTTTGAGGAAGAAGTGGCGTTCTCGGCTTTTCATGCTATTTCCGCATTCTGTAATGCTGGTTTCTCCACGTTGCCGGGAAATCTTGGCAATCCGCTGGTGATGACAGGGCATAATCCGTTCCTTATCTATATATCCCTGTTGATTATTCTGGGGGGTATCGGTTTCCCGATATTGGTGAATTTCAAAGATATAGTACTCCATCATTTGCGCCGCATTTGGAAATTCCTGCATACGTGGGAGTGGGACAGACATCGTTTTTATCATCTGTATAATCTGAATACACGGATTGTGCTGATTATGACTTTCCTGTTATTGGTGTTTGGTACGGTGCTTATCGCTGTTTTTGAGTGGAATCATGCTTTTGCCGGTATGTCAGTCGCTGATAAATGGACACAGGCGTTCTTTAATGCGACTTGTCCGCGTACTGCCGGGTTTACAAGCGTGGACCTGGCTTCTCTGGGAGTACAGAGTGTATTGGTTTATATCTTCCTGATGTGGGTAGGTGGTGCTGCGCAGTCCACGGCGGGTGGTATCAAGGTGAATGCGTTTGCAGTAGTTGTTCTGAATCTGGTTGCCGTGTTGCGTGGTACGGAGCGGGTGGAAGTATTTGGTCGTGAACTGTCTTACGATTCCATTCGCCGTTCCAATGCGACGGTGGTGATGTCTATCGGTGTTTTGTTTGTATTTGTGTTTATTCTGACAATCTGGGAACCTCAGGCATCTGTCATGGCACTTCTGTTTGAGTGTGTGTCAGCGTTGAGTACGGTAGGTTCCAGTCTGAATCTTACTCCGACTTTGGGGGATAATAGTAAGTTGCTTGTTGCTCTTCTGATGTTTATCGGACGTGTGGGACTGATTACGCTGATGTTGGGTATCATTAAGCAAAAGAAGCATACGAAATATCAGTATCCGAGTGGGCAGATCATTATAAATTAGTAGTAAGTAGTAAAAACAGAATTTATGAAGTATATTATTATCGGTTTAGGAAATTACGGACACATGCTTGCCGAAGAACTGTCTGTATTGGGACATGAAGTAATTGGGGCGGATGTGAGTGCAAGCCGCGTAGACAGTATCAAAGAAAAGATTGCTACGGCTTTTGTGTTGGATGCAACAGATGAACAGGCACTTGCCGCTCTTCCCTTGAGCGGTGTGGATGTGGTAATTGTGGCTATTGGCGAGAATTTTGGTGCTTCTATTCGTGTGGTGGCTTTGCTGAAACAACAAAAAGTGGCTCATATTTATGCGCGGGCTATTGATAATGTCCATCGTTCCGTGCTTGAGGCTTTTGATTTGGAACGGATTCTTACTCCGGAGGAAGATGCAGCCCGTGGTTTGGTACATCTGTTGGAGTTTGGTTCCAATATGGAAACCTTCCGGGTAGATACGGATTACTATGTGGTGAAGTTCGCTGTGCCGGAAAAGATGATAGGATATTATGCCAATGAATTGAATCTGGACAAGGAATTTGGCTTGAAACTGTTGGCGCTGAAGCGTGCCAAGACGTTGAAAAACTGTCTGGGTATTTCATTTACCGAACATGATGTGATGAATGAATTACCTGAAAATGACCAGGTACAGGCGGGTGATGAATTGGTTTGTTACGGACGCTATAAGGACTTTCAGAAATTCTGGAAAGCGATGTAAAAGGAATCTTTGCTATAACAGGTATATGTAGGGGATTATTATTGTCCCCTTCGCCTTTTCCTGTCATTGATAATGTCGTTCATATTCTCTTGTGCCCATGAAATCAGGGAGTTGATATGTGGCAACAGAGACATGGCCCTTTCCGTCAGCGAATATTCCACTTTAGGCGGCACTTGAGCGTAAATCTGTCTTCTCACAAGTCCGTCTTCTTCTAATGTGCGGAGTGTAACGGTCAGCATCTTTTGTGAAATGTCCGGTATCGTCTTCTGTAACTCATTAAACCGCATTACGGGGGCTTGTGTCAAGGTAAATAGTGTCAGAATAGACCATTTATCACTGATGCGGGCCAGTATCATCCGGATAGGGCAATCAGCATAAGAGCCATTTTGTATATCTGTTCTATTCATATTGCTTTGATTTCTAAAACACTCTACAAAAGTAACTAATATGCCGATTGTATGCAAATTATCTTATAATTTGTTGGAGGCTTAACTTATTAAACTTGTTTGGGTGCTCTGACTTCATTCATCGCTAATCGTCGTAATCACCGTTTGGGTCAGAATTGTATCTTTTTTTACAGATGAACTATAAGCAGCTATAGTAGCACTATTTGCTCTATCCTTTTTTTCGCCTCTCATCAGAGTCATTTTCAGATTCTCTGTTTCTACTTCTACAATGGATACGGTAGGCTTTGTTAGTGATGTACCGTCCGGTAGAGCAAACTTTATGGTGATTTTATAATCAGTGTTGACTTTTTGCCCTTCTTTTTCCACAAACTCTGATGCGGGTATTCTTTTTACGGTCTCAAGTACTTCTATGTCTAAGGCAGGACAAAGTTTTTTGGTTATTCTGCTATTTGTTATTGCACCTTCTTTAGTTACAGTGAAATCTATTGTAACATCTCCTTGTATTTTCGCTTCAATCGCTTTTGAGGGATATTCAATATTTTCCCTGAGAAAAGTAAACATAGCCCGCATACTGTTGTGAGCATCGGTAGCGCTGCAAGTATGAGAAGTGGAAACTTCCATTTTTTTATCAGAACTTTGTGCCTTAACAGAAGTTGTGGTTTCGCAAATTAAGGTAAGAACAGAGAACAGTAATAATGCTAATCTGTTCATTTTTAAACTCTTTTTGTCAATCATGATAATGTTTTTTAGAATGTGATACATTAAAAATATTTATAATCTATGCTATAGCCGGTCGCGTCAACCTATATTTGTATATGCAGTTTGCTCATTAATATAGGCAGATAAGAATCACTGATCGGAATGGTGGCTCCTTCAATGCGGATTCTTTTATGTTCGATGTAGTTGATATGAGACAGTGAAACAATATAGGAACGGTGTACGCGACAAAAAACTCCTTCAAGGCATTCTTCAAAGTGTTTTAGAGTCAGTTGCGAAAGTATAGGTTTACCTTCTGCCCGATGTACTTTGACATAATCTCCGTATCCTTCCAAATATAGAATATCTTCTTGATTAATGCGTACAATCCGATTTCCGTCACGGAGAAAGATAGACTGATTGCTCAACTTATTTGTAGCAAACAGGGAGTTTACTTCCGTTAGAGAACGGTTAACTTGTTCCAGATACTCCATCAGTTCATTGAGAGTAGCAATATCCCCATCCAGAATAATACATTTCAGCATAATGTTTCGTTTAATTTATTCTTATCATTTGCTGCAAATTAAAGGAAAATATCAGCTAACAAAAGTTAAGTACCGGCAAACGGGGATTCTTTGCAGGTGAAGCGAACAATAGACCGGGGTGAATGTCTTTAATCCTCTTCCTGCATAATCCATTTTTTGAATATCGGAGTTTTCACTTTACTTATAATAATGCGTTCGGGAACAGGTATAAGCAAGTTGAGGGAAAGCCGGTTGCCTGACCAGAGCTCTATGTCTTTAACAGACTTACGTGAAATAATGAATTGACGGTTGGCGCGAAAGAAGTGCTGTTGGTTCAATTGCTCATAAAGTGTATCGAGTGTGTAGTCTACCGGATGTTTTTTACCGTCAAAAGTATGAGCCGTAACTTTTTCCCGGGCAGTATAGAAATAGTAAATATCATCTACTGGGAGCGGATAAAACTTATCAGCAAACATAACCAACAAATTTTTCACTTCTTTCCGGTTCTCAATCATGGCATTAGTCCGCAGGATATGTTCTTTTCGTTCCATCGGATTGAAAAGGAGAAATTTGTTCAATGCATGTTCTAATGAATTCAGCGTAACGGGCTTTAGGAGATAATCAATGCTGCTCACCTGAAAAGCTTGTAAAGCATACTCATCATAAGCGGTAGTAAACACTACGGGAGCGGCAACTTCTACCTGTTCGAAAATAGTAAAAGCCAAACCGTCTGCCAGATGAATATCCATGAAAATGATATCCGGTGGTGATGAATTTTGAAACCATTCAATACTGTCTTCGATGCTTTCTAATTCGGCAACCACTTCAATGTCGGCCACTGAGTTTTGCTGTAAAATAGCTTTCAAGCTGTTTACTGCTGCTGTTTCATCTTCAATGATTATTGCTTTCATACATTTATTCCAATATATCAGACAGTGGAAGAGATACTACAAAATATCCGTTGGAATTGTTTATCCGTATGCTTTTTCCGGTCAGCATTTGATAGCGCCCCTGAAGGTTCTTTAATCCTATCTTGTTGCAGATGCATTCTTCCTTTTTGGGGCGGATAGGATTGGATACGGCTAATAAATCTTCAGATGTTGTATAAACCTCAACCTGCAGGGGGTGTTGCATGCTGATGATGTTGTGTTTCACGGCATTCTCAATAAGCGGGAGCAGACTAAGAATAGGCAGCCTCTTCTGTCGGCAGCCTTCTGCAATCCGGATTGAGAAGAACAGCTTGTTTTCATAACGTACGCTGAGCAGATAAGTATAGGCTTTTGCAAACTGTAGTTCTTCATCAAGGGTGACTAATGTTTTGTGATTACTTTGCAAGATATAACGGAAAACATTGGATAGTCCTTCCAGGTATTCAAGTGTCTTATCTTGTTCGTTCATGCGGATTAACGAATTAAGTCCGTTTAATGAGTTGAAGAAGAAATGCGGGTTAATCTGTCCCATCAGTGCATTGTATGAGTTTTGTAGTTTTTCGACTTTTATTTTTTCATATTCCAGTGTCATTTCTTGCTTTTTATCAAGCAGATGGAGTAAAAGCATGCTTAGCATGATAGTCAGTAGGACAAAAATATGTTCTACCAGCAGAGGGTATGAATTGGTGCTTGAAAAAACGGCACTTACTCCCATCTGTGCCTTATTGGGGGAGCTTATAGAATCTGGAGCCATGTCTAATGTCTTTTTTGAGACTTCCGTTATAAAAACTGCGTGTTCCGTGAAATTATAGGAGGTAATGGCATCATGCTTCTTTTCCATTATGATTATCTTCTTTAATGTAGGATATGCCTGGTATAGCCCGAAAGCAACGAATACAATAATTCCTATTGCAAACCCTATTGTTTTCACTTCCTTGCGCCGGAATATTATGTTTCCCCATTTATACATCCACCTGTAGAGGCTAAATAAAATGAAAGAAAAGAGCCAGAACCATACTATAGAAAACCAAAAATCATATTTTTCTATTTCCCAAGTAATGCCGGATGCTTTTGAGTCCATTATCAAATCATAGCGTCGCATTAACAATGCAAAATTGGCAAAAAGGGTCAGAATCACTGATATGGTGAGCCCAATCAACAATTCATTCTTTGTTAAATGCCATATAATAAAATCATTTTTAGTTTTATTACTCTGTTTTTCGGGGAATGTAATATTCATGAGACTCTGTGTTTTTTATAGGACAAAAATAATCAATCTGTTCGCTTTATTTCAAATGAGACGGTGAAACGGACAAAACAGACTGTGAATCGTCTCTAAAATACTACGTTTTCAGTATTGAGATATCGTGCATTTATATAGAGCAATCGGCATAAAAGTTATTTTGTATTCCTGTTCAATTTTAAACACTTTGCAAAAGTAACTAATATGCCGATTGTATGATTCGTTGAAGTCGTTGGTTTATTAAACCTGTGTTCTGATATTTATTTTAGTGCAGTCCGCCCAACCATTCCACCATCTTCGGATCACGGTGGGAGAAGAAACAACTTGTCTTAGTGTCCAATGCCGCTATTTTCTCCATATCTTCTTTAGCCAGTTCAAAATCGAATACATTGAAATTCTCAACAATGCGTTCTTTACGGATAGACTTCGGAATAACCACTACATTTCTCTGTATCAGCCAGCGCAACACAACTTGTGCGATAGATTTGTGATATTTGTCTGCAATTGCCGCCAGTGTTTCATTTCGGAATAAATCGTTCTTTCCTTCGGCAAACGGTGCCCACGACTCAATCTGAACTCCTTTCCCTTTCATGAATGTTTCAGCTTCAATCTGTTGATGGAATGGATTGGTCTCCACCTGATTGACGGCAGGAACGATTTCATTGAAGAGAATCAGATCTGCAAGACGGTCCGGCATAAAGTTGCTGACGCCGATGGCACGAATGCGACCTTCCTTATACAATTCTTCCATCGCACGCCATGAACCGTAATAGTCATTGAATGGCTGGTGAATGAGGTATAAATCCAGATAATCGAGTTGCAGGCGCTTCATGGATGCTTCAAAGGCTTTCTTGGCTTTGTCATAACCGGCATCTGATATCCAGAGCTTGGTAGTGATAAACAAGTCTTCGCGGGGGACTCCGCTACGTTTGATAGCCCTTCCCACTGCCTCTTCGTTGTAATAGGCGGCAGCTGTATCTATGGAGCGGTAACCAGCCTCGATGGCATCATACACACATTGTTCGCAGAGGGCTTGGTCTTCAATTTGATAGACGCCAAAGCCCAGAATAGGCATTTCTATGCCATTATTTAATTTTACTTTTTGCATGATATATTTCTTTTTATGGATTTATTATAAAACAATTGATAATACTATTAATCCTCTGACATTGCAGATTATTGTATTAATTTAAGCCCTTTCAACCAGCTTTCCACCTGCGGACGGGAGGATGAGGCTTGCCCACCGCTGACGAGGAACCCTTTCTTGCTGTCTGCCTTACCGATGTGTTTTGCGAAATCCTTGAAACAGTTTTGTTCGCCGCCTCCGCCGTGCGTGCAGAAGGGGATTACTATTTTACCGTTAAGGTCATGGCTTTCCAGGAAAGTCAGAATGGGCATTGGCGTTGTTCCCCACCAGTTGGGATAACCCACGAAGATGACGTCATAGGATGCGATGTTTTCAACCTTGTTCTTGAGTGCCGGTCTTGCATTATCCTCTTTCTCTTTCTTGGCTACTTCGGTGCAGGCATGATATTCTTCCGGATACGGCTTGGCTACCTGAATTTCGAACATATCTCCTCCGGTGAGGCTTTTGATGTGGTCAGCTACTGCGCGCGTGTTTCCCGAACGGGAAAAATAGGCTACCAATACTTTCTTGTCCGTGGAGGAGCTCTGTGCTTGTACATTCATACCTAATGTTGTCATTACAATTACGATTAGTGAAATAATTCTTGTTCTCATGTTATTTCTATTTTAATGATTATTTTCCGACTCTTTTAGCCAATTCTTCCGGATAGCGGTCACCTGAGATTGGGATGGAGTTAAGCATATCATTGATCTTTCTTAGTTCTTCCGGTGTAATCTCCACATTTATGCTCTGTAGATTCTCTTCTAAACGACTTAGTTTTGTGGTTCCCGGAATAGGGGCAATCCAAGGTTTAACAGCAAGTACCCACGCCAGTGCGATTTGTGCGGGAGTTGCATTCTTTTCATTTTGTTTTCCATCTACAATCTGAATTCCGCATTTGGTAGCGATGACTACTTCTTTGCGATAAGGTTCTAAAGCCTCACCTACCAGTTCTTCATTGGTATAGGGGCCATACACTTCGGCTGTATCAAAGAAAGTGACACCTTTTTCTACGGCTTGATGAATCAGTTTGATCATTTCCTTTTTATCACCGGCGGCACCGTAGCCATGACTCATTCCCATGCAGCCTAAACCCATTGCGGAAACTTTAAGTCCGCTTTTTCCTAATTCCCGATATTTCATAACTATTGTTTTTTATAAATTTTGATGTTGCAAAGGTAAGCCGTGAAATAGCGTTTGTAAATAGACAGATTACTGCTTTGCAAACCATAATTACAGTTTCAGAATCTTCCTTGAATACTTGAAAATGAGGTGCATGCACAGATTACAGTTTCTCATACCAATATTACAGATTTAATGATACGGATGTTTGAAAGCTAAGAGAAAACCTTTATTTTTGTCATCGGATAAAATGAAGAAGAATATGGGAGCAATCGTAAAGTTGAATACAATTCATGAGTATAATATGGCGGTGGGAGTGGAGACATTACATCCGCTCGTCAGTGTGGTTGACTTTTCAACGCTGAAGTCATTAAAGCACGGGCGCAAGAATTTCGGCTTTTATTGTATCTTCCTGAAACAGCTTAAATGTGGTGAGTTGTCTTATGGACGCAGCACCTACGATTATCAGGAAGGTACGCTGGTTTTTGTCGCTCCGGGACAGGTGGCAGGCGTGGATGATGACAAAGAAACATTGAACCCGCAAGGATGGGCATTACTATTCCATCCTGATTTATTGCGTGGCACATCATTGGGACGCAAGATGAAGGACTACAGTTTCTTCTCTTATGAAGCGAATGAAGCTTTGCACATGTCCGAGCGTGAGCGTCAGATTATCCTTAACTGTTATCTGGAGATACAGGAAGAACTGGAACGAGCCATAGATAAGCATAGTAAAAGTATTATCGCTTCTACCATTGAACTCTTGCTGAACCATTGCCAGCGTTTCTATGACCGCCAGTTCATTACGCGTGAAGGCTTGAATAAAGACATCCTGGTTCGCTTTGAGAATCTGCTCAGTGACTACTTTGAATCAGACCAGCCGCAAACTGTCGGTTTGCCGTCTGTGCAATATGCTGCGGATAAACTGCATCTTTCTGCCAATTACTTTGGTGACTTGATTAAAAAAGAAACCGGAAAGTCGGCTCAGGAGTCCATTCAGCTCTTTGTGATTGAAAAAGCAAAGGAACGGCTCTATGATGAGAATAAAACCGTCAGCGAAGTTGCCTATGAACTGGGCTTCAAGTATCCGCATCATTTGAGTCGTTTGTTTAAGAAGGTGGTAGGGGTAAGCCCGAATGAGTATCGGGCATAATTCCTTATTTTATCTGATACCCTAACAGTGAACTGAACCTCTTGCAGATACCGGGGAATTTTCCCATCAGCATTCCGCCGAATCCCCACCTTTTGGGAAAGAACTTCTGATAGAGTGCCTGCTCAATAAGTTGCAGGCGTGGTTCCCAGACTTCCACTTCATGCCCGTCTTTCAGTCCGGAACGGATTTGGGCATTGTGCCCTCGCAGGGAATCGGGCTTGATGTGCTTGGATTTGGCAAGCATAGGGCCACATACGTCGAACCACACTTCGCCACCACTGAACCGGTCGGCCAGACGGGTGAGCAGTTGCCGTACCTGCTTTTCGTAGAAGTACATCAGTACGCCTTCAATGACGATGATGAATTCTCCTTCCGGATGTGTCTCACGAAGATCGTCCATCCATTGGGTTTCCAGTAGAGAACCGGCTATGTAGCGGTCGCCCTTCGGTTCGGGCAGCAGTTCACGGCGCAGGTCGATGACTTCCGGCAGATCCATTTCATAGAACGTGGCTTTGTCATGTTCTTCGATACGCTGATAACGGGTGTCGAGCCCGCACCCTACATTCACGACTACCGGGTTCCGGTGGGTGGCAATGAACCGCCGGATTGCATTATCAAAGTAGAGTCCGCGCACAACGCACCCCACAGCACTTAGGCTGGCACCGTCGAATTTGGAATAATCATAATCAATGCTTTCCACAAGCTGTTCGGCTTGCTGGTCGCGCAAGATGGCATCTTTGCGGCGGCTTTCTTTGGCTCTCATGTAGAGAGGAATCAGCAGCGTTTCGGCCACTATGCTCTTAAATTCATACTTCTTTTTCATTCTTGTGTTATTTGAGTTATTTGTACTGTCAGGCAAAAACGAACAATATTCAAATTCATTCAAAAAAAAGAGAGAACTTATACTTCGATAAGCTCTCTCTTCTTGCAATTCTCCATATTTCTTTTCCGGATCCATACGCTACTTTTCTTTTTTTGCCAAAGTTACGGTTCTTCCGTCAAGAGGGCAATACCTAAAAGTAGGGAAAATGCGTATCAGCGTCTCCTTGCCACATATCTCAGATACCAGATACATATCAGCAGCGAAACCACTGTCGAGATGGGTGGAGCAAAGCCCATGATGAACAGTGATGAACTGTCTATCTGGCTGAACCAGTATGACAATGGAATACGGAACAGGAAAGTCGCTATCAGACTGTGAATCATCGGGAACAGTGAATTTCCCTGTCCGCTGAAGTAGGAATTTATACAGAATACGAAACTGACAACGATGCAGTCGATGCTGTATCCCCGCAGATATTCCGCCGCCATAGCCACCACAGCCGGATCTTTGGTGAAAAAAGCCGTAAGCGTTTCCGGTAGGAATTGCGAATAGAGGCAAACCGACAATCCGAAAACGAGAGCAAACCCTATTCCGGAAAGGAGGCACTTGTTCATTCGCTGTATCAATCCTGCACCATAGTTCTGTGCTGTCATGGTTGCCACGGCCGATGATATGGCCATCGGAGGCAACATGGCGAATACGATGATTTTCTCCACTACACCCAGTGAAGCCGATGCAATGACCCCCATCTGGTTTACGATAACGGTGATTATCAGAAACGAGACATTAATCAGTGCATCCTGCAAGGCTATGGGAGCACCCAGTGTCAGCACTCTTTTGGACAGAACTCCGTTCAGCCGGATGTCCCGCTTCGTGAACTCAAAGTGGAATCCGCGCCGGTGCAGAAACCAAAGCGCTATCGCAAAACTGACACCCTGTGCTGTAACCGTGGCAATGGCAGCCCCGGTAGGCCCGAGATGAATATATCCCACCAATACGAAATCGAGAACGATATTGATCACGCAGGCCAGTCCCACAAAATAAAGCGGCGTTTTTGAGTCACCCAGTCCGCGCAAGATACCGCACACGACGTTGTAACCCACGATGAACAGGATGCCGACCGAGCATACTAAGATATAACTTTGGGTATCGGCCATGGCCTCCGTTGGAGTATGCATCAGACTGGCAATCTGGCGATGGAAGAATACCATAACCAGAGTAAGCACCACGCCAATAATTGAAAACAACCACACGGACGAACCGATTGTGGAAGCCACTTGCCGGTCGTCTTTCGCTCCGGTTGCAATAGCAATCAGTACGGTGGTTCCTGTGGTAATGCCGAGGATGATACCCGTAATGGTTTGCATCACCTGGCTACCGATGGCAACGGCCGCTACACTCGCAGAATCATCATATTGTCCCACAACAAAGAGGTCGGCACCCCCGTAGAGTGCCTGAAGTGCATTCGCTATCAGGAAGGGTACTGCAAACTGTAACAGTACTTTTGGAACGCTGCCTTGTGTCAAATCTAACTCTTTCATCAAACTTATTCTTTCATCAATCAGGCTAAAGCTGTAATTCTGGTATAAAAAAGATGCCGGACAGGGTGAATGATTTGCACCATTCATCTTATCCGGCATCCTAATTATTGATTATCATGCCCTCCGATGAGGATTTAATTTCCTGTCTTTGTTTTCGGGGTGCAAATGTGGTCAATGTTTCTATAACCACCAAATTATATCCGGAATTTATATAAAAAGAAAATTCAAAGACCTATCTTTGCTGAAAATTTGTATACTATGCTCGTCTCCACTATGACACCCGAAGAGGTGTGCAGAGAAATTAAAAACGATTATACTCTTTTTCAAGAGAGAATATTAGAAGAAGGTGCTAATGCCCATCGAAAGTTTATTAAGGCCATATTGTTTCCTGTTATGCACCAATTTTCCTGGATGTCACCATTAGGGAATAAATGGTGTTCAATATTGATAGTGCGTTATCGAAATGAAAGGAAGCATCCTGGCATTATTCCTTATCTTAAGTATGAGAATTTAGGGATGGGAATTATTTATCCTAAGAAAATATATAGTAATATCTCAATCATTGATTTCAGACCGCATTTTTGGAAAAGATATAGAGAACGTCTATTAATACCTAATGGGCTGGATGGCCTCTCTTTTGATGAACAAATAAAGCATTTTTTTATGAATAGTGGTCTTTTCACAATAGATTTTAGGAAAGGTTCTAATAAAAATCATGAAGGTTTTGTTGGATATACTAAGACTGGAGTATTCTTCGGTGTCGTATTAGAAGAACTTGATTATCTTTGTGTAAAGACTTTTGTTCCTGTAAATATGCTTTTTGATGGGCAGGTAGAACAACTGAATAGTGCTGATGAACTTAGAAAGAAAATTATGTCCCATCCTGATTATTTTAGCGGGAGGGGAAAGCTGTTTCATATAATGAATAATGGTTTTATTTATTTAGATGAAACGAATAAGTAAGTACTTGTTCATAATGGATAAGGAATGAGCATTTTAGTTTAAAACCATACATGACTTGAGTTTCTTTGCTGTGTTGCTTGAACAAAAGGATAGAAGATTTTCTGTATATGTGTAAAAAAGTAAGTTAATCGCTCGTTTTCCCTATAATACCGTTTCGCAAGAAGAAAGAAATAGAAATGGCAATCCATTTATTGTGCATATATATACTATTTCTTTATGCATCAAGCCCAGTTTATACAGATTCTATACGTTGGATATCTATATCGGACACGTTGCATCTATACTTCTGACGCGTCACATCTATAGTTCCGACAGCTGGCATCTATAGTTCTGACACCTAACATCTATAGTTCCGGCATCCAACGCTTATATAACCGTCACCTCACACTGTTGTATCCGTCATTTCAGCTTCTATTTTCCGCTATTTTAAATGTATATATTTGTGTATCCTTCTGTCTGTCTTGTTATTACATATTTTTACTGCTGTGTTTTCATTCACACAGGCATCCGGACGAAAACAACGCATTCTCAGCCGTTCAAATATGCAAAGTGTCAATTAGTCAGTAGTATCGGTACACGATAAATCAGATGAAAGTGCTATTCCCGCTTATTTATTCTGAGATGTAGGGGGAATGGAAGAATAAGTTGATGTTAAATATACAGGAATAGATTGCGGAAGTTAATTATATAGTTAACTTTACGGTAAAATAAAACAGTAATGGAATATATCCGAAAAATAAAGGTGTTCAAAACATACTATAAAGAGTTCTATTTGGCACAAACACCTGAAGTAAGAACAAAAATTGATTATGTTATTGAGCTTATTAAGCAATTAGATAGAGTACCTAAAAGCTATTTTAAACAGATAGAAGGGCAGAAAGGCACACCGGAACGCAATGATTTTGAGCGGGGCGCAGAGGCTTTTATTCTTGCAGAACGTCTGAAAGAAGAACGTCTGAAAGCCGGTCTTACCCAGGAACAACTTGCAGCGAAAATAGGTACAAAGAAAACCTATATCTCACGTATTGAGAATGGAAAAGCAGATGTACAACTCTCCACTCTCTTCCGCATTTTCGAAGGGTTGGGGAAAAGGGTCAGTCTGACTATTCTTTAAAGAAAGTCTTTTTAACCACAGATTTTCCAGATTTGCACAGATTATCTATCTTGATAATCAATTATTTAATTTTAATCTGTGTCAATCCGTGTAATCTGTGGTGAGTTTTGACTCCTTCATCTTTAATGCACTCTCTTTCCTTTTAAGTTAAATTCGTTTTTATCGCCTGTTTTTTCGTTTTGCTTCTTTTGCCGCTGCTGCGTCTCGATAATTTTGTTTTTCTTTGCAGAAAAGAAGAAAAAATATATGTCCTCATTTGATACCTACATAAGCCGTAAACTGCCGCTGGTCAGCCTGATTAGTGCGGTTTTCATTATATATCCCAACATAGCCTGCCTCCCTTGGGATATAAAATTCTGGGGAGTTTGTGCGGGCTTTTATTGGTATTTTGCCTACCGTTTCTTTTTCTTCTGGGGACTGATTAGTCTGTTGATACGCTATAATCTGCGTCGGTTACCGGATGCACAGTTTAAGGAACGCTTTGCCCGCAACTTCGGCTATTCGTTGCTTGCCTACGCGGGGTTTGCATTCGTTTCCTACTGGATTGCCTCGTATGGCATCCGCACCGACTTTCTGGGCAGCACCTTGCTTTCCCAATTCTTCATCCTGTGCTCCCTCTGCACGCTTATCGGCCACATCTCCATGCTCTATTCCAAACAACGGGAGAAGGAACACGAGATTGAGCGCCTGCGCATAGAGAACCTGCAAAGCCGTTGCGATGCATTGGCCAACCAGATAAACCCGCATTTCTTTTTTAACTCGCTGAACGGAGTGCAATCGCTCATCCGCAAGAAAAATGACGAGAAAACACTGATGTACGTGCATGAGTTGTCCGACATCTTCCGCTACATTCTTCAGAGTGACAAGAAGGGGCTCGTCACGCTGAGGGAGGAACTGGAATTCATCCAGTCTTTCCGCTACGTGATGGAAGTGCGCTTTGCTAATAAGCTGGTGTTCTCCATCCGGGTAGATGAGGTTGTGCAGGATGAACTGACATTGCCGGTGCTTTCATTGCTCCCACTGGTGGAGAACGTGACCGTTCATAATATGATAGACAGTGAACACAAGATGGAAATATCTATCCGGCTGAATGAACAGAATGAGTTGGTGGTGTCCAATCCTGTTTACCCCAAACTCTCTCCGCCCGATACCAACGGAACCGGATTGAAGAATCTGGAAAGTCGTTTCGCTTTGCTGATGAACAAGCAAATCCGGGTGGAGTGCGATGAAGAAACATTCCGGGTTTATCTCCCTTTAAAATAAAAATAGAATCAATATCAAAACAAAAGAGTAGCGATATGAGAGTGCTTATTGTAGAAGACGAGACTGCCGCTTATGAGAATCTGGTAGATATTCTCAAGGAAGTCTCCTATGATATTCAGATTTCCGGTAATACGGAAAGTGTGACCCAGACTATCCATTGGCTGCAATCCAATCCGGCTCCGGATTTGATATTCATGGATATACATTTGTCGGACGGCTCGGCATTTACCATCTTCGATAAAATGGAACTGGAAACCCCCATTATTTTTACGACGGCCTATGACCGTTATGCGATAGAAGCTTTTAAGGTGAATAGCGTGGACTACCTGCTGAAACCGGTGAAGGTGGAGGATGTGAAGCATGCATTGGATAAGTATAGCAAGCTGACTCATCAGGATATTCTGCAATACTTGTCTCAGTTGAACCTGTTGGCACCGGCGCCCAGATATAAAGACAAGCTATTGATTCCCTATAAAGATAAATTGCTGCCTGTCTGTCTGAGGGATGTTTCGTGTTTTTATACGGCGGATAAGAATACGTGTGTGTATCTGAAAGACGGGACCCTGTATCCGTATTCCAAGACGTTGGAACAGATAATGGCGTCTCTGAATCCCGCCGACTTTATCCGGGCGAATAAGCAATTCATCATAGCCAGGAACAGCGTGACGGATATAACAATCTGGTTCGATAGCCGCCTGCTGGTGACGCTCGATGTGGAGGTTCCCGAGCGTGTCTATATCAGTAAGAATAAGGCGTCGGAGTTCAAGTCGTGGTTGGTGAGTAATAACGGTTAGGTTACAGGACGTTAATCAGTAATTTAGGTATGTACTACTGTAATTTGTCTACAGGTTCTGTAGGCGACAGTCCCTATATTTGCAATCGAAAACTATTATAGAATATAAGAGTAATTTTAAAGATGAAAAAAGAGAGAACGATACTTGCATTATGTACAGGCTGCCTGATAAGTGCGGCAAGCCTGCAAGCACAAACCGGCAAGGACAGCACACAGGTAGCGAGAAGCTACGCTATTAATGAAGTGGTGGTGACGGGCACACGCAGCGAAACGGATGTACGCCATCTGCCCATGACCGTATCAGTGGTGGGACGTCCGCAACTTGAAGCGAGCCAATAGGCTTCCGTGCTTCCGGTGCTGAACTCCCAGGTGCCCGGTTTCTTCTCCACTTCACGCGGTGTGATGGGGTATGGTGTAGCTACAGGTGCATCAGGACAGATGTCGCTGCGTGGAATCGGAGGTCCTGCACAGGCGGGGTTACCCACTACCGGACTGTTGGTTTTGATTGACGGACATCCTCAATATATGGGTTTGATGGGACATCCCATTGCCGATGCTTACCAAACGATGATGGCGGAGCGAGTAGAAGTGCTTCGTGGCCCGGCATCAGTGCTTTACGGTTCCAATGCCATGGGTGGCGTCATCAACATCGTCACCCGCAAGATGCAGGAAGACGGTGTGAATACAAGCATTAACATCGGTGCCGGTTCTTATGGAACCTTGCAGACCGAAGCAACCAACCGCATCCGGAAAGGACGTTTCAGCAGTACGGTGACAGCTTCTTATAATCGCACGGACGGGCATCGGGCCGATATGGGCTTTGAACAATACGGCGGTTATGCCAAGTTGGGTTATGACTTCACGGACAACTGGAAGCTGTGGGGAGATGTGAACATCACCCGTTTCAATGCCACCAATCCGGGGTCGGTAAGTCGCCCTTATATCGACAACGACCAGCGCATCACTCGCGGTATGACCTCTTTTGCTCTGGAGAATCATTACGAAAAGACCTCGGGAGCATTGAGTTTCTTCTATAACTGGGGAGACCACTGGATAAACGACGGCTACCAGCCCGGCGGAAAACCGCTTGACTACCGCTTCAACTCCAACGACCAGATGCTCGGTGTATCATGGTATCAGAGCCTGCAACTTTTCAAAGGAAACCGGGTGACTGTAGGAGCCGATTATTTTCATTTCGGCGGTGAAGCATGGAACAAATTCTCTGACGGACATCGTGAAACCTCGGCGGATAAATCCTTGAATGAAGTAGCCGGATATGTAGACTTCCGGCAGGACATCGTCACCTGGCTCACACTGAATGCCGGTGCACGCGTAGACCATCATTCGTATTCCACAAGCCGGTCTGGCCTTCCACCTTCCGAAAGATGCGGAAATCAAGGCAATGGCAAGTAAGGGATTTCGCAATCCAACCATTCGCGAAATGTATATGTTCCCTCCGCAAAATCCGGATTTGAAGCCCGAGAAATTGTGGAATTATGAACTTTCCTTCTCACAGCGCCTTATGGAAAACTGTTTGTCATATGGCGTAAATGTGTTCTATATCAATGGTGAAAACCTGATTCTGCGTCTTCCCAATCCGGCCGGAAGCGGTATGCTGAACCAGAACTCCGGTGAGATTGAGAACTGGGGAGCGGAAGCGAATATAGGATACCGGTTCAATTCAACATGGGGTGTCACGGCAAATTATAGCTGGCTTCATATGGAGAATCCTGTGCTGGCATCTCCCGAACATAAACTTTACGGAGGTGTGAACTTCAGGAAAGGACGTTGGAGTGCATCTACGGGCATCCAATATGTGAAAGGACTTTATACAGACCTGGATGCGGAAACCAAGGAAAACTTTGTGCTGTGGGATATGCAGGGGAGCTTCAAAGCGACTCATTACCTGTCGTTCTATGTGCGTGGCGAGAACCTGCTGGCACAACGTTACGAAATAATAGCCGGCTATCCGATGCCGAAAGCTACTTTTATGGGTGGAGTAAACATCAATTTTTAATAAGTATATAGATTATGAAAACAACAACTATCAGACTGTATTCTCTGGATTACGGCAATGTGAAAACGTATTTTGCCGCTGCTCTTTTCATTCTGGGTAACCTGGCTCTGCCTCAGCTTTGCCATCTTATCCCGCAAGGCGGCCTCACGCTGCTTCCCATTTATTTCTTTACGCTTATCGCAGCTTATAAATATGGTTGGAAAGTAGGGTTACTGACTGCTGTCTTTTCTCCGGTTTTGAATCATCTGCTTTTCGGTATGCCTGCTGCGGGCATGCTTCCGGCTATACTACTGAAATCGGCCTTGCTGGCGGTGGCTGCCGGAACTGTTGCCAACCGCTTCAAGCGTGTTTCTGTCCCGATGCTGGCATTGGTGGTTCTGGCCTATCAGCTTGCGGGCACACTGGGCGAGTGGGCCATGCTGGGTAACTTCACTCTTGCCTTTCAGGATTTCCGTATCGGTATTCCGGGAATGGTATTGCAGGTGCTGGGTGGCTATCTGTTCATTAAGTATTTGGTTTATAAATGATATTCCATAAAATAGAAGTATGTTACGAAAAATCAGACTAACGGTTGCCATTTTCTTCTTTGTGCTGATTACGCTGCTGTTCCTCGACTTCACGGGGACACTGCATGGTTGGTTCGACTGGATGGCTAAAATTCAATTCTTGCCTGCGTTGTTAGCCTTGAATGTAGGGGTTGTGATAGCCCTGATTGTGCTGACGTTGCTTTTGGGACGTGTGTATTGTTCGGTAATATGTCCGCTGGGTGTCTTTCAGGACGTGGTTTCATGGCTGGGCAAAAAGCGGAAGAAGAACCGCTACTCTTATTCGCCTGCACTCAATTGGTTGCGCTATGGAGTATTGGGCGTGTTTATATTGGCTTTGATAGGGGGCGTCGGTTCTCTGGTGGCGCTACTTGCACCTTACAGTTCGTATGGTCGGATTGCCTCCAATCTCTTTGCCCCGGTTTATCAGTGGGGAAATAACCTGCTTGCCTATCTGGCGGAACGTGCGGACAGCTATATGTTTTATTCCGTGGACGTGTGGATGAAGGCTGTGGGGACTTTTGCGATAGCTGCCCTGACGTTTGTCATTCTGGCTGTGTTGGCTTGGCGCAACGGGCGTACATATTGTAACACGATCTGTCCGGTGGGCACGGTGCTGGGATTCCTGTCACGTTTCTCTCTACTGAAACCGGTGATTGATACCAGTAAATGCAATGGCTGTGGACTGTGTGCACGCAACTGTAAAGCGGCCTGCATCGACCCGAAAGCCCATAAAATAGATTATAGTCGCTGCGTGGCTTGCATGGATTGCATTGGAAAGTGCAAGAAGGAAGCCATCCGCTATGAGCGTCCGCGTAAAGAAACACTGCAACCGGTAGCTGCCGGAAAGGTGAATAGCGTGTCACCGGAACAGGTGGATAATGCACGCCGTGCCTTCTTCTCTGCCGGAGCCATATTTGCCACAAGCACCTTGCTGAAAGCGCAAGAGAAAAAGGTGGATGGCGGACTGGCGGTTATCGAGGATAAAAAGATTCCCAAGCGCACGACGCCTATTTTCCCGGCAGGTTCGTTGGGAGCGCGCAACTTTACGGAGCATTGTACGGCTTGCCAGCTTTGTGTGTCGGTGTGCCCTAATCAGGTATTGCGTCCTTCCGGCAATCTGATGACATTGATGCAGCCGGAGATGTCTTATGAACGTGGTTATTGCCGTCCGGAATGTGCCAAGTGTGCCGAGGTGTGTCCGACGGATGCTATTCATCTCACCAGTCTGGCCGATAAATCGTCTATCCAGATAGGCCACGCCGTGTGGATTAAGAAGAACTGCGTGCCCCTGACGGACGGGGTGAATTGTGGAAACTGTGCCCGTCATTGTCCGGCTGCTGCCATTACGATGGTGCCTTCTGATGCGAATGATGACAAGTCCCCGAAAATCCCGGCCGTCAACGTGGAGCGTTGCATCGGTTGCGGAGCTTGCGAGAATCTTTGTCCGGCACGTCCGTTCAGTGCTATTTATGTGGAAGGGCATGAGAGACATAGGGTGATATAAAGGTGGTAATGTGATAGGGTGATAAAGTGATAAATGTTAGAAGAACATATATGGAAGAAAATAATAAAAATATAAACCGCAGGGATTTCCTGAAAATAGTGGGTATCAGCGCTGCCACTACTACGGCTGCCGCCACTCTTTATAGTTGCAAGCAAAAAGACGGGGTGACGCCCGGAGGTACTGCATCTACGCCGGTGCCTACGGATAAAATGACTTACCGCACCTCTGTGGCTCAGAAAGATCGTGTTTCACTTCTCGGCTATGGCTGTATGCGCTGGCCTACTGTTCCTTCACCGGACGGGAAAGGGGATATGATTGACCAGGATGCCGTAAACGAATTGGTGGATTATGCCATCGCACACGGGGTGAATTATTTCGATACATCCCCGGTTTATGTGCAGGGATGGTCGGAGAAGTCAACAGGCATTGCGCTGAAACGTCATCCGCGTGAGAAACTGTTCATTGCTACCAAGCTCTCTAATTTCAGTAATTATAGCCGTGAGAATTCCATTGCCATGTATCGCAAGTCGTTCGAGGATTTGCAGACGGATTATATCGATTACTATCTGCTCCACTCCATCGGTGGTGGCGGAACGGAGGCTTTCAAGGCACGGTATATTGATAACGGAATGATGGAATTTCTGTTGAAAGAGCGGGAGGCGGGGCGTATCCGCAATCTGGGATTCTCTTTTCATGGTTCGGTAGATACATATGATTATGCGCTCTCCCTGCACGATGAAGTGAAATGGGATTTTGTACAGATACAGCTTAATTATGTGGATTGGAAACATGCTTCGGGACGCAATGTGAATGCGGATTATCTGTATGATGAATTGGTGAAGCGCAATATTCCGGCGGTCATTATGGAACCGCTGTTGGGAGGACGCCTCTCCAATGTGCCCACTCATATCATGACGCGTCTTAAACAACGTCGCCCGGAGGATAGTGTGGCATCGTGGGCATTCCGCTTTGCCGGTTCTCCGGAACTGGTGTTGACGGTGTTGAGTTGCATGACATATATGGAGCATCTGCAAGATAATATCCGTACATACTCCCCGCTGATTCCTCTGACCGAGGATGATAAGGAGTTTCTGGAAGAAACGGCACAGTTGATGCTGAAATATCCTACGGTGCCTTGCAATGACTGCAAATATTGCATGCCTTGTCCGTATGGTATTGACATTCCTGCCGTGCTTATCCATTATAATAAATGTGTGAATGAAGGCAATGTGCCGAAGAGCCAGCAAGATGAGAATTACAGGCAGGCGCGTCGTGCTTTCCTTGTAGGATACGACCGCAGTGTGCCACGCCTGCGCCAGGCAAGCCATTGTATCGGTTGCGACCAATGCTCGCCCCACTGTCCGCAGAGTATCAATATTCCTAAAGAACTGAGACGCATTGATGCGTTTGTGGAACAGTTGAAACAGGAAACGTTGTAAAAGTTACAAGCTACGAGCTACGAGTGGCTGCGCTATGTTTGTGGGCAAAAAAATCGCTCGGCTATCACGCCGAAAGGTACTCGTAGCTCGTAGCTTGTAGCTCATAAACTAATTTAGAATGAGAAAAAGAAAAGTACGTATGTGGTTTGGAATAATAATAGCAGTCATTGCTGTAATATGTATTTCCGTGTTCGCCTTTATCAATCAGCCGAGCTTCGGCCGACTGCCCCAAGGTGAGCACTTGGAGAGAATCAAACGTTCGCCCCATTACCGTGACGGTCAGTTCAGCAATCTGCACCAGACGCCGGTGATGGCGTCGGATAAAGGGTTCTTTGAGGCTATGTTTTCTTTCCTGTTCCGCAAGCCGGAAGGATTGCGTCCGGAAGATGCAGTTCCGACCATGAAAACGGACTTGCATAAATTGGAGCGTGATAAAGATGTACTCATCTGGTTCGGGCATTCCTCTTACTTTATCCAGATAGACGGAAAACGTATTCTGGTTGACCCTGTATTCTGCATGGCTTCCCCTGTGTCCTTTGTCAATAAACCATTCAAGGGAACCGATATTTATAAACCGGAGGATATGCCGGATATTGATTATCTGGTAATCAGTCACGACCATTGGGACCACCTGGACTATCGCACTGTGAAAAGTCTGAAAGACCGGGTGGGCAAGGTGATTTGCGGATTGGGTGTCGGCGAGCATCTGGAGCATTGGGGATACAGCAAAGAGCAGCTTGTGGAATTGGATTGGCAGGAAAATGCCGCACTGGATAACGGCTTTACCGTTCATTGTCTTCCGGCACGACATTTCTCCGGGCGTGGTCTGAAAGCCAACCAAACCTTGTGGGCGTCCTTCCTGTTGGAAACTCCGTCTCAGAAGCTATATATGGCAGGAGACGGTGGATATGATTCCCATTTTGAAGAAATCGGAAAACGCTTTCCCGATATAGACCTTGCCATTCTGGAGAACGGCCAATATAATGAAGACTGGAAGTACATCCATCTGATGCCTTCGGATATGGGAAAGGCTGCCAGAGAACTGAAAGCGAAAAGAATATTGACGGTACATCATTCCAAATATGCCCTGGCAATGCATCCTTGGGATGAACCTCTGATGAACGAAAAGAATATGCAGAAACAAGATTCGCTGAATATGCTGGTTCCCGTGATAGGGGAGGTCGTACCTTTATAGAAGACTTTCATCTCTGTAATATATAGTGGGTCGCTGATATTGTTGTCGTATAACGGCAATGATATCAGCGTTTTTTTTGTGACATCACCTTGTTCTTTTATTCTGTTGCAAGGCCTCTGTTCACATACAGTAAAATTGGTGTTTGAAACCGTAATGCGTCTATGGATGCACTTTTATTTATCATGTAACTTTGCATCATTGAAAGTGAGTTCTGTCAATAACGAAAGTATAAACCTCAAATTAGAATCTGATATGGGAACAGATAAAGGAATCAGCCGTAGAGAAGCTTTGGCGAGAATCGGTATGATTGTCGCAGGAGTAGCCACCTCGTCAATAGGATTATCCGCTTTGTCCTCCTGCGCTGAAAAGCCGCAGAAGAAACGCATTATTTTATATTTTACCGCTACAGGAAACTGTCTGCACGTTGCTCGCCAATTAGCGGAACCGGAAGGACAGTTATTGAGTATTCCGCAAATGGTGAGACAAAACCGGTACGAGTTCGAGGCGGATGAAATAGGTATTGTCTATCCGATATATGGCCATATGCCGCCCAATATGGTGCGGAATTTCATCAGGAAAGCTAAGCTGAAAGCAGGATATAAGTTCTCAGTCCTCACTTATGGAGCGAGAAAATGCGACGCGGTAGAGATATGGGATGGTATATCGCGCGAGGCGGGTAACCCATTTGATTATATTGCCACGCTCATCATGGTGGATAATTGGTTGCCGAACTTCGACATGAACGAACAGATTAAAATAGAGAAGCATATTCCGGAGAACTTGCAGCGAATCACCGAGGACATCTCCCGCAGGCGAGAGTGGCACGAACCGGTAAGTGAAGAGGAGCGGCAGATGCATGCAGGATTCATGACGCTTTCGGGACTTGATCCTGAAGTGGGTTTTCTCAAGAAAAGTGAACGGTATTTTGTCGTTACGGAGAATTGCATCGGTTGCGGAGCCTGTACGGATGTCTGCCCACGTGGAAACTATGAGTTTACTTCGAATGGGATTGCCATGCAGGGAGACTGCGATTTCTGCTTCGCCTGCATTCAAAACTGTCCGCAGAAAGCTATTCAGTTCAAAAAAAATGACGAAGACCCACTGCTGGCAAAAGGCGAGCGCAATCCGAATGCCCGATACCGGAATGAGAACATTTCACTGATGGATATCAAGAGGGCCAATAGACAATAAGTTAAGTAGACTGTACTGTATTTTTGTTTTCAGCATATTAGTGTATCTTTGCAGATAGATTATGAAACTCTAAAAACAGAAAACAATGAAACAGGAAGTATTATTTCTCCTATTGAATGATTATGCCGATTGGGAAGGCGCGTTCCTCGCTATTTCTTTAAATACCGGGGTGATACCGGGGAGCGAAGTGAAATATACACCAAAGACAGTTGCTCCGACGCTGGATGAAGTCCGTTCCATAGGTGGATTCCGCACAGTGCCGGATTATAGTTTTCAGACTATGCCTGCCGATTATGCAGCATTGATTCTGATAGGTGGCATGCAGTGGCAATCACCCGAATCGGAATTGGTGGTGCCTATCGTGCAAGATGCTCTGCAACGTGGCAAAATAGTAGGAGCCATCTGCAATGCTTCCGCATTCATGGGTGCACATGGTTTTCTGAATAATGTGAAGCATACCAGCAACACGCTTCCATATCTGAAAGAGTTTGCCGGTGAACGATATACCAATGAAGACGGATACCTGGAAAAACAAGCCGTCAGCGACAAGAATATTGTAACTGCCAATGGCACGGGGCATTTGGAATTTACTCGCGAACTGCTGTTGCTTTTAAAGGCTGATACTCCGGAAAAGATTGAAGCTGCTTATGATTTCTATAAGAATGGATTCTTGAAATTAAAATAAGCTATCTATCTGTTTGTTGGCTAGAAATATACTGTAGTAAATATTAGGATAGAGAAACATTTCTATGTTTAATCATGTATTAGCATTGGGAATTTCGTGTATATTTGTATCGAAAAACCTAATGCTATGCTGATAATGAGATATTTTATAGCCAATGCGAAAAAGAGAATACCCTTGCTCTTGTTCGTTATCGGGTTCTCTTTTTGTCTTTATGCCCAAAAAATACGAATTAAGGATATTCCCCACATAGATAAATTACCGATTAATGTCATAAACACTATTTTTCAGGATAGTGAAGGGTATATGTGGTATGGTACAGAAAATGGGCTGTGTCGTGATGACGGATACAATATCCATACTTTCCGTTCTGATTTCAAGAACCCTGATATAATGCTGAGCAACACTATAACATGTCTTGCAGAAGACAGTATCATGCATCATATCTGGATTGGTACTACTCAGGGGTTATACATTCTGGATAAGCGGACTTATACGATCTCTCCTGTGGAGACTGCGGATTTGGGAAAGGGAAATATTGATGCTATCAATGTGACTGCCGACCATTCCATATGGGTAAGTGGCTATCGAAAAATAGTTCGGCTTGACGCAAATGGGGCGATTCTCAAAAGTTATCCTTTGCAATGTACCTATGGACCGGGTAAAGAATTTGTGTTGTATGAAGATAGAAAACATCAGTTGTTGCTGTCTATATCCGGTAAAGGGTTGTATAAGTGGGACAGCCAAATGGATAAGTTCCAATTATTTTTTCCATATCAGGACCGCATTAATGCTATTATTCAGGATAAAGAACACGATTATTATTGGTTAGCTTCCTGGGAGCATGCAATCATACGTTTTGACCCTTTGAATTCTTCCGAGGACTTACGATATGTTTATCAGCCATTTCCACGGACTTCTGCTGGACAAACCGCCACAACTTCTTTGAGTCTTGTGCAAGATGATACGTATGGATACGTCTGGGTTACATCCTGGAGTGATTTATTTGCTTATCAGGTTACATCTGACGGAATGCTGGAGCAAGTGGACACCTCATCGTTTCTGCCATGCCGTAATAAAGCTTTGCAAGGGATAATCAAGGACAAGAAAGGAGACCTTTGGATTACTGCCCGGGATAATAATAATTTCATAATAAACTTCGACGAAGATAATCTATCCAGATATGACATTGCTGCGTTGGAGGAACGGACCAAATGGATGCCTACTGTCGTATCTTTCTGCAAAGATGAAAAAGGGGTATTTTGGTTTTTTCAGAGGCGTCTCGGACTTTGTATCTATCAGCCGGAAGAGGATAAAATAAGATGTTATACTGACTTTAATATTACTCGTGATCAATCTTTTTTGGTACTTTCCTGTTTGCTTAAATCGACCCAAAAAGGATTGGTGTGGGTTGTTGCGCAAAATAGTTCCAATGTATATGGTATGAGTCAGAAAGATATGGAAATGAAAGTGGATTGCAAAATAGAACTGTCGGCTATTTCAAAGGACTCTAATTCTATAACATTTCTTTATGAAGATAAATATGATAACCTTTGGATTGCTACTAAAAACGCTTTATTTGTATATCACATAAATGAAGGAAAACTGGAGGCTGTTCCGAATGCCCCTGGAAATGTTACTTATATGACCCAAATGGAGGATGGCGTTATTTGGGGAATTGTGAGAAATAAAGGACTTGTTAGAATTGACCGGACCATGCAATGGGAAATGCTGGCGTTTCAGGAGGATTTTTTGTGTATAGCTGCTGCCAATGAGCAGTTGTGGCTAGGGACAAATAAAGGCGAAGTCTTATTGTTCAATCCTAAAACAGAAGCCGTTGAAAATTACAGTATGATATGTGGGATGAATGGAGATAGGATAAATGATATTATAGTAGATCGTTATAATCATATATGGATAGTTACCAGTCAGGAAATCAAAGAATTCAACCCTAGAAATGGGGCTTATAGGAGTTTTCTGGCTTCAAACAAAAATATTGATATCAACAGGTTTCTGCCTCAGTCTGTATATAAAGCCCCGGATGGACAGTTATATTTCGGAGGTGTTTCAGGCATAATGTCCGTATTGCCTTCCCAGCACTTGGAAAGTGTTTCGCAGCAGATAAAGCCTCTGATTACTAATGTGAAAATAATGGGGCATAGCGTGTTCTTTGACACGAAACGAAATGGTGAATCATTGGATGTCATAAATGTCTATCCGGAAGAACAGAATCTGGAAATCCAATTCTCATCATTGGATTATCAGAATACTTCCCGGATTCGGTATGCCTATCGATTATCCGGGGTGGACAATGAGTGGATATATCTTCCGGCCGGCAGAAATACAGCCTTTTATAATAAACTGAGTAAGGGAAAGTATATTTTCCACCTCAAAACAACGGATAAGAATGGTCTGTGGAGTGACCACATCACTAAGATTACCATTCATCGTTTGCCTGCTTTGTATGAAACCTGGTGGGCATATACAATTTATGTATTGTTGGTCTTGTTGATGGCGTGGTATGCTTACCGATTGATGCGTAATCGTATCCGTTTGCGCAATGCACTACATTTGCATAAGTTGGAACAGGCAAAGGCGGAAGAGATCAACCATGCCAAATTGCAATTCTTCACCAATATTACCCATGAGTTATTGACCCCGTTGACGATTCTTTCTGCCTCGGTAGAAGAATTAAAGCAAATTGCACCTGCTTATAAGGGGCAATATAAGGTTATGACCAATAACATCAATCGTCTGATACGGCTATTGCAGCAGATTCTTGAATTCCGTAAAGCTGAAACGGGTAATTTAAAACTGCGAGTGTCACAAGGCGATTTGGCTTCGTTTGTACAAAGTAGTGTTGACGGTTTTCTTCCTTTGATAAAGAAAAAAGGCATGCAGTTTATTGTGACTTGCCAACCCAAGCCTTTCATGGCGTTTTATGATACGGATAAGTTGGATAAGATTATTTATAACCTGTTGTCCAATGCGGCCAAATACAGTATGCCGAATGAGACGGTTCATGTTGAACTGTCCAGACACCCTGAGAATGACGGTTTTGTACGGCTCGTCATTAAAGACAATGGTCCGGGGATATCCAAAGAAGCGCAGAAAGAGCTTTTCAAACGTTTTTACGAAGGGAACTACCGGAAATTTAATGCCATCGGGACGGGTATCGGACTTTCTCTGGTAAACGATCTGGTAAAGTTGCATCATGGAACGATAACGGTAGAGAGTGAAGAGGGATGCGGGACTGCATTTACCGTAAGTTTCCCCTTTGAAAGGTCGGCTTATGCCACAGAGGAAATCGATATAGATATACTACCGGAAACGCAGGAAGCAGTGAATAGCTTGCCCGAAGTATCATCGGCGAGTGGGGTGGCGGAGGAAGAAGAGGTGGAAGAAGAAACCATTCTTGAAAAGCAGGAAAAGCAATATAGCCTGTTGCTTGTAGAGGACAACGAGGATCTGTTGCAATTAATGGTGCGTCTTCTGTCTGTGGAATATACAGTTTATACAGCCAAAGACGGGAAGGAAGGCATTGCTGTTGTTGAACAGAATGACGTCGATTTGATTGTCTCTGACGTGATGATGCCGGTGATGGATGGCATTGAATTCTGCAAGAATGTGAAGAGTAATTTCGATACTTCCCATATACCAGTGATTCTGTTGACGGCCAAGAATAAAGAAGAAGACCGCGTAGAGGCTTATGAATCCGGAGCAGATGGATTTATCAGCAAGCCTTTCAGCCTGAGTGTGCTTCATGCTCGTATTGAGAATTTGCTGTCTACCCGCGAACGGATGACGAAGAATTTTAAGAAGCAACTGGTCTTTGAAGCACAAGAACTGAATTATACCAGTCTGGATGAAGAATTCCTGCAACAAGCTATAGACTGCGTACATCGCCATTTAGATGATCCGGACTTTGGACAGACCCAGTTCGTGGAGGAACTCCATACCACGAAATCCACTTCCTTCCGCAAACTCAAGTCACTGACCGGACTGTCGTTTTCTTCCTTCGTCCGCAATATCCGCATGAAGGCAGCTTGCCGGATTATGGAAGAGAAGAAACAGGTGAAAATATCAGAGGTGGCATATGCTGTGGGATATAATGATCCGCGTTACTTTACTAACTGTTTCAAAAAAGAAATCGGCATGATGCCGGGAGAATATTTGGAGAAGTTTGTTACTAAATAATTGATTTGTTCTTTTTCTCGTTCAGGTATTAACGAAGTATTATAAAGCTTTCGTTAATACCTGAATTTTTATTTCCGTTATGAGGATGCTATACTTATGCGAAAAATAGTTCAAAGGGTGTAGAAAAATCTGTCATGACGTAAAATTC